>Ga0075418_10009128_pt1 | contig 11121 bp, 13 predicted proteins | sample SoiMetdeltSBSDD2_FD_81776 | JGI IMG/M metagenome (GOLD analysis project Ga0075418, IMG submission 81776) | Bulk soil microbial communities from a Populus tree surrounding site in Tennessee, USA - Soil MetaG P. deltoides SBSDD2 | ecosystem: Environmental > Terrestrial > Soil > Tree plantation...
CGGGTCGCTTGTGCAAGCAGGGCGTGGCGCCGGGCGGCATTTTCCAGGCCCTCGGCGAGCAGCATGTCGAGCGCCTTGCGCAGGCCGAACAACAGATGCTCGGGCGGTGTGCCGCAATACTTCTGGTAGTGGATCTCGCCCTCGCGGAACGTCCAGTCCCAATAGAGCGTGCGCATCCCGGCTGTCTTGTGCGCGGCGCGCGCCCTGTCGTTGGCGGCGACGAATGCCAGCCCGGGCGGCGTCATCAGGCCCTTCTGCGAGCCGGCCATTGCGACGTCGACGCCCCAGTCGTCCATGGCGAACGGCATGCAGCCGAGCGAGGCCACGGTGTCGACCATCAGCAGCGCCGGGTGTCTGGCCGCGTCCATCGCCTTGCGGATGGCCGGGATGTCGTTGACGACGCCCGACGCGGTGTCGATCTGCACCGCCAGCACGGCCTTGATGGTGTGCGCCTTGTCGCGCTTCAGGCGCTCCTCGAGCGCGGCCGGATCGACAGCGCGCCGCCAGTCACCCTGCAATGCCTCGACCTCGGCCCCCATCATCTTGGCCATCTCGCCCCAGCCGATCGCGAAGCGTCCACTTTCCAGCACCAGCACGGTGTCGCCGCGCGAGAGCACGTTGCTGAGCGCTGCCTCCCAGCCGCCGTGGCCGTTGGCCGCATAGATGTAGGCCCGGCCCTTGGTACCGAAGATGCTGCGCAGATCGGCGAGGCAGGTGTCGGTGATGGCGACCATCTCGCCGGAATAGATGTCGATGGCCGGACGCTGCATGGCCTGCAGCACCTGGTCGGGCACGTTGGTGGGCCCGGGAATGCTGAGGAACTCTCTACCCTTGGCGACGCTCATCGGTTGACCTTTGCTGATACTTGCAACTTGGGCGGCCCGCAATCGAACCACTTGTCCCCCGACCTGCACAGATCGCACACGATACACACGTCACAGCGCGGTTTGCGCGCCTGACACACATAGCGGCCATGCAGGATGAGCCAGTGGTGCGCGTGCCGCATATAGGCTTTGGGGATCACCTGCAAGAGGCCGAGCTCCACCTCGAGGGGCGTCTTGCCGGTAGCCAGATTGAGCCGATGGGCCACGCGAAAGACGTGCGTGTCGACGGCCAGCGTCTCCTCGCCGAAGGCGATATTGAGCACGACATTGGCGGTCTTGCGGCCGACGCCGGGCAGGGCCTCCAGCGCAGTCCGGTCCATGGGTACCTGCCCGTCGTGTTCGGCCAGGAGCAGCTCCGACAGGGCGATCACGTTCTTGGCCTTGTTGCGGTAAAGACCGATCGTCTTGATGCGCTCCTGCACCTCGGCGAGACCAAGGGCGACCATCTTGGCCGGCGTGTCGGCGGCCTTGAACAGGCCGCGCGTGGCCTTGTTGACGCCAGCGTCGGTGGCCTGCGCGGACAGCACCACAGCCACCAGCAGGGTGTACGGGTTGACGTATTCGAGCTCGCCCTTGGGCTCAGGGTTAGCCGCCTGGAAGCGGCGGAAGATTTCCTCGATGCGCGCCGCCGATGCGATGGTGCCGCCGCGTGTGCGCTTGGCGGCCTTGGGCGTCGAGCCCGGTCGGACGGCTTTGGCCATGGAAAGCTTCGCGTGGATTTGACGACCCTGGTAGGATGCCAGTCATGACCGAAAAGGCGACGTCTGCGCAAGCGCGGCCGGATGGCTACCATGCCGTTCTGACTGCGCACCGCTCGCTCGGACCGGGTGGCTTCCTCATCTTGATGAGCGCCTTGGTCGCCGTCAGCCTCGCCGCCGGCGTTGCCTTTCTGCTGATGGGGGCCTGGCCGGTATTCGGGTTCTTCGGTCTCGACGTTGCGCTGGTCTACCTGGCGTTCAGGCTGAACTACCGCGCGGCCCGCCTGTACGAGACCATCGAACTGACGCCCGCGCGCTTCCTGCTGACGCGGGTGCATCCGTCCGGACGCACCGAGCAATTCGACTGCAACCCTTACTGGGCAAGCGTGCGCTTGCGGCAATGGCCGAACGGCCGCACCGCGCTCAGCGTCGTGTCGCAGGGCAAGGAGCTGGCGTTTGCACGCTTTCTTACCGACAGAGAGCGGCGCGATCTCGCCCGCGCCTTGCGCGAGGCGCTGCTCATCGCGCGGGGCGGCGTGCGGATCTAGCCTGCATGCCCGGCCGCAGTCTTTGCCGGAGTCTTTGCTGGCGTCTTTGCCGGTGCATGGGCGAGCCAAGGGTCGCGGATGGGCTCGCCTCAACTTTAGGGCCAGGCTCGGTCTGCGTGCCTGCCAAGGGCTTGGTGCGCGGACGCCGCCCGACCGGGCGCCATGAATTGCGCACGATGACAAGAAACGGGTCGAATCGCCTGTGCGCATGCCCTACATGGTGTCCATCGCCGCTAACAACCGCGAGATTGACCATGTTGCACTCCCAGACAGCTACGAGCGCCGTCGAAGCACCGCTCAGTTCAGACCGGTCGGGCGACTACGACCTGATCCGTCGCGCCATCGCCTTCCTGACCGAGACATGGGTGGAGCAGCCCTCGCTCGATCGCCTCGCCCAGCACCTGGGGCTTAGTCCGGCGCACTGCCAGAAGCTGTTCAAGCGCTGGTGCGGTCTGTCTCCCAAGGAGTTCGTGCAGGCCATCACCGTCGACCACGCGCGCGGTCTGCTGGGAGGCTCAGCCAGCATATTGGAGACCGCCTATGAGGTCGGCCTGTCCGGGGCCGGCCGGTTGCACGACTTGTTCGTTTCGCACGAGGCGATGACGCCCGGCGATTACAAGCGGCGTGGCGAAGGCCTGCAGATGGCCTACGGCTTTCATGCCTCGCCGTTCGGGGAGGCACTGCTGGTCGCAACCGATCGCGGCGTTGCGGGTCTGGCGTTCGTCAACGAGGACAAGGGAGAGACCCGCCAACACGCGCTCGCCGACATGACGCAGCGCTGGCCCAAGGCGCACTATGCCGAGGCGCCTGACAAAACGGCGCCGTACGCCAAGGTGATCTTCAACGCGTCCAAGTGGAGCAAGGATCAGCCGGTGCGGCTGGTCATGATCGGCACCGACTTCGACGTGCGGGTGTGGGAGACGCTGCTCAAGATCCCAATGGGGCGCGCCGTCAGCTACACCGATATCGCCCGCCACATCGGATCGCCGTCGGCATCGCGTGCGGTGGGCTCGGCGGTGGGCCGCAATCCGATCTCGTTCGTGGTGCCGTGTCATCGCGTCCTGCGCGGCGACGGCAACCTCGGAGGCTACCACTGGGGCCTCACCCGAAAGCGCGCGCTGATTGGCTGGGAGACGGGGCGCGTTGCCGCCAGTCATTAGGTTGCGTCTTCGCCAATGCAATCCGTAAATGTTCGCTAGCGCTACTCAGGCGCTGCAGCGGACTGCCACACGGAATCTGCTTTTACTAACGCGGCCGCGGATGCTATCGAGCGCCCACAACGCGGGCAATGTGCTCGACTCTTCTGTGACAGGTCAATGACTGAGACTAATCATCCATCCGATCGTGCGCATCTGCGGCTGCTGGCGACGTTCATCTTCGGCTCCCGGTGGCTGCAGGTGCCGCTATACCTGGGGCTGATCGCGGCACAGTGCGTTTACGTCGTGCTGTTCATCAAGGAGCTTTGGCACCTGATGATGCATGCCACGCAGTTCTCCGAGCAGCAGATCATGCTGCTGGTGCTGGCGTTGATCGACGTGGTGATGATCTCCAACCTGCTGGTGATGGTGATCGTCGGCGGCTATGAGACGTTCGTGTCGCGCCTGCGCCTGCAGGGCCATCCCGACCAGCCGGAGTGGTTGGATCACGTCAACGCCAGTGTGCTGAAGATCAAGCTGGCGATGGCCATCATCGGCATCTCTTCGATCCACCTGCTGAAGACGTTCATCGAGGCCGGCAACATCGGCATGCAGGGCGCCAAGTTCACCGAGGCCGGCGTGATGTGGCAGACCATCATCCACATCACCTTTATTCTGTCGGCGGTCGGCATCGCCTATGTGGACCGGCTCGGGCACCTGTCAGCCGGCGCGAAGCCCAACAAGGCCGAAGCGAAGGCGCACTGACGCACGCTTTAGATTTGTTCAAGCGTGTTGCGAGACAATGTCGTTTGTGGTCTGGCGCGGCCGCGCCTATCTCGACGGGCATTGAACAAGCACGTCGAGGAGATCGTGTCATGCCGCTGGTCCGCATAACCATGCCGAAAGGCAAGACGCAGGCATACCGCAAGGCCGTTTCGCAAGGGGTGCATGCGGCGCTGATGGAGACATTCAACGTCCCGCAGGATGATCTCTTTCACATTATCACCGAGGCGGCGCCGCAGGCCGAGATCGTGCATGCGCCGAGCTATCTCGGCATCAAATACACCGACGACTTGCTGCTCATTCAGCTCACCGTCAGCGACACGCGCACGCTCGAGCAGAAGAAACAGCTGTTCAGGCGCATCGTCGACCACCTGGCCGAGCAGCCCGGCATGCGGCGCGAGGATGTCTTCATCAACCTGCTCGAGGTGAAGAAGGAGAACTGGTCGTTCGGCAACGGCCTGGCGCAATACGCCTAGCTGCCAACTTCCGGAGCGCGCGTTGATTGGCGCAGGTCGCGGAACGAGATCAGCCGGCGGTTGCTCTCGTCCCACAGCACCAGGCGCACACAAGCGAAACTCTGCAGCAGCGTCAGCCGACTGACGCCCTTCAGTTCGGGATAGTCGCGCAGCACGCGCGGCAAACGGTAGTAGGGAATGCGACTGCTCAAGTGATGCACGTGATGCACGCCGATATTGGCGGTGAACCAGCGCAGAATGGCGGGCAGATCATAGTGCGAGCTGCCGTGTAGCGCCGCTTCGTGGTGGCTCCACGCGGCAGCCTGCGCCCAGTACGTCTCTTCGAACTGGTGCTGGACGAAGAACAGCCACACGCCGATCGAGGCCGCCAGCAAGGTGATGGGCAAGTGCACGAGCAGGAATGGTCCGACGCCGACCAGCCACATCATCACGACGATCAGCAAAGCGATGGCACCGTTGGTGGCCATGGTGCTGAGCCAGGGCTGCCAGCCGCTGCGCATCATGCCCATCGGCAGTCTGTGCTGGACGATGAACAGGTAGGCCGGACCCAGGCCGAACATGACGATCGGGTTGCGATAGAGCTGGTATGCGAGCTGCTTGCAGCGAGACAGTGCCAGATACTCGCGCACCGTCAGGGTGGTGATATCGCCGATGCCGCGCTGCTCGAGGTTGCCTGAACTCGCGTGATGGATGGCGTGGCTGTGGCGCCAAGCGTCGTAGGGAGTGAGCGTCAACGCGCCGATGACCCGCCCGACCCAATCGTTGGCGATGCGACGGCGGAAGAAGGAGCCGTGCCCGCAGTCGTGCTGAATCATGAAAAGGCGGACCAGGAAGCCGGCCGCCGGCACGGCCATGATCAGGCTGAGCCAGTAGCCAAAGCCAAGGGCCAGCCAGCTCAAAAGCCAGAGCGCGGCGTAGGCGCCGACTGTGATGGCGATTTCCAGGATGCTGCGAACGTGGCTGGGTTCGCGGTAGCCAGCCAGAATTTTCACCCAATCGCGGGCAGCGGCGGCCCGCATAGACGACTGTACGCGTTCCAAAGATCAGGTCCGTTCCGGTTGCTGGCTCAAGCGCGCCCCAGGGCCGATGCCCCCGCGCCGGTTGCGTGTAGCACACGACCTGCTGAAATGCCTAACGGCACGGAGGGCATGGGTGCGGCAGGGTAAACGGCCGTCCGGCGCGCGAGCTAGGCCCAGGGGCGGGCGGCCGAGGCCTGCTTCTCGAATGCGCCGATCTTGTTTTCCGCCTGCATGGTGAGGCCAATGTTGTCGAGGCCCTCCAGCAGACAGCGCTTGCGGAACGGATCGATATCGAAGGTGACCACGCCGCCGTCAGGTCCGCGGATCTCCTGCTTCTCCAGGTCGACGCTGATGGTGGCGTTTGCGCCACGGTTGGCATCGTCCATCAGCTTCTCGAGATCTTCCGGCGACACCTTGATCGGCAGGATGCCGTTCTGGAAGCAGTTGTTGTGGAAGATGTCGGCGAACGAGGTCGAGATCACGCAGCGGATGCCGAAGTCCATAAGCGCCCAGGGTGCGTGCTCGCGCGAGGAGCCGCAACCGAAGTTCTCGCCGGCCACGAGGATCTGGGCCTTGCGATAGGCGGGCTTGTTGAGGACGAAGTCGGGCTTCTCGTTGCCGTTCTCGTCGTAGCGCAGCTCGTGGAAGAGGTGCTTGCCGAGGCCGGTGCGCTTGATGGTCTTGAGGAACTGCTTGGGGATGATCGCGTCGGTGTCGACGTTGATCATCGGCATCGGCGCTGCAACGCCGGTCAGGGTGGTGAACTTCTGCATGCTTTCCGTCCCCCTTGGGGTGTCAGGTTCTCAATCCATCGGCCACAGCCCGCAGGCAGCCTTCGGCCTCCAGCGCAACCGTTCGACGGGCATCGGCCTTGCGGACCGCCGTCCGCAGCGGGCGCCTTCTCGATCAGCAGCTCCAGGCGCCTTTTAACGCCGGCAAGCTTGCGCCCGCAAGGTGATCTTGGCGCGTTCGCACGATGGCCCGCCGCAGTCGGCGATGCGGACTGGAGCTGGCCAGGTCCTTCTGCAAGCAGACAACGCCACCCGGCGGCCACGGGTTCGGCATAGCGGCCGACTGTCTCGCGCCGCTTGGCCGGGAGCTCGGCAAGCGAGCCTTGCCGCTTGAGGATGTCCCGGACAGGGCCCGAGGATGGGGATGCTATGGTCGAGGGACCCATGCGCGCCCGTATAGGCGCCCAACGCCCAAGCGTGCGGCCTGGCCTCGGCACGGGGGCCTAGGTTGAAATCGGTCGGCTGAACCTTCGATCAGCGGATGGCCGGGTCGGCATAGCACTGGCGCATGACTTCGCACCGGTGCGAACCTTGGAAGTGCATGCTGTCGCCCTTGGCGGGCGCGATGAACTTGCAAATCTCCTCCAGGCCCTCGGGTGTCAGCCAGCCCTGCCGGCGGCCGCGCTGGACGGCAAAGCAGTCCGCTGTTTCCTCGTCCGGGCCGCGGAACTGGTGGCCGCACTCGTGCGCGTGGATCCACAACTTGACCGCGGTGGTCACCCTGGAAAGCAGCTTGGGATTGAGGATCACGAAGCCGGGGTAGGCGGCACCGTAGTCGTCGAGCTGGTCGTCCATCACGGTCGGCCGCTTGCCGCAAATGGCCTTGCGGCCATCCAGCTTCAGCCCGTCCCACGGCACGATGTGGGAGTTGCCGCCGACGTGGCCGACATATTCCTCGGGCGTAGGCCCGGCCTGCGCGACCGTCCACCCGACAGCGAGCAGTGACAATGCCAACAGTGCACCACGCACCGCCAACCGAGGTTGCCGTGAATAGGAACCAGAGCCCCTCAAGCGGAGAAATCCCCGTGATCCGTCACTTATCGTTTACGGACTACCTTGGCCGGTTCCCTACAGGTTTGCAACCGGTAGATATTCGCCAACCAAGGGATTCAAATTGTGTGACCTCACGTCTCGTTCGTGTCGACGGCGGCTTCCTCAATGGCAGCCATGTCGCGGTCTGACAAACCGAAGTGATGGCCGATCTCGTGCACCAGCACGTGCGTGACGAGGTCGCCCAGCGTCTCGTTGCCCTCGGCCCAAACATCGAGCAGCGGGCGACGGTACAGGAATACCATGTCGGGCATGCGCGGCAGGTCGGACACGCTTCTCTTGTCGAGGCTGACGCCGTGGTAGAGGCCCATCAGGTCGAACGGGCTCTCCAGCTGCAATTCGTCGAGCACGTCCTCGGCTGGGAAGTCCTCGACGCGGATCGCGACATTGCCGCACATGGTCCGGAACTCGGCCGGCAGGCGGCGCCAAGCCAGATCGGCCAGCTCCTCGAACTCGACGAGCGTCGGCGCTCTGCGATGGCGCCAGTCCTTGTCGCGGGCCATGCGTTCCCGTCCTCTGCGGCACATGCGATGCCCAACAGATAGGCGGCCTTGGCCGGCCCGGCCAGGGTATGGCTCAGGTCTCCGGCTCGATGACGGCCATCACCTGTCTGACGCCGACCACCGCACGCAGGGCATATTCGACCAGCTCGGCCGTGCGTGGCGCCACGCCGGTGAGCCGCAGGTCGACATTGAGTTCGCTACCGTCGCCCGACTCGCGCGATGCGTGCACGCGCGAGGGGACAGTGCCCAACTTGGCGACCGGCTCGATCAAGCGTGGCAGCAGGCCCGGATCAGCCGGGGCAGAGACGAAGAAGAAAGCACGAACGGTATGCGCTTGGGCGCGCGGCGCATCTGCGCCTGCGGCAGCAACGGCATGGGCGGGCATTGGGGAGGGTCCTTACACACAAAATCGCGAAAACGGCACAGCAAATCCGGCGCCCTTAGGCGGCCGGGGCCATAATTCGTGCGATCAGCGTGTGCAGGCGGCGCGTCATGGGAGGCTTATAGCCGACAACCAATGCACAATTCAACCGCCATTACTGCGGCTTGCGGGCGATCAGGATGGCCTCGTCGAGCGTGAACCACAGGGCGCCGTCGACCAGGCGCGGCCGCAGGAAAGCGGCCAGCGCCGGCGAGGCATTCTCGAGCATGCCGCGCAGGCGCTCGATGGTGGTGGCGTCGGCGCCCATGCGCTCGGCCCACGGCTGAAACTCCATGTCCTTGGGCAAGCGCTCGGCGTGCACGGGCTGAAGGCCTGCGTCCTCGATCACCTCGTTCCATTCGGCCATGCCCAGGCAGCGGCCGTGGCTCGGATCGCGGATCTTCTCGAAGGCATTGTAGGTTAGGGAGGCATCGCGCAGGTCAGTATGGGAGAAGCCCGGAGTCGAAATCTGGTCGGGCGAGATGTTGTCGACCACGGCCAGCGTGCCGCCCGCCACCAGCACGCGCCGCGCCTCGGCCACGAAAGTCGCCACCTCGGCGAAGTGGTGCGGGGCGATACGGCAGGTGACAAGGTCGAACGAGGCGTCCGCGAACGGCAGCGCTTCGGCATCGGCGCGCGCGGTCGTCATGTTGGCCAAGCCCTTGGCGGCAGCCAAGGCTGCCGCCTCGCTCAGCATCTGCGCCGTCAGGTCGCTGGCAACGACGCTTGCCACATGCGGGGCCATGGCCGCGGCCGTGTGGCCGGCGCCGGTCGCCACGTCGAGAACCCGCCACTGCTTTTGCGGGTCGGTCAGCTCGACCAGGCGCGCAAGGCTCGCACCCTTGGCGTGCACGGTTGATGTGGCATAGGCGGCGGCGTGCGCCCCGAACTGCTGCTGAACGAGCGACTTGGTCACGCCGTGCTCCTGTTCCACCGGGCGCAAGTTTCAATGCTTGCGCTCTGACCGCTCGCAGGTCAATCGGGGCACTTGTCCTCGAGCGCCTCGACCGCTGCCTCGAAGGCCTTGCCGTCCTCGGACTGCGGATCAAGATCGCTGCCCAGGTCCCAGGCGCGCAGGACATCGAGGCCGATCGACTTGAGCAGGTTGTCCAGTTCCACTTCGAGTGCCTCGACTTTCGCCTCATCCTGCTCGGGCACATCGTCGATGTCGCGCAGCAGCTTGCAAAAAGCCTGGAACTTCGCCCCATCGGCCTCGATCTTGTCCAGGGATTTGATCGCCGACTCTACCTTCGGGCTGGCGGCGTACACCGGGCCGAGGGTCAGTGCTGCCGTTGCCAGAATCAAGAGGCCGCTCGCCAGGGAAGCCTGCATCATGCGTTTCATCCACCAAACCTTTCTGTTCCGTGCGCAACTGCGCCTTGGACTGCCAAAACCCGGCTCTCGGCAGCCGCAGGCCATTGCCTATCTGTGGGGGAGAGCGGCGTTCATTTCAAGACGAGCAGCCGGCGGCAGGTCGCCCCACCTGCATCGGCTCGGCCGCATGCGCCGCCCTGTTAGGCGCGTTTGGCCTGTGAACTCTTGATCCGATGCAGCAGCTCGGCCGTCAGATCGCGCAGATGCTCGCCGGTCGATCCCGGATACTTTGCCCAGTAGGAGCGGGGCCGCGGCGAAATGCGGCCGGCCATCTGCAAAGGGCCGACGCGATTGACGGACTGGTGGAAGCAGCGATGCTGCGCATCCTGGCGTAGCCAGTTGTCGTACTGCTCGTCCTCGGCTGTGAGCGGGTCCTTCATGTTGACGATCACGCCGAGCGGCTCGGCGAAACCCATCTCGGGATCGCGTGCCCGGAACTCGCGCAGGAACTTGAGGCCCCTGGTGGAGATGTAATCCGGCTTGGTCGGCGACAAGTAGTAATCCGCCTCGCGCAGCCAGCACTCGGTCAGCACCGACAGGCCGGGCGCGCTGTCGATCAGCACGATGTCGTAGCCGCGCTTGGCCTCGTCCAGCCAGGTGCGGATCGAACGGCGCAGCTTGGTCTCATAATCGCGCTTTGATACCTCGCGCTCGAACAGGGTGAGATGGGTGTCGCTTGGCAGCAGCGAGATGGAACGCGCGTCGTCCACGTCAGACGCACCTTCGACAACGAAGTCCTGCCAGCGTGCCGGTGTCTCGTTAAGCACCACGGCTATCAGCAGCTCGACGATGGTGCGGCCGTTTTCGCGGACCGCCTCCAGTCGATCCTGCGGCAGCAACATGTGGCTGACACTGGCCTGCGCGTCGGCATCGATGACCAGGACTTTCTGGCCGTGATAGGTCGCCAATGTTTCGGCAAGAGCCAGAACGAGCGTTGACTTGCCGACGCCGCCCTTGGCGTTCATCACGGTAATCGTATTATTCATTTGCACGCGTACCCCAATCCCCCAATTTATAATCCTCAAAAACACAAGAAGTCTCAAGGTGGGAGAATTTGTGACCAGGGCCTCGTCGAGCGCCAAAAAATGCGGACGCCGGAGAGGTTTGGCGGGTCGTGCGCTCGGTGCACAGGCTGGGGTGCGACATCGATCTAGCGCTGCAGATCGAGCCCGGCGCCGTGGCGCAGGATGGCCTCCACCTCAGGCATGAAGCCGCCGGCGCCATCGTGCAAGACGAGGCCTGGACGGATCTGCAGCGGAGCCCGGCTGCCCTTTGTGCCGCACACAATCACGCGGCTGGCCGGGCTGCCGGGTCGCGGATGGACGGGCAACAGCAGCAGGCCGCCGAAGCGGCTGGCGAGGGCTTCGATCAGCTCCGGCAGGGCTTCAGCCTTGTGGATGAGAAGCGCGCAGCCGCCGGGACGGGCCATGGCGGCCAG
>Ga0075418_10009133_pt1 | contig 11118 bp, 11 predicted proteins | sample SoiMetdeltSBSDD2_FD_81776 | JGI IMG/M metagenome (GOLD analysis project Ga0075418, IMG submission 81776) | Bulk soil microbial communities from a Populus tree surrounding site in Tennessee, USA - Soil MetaG P. deltoides SBSDD2 | ecosystem: Environmental > Terrestrial > Soil > Tree plantation...
CAGTCGCACGGGGTTGTAGAGTAGGACAGGTTTCCAACCTGTCCCAACATACTTGTCTTCGGACAGGTTGAAAACCTGTCCTACGTACCATGTCCCGCTCCGCCGTCTTCGAAGCCAGCACCGAGTTCTTTCTCGCCCCCGTCGGCGAATATCTCCGTGATGAGAGCGTAACGGAGATCATGGTCAACGGGTGGGATCGGATTTACATCGAGCGCGCGGGCAAATTGGAGCTGACCGACGCGTCCTTCGCGGATGAAGACGCCCTGATTGCCGCGATCAACAACATCGCCCAGTGGGTGGGGCGGACGGTCGATCCGAGTCGCCCGGTCCTCGACGCGCGGCTCCCCGACGGCTCGCGCGTGCACGCCATCCTCCCGCCGACGGCGCGGACGGGCGTTTATCTGACGATCCGCAAGTTTTCGCGCCGGGTGATGAACCTGCCGGAGCTGGTCAAGCTCGGCTCGCTCTCGGCCGCGACCCGTGAATTTCTTGAAATCTGCGTCCGGCTGCGCAAGAACATTCTGATCAGCGGCGGCACCGGCACCGGAAAAACGTCACTCCTGAACGCGCTCTCGGCGGCGATTCCCGAGGAGGAGAGGATCGTCGTCATCGAGGACACGTCCGAGCTGCGCTTGAACCAGCGGCATACCCTTTACCTGGAAGCCCGCGCCCGGGAGGAGTACGGCAAAGGGAGCACCCTGCGGGCCCTGTTCGTGGCGTCGCTCCGCATGCGGCCTGACCGGATCATTCTGGGCGAAGTGCGGGCCGGCGAAGCGCTCGACATGGTGCAGTCGATGCTTAGCGGCCATGCCGGGAGCCTCTCGACCATTCACGCGAATACGGCCCGCGACGCCCTCATTCGCCTGGAAACGCTGTCGATGATGTCGGACGTGGAAATGCCGGTGCACGTGGCCCGGACCCAGGTGGCCTCGGCGATTCACCTGGTGGTTCAGATCGCCCGCTTCCCAGAGGATGGCTCGCGGCGAGTGACGCAGGTGGCCGAGGTTTGCGGCTTGGGATCCGAAGACAAATATGTTTTGCGTGACCTGCTGGTCAGCCGTTATCATGGAAAGGGGAAGGACGGGCGGCTCGTGGTGAGCCTCGAGCCGACCGGCGACCTGCCTACGTTTGCGCCCGATGCCCGCGAACAGGGAATGGGCGATATGATCCGGGAATCGCAGTCGCTATGGACGAAATGAAGTGTAGGATGGGCTTCCCAGCCCGTCTTTGTCAGAACGGAATGGCCAGTCTACGTAAACGGCCTAGGAAGGCCGTTCTAAGACGTGGCGTCGCCTCGCTCGACTATATCCTGGTCGGAGGGGTCGTCCTCCCGATGGCGGCATTCGTCCTGTGGATAGGGCCGCGAATCATCCAGCAGGTGTACGACATGATTGCGGTACAGATTGGCTGGCCATTCTTGTAGCCGCGAGAGTACAATAAACCCTTGGGATCGCTTAGCTTACAGCAAGTGAACAATTTGGCGGCCAAGTGCCGAATCGAATAAGAGTAGAACGGAATTCATTCCGTTCAGTGAGCGAACGGAATGAATTCCGTTCTACGACGGGAGGGACGAAACATGAGCCAGCGGAAAGTTACCCTGGCCGAGATCCTGCGCAAGGTCCATCGGGACGAGCGCGGCGGGGTCAGCATCGAAACAATCCTGATCATCGCGGCGATCGCCATCCCAATCCTTATCTTCCTGATCAAAGTGGGCTGGCCGAAGGTGAAGGATTACTTCAATCGGGGTATGCAAGACCTGGAACAAGGGTCGGATAGCGCGCGTACATAGTTAATGTAGTAGGCACACTCCGTGTGCCGTGGCCAAAGAAGACGGCACACGGAGTGTGCCTACTACTTATTGCGGATGATTTCCATCGGGATGCTGTTGTCGCTGGTTGGCGTCGCCACGATCACCGACATTCGCAGTCGCAAAATACCCAACGCGGTGATGTACCCTGGGCTTGCGGCGGCACTGGCAATCAACCTGGCGACGATTTGGCTGTCGGAAGAGTTTGTCATCGACTGGCAGCCAACGATCGGCTGGGTTGGCTGGCGCGACAGCCTGACTGGGATGGTCGTTTGCGGTTTGTTCATGCTGGTCTGTTTTGTGTTTTTTGGAGTCGGCGGCGGAGATGTCAAGCTATTGACGATGGTGGGGGCCTTTCTCGGGCTGGAACATGGCTTGGAAGCTCTGCTGTGGACTTTTATTTTGGGAGGCTGCCTGGGATTGACGCTGCTCGTCTGGCGACTGGGAGCTTGGACGCTGCTAGTGCGTGCGTGGCGGCAATTTCTGGCGGTGGTTCGGTGGGGGACGTCGCTAGGGTTGTCGGTCGAGGAGCGGAAGGAAATGAAATCCGATCTGTTCCTGGCCCCGTGTGCCTTGGTGGCGATTGTGATTGTGCAATTGTGGTAACCCCCGGCCAGTGGCCGTGGTCAGAAACCTGGTGACCTGCGAGCTGGCCCCATGCTCCGTCCGGCACTCATCGCCTGCCTCCCCTGGTTCGTCGTGCTCGTGGCGCTGGTGGCTCTGCTGTGGCTGCTCCTCAAGTTCTGCCGCCCGCCGATCTCCTGGCAGCGGCTGGCCACCCTGCACCAGAGTGAAACGGGCGGCGTCCAAAGCCTAAGCTTTGTCATCACGCTGCCGATCTTCGTGATGGTGATAATGCTGATCGTCCAGGTCAGCCAGGTTATGATCGCCAACCTGGTGGTGCAGTACGCAGCATTCGCGGCCGCACGCTCGGCTGTGGTCTGGCTGCCGGCGCGGGTCCAGTGGGACGCGCAGCGGTTCGAAGGCGAAAACTGGACCGGCATTCCGCCGCTGATGACGCATGAGCGGCACGAATACGACAGCCTGGGCTATTCGTATTGCGTGTGGCGCATCGAACCATCGCCGTTTCCGCCCGGCGGCAACGACGGCAGCGATATCAGCGCCAAGCTCTACCGCATCCATCGGGCTGCCGCTCTGGCCTGCATGCCGATAGCCCCGTCGCGTGACGCCGGCGGTCCGTCGGCCAGCTCCCCGCTGATCGACAGTGCGACGCGAGCGTACCTGGCGCTTTCTCCCAGCTCAGCGTCCAACCAGCGGGTGCCGGCGCGCATCGCCAACAAGCTGACCTACAGCCTGCAAAACACGAAGATCGAACTCCGCCGGACCGCGCCGCACCAGTATTTGATGTGGTGGGAGCCGACAGGAAGCTGGGAATGGGGGCCGTCGTGGCGCGACCATCTGACCCTGACCGTCACGCACCAGTATGCGCTGCTGCCGGGCCCGGGAAGGCTCCTGGCACGGAGCGTGAACCCCAATGGACCGGACTCCGTCAGCGGTCGGATCGGCCGTAGCGGAAATTACTATACGATTCCAATCAAAGCCACTGCGATGCTCCCCAACGAAGGAGAGGTTCCGCGGTGGCAGTATGTGCATTCGAAGGCAGACTTGGTGGATTAGAGGTGGAAATGAGTCAGCCGCGACCAATGTCGCCAGGTAATCTCCCTCTCCCTCTGGGAGAGGGCCGGGGTGAGGGTCTGCCGGAATTGCAACCCTCAACGGGGAGCCCTCGCCCGGTCCGCTGCGCGGACCACCCTCTCCCAAAGGGAGAGGGTTTTCTGCGCCGCTTGCACGCGGACGAGCGCGGCACCATCTCACTGATCTCCGTCTTCACGCTGCTGCTGCTCACCATCCTGATGGGGATGGTGATCAACGTCGGCCGGCAGGTGGACAACAAGGTCAAGCTCCAGAATGCGGCCGACGCCTCGACCTACTCTGGGGGCGTCGCCCTGGCCCGCGGCATGAACACGCTTTCCTTCAGCAACCACCTGCTGTGCGACGTGTTCGCCATGACCGCCTTCCTCCGCGAGGCCCGCGACCGGAATGCCGAGAGCATCACGCCCGACATCCTGGCAACCTGGCGGAGGATCTCGCCCGAGCTGGCCAATTCTGGATTCTCGTCGAGCGACCGGCAGCCGATCCTCAATGCGCCGCCAAATTTGCTGGCCTTCACCGAGGTCGGCCCGGCCATCGACGAAAAAATTCCGCTCGAGCAGGACATGGTGCTCAAGTACAGCAACTGGATGCAGGCCGTTTCCAATCGGCTGCTGCCGACGCTGGAAGCGATCCTGTCGCAGCAGATGATCCCAAAATTCCAGAGCGACGTGATGAACGCCACGCCAGGCATGGCCCAGCTTGCCGCCGATGAAATTGCCCGCACGCACGGTCCGGTTGCAGCCCGGCGAGCGACGTCGCCCGAGGTTCCCAGTGCCGTCTTGTGGCGGACGACGGTCGATCCGGTCGCCGGAATGGGAGACTCGCAGGCGTATTACGACCCTTACCAGCGGACGCTTCCCGTTGTCGATCCGGTTTACGACCTGGCCCCACCGACGGACATGGTGCGCTATCAGCAGCTCGCTACGAACCAGCGCAGGCAAACGGCCGAGCGCTATCTGAGCGCCTGGAACAGTCGCGCGATGCAGTACTTCGACCAGTACGCCAAGATGAGCCAGTTTGGGCAGCTTTGGCGCGGCTTCACCCGCGGCCAACTCCGCCGCCTGCTGGAAGAGGAATACCCGACGACCAACCTTCCCTACGTAATCCGCTATACGCCAGGCGACGTCGGCTTCGATCGGTCGAGATTGGGGCAGGATTACATGTTCGTCGGTGTGGCTTACCGGCCGCAGATCGCGCCGACGATGGGAAAAGTCTTTCAAACGCGGCTGGAAAGCGACGCTCAGGCCTATGCCCAGGGGATGCTGTTCGTCCCCAGCGGCAATTGGGACCTGATGACGCAGAACTGGTCGTTCCAGATCGTGCCGGCGATGCACGAAAGTATCGGCCCGATTCTCCAGACGCAGCCGCAATTGCCGTCCATGACTACAACTGCCACATCCCGACCGTGGAGTCTGCCGAACCTCAGTCCGATCGATGCACGCGATATCCGGCGAATCACAACGCACTAGCGATGTAGGGCGGGCTTACCAGTCCGTCCCAAGCGCGACGGCTGCCGAGCCCGTTTACTTTCGGACGGGCTGGGAAGCCCCTCCTAAGCGCTGCCGCCGCGCGCGGAAGCGCAGGGGCCTGGCGCCGCTGGAGCTGACCCTCTCCCTGCCGCTGCTCCTGTTCACGATGGCACTGATGGTCGCTCTGGGCGCGGCAGCCACCTGGAAGGTGCGGGCTCTCGTGGCCGCGCGCAGCACGTCCTGGCGCCATCGCTGGCCGCGCGGCGGGCTGTTTGAGGAAATTCGCCCAGCGGCCTGGCCCGTGCCAGCCACGTTCAATTTCGCGGGCGCGGGCAACCTTGCGCAGATCGACAGTCCTGCCAATTACCATCCCGTCGCGCGCGGCCCGCTGCCGCAGCTCGACGTCGATGACCGCGTGCTCGACCTGACCAAGGGGCTGATCGAAGGGGAGTCGCACCACCAGCGTTTGCCACCCATGCTCGCCAGCCTGGGCGCCTATCGCCACGACGTCGAACATCTGCTCCTGGACAACAAGTTCCAGTTCTCACAGATGGGGATTCCGGGAAATACCGCCCGGCGAATGCCGCGGCTGTACGTGCTGGACGGCAATCCCTCGTCCTATACGGACGAGGATCCACACGAGTGGCAGATCGATCGCGGACTATTCAACGCGTACTGGTCCGCCAAGAACGTCACTCAGTCGCGGTACAACCAAGACGACCTGTGGATCCTCGACCGCGACCAGGAACTTCGTGCCTGGGGAATGGGGCAGGAATTTCATCCGCTCTTTCCCACGTTCACCAGCAGTGATCGCAACGAGGTGCGGATGAATTATCTGCCGCGGCATCAGGACCGGATTTACGGCTGGAACGATCCGTCGGCGCGCAACCGCCGCTTCGACGTGCCGCTGCACCTCTGCTCGGGGTTCATCGGCCTCTATCAACGCCAGCTCGCCGTTCTGTTTCCGCCGCCGCTGATGCCGCCTCCCAACCACCACCTTCTGACCAAGATCAAGAAGCTTCAGGATTTCCGGCAGCAGCTTCAGCAACCTCCGTAGCTCCCATGGCCGATTCTCCATCAGCTTCGTCGCGGCCAGAGCCGAAGCGACAGGAAACGGGCCGGGACTTTGGGCACCTCGCCAGGCGAATTGCCGGCTGGACTACCAATGGCCTGGCCACCGCACTGGTAATCATTGCCGGTTTGACTCTCGGCCGTCAGGTGCTTATCTGGTGGGGGGAAACACCCGCCACGTCGCCTACAGCCCGTGCGCGCGACAGCGGGACAGGACCGGAACCGGAGGTCCGACAACTGGAATTTGGCGCCCTGGCCACGACGGTGCAGACTCGTCAGATTCGCGGAAAGCACCAGGATGTGCTCCGCGAACTGCGCGAGTTGTGCCGGCCTGCCACGCGCCCGGGCAGTTCGAACAGCTCATCGGCCTCGCCTGCGGAGCTGCGATTGCTGGCGGAGTTGGCCGGCAAAGTACCGGCCGAATCGGGAGATGGTTGGCGGATCGACGAATGGCCGCAGTTGATGCCGCTGGTGATCTGTTCGACCAGCGCCCATGTGAATTCGTTGCCTTCCAAGGTGGAGGGTATTTCGGGAAATGAAAAGAAATCCGTTCTACCGACGCCCCTGGACCTGCGGATTGTCTCCATCGGTTTGGCGGTGCCTGGCAACGAAGACGAGTGGACGGCCTATGCCTTCCGCGTCGACGGCGCCTCGCCGGCAACTTCGGGGGAATCGACCATTCCTCTTCCGCCCGACAGCCAACGCGTGATGTCGCTTCTTCAGCCGGATGGATCGATCCTGACGACGTTTCGCGGCGAGGGGCAAGTGTCGGCGTGGGAGGATCATTTCCGCACCGGCGTCCACGCAAAAGGTTGGCAAATCCAGGGCCATCCGCCGAAAGCCTCGGGGCGCTGGCAGGCGGAGTTTCTCCGGGATGGCGAAAAACCGCTTAGGGCGCAGGTCCATTTCGAGTACGATGGCCAGGGTGGCCTGCACGGGCTGGCATTCGTTGCGCCTGCCGGCGAACCTTGATTTGCAAAGACCATGAAAAACCATCTGGGCTTGATCGTGGCGATCGTCCTGGGCGTCATCGGGGCCACGCTCAATTTCCTGTACCTCACGAACAAGGCGGCCAACTTTGATAAAGTGGCCTTCCTTTCGATCGACTCTCGTGCCTCGATCAAGCGCGGCGAAACATTTCGCGAGGATCATTTTGCCCCGCTGGAAATTCCGAAAGTCGCTGTTTCGTCGCAGCTCAGCGTCGATGCAATCCTGTTCTCTGACCGCGGCGCAGTGGTGGGCATGAAGGCGACGCGCGACTATGGCGGCGGCGAGATGGTGCTTCAAGAACAGCTCAAGACTCCTCCATCGGAGCTGGCCCTGACCGGTGAAAACGAACGGGCAATGTGGGTGCCGGTCGATACGCGGACGTTCGTTCCCTCGCTAATCAAGCCGGGAGACACGGTCTCGTTCCTGGTTCCCAGGGGCGTCGTTCCCGTCGCTCGCGCGCCGGAAGAAGGGGACGAGCCGTCGCCGCCGCCGCCATCGATGGGTGACGCGGAGCTCGTCGGCCCCTTCAAGGTGCTGTCAGTGGGCAACCGGCTGGGAAGCGCCGAGGTATTCAAGGCTGCCGGCATGCCCCAACAGCAGGAGAACGTGCTGACGATCAGCGTGCACGCGCAAGGCAACCAGCTCGACCCGATGGCCAAGAAGCTTTGGGACCTGCTGCAAGCCGGCGGCTTCCGGCAGGCGGGAGTGATTTTGCACCCCAGAGGACTGGGGCCGAACTAGAGTCGATTTCAAATTGCAGATTTCAGATTTGGTTGCGTGATGCTGAAATCTGTAATCTGAAATCCGCAATCTGCAATCGCCCATGAAAGTCTGGTTCAACAAAGTCCACGAATCCCGCCGCCAGGTGCTGGACGTCGCCGGTAGCGAGCTTTCCATCGGCCGGGACGCGGGCAATACGCTCGTGCTGGCCAGCCCGCTCGTATCACGGCGACATGCGGTCGTCAAACTGCTCAACGGCGAGCTGCAACTGGAGAACGTGGGGCTCAATAGCTGCCTCGTCGGCGAGACCGAGGTGCTCGGCGGCCAGGTGGCCACGTTCAAGCCGGGCGTCCGCGTCCGCATCTGGCCCTATTCGCTGACGTTCGAGGCCGAGTCGGCGCCGCACGTCACCCGGGGGGACCTCGAGGTTCATCTTCGCTCGGTGATGGCGGACCTCGAGCTGAAGATTCACCGACAGCTTCTGGAGCGGCTCGACCTCCTCGACACCGAAGCCAACCGCGCGCGGACGACGGAGCGGATTCTGCTCTTGGAAAACAACATCGAGGACGTCTGTCGCGAGCTGAACGTTTTCTCGGGCGAGAACGACCGGCTGCTGGAAGAAGTCGCCGGGCTCACGCTTCGCGATCTGCTCGTCCATCAGATCGTGATGGAGCAGCGCACGGAGGAATGGTTCGACCTGGCGTCGCTGACGGCCAACGAATTCGACGTCCCGGCCACGCTCGTTCCCGAACGCGAGGCCGAACTGCACAATCTGCTTTCGGTCCTGCGAAAGTCGCTCGATATCACCGGCCAGTCCGACGTCAGCATCCGGATCCGCGGCATTGAAGACGGCTTTGCCGACGTGTTTCCCAAAGTGCGTCCCCACCTGCACGCCGAGCTGCGAAAGTATCTCGTGCTGCGAGCCTTGAAAAAGGACCTCAAGGACATCGTCTACGGATTCGGGCCTTTGCAGGATCTGCTCCGCGCCCCAAGCGTCACCGAAATCATGGTGATCTCCAGCGACCAGATCTACATCGAGCGCGACGGCGTGATCGAGCGCTCCGGCCGGCGGTTCATCTCCGACGACGTAACCGAGTCGATCATCGAGCGGATCGTGGCCCAGGTCGGCCGCCGCATCGACAAGAGCCAGCCGCTCGTCGATGCCCGCCTGCCCGATGGTTCGCGCGTCAACGCGATCATCCCGCCGTTGGCAGTGCGGGGACCCTGCCTGACGATTCGAAAATTCCCTGCCCAGCGCTTCACGATGGACGACCTGGTCGAGATCGGCTCGATCACCCGCGAGGCGGCCGCCTTCCTGCGGGCCTGCGTCGTCGAGAGTGCCAACATCCTGATCAGCGGCGGCACCGGCACCGGCAAAACTACGTTCCTCAACGTCCTGTCGAGCTTCATTCCGCACAAGCAGCGGATCGTGACTATCGAGGACACGACCGAGCTGAAGCTACACCAGGAGCACGTCGTATCGCTGGAGAGCAAGCTCCCCAACGTGGAAGGAGCGGGGGCCTACACCATCCGCGATCTGCTCCGCAACGCCCTCCGTATGCGCCCCGATCGGATCGTTGTCGGCGAATGCCGCGGCGCTGAAGCGCTCGACATGCTCCAGGCGATGAACACCGGCCACGACGGTTCGATGACGACCGTGCACGCCAACAGCGCCGAGGAAGTACTGGAGCGGCTGGAGGTGTTGGTGCTAATGGCAGCCGATCTGCCGGTCGTGTCGATCCATCGGCAGATCGAATCTGCGATTGATCTGGTCGTGCAGATCGTGCGGCTCCCCGGCGGCGCTCGCGTCATCAGTCAGATCTCCGAGGTCTATGGCATGGACCCCGAGACGAACCGCGTCGTGATTCGTGATATTTTCAATCTCCGCGACGGCAAGGTGCTCCAGCCGACGGGATACCTGCCGACGTTCGTGGACGGCCTGATCGCCAAAGGGCTCCTGAGCCTCGACGACTTGTTCCCGCGAAAAAGTGGTGCGCTCCCTCCGACAGCGAACTTGACTGCCGCCAGGAGCCGCCATGCTTGATCCCGAAATCTACGTCAGCACGGGCCTGGTCGGCGCGGGCGTGGGCCTGGGGACCTTCTTCGGCCGCGAGTACTACTTCCAGGGCCTGGACTTTGTCGAGAAAGATTTGGGCGAGAAACTGCGGTCGCTGCGCATTGTCACCAAACGCCTGCGGGCCTGGCTGATCCTGTGGTCAATCGGCCTGGTGGCTTTGCTGGTGGGCTTGGGATACTTGCTCGATAGTCTTGCATTGGCTTTGACTTTTGCCGTGCTCCTGGCGTGTCTGCCCTGGTATGTCATTCGCCGCATGGCGCTGTCCCGCAAGGCACAGATCGAAAGCCAGCTTGCCGATGCCATGGTCACGTTTTCCAGCGCGATTAAGGCGGGGCTGTCGCTGGCGCAAGCGATGGATATTTTGGCCGGACAATGCCCCCGCCCGGTCAGCGACGAGTTCCGGCAGATCGTCGGCGAATATCAGATGGGAAAGCCGCTCGAGCGGACGCTGACCGAGGCAAAGGAGCGACTACGGAGCGACAACTTTTCCTTGTTTGCGGCGGCACTGCTAGCCAGTCGCAAGAGCGGCGGCCGCCTCAACGAGACCGTCGATCGGATCGCTCATTCGGTCCTCGAACTCCAGCGGCTGGAGCGGAAGATCATGGTCGAGACAGCCCAGGCCCGCCGCTCGGCAATCTACATGGCGATGGTGCCAGTGCTCCTTTTGGGAGTGTATTACTTTGTGGATCCGATCAATACCGTGCTGCTTTTCACCACGGTGCCTGGGCAGATCCTGCTGTCGATTGCAATTGCGCTGGTCGTCATTGCCTACGTTTGGGCGCAGGTTATCCTGCGGCCGGAGATTTGAGTCATCGAACGGAATGAATTCCGTTCTACTTTGCCATGCTCGCCGCCCTCGACAACGTCACGCTCAGCTTCTTCGCCAGCCTCCTCGTCGGTGGTTCGGTCTACATGGCCTTCTACTGGCTGGTGACCGTTCTCAATACGGGCGACCTGGCGCAAGGAAACGAGTGGCGCTACGACGTATCCCGAGTCAATGAGCTGAGACGCCACAGCCCGATTTATCGCACGTTCCAGCCGGTGATCGGGATTCTGGCGCGGTTCAATCGCGGCGCCTTTCCCGGCACGATGAAGGCCATGGCTCGCGAGATTCAGGCCGCGGGTTTGCCGCGGGCCTGGCTGCCGGAGGAGTACTTGGCCCGCTGCGAACTCATCGCCGTGTTTCTTACGCCGCTGTACGTGTTCCTGTTTGTCCGGCTGCTCGATTGGCCCGGCCTCGTGCTGGCCATCACCGCGGTGCTGTTGACTGCCTGGTTCTTTCGCATTCGTCTGGCAAGCCGGGCCCGCGC
>Ga0075418_10009135_pt1 | contig 11115 bp, 8 predicted proteins | sample SoiMetdeltSBSDD2_FD_81776 | JGI IMG/M metagenome (GOLD analysis project Ga0075418, IMG submission 81776) | Bulk soil microbial communities from a Populus tree surrounding site in Tennessee, USA - Soil MetaG P. deltoides SBSDD2 | ecosystem: Environmental > Terrestrial > Soil > Tree plantation...
CCGACAATCCGATCGCACGTGTCGGCCTGGCCAAGAATGCGTTCATGGCAGGGATGTGGCCGCCACAGGCGGCCATGCAGGCCTACACCGACGCGAAGGCGCAGACGCCGAAGTTGTTTGCCGACGCGAATGCGTTGCTGACCAAAGCCTCTACGCTCAGCAGCGCGCTTGCCAAGCACAACCTGACGCTGACCGTGCCACCGCCGGTGCAGCTCAAGTAGATGGGCGATCAGCCGCCAGGCGCCTTGTAAACCTGCCTCGCGCGGATGGTGCCGTCGGCCCGCTTGACCCGCACCTCCAGCGGGTGAAAGTCGCCGTCCTGCACCGGTGCCTCGAACGTCAGCGTGTACATGTGCCGCATCAACTCGAGCGTTCCGGCGAAGAACTCGCGCACGGTTGCGGTTTCCTCCATTTGGAATCCGCCAGTCAACTCTGAGATCGCCTTCATACCGGCTCCGGCGCGGACGATCACGGCTTCGGTCTGACTCTGCCGGATGTAATGCTCGCTGTCTTCGCCGCCGACGTTGATCAGCACGCCGAACCGGGCGGCGTATTCCGCCACTTCCTCCATGCTGCGCCTGTTGGCCGTCGCCCGTCCGTCCGACAACAGCACGATCGCGCGTCGTCCTTCGACGCTCGAGAGTGCTTCGACCGCGGCGTAAACCGCATCCCACACGGGTGAGGGGCTCTGGAAGTTGCGATACCCGTCGAGGGCGCGATCGGCGGCGCGCTTCAATTCCTGCGGATTGGATGTGAACGAGGGACTGAGATAGTTCTGCGAGCCGATCGATCCGATCCGCACCCGATCGATCGTCTTGACCGCTGGAACGAACCCATCCTTGACGTCATCTTTTATGTCTTCTTCGCGCATCTGCCAGCGCATGCTGCCGCTGGCGTCGACGAGGAGGACGACGTTCAGCGGGGCGGGGCCCGGTGTGCAGGACGTGATCGGCACGAGACGGCCGTCGCTGTAGATCTCGAAATCGGCGGCGCTCAGGCCCTTGACGGGGTCGCCCGTCACCGAGAGCACCGACACGTCGACGGTGATCTGCGAGGCGGCCAGGTGCGCCGGTCCGACGATGTCCGGTTCCCGCGCAACCGTCACGGCGCAGGCCATGGCGACTACGACGCTCGAGACTGCCAGCCGCCTCACTTTCGCGTCTCCGCGAGGTAGTTCTTGCGGGCCCGCACCGTCAACCCGCCGCGCTTCAGCCCGACCTCGAGCTTGTGCATCTTGCCGTCGAGCTCGAGCGGCGCGAATCCGAGCAGGTACTGACGTCGCAACTCGTTCGCAATCTGCACGAACGTGGACGACAGGTCATCATCGGCCTTGATCTCGTAATGCCCGCCGCCGGTTTCCTCGGAGAGCTCGACGATCTCGGTGGCGAGACCGGGCCGCTCCATGCCGATGGCGTAAATCATGAAGTCCTCGCGGACGGCGCGCTTCTGCACGTCCTCGAACGAGAGACACCGGCGGAAGATGCAGGAATCGCCGCCGTCGGTCAGCGTCAGCACCACGCGCCGCCCGGTCTCTCGCGAGAGCGCGGCCATTCCGGCATCGAGTGCGTTCCACAACGGCGTCGCGCCGCCGGGCCACAGTTCCTGCCGCAGGACCCGAGTCAGCACCGTCTTGTCGCTCGTCAGCATCGGGCTGACCGATACCTCGTCTCCGAACGTGCCAATCTGCGCCCGGTCCGCCGGCAACATCGCCCCGATGAACTCGATCGTCGAATTGCGGACCCGCGTGAAGCGGTTGACCATGCTGCCGCTCATGTCCAGCATGACGGCGACAGTGATCGGCTGCGGGTCGTTCGAGAACAGCGAGACCTCGACAGGCCTGCCGTTATCGCGGATGGTGAAGTCGTCGCGCGTCAGATCCGTCACGAGGCGTCCGCTGCCGTCCGCCACCGTGGCATAGACGGCGACGCGGCTCACGGAAGTCCGGAACTGCGCGTCGGGCGTGACACCGGCACGAACCCCCACTCGGCCCGACGGGGTCGCCATGACGACCACGACGATCGCGACGAACACGACGCACGTAAGAAACTGAAGTCGTGATCGTCGTGGCCGTCGCGATCGTTGTGCTGGCCGTCGGCGCGTCAGTCGCAACTCCACTGAACCGAACCCTTCACCGCCCATACTTTTTCAGTACGGCTTTGAGTTCCTCTATCGGCAACGCCCGGATCGTCCGTCCGTTGCCGGTGGTGTCAACGGCTCTGAGCAGCGAGTTATAGAGCGCTTCTTCCGTCGCGTCGAGGACGCCCTCGAACAGCGCGGACACCGAATCGGTCGGCAGTACCGTGCGCGGCTGGGGACCGCTCGCGCCGCTCACGCGCAGCGAGGGATGCGTCGAGAATGCGATCGCGAAGTCGCCGCTGCCGTTCGAATAGGTCGATCCGGTTCGAGCCATCGCGAAAATCGCACGCGCCGCGAGCCGCTGCAGGTCGCGCGCATCCAGCGGCGCATCCGTGGCGACCACGATCATGCAGGAGCCGTCGGCGTCCTGATCGTTGCCGCGCGAACCTTGCGGACGCGGCGACAGCTCGCGCCAGATCGGCGCTCCCGCCATGGTCAGGCGCCCACCGAAGTTCGATTGCACCAGGACGCCCACCGTCCAGGTGTCGTTCTGCTGCTGTATCACGCGCGAGGACGTGCCGATCCCCCCCTTCCACCCGAAGGCGACCGTGCCCGCGCCCGCGCCGACCGCGCCCTCGTCGACGGCGCTGGCACGCGCACCGGAAATGGCGGACGTGACGTGGTCGCGCGTGACGTGCAGGCCGCGGATGTCGTTCAGCCCGCCGTCGTTCGTTTCGCCGACGAGTGCGTTCACGGAACGGACGTCCTCATTGCCGGGCTGCGCAATCGTCCACCGCACCACCGCTTCCACGGCGGTGCCAACCGACAGGGTGTTCGTGAGGACGATCGGTGACTCGATAGTACCGAGCTCCTGGACCTGCGTCGACCCCGCCAGCTTGCCGAAGGCGTTGCCGACGAACACCGCGCCCGCGACCTTCTCGCGGAACAGGTTGCCCTCGTGCGGGAGGATCGCCGTGACCCCGGTTCTCACGTTCTCGCCGCTCGTGACCGTCGTGTGCCCGACGCGCACACCGGCAACGTCAGTGATCGCGTTCAGCGGCCCCGGCTTCCCGGCACCCGGCTCGATGCCCAGATCCCGCGCCCGCGGCCTGTCCTGGGCGCCAGTCCCGGCCGTCATCGCCAGCGCCACGGCGACGGCCACAACCGTCGCTCCATTGCCCATCGTCCAGTGGCCATGGTCCTTTGACATCGAGTACCTCCGTCCAGCACGACCATACCGGCCCTTTGAGCCCTGATCTCGATTCTCTATCCAGCGGCCGCCACGCCAGCGAGGAGACGAATCCGGCATCGAAACGCTCATCCCACCGTTGGCGTATTGAATCCCAAAAGCGATGGGCCATAATATGCCCGGTTTTCGCTTCTTCGTTTCCTAGGGGCTTCCTGGGCAGCGTCGAACAAGACGAAAGAGGTGGTGGCAATGCTCCATCGAGTTTGGCGGCACGCAGTCGTTCTGACGTGCGGTTCGTTTCTCGTGCTCTCGGGCCTCCACGCGCCGGTTTCAGTGCGTGTCGAGGCTCAGTCGGTGCCGGCTGGCAAGCGGCCGCTGACCTACGACATGTTCGACGCCTGGTGGTCGATTCAGGGCACCACGCTGTCGCGGGACGGTGAATGGCTCGCCTACGCCTTGACGTCGCAAGGGCTCGACGGCCAGCTCGTGGTACGAAACCTCAAGACGGGCAACGAATTCAAGCACCCGCGCGGAACGAGCCCGAACTTCACGCCCGATGGCAAGTTCGTGCTCTTCACGATCGTGCCGACGAAAGCGGACGAGGAGAAAGTCGAGAAAGAAGAGCAGGCGAATCGCGTCAACCAGGCTGGCGAAGGCGGGCAGGGCCGCGGTGAAGGTCAGGGGCCGAACCGGAACCAGCGGAATCAGCCGCGGAACTCAGCCGGCATCATGGCGCTGCCAACCGGCACGGTCACGACGGTGGAGCGCGTCGGAAACATCAGCCTTCCTGAAGAGTCGTCGAACTGGGTCGCGCTCTACAAAGGTAATCGCGCGGGCGCAGGCGGTGGCGGCGGGCGGGGCGGCCGCGGCGGCCGCGGCGGTGGTGGTGCGGCGCAGGCAGCTGCCGGGCGAGGCGCAGGCCAGGGACGCGGCGACACCGAGCGCGGAGCGAAGCGCAAGGATCCCGGCTCCGATCTGATTCTCCGCAACCTGACGACCGGTCAGGACACGACGATCCCGCTCGTCAGCGACTTCGCCTGGACGCGTGATGGCTCCTGGATCACCTACGGCGTCTCCTCGCAGAAGGCCGAAGAGGATGGCGCTTTCGCCCGCCAGATGTCGGACGGCACCGCCGTTCAACTCCTGAAAGGCAAGGGGAACTACAAGGGATTCACAGTCGACGAGGCGGGTAAGCAGGCGGCATTCGTGAGCGATCAGGCCGAGTACGACAAGCCAGTCTCGCCGTATCGCCTCTACTACTGGAAGCCGGGTGAAACCTCGGCGACCGAGTTAGTCACAGCGTCCACCGCCGGAATGGCGCGCGGCATGGTCGTCAGCGATCAGGCCCCGCCGCGATTTTCCCGCGACGGGCAGAGGCTGTATCTCGGGACCGCGCCACCACCGGCACCGCCGGCCGCCGAAGGCGCGCCGGAGCCGCGCTCCGTGGATATCTGGAACTGGCAGGACCCGTACCTCCAGCCGATGCAGCGCGTCCGCGCGCAGCAGGACCGCAATCGCAACTACCGCGCAATGGTCTACACCGCCGACAAGCGGCTCGTGCAGCTGGCGACCACCGAGCTGCCGAACGTCAGCGTGGACGATGATGCGACGATCGCCGTGGGCACCTCCGAACTGGCGTATCGCAAGGAGGTTTCCTGGGACACGACCTACAACGACGTTTCGCTCGTCGATCTGAAGAGCGGCCAGGCGAAGAAGATCATGGAGCACTGGCGCGGAACGCCGACGCTGTCACCAGGCGGAAAGTACCTCCTGTACTTCGATGAGAACGAGGCCGACTGGTTCACGTATCGGATCGCGGACGGCGTCAAGACGAACCTGACCGCCAAACTGAACATCAACTTCTGGCGGGAGGATCACGACTCACCGAGTATGCCAGGCGCTTACGGCAACGCAGGCTTCACCGCAAACGACGGCTCGGTGCTCGTGTACGACAAGTACGACATCTGGGAGATCAAACCGGACGGCACGGGCGCCCGGATGGTGACCAACGGGTTCGGGCGGAAGGAACAGATCGTATTCCGCTACCGCTCGCTCGACCCCGATCAGCGCGCCATCCCGACGGACAAGCCGCTGCTGCTGACGGCGAACGACGACCGCACCGAGTCGAGCGGCTTCTACCAGGTACCGCTGACCGGCACCGCCGCGCCGACGAAGATCATCACAGTGGACAAGTCCTTCGGCCAGATCGTAAAGGCGAAGAACTCCGACCGCATCGTCTTCACGCTGTCGCGTTTCGAGGAATTCCCGGATCTCTGGGTCAGCGACACGTCCTTCAAGGACATGAAGAAGATCAGCAACGCGAACCCGCAGCAGTCGCAGTTCGTGTGGGGCAAGTCCGAGCTGATGCACTACATCAACGCGGACGGCAAGAAGCTGCGCGCGATCCTGACCAAACCGGAGAACTTCGACCCGGCAAAGAAGTATCCGCTGATGGTCTACATCTACGAGGAGCTGTCGGAAGGCCTGCACACGTATCGTGCGCCGAACCCGGGCACGAGCATCAATATCACCCGGTACGTCAGCAACGGCTACATCGTGCTGCAGCCCGACATCGTCTACGACACGGGCTATCCGGGCGAGAGCGCCGAGAAATGCGTCATCCCGGCGGTCAACACCGTAGTGGCGCAGGGCTACATCGATCCGAAGCGAATCGGGATCCAGGGCCACTCGTGGGGCGGCTACCAGATTACCCACCTGATCACGCGCACCGACATGTTCGCCGCCGTTCAGGCTGGCGCGTCCGTGTCGAACATGATCAGCGCTTACGGCGGGATCCGCTGGGGCACCGGCATGTCGCGCGCGTTCCAGTACGAGAAGACGCAGAGCCGCATCGGTCAGCCGCCGTGGGACGCGCCACTCCAGTTCATCGAAAACTCACCGATCTTCTGGGTGGAGAAGGTCCACACGCCGTACCTCACGATCCACAACGACGAAGACGACGCGGTGCCGTGGTATCAGGCGATCGAGTTCTTTTCGGCGCTGCGCCGCCTCGGAAAGGAAGCGTACTTCTTCAACTACAACGGCGAACCGCACGGGTTGCGCAATCGCGACAACATGAAGCACTGGACCGTGCACCAGGATGAGTTCTTCGATCACTTCCTGCTGGGCAAGGCGAAGCCGGAGTGGATGGAGAAGGGCGTGCCGTATCTCGAGCGCGGCAAGCGCGACGTCTCTGGAATGTTCAAGCCGAAGCAGTCGACGACGCCGACGACCCAGGCTAGCCGCTAACAGAGGCGACGGGGGGCACGGACGGAGGGAGAGGACGGAGGGAACGGAACGAGCTCAAACTCGGAGAAACGGAGACACGGAGTCGGCTACTTAAGTGACTGCAGTCAGCGGCCGATGCCGGCCCGGCCATCGGCCGGGCCGAGCGACCACTGGACACCCCACGGACGCAAGCTGCCGGTGATGCAGGCGCAGCTTGTGTCCGTGGGGTGTCCAGTGATCGCCCGCCGCGTAAGCGGCGGCATCTGCGGAGCTCGGTGACCCCCGCCCAGCCACTGTTCGCCTCCGTGCCTCCGTTTCTCCGTTTGTGAAGCTTGGTCCGTGCCCTCCGTCCCCTCCGTTAACGCACAGAGCGGAACGGCTTGGTGATCGCGCCGGCCTCGATTCGGCTCCCCGGCAAGAGCAGCGAATACCCTCCCACCAGCGCGTCGTCTCCAATCGTCACGTGTCCGATGTGCAATCCGACACGGCCGTCGTCGAAGGGCGCAATCACGTGCGGATTGAGTCGCACGCCCATTCCGAAGATCACGCGGCTGCCGATACGCACTAGGGGACGATCGAGAATCATGACGCCTGGCGCCCAGTAGACGAGCGATCCGATTCGCGCGCCCCACAGACGCAGCCAGAACGAGTACAGTCCCGGGACCAGCCGAATCAGTTCCTCGAGGAACGGAAGCCTGACGAACAGGACCTGCCACTGCGCGGTGAACCACCACGCCAGAAATCCAGGATCGTCCGTGGAGATTTGTCCGAGCGTCAACGGACGGATGGTCGTGAACAGACGAACGGCCAGAACGGGTAGCAGGTAGACGACGGCCGGGGTCAGCCACACGAGCGCACCGTTGGCGGAGCCGGTCAAGGCCAGCGCGATCGGAAGAACCGCGAGCGCTGTATGTATCGTGGGAATCATCCCGAGCGCGATCATCATCGCGCGCCCGCGCGTGCCGATCTCGAAGCGGGCAGGTCCGGGTTCGCTCACCTGGGTTGATACCCCCGCAGGGTCTTCCCGACGTCACGAAACTCGTCGAAGCGATCGAGCAGGGCGAACGTGATCGGTGTCGTCCGCCGTGAGTACATCATCTCGTGATAGCGGTCGTCGATCTGCAGCGTGCGCAGCTCCCTGAGCATGCGAGGCACCAGTGGCTGCAGATCGCTGAATTCCTCCCCAAGTGCTTTGATCACCCGCGTGGTCGAGTAGACGGGCATCAGCAGCACTGAACCGAGGAGAAACCTGAACAGTCGCGCCGTCATCACGCGCGTCGCCTTCGACCGGCGGTCGTAGAACCGTGCGATCAGGTGCCAGTCGACTTGCACGTGACGGACTTCGTCCTGCACGTGCGCTTGATGTGCCACGCGGTAGCGGGACTCGAGGCGACCGGGCGGCAAGGCCAGCGAACGCCGGGACATGTCAATCGACCGTTCTTCCTGCGCCAACTGGATCCACAGGACGACCGGAAAGGTCGCCGGACGACTGGCAAGCGCGCGCGCCAGGGCGATCGCCGGAGACGGGATGCGGGCGAGGTAACGATCGCGCGAGGTGTACCACGCCGGTTCGCTCAGCAGATTCAGGCGCCGCCACATGTCGGCGTGGCGGCGCTCGTCGTCTCGGAAGCGGCGAACCGCTGCGGCGAGCTCGGGGTCATGGCCGTGGTCGGATTCGATGGCGCCCAAAGCTGCCGTGAGCAGCTCGGTTTCGAGCATCGCAATCAGCTCGTTCGAGAGCATGCCGGTCAGCTGGTTGTAACGAAGGCGTTGATCGGGCGTCAGCTCGCCGTAACAGCTCGTGTAGTAAAGCGGCGTTTGTGTCTCGCACACGAACCACCGGGATCGATCGATTGGCGTGGACCAATCGATCGTGTCGTAGACCGTGCTGTCCTTCTGAGCCGCGAGACGCTCGAGGGCTATCGGCTTCCGGGGCAAGTCATCTTCGATTGGCGTTTGCAGATTGTGAATGGCCAACTCGCGACCTCCCCTCGCCCCTCGCCCATCGCCCATTGCCCCTAGCGTCCGATCCTGAAAGCAAACAGCTTGCGATCGGTCTTGCCCCCGGCGTCCGCCACCAGTTCGATCACGTAGTCGCTGACTGCCAACGGCGCGAGCGTGAGGTCGACCGCAAGCGCCGGCCCGGTCACCGACTGGGTTTCTGTCAGCGTCAGCGGAATCGGTAACGGTTGGCCAGTGCGGTCCAGCAGCCTTGCCTCACGACGATCCAAAGCACCCGCGATTGGCCACTCAACGCGCAGTCGTTCGCTGCGTTGAAACTCGAGCGCGGCGGCTGGCTGGAAGGCGCCAGGGCGCACCGCGCGAAAGACCAGCGGATTTCCGACCAGCGTTCCAGAGGGCGGGGGAATGATGGTCTGCGCTTCGGCGCTGCCCTCGGTCTCGGAGCGTGCTCGTACCGACGCGTCAATCGGGCCGCCTGCTGCCTTGAACGGGATGGCAATCGCGACCGATCGCCCGCCTGGCAGGATGCGCCCGCGCCCGCTGCCGACCGCCTCTCCCTTGCTGCTCGACACGCGCGCCTCAACCTCGCCGCCCTGCTTCCAGCGGCCGGCCGCGAGCTCGCTGGCTGACAACTCGGCGACGACGACCACTTCGTTGGCGAGGGCGCGGCCGGCTGCATACAAAGGACTTGCGGCGCGCAGGCGGCCGAGCGCTCCGAGCGCATCGTCTATGCCGGTCGTCGACGGGTCGGCGGGAGTTGGCGCGCTGATGTTACGGAGAGCCTCGAGATCCTTGGCGGTGGGTGCCCGATACATCCGTCTTGCATTGACCGCGACGCCGGGCCTCGCAACCTTGACGCTGATCCGGCGCACCCGGCCGTCGAACGTCGTATTGGTGGAGGAGTAGCCGAGCAGGTAATACGACGACAGTCCGCTCGCCAGCCGTTTCATACCACCGGAGAGATCGTTCGTGTTGACCAGGGCGGCGCCGTTTGTTTCGCTTGCCAGTGATTGCAACTGTTGCGTCCGGCGCAGTGGAGCCCCGACGCCCACGGGTTCGACGGGGTAGAAGGCGACATTCGCCGCAGCAGCCGTCTGGAGCAGATCGCGGAAGCGCCTGTCGTTTTCCAGATCCGCGATGCGCCGGGCCTCTGCGTCGCAAGCGAACCACGTCCCGTCCTGCAAGCGTGTGCCCAGACGGGGCTGGCCGGTCGACGTGATGCCGATTGGCGGGGTGGCGACAGGGCCCAGGTTGGCAATCGCGTTCGTGATCTCTGGTGAGCGCGGGTAGAGCATCCAGCCTTGCGTGAAGATGAAGACGGTCTTGCGTCCTTCGCGAACGGCCCCGAGGTACGACACGAGCTCCTCGAGACTCGTCAGGACGCGATCTTCCCGGCGTTTCGCAATAATGAGTCCCACAGGGACACCGGGACCGTAACAATCGACGATCTTCTGTTCCTCCACGTCGTACTGTTTCTGATCGATGACGTCCACCGGCCATTCGCGCTGGATGTCGTCTGCAACGGTCACCATCTTTCGACCGAAGCCCAGGCGTTGCGCGTCGCTCAGCGGCGTCATCACGGCAAAGAGATCGCTCGGCGCAAACATGTCGTCGATGGTCTGGACGATCGGTTCCCTCAACCGGGCGGCGTCGTGAAATGCGAGGTGATACGAATCGAGGAACAGCACGAACACGCGTGACCGCGGATCCGCGAGGCGTTGCAGCATGTCCCCCTGATTGTTCGGATCGCGGTTGTTCTCATGGATTGCAGGACCGATTTGCACGTACTCGAAACTCTCGACCTTCTGCGGTTTTCCGTCCTCGAGAATCTGGAAGTCCTCGGCCGCCAGTCCGTCGACGACGCGGCCGTCCTGCAGGGGATAGACATCGACGGTGACGAAGTACGCGCCGGCGCGGAAGACAGGGCGCTGAGGGTCAGGAGGTTTCTGCTGAGGAGGCTGAGCAGCGAAAAGAACGAACGCTGCGCTTCCGGCAACAACAGTGGCCGCGACGAGCGCCCGGCTCACCAGTCGGTTCATCACGTCAGCTCCCACGGCGTTGGCGGCCCCATGATAGCGGGTCGCGGCGGCTGCTGACACTGAAATATAGTCAGAGCGTGCCAACCATTCGCATCCATCGGCTTCACACGCATGTCGAGATTCCCGGATATCAGACCCCCGGCGCGGCGGCGTTCGATCTCGCCGCTTCCGAAACCGTCGTCATCGCCCCGGGAGAAGTGACGTTGATCCCAACCGGGTTGGTGGTCGAAGTCCCCGCCGAGATGTTCCTGGCGGTGTTCGCCCGCAGCAGCACGCCGCTCAAACGAGGCCTCATGGTCGCCAACGGCGTGGGCGTCGTCGACTCCGACTATTGCGGCCCGCGCGACGAGCTGAAGATTCCCGTCGTCAACATCACGACTGCGCCCGTCGAGGTCAGCCCTGGCGATCGGATCGCTCAAGGGATCATCCTGCCGGCCCCGCGTGTGACCTGGGAGGAGGTCGCGGAGGTGACGGCGCAGTCGAGGGGCGGCTTTGGGGCGACGGGTTAACGGAGGGGACGGGGGGAACGGAACAAGCTTCAAAAACGGAGAAACGGAGGACACGGAGGAACTTTGTGGGCAGGCTGCGGCCGATGCCGGCCCGGCCATCGGCAGCCTGCGG
>Ga0075418_10009136_pt1 | contig 11115 bp, 10 predicted proteins | sample SoiMetdeltSBSDD2_FD_81776 | JGI IMG/M metagenome (GOLD analysis project Ga0075418, IMG submission 81776) | Bulk soil microbial communities from a Populus tree surrounding site in Tennessee, USA - Soil MetaG P. deltoides SBSDD2 | ecosystem: Environmental > Terrestrial > Soil > Tree plantation...
GTCAAGGCAGAAGGGAAAAGGGAGAAGGGAAAACTACGAGCTCCAGCAAATTCAAACGGGGTTTCCCTTTTGCCTTCTGCCTTTTGCCTTCTGCCTTTTGCCTTTTGCCTTTTGCCTCTTGCCTTATCGGCGACACTTTTCAGCATCCGTTAAACGCCTGGCGAGGATGCCAGGTGTCCAAGTCCCATTCTTTCGAGAAGTGACTTGAACCTGTAGTCGCCGCGCACGGCGTCGAACTCGACCGCGCCGGAGATCAGAATCAGCGAACCGTCACGTTCCTCGAACGCACGGTCCAGCCGGTCGAAGAGGCTGTCGTGATCCGACAGCCCCAGGTGGATCAGCGCGCTCCACATTGCCGGCACATAGCTGTGCGCCGCGCGCGTCGTGAGCTCCTCGAGATGGTCTTTGGCGAGGTCACGGTTTCCCGCGCGGCCGTAGGCGTAGCCGAGGGCGGCGATGTGGTTGACCGACCTTCCCGCCAGCGCGATTGCGTGGTTGAACTCGCTAATCCCGCGCTCGAACTGCCCCTTCTGTGTGTACGCGTCGCCCAGAGCGTAGTGCGCAAAAGCGAAGGTCGGCTCCAGCGCGAGGACCTTTTCGAACTGCTCGATCGCCCGGTCGACGTCGTGATGAAAATGATGGACGTAGCCGATCTGCGTCTTCAACTGCAGGTCGAGGGGATTCAGCCGCTCGGCCTCATCCAGCTCGATGAGCGCCTGATCGTGTCGCCTTTCGAGCAGCGCGAGCCGCCACGCGTTCCAGAGATGCGACGACGCTGATCCGGGGCCGAGCTCGAGCGCGCACGTGAGCGCCTCCTCGGCTCCCTTTCGATCCCAGTCGTGGTTCATGGCGATGAGGGCACGAACCCTGTGCGCATCGGCAAGCGACGGATCGAGCTCGAGCGCCTTCTCCACTGCCGATCGTGCTTCAGGCACCGCAACGTTGGCCGAGAGGACGCCGAGACCGGAGTAGAGCCAGATGTTTGCGTCCGCAAGGGCAACGTACGCGGGCGCGAAGTTCGGATCCCGGCCGATCGCGTCGCGAAAGTCGCTGACCGCCCTTCGCACCGATTCATCCGTCCATTTATTCAGCGCGTACATCCCTCTCAAGTACGCGTCGTGCGCCAGGACGTCCAGCGCGACGGGCTTCGACGGTCCCTTGTGACCCAACCCGATCTGGAGCTCAGACACGACGGTCGCCGCAATCTCGTCCTGAATTTCGAAGACATCTGACAGCTCGCGATCGAAACGCCTGGACCAGAGCTGATAGCCGTTCTCGGTGCTGACAAGCTGGGTCGTGATGCGCAGGCGATCGCCGGCTTTCCGAACGCTGCCCTCGAGCGCGGTTCCGACCCTCAATCTTCTGCCGATCTCGGTGACCTCGAGGTCGCGGCCCTGAAACGCGAACGCCGAGGTCCGCGAAATCACGCGCAACCCCGGAACTCCCGCCAGCGTGCTGATGATCTCCTCGGTGATGCCATGGCAGAAGTACTCTTGATCCTGCGAGGGGCTCATATCGACGAATGGCAGTACGACGATTGAGGCGGGAATGCCGCGATCAGGCTCACGGCTCACCGCCAGTGCCGGCCGGCTCGCCGACGTACCGCGAGCCGTAGAAGGATCGACGCCTCTCAGCTCGTCGAGGAACTCGTTCGCTGACCGATAGCGCCGGTCCGGGTCCTTTTCCAGGGCTCTCTCGATGACATCGGCCAGCGGCGTCGGCAAGACCGGATTCAATCGCAAGGGCGACAGGGGTTGGCGGTTCAAAAGATGATCGAAGATGGCTGCCGGCGTGTCGCCCACGAACGGAGCTTTCCCGGTCGCCATCTCGAAGAGCATCACTCCCAGGGCGAAGAGATCCGTCCGCGCATCGAGCGTCTTTCCGAGCGCCTGCTCGGGAGACATATAGCCGACGGTGCCAACCGTCTTTCCGTCGCTCGAGACCTCCCTCGTGGTCGTCGCGTCCTTTCTCGTTGCCGTCGCGGCATCGGGATCCCACATCGAGACCGGCTTGAAGAACTTCGCGACGCCGAAGTCGAGAATCTTGACCTGATCGTCGTTGGTGATCATCACGTTGCCAGGCTTCAGGTCTCGATGCAGGACTCCCGCCGCATGAGCACACGCGAGTCCCTGTGCGATCTGGGAAGCGAAGGCGAGTACTTTCGGGAGCGCCAGCGGGGCCTCCGCGCGCAGCACCTCGCGCAGGCTTCGGCCATGAACGAGCTCCATGGTCATGAAGATCAGGCCATCCGCTTCCTCCACCGAGTACAGGTGCACGATGTTGGGATGATTGAGCGCGGCCGCGGCTCTGGCTTCCCGCTGAAACAGCGTGAGACGATCGGCGGAAGCGGCAACGTCCTGGCGAGGAAGCTTGAGCGCGATCCGCCGGTCGAGTCGCGTGTCGCGGGCGACGTAGACGTCCCCCATCCCACCGCGACCGAGCTCCGTCAGGACGACGTAGTGGCCCAGTTGCTGACCAATCACGCTCCGCCCGTCCCCGCTCGGCCTCAAGGGGCTGTCAGAAGGCGAACCGGCGGGAATGTGCTCTTGCCACATTTGCAGCGTCCAGCGTCCGGGTTTCCGCGGTGCCAGACACGTGTCCTGCACTCGGGGCAGGACCAGGTGTCGTCAAGCGCCGCGATGCGCTCCAGCGCGGCTCTCACGTCGCTCCCGCCGGGACGGTCGCGGCTGGCGTGGACGGCGACGTTCAGCGCGGCGCCGACATCGGCTTCGAGATTCTTCAGGAGCGGCTCGATCGACTCCAGCTGAAGTTTCGCTCGTTCTTTCAGAGTACGACGCAATCCCTTGAGCAGCTCGCCGATCTCTCTTTTGTCGTTCGCCTGCCCGCGCCGGAACGGCAGCGGCGCCCACAGCGCCTCGCACACTTCCTGCAGCAATTCCTCCAGGGCCCGACGGGCCCTGGCGGCGGCATCGTGAATATCCCCGCGGTCGAGCCGCTCGCGGGCATGCTGCAGAATGTCCCGGGTCTCGTACAGCGTCGTCCTCGGCCCGGAGGCGTGACTCCAGGACGTGAACTCGAGCCTGCGCCACGCCGGCGCGCGGCGGCTCAGGTGTTCGAAGAACGGTTGATCGTGAGTCAGGACGATCAGCTGCCGTTCGGAGAACCCGTCGGCCAGCAACTCGGCGAGTCGCCCGCGGTGCTCGACATCGAAGCTGTTGATCACGTCGTCGAGCAGCAGGAACCCGATCCGCTGGTTGAAGGTTTCCGCCATCGCCAGGAACAGGGCGATCGCAAGCGAATTCAGGTGAGATTCGCTGAGGACGCCATGAGGCGGCCGCTGACGCGAGCCGTGGAAGTCGATCGCCAGCTCGACACCCTTGGCCGTCCATGGCTCGACGCTCACCGCCTCGAGATCCTCGCCAGGATGGAGCGTGGCGTAGATCTGTGCCACCCGGCGGCTGATCTGCTTCAGGAGCTCGGTCAGGTCTTCCTTCTGCTTGTTCTGATAGGCGTCGAACACGCGCTCGGCAAGTTCCAGCGCGCGACCGGCCCGGGCCGCCTTCTTCTCCGCGAGCCGCCAGGCATTCACCTGCTGGCACAAGCCGGCCAGCATGACGAGCTGCGTGTCGCGCGTAGAGGGTTCCGCCGGCGCGGTCTTTCGTGCGAGCGTGCCAGCCGATCGATCCCACTTGCGGACCTCGGACACCGCACTCGTGATCGCATCGATCGTGATTGGCGCGAGGTTTTCGAGACAGTCTCTGAGGCGGGCATGCGGCAGCTCCGGGACCGGCGGCAACTCGAGCCCCATCGTGCCCGCGCGATTGAGGATCGAGAGACGCCTGCGATACGCCGACTCGAGCTCGTCCGACAACTGGGCGATCGCGTCGCGGACATCCTCGAGGCCTCGAGACGCCTCCATCACGTCAACCAGGGTGCCCTCGATTCTCTTCGCCAGGCTCTTGTGATCGACCTTCTGGCCACACAGGGGGCAGTGTCCCTTGTCTATCGACCCCGTTTCGAAAAGCCGCTTCGCCTCCCGCACCAGCGACGCGCGCGGCAGCAGCTTTGCCCGATCGGAGGACGCGATCTGGTTCCAGGCTTCGCCGGCACGCTTGTCGAAGGCGGGCGGACTCAGCGTCTTGATCTCGGCCAGCAGGCTCTCGCGGTCCGAGCCCTCCGCCACCACCGCACTCGCGCCAACCGCTGTCGTCAGCCACGACGGATCGACGACGTGTTCGAGAGTCTCCGGTGGATCGACGCCAAGCGCCGAGCAGATCTGCTGGAGACTGGCGAGAACTGTCTCGTCGCTGACGTCTCCGGATCCCGACGCCAGGGCCCGACGATAGGTTCGGACTTCCTCCTCCGCCGCCTTGGACAGCTTTCGAAGCTCGTTCCGCGCGCGCTGAAGGTCCTCCCGAAGGTCCTCGATCGCGTCCAGCCCGAGGATTTCGACCAGCGCCTTCCACTTCTCCGTCTTGGTCTTGTTGATGAAGTCCGCCAGCGTGCGTCCGCGAAGGAGGAACGTTTCCCGCCGAATGGCATCGAACGTCTCGACCGGCCGCTCGTCGGGGATCCCGACTCTCCCGCCAAGGGTGCCATTCGTGACAATTTCGACCGACGTCACCTCGTCGCTCTCGCCACCCACGTAGCGGACGGCATGCTGGCGTCCTTCATGGGACAGAAAGTCGATCCCGCCCGTGAAATACCACTCCAGTGCGTCGGCAATGGTGCTCTTGCCGGTCCCGTTGTCGCCGTAGATGACCATGCTGTCGCCCTTCCCGAAATCCACGGTCATCTCGCCGGGAATTCCGCGGAACGCGCGCATGACCAGTCGCTGAACTTTTTCAGTCACCAGCGAATTCCTCGAAGAGCTGACGGAGGGCCTGCGATCGGTCGGCCCCGCCATTCTTCAGAATCTCCTCGAACCGGCGGGCGAGGTCGGTCGGGAGATCATCCAGCGTTTCGAGCAGCGCCTGAAGGAACTCCTGGGCGCTCGGCCGGTGCATGCAGTTTCCTCGTTTCTTGAAATGGGCGAAATGCCGTCGAAGGGTACGGGCTAGCCCTGCCGGGCGTCAACAATCACAACAGTCTAGGACGGCAGGAGGGATACCCGCGGTTCTGGCAATCCGTTGTGCTCTTACGATATAGATGAGTCGGCACACCATTGGAGGACATCCTTCGCTTCCCTTCGGCGGTGACACGCGACCCCGCAATCGATGCCTGGCTGGGCGCCCAACGCGATGATCTGCGGCCGCTCGCAGAAACCTGGTTCGGCCGCATGCGGCGTGGCGGCGACGTGCGCGAACTGATGCACGACGGATGTCCGACCGCCTGCGTCCACGATGCGGCGTTTGGCTACGTCAACGCGTTCAAGGATCACGTCAACGTGGGTTTCTTCTTTGGTGCGTTGCTGACGGATCCGGCCGGCCTGCTCGAAGGAACGGGCAAGCGCGGACGCCACGTGAAGCTTTGGCCGGGCCGTGACGTGGATTCCGCAGCCCTGGATCGACTCGTCGATGCGGCGTATCTCGACATCAGGACGCGACTGGGAGAGTGAGCCAGCCAGCCCCAGCGCTGTTGTCGGTCACTTCCCACCACGAAGTGACTAATCAACAGCGCCGACAGAACGAACCGGGTTCAGCGGGTCAGCGCTTCGCCAGGTCTGCTCGACCAGCCGCGCTCGCCGGTCGTGCTATCATCCGCACCTCCCCAGAACAGCAGAAAGGCCCACGATGACCGTCATCCGGGACGACGACAACGAGCGACTCGCGCGTGTCGAGCACGTGATCGAGACCATCAAGAGGCGTCAGGAGGACATCGAGGCCGTCGTCCAGGAGAGCGTACAGGTGGTCGAAGAGGCCACTAAGAGACGGGACAGTGCGGGGACGGTCACCGCACAACTGGGCAAGAGGCAAAAGGACACTGACGAAAGGTAAGCTCACGCACCCTTTGGAAGCGGGAGCGAAGGTTGGAGGGCCTGGAGTTGACGCCTCCAAGCCCTCGGTGACTACCTCGATACCCCGACGTGCGTGGACCCTATAACCGGCCGGGTCTACCGCGGTTCCCGTGTGGCTGTGCTCCCCGCCTCGTTGCGCAGCGTGAGCTTTTGCACTCGCCAGTTCATGAGCTCGGCGACGTACAAGGTGTTCGGATCGCGGCAGTCGATTTCGTTGACCATCCCGAACTCCTTGAACTGCTTGCCGGCGCGCCCGATCCGGCCGAGCACGGTCCCGTCCAGCTCCATCTTGTAAATCTCGCCGTTGAGAAAAGGATCCTCGGTCGGGTTGGAGTTCGAGCTGTAGAGATACTGGTGCGCACCGGGCGAGATGCAGATGGCACGGGGAGCGCCGACATTCTTGATCTCGCTCTTGAACGTGCCATTGTTGTCGAACACCTGAATCCGCTGATTGCCCATATCGGCGACATAGACGTTGCCCTGGGCATCGACGGCGATGGAATGGGGAGTATTGAACTGGCCGGGTTCGGTACCGGTCGCGCCCCAGGACTTGATGTACTTTCCGTTCTTGTCGAACTTGGCGACGCGGGCGTTGGTGTAACCGTCGGAGACGAAGATGTTGCCGGCAGTGTCCCATGCCACATCGGTGGGCTGGTTGAAATTGTCGCCGGGGACACCAGATCCGGGCGGTCCGCTCCCGCGGCCGAAAACGCCGCTCCCTGCGCTGCTGCCGACTTCGCCGATTGCCTCGGGCCTGCGGCCCAATGTCAGCAGGACGCGGCCGGAGCGGTCGAACTTGACGACCATCCGGGAGGCGCGGTCCACCACCCAGACGTTGTCCCCTGGATCGACCCTGACGCCCTGCGCAAACAGGAACGAGTAGGGGCGCCCGGTGGGGCCGCTGCCGATCTCGCGCAGAAACTTCCCTGAGCGATCGAATTCGAGGAGGCGCGCGCCGCCGTTGATGTAGGTCCGCGATGCGCCAATGGTGGCGTTCGGGCCGCCGCTGCGATAGTAGACCCACAGGTTGCCCGTGGAGGTCGTGGCGACGCCAGCCACTTCACCGAAATGGATGTCATCCGGCAGCTTCAGAAAATCACCGGCGGAATCGAACGCGATTTCCTTCTGCTGGGCGGACAGCAAACTGGCGAACAGCGCGCCGGCGAATATCAGCGTGGGTGCGAGGCGTGAGCATCTCATGACTTGCCCCCTTGAGCGGCGGTGGGGTGCAGGATGAACTTCTGCAGGCGCCATTCGACGATTTCCGTGGTCAGAATTTCATTGTCAACGCTGCAGTCCAGCCCGTGCACCGTGCTGAACTGTCCCTGCTCCTTGCCGGGGACACCGAACTTGCCAAGGACCTTGCCGTCCAACTCCATCTTGAAGACCTGGCCGGAGACCTCGTGGAGCGGCATGTTCTGGTTGTCAGGGTTCGAGTTGGAGGTGTAGAGATACTGGTGCGGGCCCTTGGTGATGCACAGGGACCAGGGCGCGCCGACGTGGTCGTACACGGTCTTGTAATTCAGGTCGTTGTCGAACACCACGATGCGCTGGTCACTGCGGCTGCCCCCGTAGACATTCCCCTGGGCATCCACGGCGATGGCATGCAGCAGGGTGAACTCGCCCGGGCCCGATCCCCGCTTGCCGACTTGTTTGATGAAGCGGCCGTTCTTGTCGTACTTGGCGATGCGTGAATTGACGTAGCCGTCGGCGATGAAGATGTTGCCGGCCGCGTCGAACCCGACGTCGGTGGGGCGATTGAAAATATAGGGCGGAGCTGGATCGAGCGCCGCCAGGGGCGCCACCATCCCACCCATGGGCCACTCATCCCGGCGGCCGAGGACCATGGTCACGCGGCCTGCGGGGTTGAACTTGATGATCGTGTTGCTGCCCTCGTCGATCACCCAGATGTTGTCCTGCGCATCGACGCGGACGCCATGACAGAACACGTGGCCGTAGAGCTCCTTCCCGATCTCCCGCAGGTAGTTGCCGTTCTTGTCGAATTCGAACGTCTTCGTCTGCTGGGCGCAGCTGTTGACGTAGATGTTCCCCTTCGAGTTGCGGGCGACCCCGATGCCTTCACCCAGATACACGTTGGGCGGCAGCTTCATGAAGTCGCGCACGACTTCGTACTTGATATCGGGCGCGTCGATGGCCTTGGGCAGAAGTTTCAACTGGGCAGGCGTACGTTGGCCAGGGGGCGTCGGCGCCGACGGGGCCTGGGCGACCAGGGTTGTGACCGCAGCTGACAGCGCCAGCGCCGTGGCCACCAAACTAATGCGACGTGTTTTCATGCGACACCTCAACAGGGGGTGCAAATGTAGCTCTGTGCGTGTGGCTCGTGATCGTCTCCGGTGAATCTTGAGGTTGTCGAAGCCGTCGCCTTATACCACGACTTTCGATCATTACGACAACATTCGGAAATATTCCGGCCATTACGACACCACGACGACACGACGAATTCGACCGCGAGGTTGAACGAGCGGTGTGCGAGACGATGATCAGGCCGATGACGGCCGCCACACTTCCGCGGCCGATTTCAGCAGCAGGAAAGACGCGGTCGCGCCGGGGTCCTGGTGTCCGACGCTGCGCGCTCCCAGATAACTGCCACGACCCTTGCGCGCCTCCATGGCAATCGTTGCCCGCATCCCTTCTTCAGCCGCCGCTGCGCCGCGCTCCAGGATTTCGGCCAGGCCGCTTCCAGCCTCCAGGGCACCTCGCATCGCATCGACTGCGGGAAGCAGAGCGTCCAGCATGGTCTTGTCGCCGAGCGCCGCTTTGCCGCGCTGTTGGAGGCCATCGACGCCGGCCTGGAACAGCGCCACGACGTCGGCAGGCGCGAGTTCGGACTTGTCCGCGCAGGCCGCTCCGGCGCGGAGGAAAAATGTGCCGAGGAGGGGGCCGGAGCTGCCACCCATGGTCTTGATGAGAACAGTGGCGACGTTCTGAAAGACCGCGCGGAGATTGGCCGGAGGGTGAGCAGTGAGCTCGGCCTGCACCGCCGTGAAGCCGCGGTCCAGGCTGATCCCGAAATCGCCGTCTCCGACGGCCGAATCCAGATCGGTCAGCGGCTGCCGGTTTTCTGCGAAGACCTTTTGCAAAGCGCTGAGCCAGCGCAGCACCTCCTGCGTGCTCACTGCCATGTTCAGATCCCCCAGCGCAAGGCCGGCGTCAGCACCGGGTCGTTCCACAGGGACAGCAACTGGTCGTCCGCCCGCAGCAACGTGATCGCGCAACCAGCCATTTCGAGGCTGGTGATGTAGTTGCCGACCAGGCGCCGCGCGACCGCGATTTGCCGGGCGCGAAGGACCAGCTCCAGTTCCCTGTACATGATGTACAGCTCGAGCGGGGGCGTCCCTCCCATCCCGCTGACCATGGCAATGACGCGGTCGCCGCCGCGAAACGGCAGGTCGGCCAGGATGGTCTCGGTCATGTGCGCGGCCAGTTCCCGGGCTGGCCGGAGGGGCATGCGCTCGCGGCCCGGTTCGCCGTGAATGCCGATGCCCATCTCGATCTCGCCTTCGCCCAGCTCGAACGTCGGTTTGCCCGCCGCGGGCACGGTGCACGAGGTCAAGGCCATGCCCATGGAGCGGCCGTTTTCGTTGACCTTGCGTCCCAGCGCGGCCACGCGGCCGAGATCGTCGCCGCGGGCGGCGGCCGCGCCGCAGATCTTTTCCGCCAGCACGGTCGTCCCCACACCGCGGCGGCCCGCCGTGTACAGGCTGTCTTTCACCGCAACGTCGTCATTGATGATCACCGTCTCCACCTGGATGTCACGAGCCTGGCAGAGTTCGGCCGCCATCTCGAAATTCATGACGTCGCCGGTGTAATTCTTGACGATGTGGAGGACGCCGGCTCCGCCGTCGACGGCGCTGGTGGCCGCTTCCATCTGGTCGGGACTGGGGGACGTGAAGACCTGGCCGGGACAGGCGGCGTCGAGCATGCCCTGGCCCACGTAACCGCCGTGCATCGGTTCGTGACCACTCCCGCCGCCCGAGATGATGCCGACCTTGCCCTTGACGGGCGCGTCCGCCCGCACCACGTACACGGGATCGAAGGAAACCTTGAGGATCTCGGAGTGGGCCTCGGCGAACCCGGCGAGCGATTCCCGCATCGCATCCGCCGGCTCGTTGATCAGTTTTTTCATGTGCGCTCCACGAGCGCATGAGCGTATCACCGCTGCCATGAAGCTTGAAGTTGCTGGGGCTCGCCAGCGCTTGTGGCCGGGCGATACGTTCGTCGATTTCGACCACAGCCTGAACGCCGCCGTCAGGCGGCTGCGCGAGGCGTTCGGAGATTCCGCGGAAACGCCTCGTGAGCAGCGGCGACGGGATCGCGTACATTCAGCGCCTGCGCGAGGCGAGCCTCACTGCGGAAGTAAAGCCGGGATCGGAGAGGAGGTAACGCGTTATGCGGCGACGACTCACCGCACTCCCGGTTGCGGGACGAGCGAATTGATCGGGACAACGCGAATGAAATCGATTTCGACGCAGCCGTCCCCGCCTTCACTCTCGATGGCGACGGTGTGTGAACCAGGCTCCAGTGAAGCGGAGCCGGCAGGATCGGTGACGAATGTCTCCCAACCCTCGACGGCGTCACCACTATCGCGATCGACGAACGTGCGGACTCTCAGACCGTCGAGCAACACATGCAGCGTTTCGTTGGCGCCTTCCCGCCCGTTCGCGTAGGTGACCGCCAGATCGTATGGAGTCTGCGAGCCGCGGGTGCTGAATGCCCACGACAGGCGTTCGCCCGGCGCCAGATGCACGGTCATGCCGCCTGAGGCCCGCGACCGTTTGCGGACGTCGAGCGTGCCCGAACCGGTTTCCGCCTCGAGATGCACCAATTCCGGGCCAGGGGCAACAACCGGCATTGGCGCGGTCGGCGACGACGGGCTGCTGCAGGCCGTCAGCGTTACCGCGATGGAGATCGCAACGAACGCGTTCGCGCCAGGTTCCCCACCGATCATCTGGTGATTCCTCACGGAATGGCCCAATACACACCGAGGTCACGTCGACCCGACGGTGTCATCACACCGTGCGCCACTATACACGTCTACGGATTTCGAGAGGTGATCAGGGCTTCGGTTTGAGGACCAGCCGCTCTGGTAACCTCGCGGTTGCGTTGTGGAAGGAGCACGCTTGGAAACAGCGATTCGGGCGACCCTACTCCGCCCGCAGTGCCGTCACTGGATCGAC
>Ga0075418_10009138_pt1 | contig 11115 bp, 10 predicted proteins | sample SoiMetdeltSBSDD2_FD_81776 | JGI IMG/M metagenome (GOLD analysis project Ga0075418, IMG submission 81776) | Bulk soil microbial communities from a Populus tree surrounding site in Tennessee, USA - Soil MetaG P. deltoides SBSDD2 | ecosystem: Environmental > Terrestrial > Soil > Tree plantation...
AAATAGCGTCGGTGTGATCGCCAAACCGAGCGATGAGCGCATCCATCTTGCCGTCATTAACCTGATAGATGCGCAGCTCATAAACATGCTGTGAAGGGGTTGCGGGCTCCATGAAAATCCTCTCCTCTGTCATGACCCTCGACGTGTTTCTTTAGTTGCAAATCCAATTCAGTGTTGGCGAAGCCAACGATTCATTTGTCGTCATCTGTGGTCGTTACTCAATGCGCAGGCTTTGCTCCATCGCGAAGCACTGGTCCCAGATATAGATGTCAAAGCCGGCGAGTCTGGAAGACCACTTTGGCGCGAGGGTATTGACGCATTGAGCCGCAACCCGATCGATGTAGTTATCGAAGCCTGCCCACGGATTCGCTTTATCCAACGGGTTCAACCCCTCGCCGGGTTTGGTCGTCGCCAATGCCGTGGCCGCCGCCTGCTTCACGTCCTGATTGAATTCGGCTTGAACGTCCACGTCGGCATGGGTGCCGGTGCGCGCCACGTGACCCCCAACCAGCGTTTCCCAACCCATCTTTCGGATTTCCTCGACCTGCGCGAAGTATCCCGGAATATCCTGGGCAAGTGCGAAGCGGCGCCAGGGCATCCACCCGGGAAATACGACATCGACGACCATCAGTACTCGCTGCGCCGGCGCAGAGATAAAGATATTTCCCGGCTCGTGCGCGTTGCCGTGGTAGGAAAGCTCAAGCACCTGGTTTCCGACGCGCAGAGTGTACTTGTCGGAGAATGTGACTGTCGGCAAAGGCCGGTTAGGATCCGCAGCTCGCTTTAGCAGCCGGAGGGTCTCTTCCTGCGCGATGATTACGGGTTGACCACCCAGAGCCTTCGCGCCGCCGATATGATCTATGTGCGAATGGCTGTAGACAATGTGCGTTATTGGCTTGTCGCTCACTTCGGCGATTGCCTGCGGAATGTGCGCCGCGTAGCCTGGAGGCGCATCAACCACCACCACACCGCGGTCGTAAACCAGAAACATCGACTGGTATGCATTGTCGGTGATCATATACAGACCTTTGCCCAGATCCTGCAGACGATACCCCTTGGCGGAGTCGATAGCTGGTCCTTTTGCGGAGGCTGGAACATCCAGATACTTGTCAATCCTTACCCCTATCGGAGCAATCGACGGCATGTTTGGATATGGCTCACCCGCCTCACGCGGAGTGTTGCTCGAATTCGTAGATTGAGAGTAAGCGCAGTTAGCGCCTGCACAGATGCTGAGGATTATCAGGACGACAAGACGGAGCCAGGCAATCCGAGCATTTTTCATGAAGTTGTTCTCGCCGTGATAGCGCGAGCACCTGTGATCGGCAGCGCCCATTAGAGTCAGGCGATATTTGGACATTTCTAAAGCTCCTTCCTGTGACCGCTGTAGAAGACGGTCACTCACCAAAAGCTCTGTCTACTGGAAAAAGTGGGGGGACTCTAACTGCATAGCTTGTCAGGCCGCCTTCGCCGACGCAGTGAATATCGCCGCATTCTTCCTGACGAAATCCTGCACGCTCAGCGGCCCTTGCCCCGTAAGCGTGAGTACGTCGTCCGACATCCGGTCGTAGCGTCCTGCGCGGTGCAGATCCGCCATAGTTGCGAGGTGATTCACCAGGTGATCGGGCAATCCGCGCTCGATTAGTCCGTCCCGCCAGGGCTCAAGCGGAATGTCCTGATAGGTGATCGTGCGGCCAAGCGCCTTCGAATACTCCTGTGCATAGAAATTCATGTTCTCGGACTGCGGACCGGTCAGGTGATAGATCTTGCCGATGTGCGGCTGCGGATTGGCCAGGAGCGCCGCGACGACGCGCGCAACGTCTTCCGCTGCGACCGGTGAAGTCTTGCCCTCGCCGAACGGTAGTCTGATCTGATTTGATTCTCTGACCGAATCCGCGGTGAAGATCAGGAATAACCCTTCGAGAAACACTGTCGGCCTCACGTGGACGACTGGCAGACCGGACCAGTTCAGAGCCTGCTCGGCGAGCCAGTGCAGCTTCTGCTGTTGGCTGGCCGTGGTCTCAGTAATGTTCATCTGGGCCACCGTCATCTGCGACATATTGATGAACGCTTTTACGCGGTGATACTTCGCTACCGCCGCAGTATTGACCGTCGCGGCGAGATGGGTATCCGAAATCGACATGCCGAAGTAAATCGTCTCGCAGCCTGCAATCGCCTTATGCATCGAATCGAGATCGAGCAGATCACCGACCACGACCTCCGCACCCATGTCGCGCAACGCTCGCGCCCGTTCGTCTTCATTTCGCACCATCGCACGCACTGCCTTGCCTTGCTTCAACAGCAGGCCGGTAACCGTGCGCCCTACCGCTCCAAGGCGGCCCGCTGCTCCTGTGACCAGAATGGTATTTGCCATCTCTTTCTCCCGTTCATTTGCCTCCGCGGACGACTTTCATTGCTCGTGATGCAAGGCCACCGGCAATGTGAACGTCACCGTCCTGGTCTGTCCGGGAAAGACTTGGTGGTTGGCGTTGACCAACTCAATCCGCACCTTGTGCTGGCCGACCGGCAAACCGGCGATGTCGATTGTATTGTTGTCGCTCGCGTCCGCCCACCACCAAGGCAGGTCGTCAACGGTGACGTGCAAGTGGCCGACTCGCGGAGACACTTTGGTGGCACTCTCCCCGAACACCGGTACGATGCGCAAGTTCTCAACCCGGTACTGAATCCAGACGACTCCAATCGCCAGGCCTGCCGTGAGCGGTGGGTCCACGATCAGTTTTGGTGCCGGCTCGTTCTTGATTTCGATGTACGGCGTGACGCCGCGGAGATCCTTCGCGCTCCGAAGGGCGGGCTCCGAATCGGTGCGGGTAGTTGTTTGGGCCCAGGCGGCAACCCCAGTCACCATTGCAACTGCAACGAGTAAGAAAGCAGTCCTTTTCATAATGGTTCCTCCTTCAAATATTCGATAATTCGAAACTCTTCAAAATTCGCTAAACAATCAATCCTCAATCAGGGCAGCTCGCCACGACTAGCGCAGCGATCGAAACGCGGCTCGGACCTCTTGAGCGAAAAGTTCGGGCTGCTCCCACGCCGCGAAGTGTCCACCTTTGTCGAGCTTGTTGTAATAGATCAGTTTGGAGTACGCGCGCTCGGCCCAACTGCGAGGGGTTTGAAATACTTCATCAGGGAAAGCACTCACCGCGACCGGGATGTCAACGTGTTTCGGTGCAAAGAAGGTGAACTTGTTTTCCCAATAAATACGCGCCGAAGAGACTGCGGTGTTCGTCAGCCAATAAAGCGTTGCGTTGTCGAGTACGTCGTCTCGCGTGAGTCCCTCAGACTGGCCGTCAAAGATACGCGTGATCAGCTCGTAGCTTCGCACATCGTGGTCGATGAGCCAGGCGGCAAGCCCGACCGGCGAGTCCCCCATCCCGTAAATCGTCTGCGGGCGGTTCGCCATCTCCAGGGCGTAGCCCACTCCGTGCGCGTAGAAGAACTGCAGTTGCTCGCACGCGTGTTTTTCGTCGGCTGTGAGATCGGATGGCGGCGGACTGCCTGTTTGGATCGCCTTATCGATGTCTGGTGGCACCGTGAAAGGCCAGTTGAGGTGAATGCCAAGTAATTCCGGAGGCGCCTGCGTACCCATGACGTCCGTGACCATTCCACCCCAATCGCCGCCTTGCGCTACAAATCGGGTGTACCCGAGGCGCTTCATTAGAGCGGTCCAAGCACGGGCAATGCGAGTCGGATCCCAGCCGGTTTCGGTCGGCTTGCCGGAAAGTCCGAAACCTGGCAGCGAAGGAATCACCAGGTCAAAGGCGTCGGCAGCACTCGCGCCATTTGCCGTTGGATTCGTCAGTGGATCGATCAGCTTGAGCATCTCGATGATCGAGCCTGGCCACCCATGCGTGATGATGAGGGGTAACGCACCGGCCTCTGTCGAACGGACGTGAATGAAATGAATATCCACTCCGTCGATCTCAGTCATGAATTGTGGTAACGCGTTCAAACGCGCTTCAACTTTGCGCCAGTCATAATCGGTCTGCCAGTAATTCGCGAGCTTCTGTATCGTCGCCAGCTGTACGCCTTGTGATCCATCCGTGACCAATTCCTGCTCAGGCCATCTGGTCGCGTTGATGCGTCTGCGTAAGTCGGTCAGTTCACTTTTGGGAAAATCCACCTGAAACGGACGAATAGCGGTCTTGTCAGATGCCTGCTCGCTAGCTGGCTGAGTAGCACTGGTCTGCGTCATGATCTCCTCCTCTTATAGCTCTCGATTTCGAGTCAGCGAATGTCTCGCCCCATGGGCCTTCAGCTTTCCCCTGGCGCTTTCGGTCATTCCTCAAGGTGCGTAGCGCGTGAAGACCAAGTCGCGCTCTTTCATCTTCTGGTGGCAGGGGAAGCAGGTTTTCATAAACGCATCGTCAACTGTCTTCCCGTCACTGTTGAAGTGACCGAAGCCCCAGCCACCGGTTGAGGTGTACTTCGTCGAATCCTTCACCATAAACTGAATGTTGGTGGGGGCGCCGGCAACAAAAGATTGGTCACGGCCAAAGACCTTGTTGTTCTCCTCGGACGGGACGAAGCGGTAGTGCAAAGCGGCGATGATCGAGCCGTCCGGAAACGGAATCGTCCGGTTCCTGAAGGCCGCAATCGCTACGTCGTTGCCCAAAACGGCAGCAAAGCTGTTGAGGTTGCCCTCCTCGTGGGCCACCGAGATGAACTGCCAGTCACGGTATCCGCTGGGAATTTTGGTTACGAAGGTTGGGGCCTCTTGACCGGCGTGTCGAGATGCGGTCGCCGTGTAACCTACAAAGCCGGCCAAGGTGGCAACTGCAAGCAGCCAGTGAGCGATCCTTTTCATAGATTGTTCCCCCTTCAAACTCTCCATCAACTGGGTGCGGAGTACATCACAAGAGTTGAAGCGAATCTATTGCACGAAGGTATCGATCAATACCTTGGTATTAGTTGGCGTAGACTTCAGGATTTACGAGGCGAGGTTATGGAATGACGGGGTTAAGAAATTCGACTTGCGCGAAATCAGAAACAAGCAGGGTAAGTCAATTCTCACGTTGCGGGTGCCAGGCACTCTGGTGCTAAAATCTGCCGAAAAACCAGCGCCAACGGATAGCAGTCCCCCCCCGACTTGCGCATCTTCGCGCCACGGAGGATCCCCCAGAAATGATGATCGAAATAAAGAATGATTTCAGACTCTTCGGCGAACGCTGCTGGAATTCTCGAAGGGACGCTGGTAATGCCTGAAACTGTCCGCGTAAGACGCTGGCCGACCCGCTTGGCAGCGAGTTCGAAGACCCTGGATCGGATTGGCACTTCGCCATGGTTACCGATAAGCGTAGCGCTCTTCGCCGCAATTAGTGCCGTGGGAGTCTGGCAAGCGCTAATCGCAGATGGATACGCACCGTTCGCTCTCGTACCTGCAATCGTGCTCGACGGCGGTCTGGTGATGGCGCCGATCTTCGGACTGACGATTTACCAGGCGCAACGCGCTCACAAACAGGCTGCGGCGCTCAGTCGAAGTGAGGCGCGCAAGACAGCCATCTTTGATTCGGCCCTCGACTGCATTCTGACGATAGATCACGAAGGCCGGATCACTGAGTTCAATCCAGCCGCCGAGCGCACCTTTGGTTATCGTCGGAACGAGGTTGTCGGCAGGCAGCTGGCCGATGTCGTCATTCCGCCGTCATTGCGGGAGCAGCACCGGCGGGGTTTCGCTCGCTACCTGGCCACGGGCGAGGTGCGAGTGCTGGGACGGCGCGTCGAAATGACGGCGATACGTGCTGACGGGAGCGAATTCCCCGTGGAACTCACAATCACGCGCATCCCATTGGACGGGCCGCCCTCATTCACGGGCTACCTGAGCGACATCACCGAACGCAAACGTGCGCTTGAGAAGTTGCAGGCGAACCAGGACCTCCTCGATTTAGCCCAAAGGTCTGCGGGTGCGATGGCGTTCGATTGGTATATTCAGAGGGAAATCAACTACTGGTCGCCTGAACAGGAAGCTTTATTCGGGCTGGCCCCGGGCACTTTTGACGGTACCTACAAGAGTTGGAAGAAAATGATGTATGCGCCTGATTGGCCGGTCGTCGTTGATGCGATCAAGCATGCTCATCAGACAGGAGAAGTGACAGCGGAGTATAGAGTGGTGTGGCCTGACGGGAGCCTCCACTGGCTTTCGACAAGAGGTCGAATGTTCTTCGATGACGAAGGAAAGCCACTGCGTATGGTCGGATTTACGTCCGATGTCACGCCGCGCAAGTTGGTCGAAGAGGAATTACGCCGGAGTGCGGCACTGCTCGCGGAAGGCGAGCGCCTGAGTTTGACCGGGACCTTTTCCTGGCGCGTGGCGACTGACGAAATCATCTGGTCAGACCAGGTATATCGGATTTTTGATTTCGCGCCAACGGTAACAGTGACGCTCGAACTCATTGCTACACGAGTGCACCCCGACGATATGCCGTTGTTGTTTGAGATGACCGAGCGGGCGCGAGGAGATGGCAGTGATTTTGAGTATGAGCATCGCTTGCTCATGCCCGACCACTCAGTCAAATACCTGCACCTGGTTGCTCACGGAACTCGCGATGAGAACGGTCAACTGGAATACATCGGCGCGGTGCAGGACGTAACGGAGCGCCGCCTCTCGGAGGAAGCACTTAGCGAGGTTCATTCGGACCTCGCGCACATGTCCAGGGTCTCGAGCCTGGGAGCGTTGACCGCGTCCATCGCGCACGAAGTCAACCAGCCACTGTCAGGAATCATAACCAATGCCGGCACCTGCCTGCGGATGCTGGATGCTGACCCTCCAAACGTCGACGGCGCGCGACAGACTGCGCAACGCACGATTCGCGATGGTCATCGTGCCGCTGATGTAATCACCCGATTGCGCGCCCTCTTCAGCAAGAAGAATGTTTCGACGGAATTGTTAGATCTGAATGATGCCATTCGAGAAGTGATTGCACTGTCTCGAAGTGAACTTCAGAGAAGGCAGGTGATCTCGCGAGTCGAACTTGCCGAAGACCTTCCGGCGGTCATGGCAGATCGTGTCCAACTTCAACAGGTCGTGCTGAATTTGCTTCTGAATGCCACCGACGCGATGAGGGACATAGACGATCGTCCGAGGCAGTTGATCATCAGAACCGAACGAGACGAGGGTGATCATGTTCGCCTGAGCGTACAGGATGCCGGTGTGGGTTTGGGACCACAAGATCCGAATAGTCTCTTCGAACCCTTCTATACAACCAAGGACGGCGGTATGGGGATTGGGCTATCCGTCAGTCGCTCAATTATCGAAAGTCACCATGGCCGTCTGTGGGCAGCACCGAATGATGGCCCGGGCGCGACTCTCTCATTTTCCATTCCCTGCCGGCCGAGGGTTGACTAATGATCACTGCCAGCGATGGCCTTGCTGATGTGGACATCGGCGCCCAACCGATACCAAAGTACAATAGACGCTCGCCAACGGATTAGCGCATCCTTCTGCCGGAGGGTGCTGTGATGAAACACGGTTAACCGGTTTTCAAAGCATTAGCTCAGACCGGTATGGACGCAACTCTCCGACGGCACTACGACTTCCCAACCGACGACTTTGCGAATTGTCGGTCTTAGTATCGCCGAAGCCTGTGGCCGTGAGTGCGCCACGAAAAACTTATGACAAAAGCACCGTCACTTGTCTCGGTTGTCGACGACGACGAATCCGTACGTGAGTCACTACCCGACCTGCTGCGCGAGTTCGGCTTTGTAGTAAAGGCATTCTCATCCGCAGAAGAGTTCCTCAAGTCCGATTGCATCGAACAGACCAGTTGCCTGATTCTCGATATCGCCATGCCCGGTATGACGGGACTGGAGTTGCAGCAGGAATTGAAGATTCGCCGACAGAAGATTCCGATCGTTTTCATCACCGCTCAAAGAGACGAGAATGTTCGCGCCCGGGTGCTCGAACAAGGTGCGGTGGACTGTTTGTTGAAGCCGTTCAGCGATACGGCTTTGCGTGACGCGGTAAACGCCGCTCTTGCGTGAGCCGATTCGTACGAGACGCTCTTCCGGTACGGTTGTGAACGATATGAAATCAGCGAGCGCACCGAGCCTCGAATCGCGTTTACCCAGGTCGGAGACTACGCCAATTGTCTTCGTCGTCGACGACGATGTCTCAGTTCGCGAATCCCTCGAGACGCTGATCCGTTTTGTAGGGTGGCAACCAGAGACGTTTGCCTCGGCTGAAGAATTTCTCGCTCGCCCACGGCCGCTGGTTCCGAGTTGCCTGGTGCTGGACGTTTCTCTTCCGGACCTCAACGGTCTCGAACTGCAAAAGCTGATAGCGCCGGATCGCATCGACATGCCAGTCATCTTCATCACTGGACACGGCGATGTGCCGATGACCGTGCAGGCCATGAAGGGCGGCGCAGTCGAATTCCTGACTAAGCCTTTCGATGACGAAGTATTGTTAAGCGCTATTCGGCATGCCATCGAGCGAAGCGAAGCCGTGATCGGCGATCAGGCTGAAATTGCGGCGCTGCGGGGTTGTTACAAATCACTGACGCCGCGAGAGCGTGATGTCTTGAACCTGGTGGTGGCCGGCATGTTGAATAAGCAGATTGGTCTAAACCTGAACATCAGCGAGATCACGGTGAAGGCTCACCGGGGAAGGATGATGCAGAAGATGAAGGCTGATTCGGTTGCGGATCTGGTTAAGTCAGCAGTAAGACTCGGTTTGACGCCGGCGCGGAATCCATGGCACACGAATGAGCGCTAAGGAAGGTAAACGCGGATTTGCTCGCATTCATTAAGGGCAGAGTCTCCCGCGGCTTAAGAAGCAAAGATGCCAGAAGTTGAAAATGCTCTATCGCCGCCTCCGGGAAGCACGCCCAGCGAAATGTTTCCCGTATTGACCTCCGCGCAACAGGCGCGCGTCCTCGCGCACGGGCAACGTCGGACTGTCGCACATGATGAGATCGTCGTCGAGCTTAACCAGCTGATAACCAAAGTCTTTGTGGTCGTCAGCGGGCAACTGCACGTCTTCCATGTTGCAAACGGTCAGCAACACGTAATCGCCATTTGCAATCCCGGTATGTTCACTGGCGAACTAAACGTGCTCTCCGGCCGTCGTGGGCTCTTGCGCATAGGTGCTGCGGAAAAATCTGAACTCATCGAGATCGAGCGCGAGACCTTGCAGGCCCTGATCGAAACTGACAGCGAACTCAGCGATATCTTTCTGCGCGCTTACATCCTCCGCCGCCTGGAGTTAATTGCGCGGGGATTTGGCGATATCGTTCTGATTGGCTCCAGTCACTCGCTCGACGTTCTGCGTATTAAGGAGTTTCTGACTCGCAATTACCAACCCTATTCCTACATCGATCTCGAACGTGATGCCGAGGTTCAGGAAGTACTCGATCGGTTTACTCTTTCGATTGATGATCTGCCCGTTCTGATTTGTCGCGGCACCGCGGTGCTGCACAATCCGACAAATGAGGAGATCACCAGTTGTCTGGGATTCAACGAAGGAATCGATCAGGCGCAGGTACGAGACCTCATCATAATTGGCGCAGGGCCCGCAGGATTGGCGGCGGCCGTCTATGCTGCATCCGAAGGGCTTGACGTGCTGGTGATCGAATCAAGTGGGCCCGGCGGACAGGCCGGATCCAGCTCAAAGATCGAAAACTACCTTGGGTTCCCTACCGGCATATCGGGACACGAGCTCGCCGGTCGTGCCTACACTCAGGCGCAAAAGTTTGGCGCGCAGTTGTTGATTGCGAAGGACGCGAAAGGTCTCACTTGTGACCGCCGGCCATACAAAGTTTTGATTGGAGATGAGGAGAGCGTTCCGGCGCGTACGGTGATTATTGCTTCAGGTGCGCAATATCGAAGACTCAATCTGGAGAACCTCTCGAAATTTGAAGGCGCCGGCATCTATTACGGAGCGACACATCTCGAAGCGCAGTTGTGTGCCGGTGAAGAGGTAGTTGTCGTGGGTGGTGGCAACTCTGCTGGTCAGGCGGCGGTCTTTCTGGCACAAACGACGAGACGAGTTTATATGCTCGTGCGATCTGATGGACTCGCAAAAACGATGTCACTCTACCTGATTCGCCGCATTGAACAGACACCGAACATTGAACTTCATTCAAACACTGAAGTGGTTGCGCTGGGAGGAAACGATCACCTTGAACGTGTGACCTGGCGCAACAATCAAACCGGACAAACTGCTTCGCATGACATAGCCCATCTATTTTCCATGACCGGCGCGGTGCCAAATTCCTCCTGGCTCAATGGTTGTGTAACCTGCGATCAGATTGGTTTCATTAAAACCGGTTTAGATCTCACGACTGAAGACTTGGCAAAAGCGCAGTGGCCCCTTAAGCGTCCGCCCTTTCTCCTCGAAACCAGTATGCCCGGCGTGTTCGCGGTGGGCGACATTCGTGAGGGGAGTGTGAAAAGAGTCGCGTCAGCGGTTGGAGAAGGGTCAATAGCGGTGTCCTTTGTTCACCAAGCGCTCGCCGAATAGACCGGCAGATGAGGAAGTAGCTCCCTGCAAACTGCAAAAAGATGGGTCCAAGATGGTGGCCTTACGTGTTGATACCTAGCCAGCCGTAGCGATCCTTTGACGACCGCCAGGCGCGTAAATACTGGCTCATATCGTTTCGTAAGACTACGTGTTACCGTCTCCAGCGTAAAAAAATAAGTATTGGTTGCCCGTAGAGTGACCCCGCGCCGCACGGATGGCTCACCGCGGGGCCTCATTCATTGACTAACGTCGCCCCTGTTGGCCACTTTTTTGGCTACCCTGTTGGCCGCCCTGGCCTCCTTTTTGTCCGCCTGCTGACCGCCCTGACCCTGACGGCCCGCTTGTTCTTCGCTCCGGCCCGGGGCTTGTTGTCCGCCCTGCTGACCGCCACCCTGGTTCTGTTGTCTATTGTCTGGCATTTCTCTTTCCTCCTGATTTAGTGTTCTTCGAAGTTGACAGGTTTCGCATTGAAACCTTCGGCTTGTAACCCTCTGCATAGGACTCAAACAGATTAGTCAGGACGACGAAGATAGGTGCAGTTCCGAGTGACTGCGTAGCATCCTCAAGCGAATCGCAAAAGCGTCACGCGCTCGAACTAATTGATAAGACGCTTGAAGGTCGCACCACTAAAGCCCGTGACC
>Ga0075418_10009139_pt1 | contig 11115 bp, 9 predicted proteins | sample SoiMetdeltSBSDD2_FD_81776 | JGI IMG/M metagenome (GOLD analysis project Ga0075418, IMG submission 81776) | Bulk soil microbial communities from a Populus tree surrounding site in Tennessee, USA - Soil MetaG P. deltoides SBSDD2 | ecosystem: Environmental > Terrestrial > Soil > Tree plantation...
AAAGGCAAACTGCCCGGCATCCTCGCCCACTGTCGCTACCCGCTGCATACCGGCCTGCTCGAAGGGATCAACAACAAGATCAAAGTCCTCGAGCAAGATCAAAGTCCTCGAGCGCATGGCCTACGGCTTTCGCAATGAGCCCTACTTCTTTTCCCAAGAATCCGCGCCGCGTTCCCGGAAATTCCGATGAACCAAAACAAAAAGTAGGAGAGGCCGGTGGGCCCCTCCTGTGCTCATTTCCCGAACAGCGATCGTCAGGCGATCGTCGACAGCGAGGCGTAGTCGAATGTCTCGATCGTCGGCTGCCCGGTCATCACCGGGCGAAGCGCCTTGTCGACCTGCGGGTACGTCGCGGTCTCGTACTTCCGCGCTGCATCCGCATTGTTCCAGACGCTGATGGCGAGCACATGCTGATCGTGCACCAGCAGCAACTCGTCCTTGAAACCGTCCTGTTTCTTGAGGACTGGAAGCACTTCGGTCTTGAAGAGCTTGTGGAACTCTTCATTCCTGTCCTTCGCGATGTCGAAGCGAACGCTGCGCGCGACCTGTTTGTTGATGTCTTGCATTTGAGAATCTCTCCAGACACCTCGGCCGTGTTTTTCCGGAGCCCTGCGTGCGAGGATCTTCCGCAGGTCCCCAACGCCGAGAGGATCAACCCTGGCGCCTGAGTCATTCCCTATAGTTCAAGTAGTATAGCACATCCAGCGAGCTAAATGTGGAATTTTCAATAATTTAACGTAAGACGCGCTGGCCACGTCAGTTACCTGTCGAGGTTGCATCGGACCCGAGCCGCGCGGATCGAACGCGGCGAAGACACCACGCCGGCGCGGGGCTTAACGCCGTTAGGCGAGCGGCGTTAGGCGACACGTGCGCGGCTTCTGCGGGGCTCCATCATCGCGAGGTCCCCTCTCGCACGTCGAAGTCTGCTGTTGGGCGCATCGCCGAGATGGTACGACGGGTGGCATGTGGCCTCGCCGTTGAGCGAAGCTCGCCCGTGCGATCTTGTCCACCAACCCGGAGCCGAGCAACTATGGCCATGCCGTCACGCGTTGTTGACGCGTCGCGTTTCATCCTGCTCACGCACGGGAAAACCCGACGATGATTGACGAGCGGTGGGGATCCCTGATCTGTAGCAGATCACACGTCCACACCCGATCTCGTGGCGAATGTTCTGCTGTATGACCGGCTGATTATTCCCGTGATGAGCGCGCAGGCCGATCGCAACGAGCGCGCGTACTGGCTGAACAAGAAGTGGGATCCTGACCTGCAGGCGAAGCTCCCCGAGGCAGTTGCCCGTTCAACGGCCCACGATCCAAGCGTCAATCGCAGATCCGCTCGAACGTGTTCCTGAAAGACGTCATTTGCCCGTTTGCGTCGATAGTGTAGTGGAAAATGTTGGTCACGCGAAAGTTCGGGAGCGGCCCCTGACTGATGAACCGGCGCAGGAAGATCGCGGTGTCGTTGATGGGCGCGTCTCCCTTCACGTTGAACGTCTCGATCTGCTGCTGCGCGAGCTGATACTTCGCTCCCGTCACGAGTCCCACGCCGGACGACCTCTTGTCGTGGAAATGGAACGACCCGTGGAACCCGCCCTCCGCGTCAATGGTGGTCTTAAACACCATTTCCTGCCGAAGCGTCCACTGGACCGGCTCGCCCGTGCACCCTCGTGGAACCGGGAATATTTCCGTCTCGTCGATCTCGGTGCGCTCCATCGGAGCGCGCGCTCGAGCTGGCGACGTCTGCCTAACGATGTGCCGGCGGCGCGACGATGCGTGGACGAGTGCACGCCCACGCATCGGACTCCAGAGCTATTCGCCAGCCGTAACCAGCTTCTCCGCGAACTTCCTCCGGAGCTTGGCGATCTTCGGACTGATCACGGCGGCGCAATACGGCTGATTCTGATTCCGGTCGTAGTAATCCTGATGGTACTTTTCGGCCGGATAGAATGTGCCTAACGGCTCGATCGCCGTCACGATCGGCGCGTCGAACGTATGCTCGGCCTCCAGCTCGGCGATGAGCTCGCGAGCCGTCTTCTCCTGCTCGGCATCGTGTGGAAAGATCGCCGACCGGTACTGCGGCCCGATGTCGTTCCCCTGACGGTTCAGCGTCGTCGGATCGTGGATACCGAAGAACACCTCGAGCAGCTCACGATACGTGACCACGCTCGGGTCGAATTCCACCTGCACCACTTCGGCGTGCCCAGTGCGGCCGGTGCACACCGCCTCGTAGCTCGGGTTCGCGACGTGTCCGCCAGCGTAGCCGGACACCACCGACGTCACGCCTCGAAGCCGACGATAGGCCGCGTCGAGACACCAGAAACAGCCGCCCGCCAGGGTGGCGCGCGACGTCATTGCGTTGGACGTGTTGTTCACAGGAATTGGGTTGGGATTCACCAAACGTATTCACTCCCGCCGGTGACAGTTCCCGGCTCAGCCGCCCGGGCGATGGGCGTGAGCTGGCGGATGTGTGCCGGGCATCATCTCGTGTCCCTCGTGGCCGATCCCCATGAGCTCGTTGAGCATCTTGTCGATGAGCTCGCGGGCCGATGGTGAGCGGACCGTTCCGCGGTACGCTGCCATCAGGGCGTCCGAGTGCGCAATCGTCTGGGTGACGAGCCGGTCGTACGTCGCGGTATCACCCCGCTGCTGCGCGAGCGTGAGGCTGTCGACGCTCATCATGAGCGCCCGGCGATGCGGATACGCGATGCGCGTGAGCTCCTCGCCACCCCGGGACTCGATCACGTCGAACAGCTGCGGCGGATGCGTCGCGATCGCGAGAGCGAACGCGAACCGGCGCGCACGCTCGCCGCGCGGGGAGTTGGCGTTGAGCTCGGCCGCGGACGGACGCTTGAGCGCGGCGGCCATGTACGGCAGATACGGGTTGTATCGGGCGAACGGACCGCCCGGCGCATCCGTGAGCCACAGATGAACCATCACGATGTGCCGGTTCGGGTCGCGCGATAGCTCGTCGTGCGAGTGCCAATCGTCGTTCGGACCGTCGAACCCCTCGGGCGTGGGCTCGCTGCGTGGATGCTGGTAGGCGTACGCAACGCCGACCAGCGTCGGCTCGCCCTTCACCGGCGCGTACATGAGGACAGGCGGCTTGGTCAGGTCGAACGTGCCGCCCCTGATCAGGTCGGGACGGACGTAGTGAACGCCCTGCAGCGGAACCAGCCCGAACACCGGCTCGTAGCCGGAGTCCTCGGCGACTCGCGGATCGGCGAATTGCGCGACCGCCTGCCGCACCGAGTCGATCTGCGCTTTCGCCTTTGCGCTGAGGCCGGGCTGGGACGACTGGCCGCGAAGCAGTGGCGCGGCGGACACGATGGCGCCAGCGACCCAGGCTACGATCCGGAAACGACTTCTCGACATCCTCAATGCTACACCGACGGGCGTCGGAAGTGGCAACAGACGCGTGCCTACCGGGTCATCGTCGGACCCGCGACGCGGGATGCGGAGGAGTGTTGCGAGCCGCGTCGGGGGTGAGCCAGGAACGGCAGCGCGAGCAGCGCTGCAATCAGCACCGCCACCACCCCGATGGTGAATGGCGAGTGGTCGCGCCTGGTTGGTGGGACGTCGGTCGGAAACGTCGTCATCGAGCGAGACTCGTCGAGTGCGCGGTACGTTCGACGAGCGACGTGCCCGGTCGTTAACGCCGCTCACCGCAAAGGCTGCGAGCCTCCGCCGATGACGTCGATCCCGCCGGCCATCTGTCCCACGTCGACGCTCGCCACTCGGGTGAACGTCTTGAGGTCGATCATCTCGACAGTTCCGGGCTCCGAGCCGACGCCCTCGACCGAGATGAATGCATACCGATCGTCGCCCGAAATGGACACGCCGTGCACGATCCGACGCTGGGTCGCGACGCGGGCGAGCTCCTTTCCCGAGGCGATATCGATGATAGAGACGGACTTCCCACGTTTATTCGTGCCGACGAGCAGCTTGCCGTCGCGGGTCGCCGCGAGATTGTAGACGCCGTCTCCGGCCGGGATGCGTCGCTTCATTGCCCACGACTCGACATCGATCTCGACGATGTCGCTCGCCTTGTTGCACGCGACGAACACGCTCTTCCCATCAGCCGACGGCTGCGCCCAGGTGGGCGAGCACGAGACGTCGCCCGGTTTGGGCGGCTGCATGCCATGCCCCGCGTGATCGATTCCCATCTGCCCGCCAGCGGCGGGCGCCCGCCGATTCCCGATTCCCGACAGCGAGCCGGTCGCGCCGTGCTCCGCCCCTTTCTTCAACAGGAAGTGTCGCGCGACCGCGAGCGTCCGCGTATCGATCTCCACCACTGCATCATCCATCATGCAGGCCGAGTAGTGCTTCGTGCCCGCCGGGTTGAGGCGCGAACCGTGCGGCATGGTGCACGTCTCGATGCGTGCGACCTCAACGAACGGGTCGGTGCTCACCACGCTCACGTTCGAGGGCACCATCTCGCCGTGCAGGTTGAAGTTCACCACGTAGACGAATCCGCCGTCGGGCGACACCTGCAGCGTGGCCGGAAAATTCCCCAGCTCGACGTTGCCCAACACCTCGTTCGTCTTCGCGTCGATCTTCCAGAGGTAGCCGTACGGCACGCCGTGCGCGGTGCTCACGTAGTACTGCTGCCCGTTAGGCGAGACGCCGAGCCCGTGTGGCCCGTCGGGGTCGACGGGGTTGATGCCGACCTTCGTCGTGCCTTCGAGTTTCGCCAGCGTCGGCCCCGCGCTCGGCCCGAACGTTATGCGCGTGATGAGGTCGACCGCCTCGGATGCGACGAGGACGGTGTAGTCGCGGTCGGGTCGCTGCGCCTGGCTCGTTGACGCAAGCAATGCCGTCATCCCGAGCCAACAGGCGAGGGATCGCAGTTGTCCCGAAAGAAGGAGTTGGCCCTCTACCGGGGTGATCGCGATCCCTCGCGTCGCTCGCGATGACAGATCAGGGAACCACATCGGGCTTTTTCGGCTCGATGCGAACGATCCACAAGCCGTTCGCGTTGTCGTTGACGTAGGCGAGTCCATCCTTCACCACGACCCCCCACGTGTCAGGCGAGTTCTGCACCTTGCCGTCCATGTCGCCCGTGTGCACGTGCACCATCTCGCGCTCCTGTGCACGCAGGTCGCCGCGCAGCTCGCCGGAGATGTCGAACGCGCGGAAGCCCGCGTTGTACGCGCCCATGTAGAGCGTGTCGCCCGCGACCCAGACGTTATGAACGCCGCCGTACTCCGGCTCGTAGAACGCGACGGACCGCGGCTTCTCGATGTTCGTCACGTCGAGCACCTGGAGACGCCCGTACGCGCGACCCGCGGCCGCGTCCTTCGCGCCCTTCACGCCGCTCGCCGGAAACACCTCGTCGGCGATGAAGACGTAGTTCCTGTGACGCCACGCCGTGTGCGTTCCGCGAATGAATCCGGCGCCCCCCGTGAGCTCGACCTGACGGTATAGATCGTTGAGATCGTACTTGTACTGCGTCACGAGCTTGGGATTCGACGGCGATCCGCCCTTCATCCCGTTCCCGACGTCGAGGATCACGAGCCCGTCGTTCCAGTAGCTGGCGTAGAGCAGGCCGTCGCGCAGATCGATGTCGTGCAGCGAGCGGCCCGCGTCCGGGCGCTCCGTCTTCCACTGCGCGACCTCCTTCGGGTGATACGGGTCGTTGATGTCGATCACGTGAAGCGCGCCGGTGCCGTCGTTCGTGAGGTAGATGTGCGTGCCGAATTTTTCCTGCCTGTAGATGAAGGCCGAATGCACACCACCCGTGACGCCTTCCGTGAACTCGGCAATCGGCTTTGGGTGCGCCGGATCCTCGAGCGAGCAGATGACGATGCCGTTCTTCCGGTCGCTCGCGCCCTCGCGCGTGAACACGAGGAACTTGCCGTCGGGTGTGGTCATCACGTCGTTCACTCGACGGGTGTTCGAGACGACGGAGTCCGTGACGACGGGAGCGGCCGGGTTGCTGACGTCGATCGCATACATGACGTCGCCGCCACCGCCGGACCCGAGGTAGACGTGCTTGCCGTCCGGGTGGATCCAGACTTCCTCGGTGCTGAAGCGAGAGCGGGGAAGCCGTCCGACGACGGTCGCCTGACGTCGCGCGTCTCGATGCGTTAGGCTGACGGCCGCGTGTGCGACGCGATTGCCGATGGTCGCCACTACGGTGTAGGGTCGCGCTTCGTAACCCACGAACGCGCCATCCTGCTCGACAATCCCCTGACCCGGCGAGAACGTCCACGATGGCGTGAGGCCGTCGATCTTTCGGCCTTGGGCGTCCCTGGCCGTGACCGTGAAGTGCAGCACGTCACCGGTTCGTGCCGCGGCGGTCGCCGGCGTGATCTCCACCGACGCGATCGTGTTCGGAACGACGTTGACCGCGAGCGTGCCGGACGCCTGGCCCGTCGTCGCCGTGATCGTCGCCTTGCCGGCCGCGAGCGCCGTGAGCCTGCCGTCACTTCCGACGCGCGCGACGTTAGGCGCGGAGCTTTTCCACGCGAGCTTGTCGGCCCGCTGGTCCCCCGCGGCGGAGAACGAGGTCCCCGACAGCACGATCTGCTGCCCGACCACGAGCTTCGGGGGCCCCGCGTCGATGACGACCTTCGCGGCCGGGCCGGGAAGCATCTTCACCTCGACGACTTCGGTCACGGGCCGCGTACCCGGCACGAGAGCGACGACGGTGACCGGAATCGTGCCGGTCGAGCCCGAGCGCACGAGACCGGTCGTGTCGACGCGCCCCTCGAACCGCGCGCCGCCCGACTGGATGTAGCGAAAGCGCACGCTGTCCACGGGCTTGCCGGTCGCATCGAGCGCCTGCGCGGTAAGCCGCAACGTGTCCCGCGCGGTCATCGTCGGCTTGGCCGGAGTGACGACGAGCTTCGCAATGGGCGACGGCGGAAGCTGTGACGACGCCTGCTGCTGGCCCGGTGTCTGGGCCTGAAGTGCGGCGAAAACGAGAACGGGGAGAACGCTCATGGTCGACTGGGAGAACGGGGTACGGTGGCGAGCGTTCAACTCTGGCGGGCCGGCAGGGTCGGCGCAAGTAATCCCATGTCATCCGAGCGCAGCGAGGGATCGCGATCATCGCGGTAGAGGGCCCTCTGTCGGGACGACTGCGATCCCTCATCTGCCCGCTTCGCGGGCACGCGCGGCTCGGGATGACGAGGCCGACTTTCGCGAACGCGGACCGATCCGCAGAATTCGTGCGATCCGGAATTCGTTCGCCCCATTGTCCGAGATGCCTGCCCGTTCGCCCGCATAACGAGTGACGTCCTCCATGCACCGAAGGCTGATCGCCGCGTCCGTCGTAGCAACCGCAATCGCGGCTGCCTGCGCCAGGAGCTCTACCCCGGCACCAGCGCGACCGGGCTTCCTCATCACGAACGCGACCGTCATCGACGGGACAGGATCGCCGGCCCGCCGAGCGTCGGTTCGCGTCGAGGGCGACCGCATCACGGCAGCGGGTGAGCTCACCGCGCGCGGCGGCGAGACGATCATCGACGCCCGCGGCCTCACGCTCGCCCCCGGATTCATCGACACGCACTCCCATGCCGACGACGACCTCTTCGAGCATCCCGACGCGCTCGCAGTCGTCTCCCAGGGGATCACTACCATAATAGGGGGCCAGGACGGCGGCTCGCCGATCCCGTTCGCCGCGTACGTCGAGCGGCTCGAGAAGTCGCCCGCGGCGATCAACGTCGGCATGTACGTCGGCCACGGCAGCATTCGCGATTCCGTGATGGGCACGGACTTCAAGCGGGTCGCCACGCCGACGGAAGTCGACCGCATGAAGGAAATACTCGCCGGCGAGATGCGCGCGGGCGCGATCGGCCTCTCGTCAGGACTCGAGTACGACCCCGGCATCTACTCCGATCCGAGCGAAGTCGTTGCCCTCGCCAAGGTCGCGGCCTCCTTCGGCGGACGATACATCAGCCACATCCGGAGTGAGGACTACGCGTTCTGGAAGGCGATCGACGAGATCATCACGATCGGCCGCGAGGCGAAGCTCCCCGTCCAGATCTCCCACACCAAGCTCGCCATGCGCTCGCTCTGGGGGCACGCCGACAGCCTCGTTCGAATCCTGGATGCCGCTCGCAAGAGTGGTGTGGAGATCACGGCCGACATTTATCCCTACCTCTACTGGCACTCCACGCTCACCGTCCTCTTCCCGAAGCGGGACTTCGAGAACCGGGCGGCCGCCGAATTCGCGCTCACCCAGACGTCCACGCCGGGCGGCCTCCTACTCGGCCGCTACGAGCCGAATCCATCCTACGCCGGAAAGACAGTCGCCGAGATCTCGACGATGCGCGGGACGGATTCCATCACGACGCTGATCGACCTCATTCGCGACTCCGAGGCGATGCGGAAACGCACAGGGCATTCGACCGAAAGCGTGATAGGCACGAGCATGGTCGAGCCGGACGTCGAGGCCATCATGAAGTGGGCCCACACGAACCTGAGCACGGACGGCTCGCTCGACGGTCCGCATCCGCGGGGCTATGGGGCCTTCCCGCGATTCCTCGGGATTTACGTCCGGGAGCGCAAGGTGATGCCGCTCGAGGAGGCGGTGCGGCGCATGACATCGCTCGCGGCGGCGCACATGAGGATTGGGGATCGTGGACGCATCGCGCCGGCGATGTATGCGGATCTCGTGCTGTTCGATCCCGCGACCGTGATCGATCGCGCCGCGCCGCAGGAGCCGCATCTGACGTCGGTCGGCATCGCGCGGGTTTGGGTGAACGGCACGGAGGTGTTCGCGGACGGGAAAACGACAGGCGCAAAGCCGGGCCGCGTGATTCGGCGATAACCGTCATCCCTCGCTGCGCTCGGACAACTGTGCCAGTCAGCGCGCGGCAGTCGTCTTACCGAGTGCGCCGTCAACGCGGACCATCCGAACCTCCACGCGCGTCCCGGGTACGAGCACCGATGCAAATCCGATCGTTAGGTTGGCAGAGTAACGGCGGAACCTGCAACGTCGCACCTCGCCCGTGACCACGCGCGGTCCGTCGGTCGTCGTCACCGGCGTGTCGACCGGGATTGGGCTGGCCACGGCTCGCGTCCTGGCCACTCACGGTGTGCACGTCTTCGGGAGCGTCAGAAGCGCCACCGATGCCGATCGCCTGCGAGCAGACCTCGGCGCGAAATTCACGCCGCTGCTCTTCGACGTCACCGACGTCGACGCGATACACGCGGCGGTGCCGGCCGTTGCTGAACGGCTGGATGGGGGAACGCTATTCGGGTTGGTGAACAATGCCGGAATCGCCATGGGCGGCCCCCTCATCCACCAGCCACTCGACGAACTGCGCCGACATCTCGAGGTCAACACGGTTGGCGCCCTCGCCGCCGTTCAGGCATTCGCACCGCTGCTCGGCACGGAGCGCTCACGGAGCGGGAAGCCCGGGCGCATCGTCAACATCAGCTCCGTCGCCGGTCGAATCAGTGCCCCGTTCCTGGGCGCCTACGCCGCATCGAAGCGCGCCCTCGAGGGCATGTCGCACAGCCTTCGACGCGAGCTCCTGCTCTACGGGATCGACGTCATCATCATCAATCCGGGCTCGGTAGCCACCCCCATCTGGGACAAGGCCGAGAACAACAGTCCTTCGCGGTATGCCGCGACCGACTACGCGCCCTTCCTGCAGCGATTCCTGCAGTCGGCTCTGCGTTCCGGTCGAAGTGGGTTGCCGGCCGAAGCGGTCGCAGAAGTCGTGTGGACGGCGTTGACGGCACGCCGCCCTCGAACGTCTTATCAGGTCGTTAGGCGTCGGATCCTGAACTGGACGATCCCGCTCGCCTTGCCGGACAGAGTCATCGATCGACTGATCGCGAAGCGACTCGGAGTGCCCGAGAAGGACTGACGACTCACACCCACGCTGGCACCATGCGCCAGGCTTGCTGGTTCGCTGCTACCGTCGTCCTCGCGTCGTTTTCCCCTTCCGCCCGCGCCGCCGCGCAGCAGCCGATCCGCGTGGTGCACCACAGCCCCGTCGATACCGCTCGATCCGGGGACGTCATCACGGTCTCGTTCGATCGACCCGTGGCGGGCTCGGTCGAACGGTCCGCGCGCCCGGAACGCTTCGTCAGGATCGACCCGCCCATCCACGCGAAGGTCGAGTGGCGGGATGTCGTTACGCTGCGCGTCGTACCCGACGAGCCGCTGCCGGCCGGTCGTCGCTTTCGCATCACCGTCGATACCACCTTCACTGCACTCGACGGCGGCCGTCTGGGAGCACCGTTCCAATTCACGATCCTGACTTCGGGCCCGCGTTACCTCGGAGGCTTCCCTCCGCTGGGCGAGCCGGGGTCGACACTCCTCGAGCCTTCAGGCCAACTGACCCTCGTTTACAGCGCGGCGATCGATTCCGCGCTCCTCGCGAACACCGTGCGTGCCGAGCTCGATTCGGCCCGAGGGTGTGACCGGCGCATCGTCAGGTTCGCGGTGAGTCAGCGAGCCCTCGCCGACACGGATGGCTACCGAATCCGGGCGATCGGCGGATACAGCGACGAACCAGAATCGGGCTTCAGGCGCGTGGTCACGCTGACTCCTCGCGCGCCACTGACGGAGGGATGTCGCGGCTCGATCGTGATCCCTTCGCTGGACCCTGGCGATCGCGCCGAGATCCGCTACCCGATCGGCACGGCCGCACCATTTACTGTGGCAGCGCTGTGGTGCCAGGCGATTGACTGCGCGGCAAGTGGCTCGCTCACGCTTGTGTTGACCGGCTCGGTGTATCGTGACAGCCTGCTTCGCCACATCCACATCGACCCGGCGGTCCCCTTCACGGTCCCGGAATCGGATTCGCCGTCCAGCGAATGGTCGCTTCGGTTTTCGATCGCGCCGCGGACCACCTATCGAGTCACCGTCGACACGGCGTTGCGCGACGTGTTCGGAAGGCCTCTGCGAGGCCGAACCACTGCCTCGGCGATGACTGGCGACAGGCCATCGGCAATCGGACATCAGCTCGGCTTCTTCACCGTGTCGCGACACCATCCGGTTTTGCGCGTAACGCACGTGAACATCGACAGCGCACACATCGCCTTCGTTCCCATTCCGGAGGCGATGCGGACCGCGGTGCTGTTTGCGATCAGTGATCAGGATTCGGTCGCCCGAATGATCTCGAGGCTGCCCGACTCGGTGAACGTCGACGTC
>Ga0075418_10009143_pt1 | contig 11113 bp, 11 predicted proteins | sample SoiMetdeltSBSDD2_FD_81776 | JGI IMG/M metagenome (GOLD analysis project Ga0075418, IMG submission 81776) | Bulk soil microbial communities from a Populus tree surrounding site in Tennessee, USA - Soil MetaG P. deltoides SBSDD2 | ecosystem: Environmental > Terrestrial > Soil > Tree plantation...
CGGCGCACCGCCATGTGGTCTTCGTACCAGGCGTGGAACGCCTGCGCGGCCTGCGCATCGGCCGGCAGGTTCATCTGGACGTAGAGGAGCGCCTTCGCCTGTGGCATGCGGTATCCCCCAGTCGTGGTGGCGCAGTATAGCGGGTGGCCCTCACCCCCAGCCCCTCTCCCTTGCGAGGGAGAGGGGAGCAGGCTGGTCGTCTCCCCCTCTCCCACGGTAGGGAGAGGGGGTCGGGGGGGTGAGGAGCTACCGGGCCGGTTGGGGGGTGCCGGTCTCTTGCGCCAGGGTGCCCGGGTAGACCCGCGCCAGCGACTCGGCGAACGGGTACGCGCCCTGGACCTGCCCCAGCAGGTCGACGAGCAGGAGGTTGGTATGGCCCCAGTGGTCCGGCCGGCCTGCTAGCGCGAACAGGGCCACGGCGCGCACCCGCGGGTCTTGATTCCAGGGAACCCAGCCCTCGGCCGGGCCGTTGCTGGGTCCGTCGAACGCGAGACTCACGAGATCGGTGAACCGGCCGTCCTCGACGGTGGCGAAGTCTTTGTCGCGAGACGGCGCCTGGGTGCTCCGGTGCCGCCAGCCGCTCTCAGTGACGTAGACCGGCAGCTCGCGCTTCAGGCCGAGCTGCTCGAGCTTCCAGAGCTCCCACTCGTAGCCGTTGACGCCGCGATTGACGATCCCCGTCGGGGGCTTCCGGCGCGGTGTGGCGTTCGGCCGGACGTCGTCGATCTGGAAGATCTGCTTCCCAGGATGCTCGCCGAACGGCCCGAGCGGGTAGGCGTGCGAGGCCCAGCCATCCAGCCGCTCGAAGATGTCCGGGACCTCGGCGACCATCCCCTCCATGTACAGCTCAGAGTCCATCGCGAAGGTCGTGGCGAACCTGGCACTTGGCGCGTACGCATCCAGCGCGCCGTTCAGGATGAGCACCTTGACGCTGGTGACCCGGCGCAGCGCCTCAGAGACGTCGCGCAGGAAGCGGGCGTAGGCGGCCGGGTTGGGCGCACCGCCCCACTCGTCGGGACGGTTCGTCTCGTTCGCCACCGTGACCAGGACCGTCTCGCCGGGCCAGTCGATGGCGTCGAAGAAGCGCCGGTAGCGGTCGGCCTCGCTCTTGTAGCTGAGCCCGTCCGGATCGGGCGTCGGCTCGACCCACCACTGGTTGTCCTCAGACTTGTGGGTGGCCAGGCGGATGATCGGGATCAGGCCCTCGCGGTCGAGCAGGTCGACCATCTGCTGCCAGGACTGAGGATCGAGGTCATTCGAGCGCACGAGCTGGACGGCGTACCCGCCCGGCCCGGAGAGGCGCCCGGCCCAGACGATATGCTGCTCCCAGACACGCTCGTCGAACTTCGTGTTGCCGTCGTCGAGCAAGAGATGGACGCCACGCTTGTTGATGGCGACCGGCGTGGGGGTCTGGCCGGGCGCGAGCGTTGGCGTGGGCTCGCGCGGGGTCGAGGTCGGCAACGGAGTCGCGCTCGGGCTCGGTCCGGGGGTCGAGGTCGGGCCGGCGGTGGCCGTCGAGGTCGGCACCGCCGTGCCGGTCGGGGTTGGGGGCGCGGTCGGCGGCGGCGTGGAGGTCGGCGCCGGACGCGGAGGCGGAAGGCAGCCGCTCAGGGCGACAAGACAGACCAGGAGGGACAGCAGCAGGCGAGCGCGATGATCCAGTGGCATTGACGAGGAATGGTACCGCGTGCCCGGGTGCGTGAGACGCATTCAGCGCGGGAGTGTCACGAAAGGGACAGGAGGCGGACCTCACCCCCAGCCCCTCTCCTACGAGGAGAGGGGAGAACGTAGGAACCTGCTCCCCCTCTCCGCGCCGGAGATGATGTCGGCGAAGCCGATATTCGCGCCGCGCAGCGGGCTGGGGGGTGAGGTCGTCTACCGCAGGCTGCGGATCAGGATCACCACCAGCAGGATCACCAGGACCAGCCAGAAGAGCACCAGGACCGGGTGGACCGGCAGGCCGAACGGGTACTCCGGCGGCGCGGGCGTCGGGGTTGGCTCCAGCGTGGCGATGACGGGGACGGTCGCTCGGAGATCGGGCGACGGGCTGCCCTGGGCGACCGCCGTCCCGGGAGGCACCTCGCCGCGCGCACTGTCGAGCATCCCACGGCCCTCTGGCCCGAGCGAGAACCCGGCTGCCAGGCGCGGCGTGGAGGCCGCCAGCCAGCCCTGCTCCAGGATGCGCGGCGGGATCCGGCGCGAGGCACCCTGACCCTCGTCCGGGTAGGCCGGGTCGTGGTAGATGATCTCGTCGCCGTCGATGCCGGGTCGCCTGGTCGGCCTCCGCGCAATCGGAGGTGCTGCGCACGTCGATCACGCCGAAGTCGGCGACGGCGCCGAACGTGCTGCCGATCGTGATCTCACGACGGGTCGAGGTGGTCGCCTTGAAGTTGGAGCTCTGGATGGAGAGTGAGACGACGTAGGTGCCAGAGTCGAGGTCGTCGAAGCTGTAGCGGTTGTTGCTGGTGCTGCTAGGCGTTCGCGAGTTGCTGCCGTCCGTTCGCTCGAGGCGGATCCGATAGGCGCTGGTCGGCGGGCGCTCGTCGAACTCGATGTTCTGGTCCTGGATGCCGTTCTCGTTGCAGTCCAGGAACACGACGCCGCCGATCACCCTGATGCGGGGATCGAGGTGGCCCAGCCCGAAGTTGGCGACGCCGCCCTCGGTGGCGGTGATGGTGACCTCCCGCTGCCGGGACGTGGTCGCCTCGTAGTCCGGCGGGATGATGATCGAGACACGGTACGTGCCCGCCAGCGGCACGTTGCAGCGATACTTTCCCGTGGAGTCCGCCGGATTGATGTTTGCGGGAACAGAACCATCCCTGGTCGCGCACGGGATCGTGACGCCCGGGGTGTCGACGCGCTCGATGACCACGGTGACCGGGCAAGAGACCGGCAGCGGCCCCTCGTTGTCGTCGAGAATGCCGTTTCGCTTCCTGGTATCTTCCCAGATCGTGCCGGTGACGAAGAGACCCGTCGCGGCTGACGGCCGGACGACGTTCGCTGCGCCGGAAGCGGCTGTCGGCCGCGCCGTCGGCGATGGTGCAGCAGCCTGGATCGCCCCCGTGTCCTCCCCCGGGATGGCGCCAAACACCAATGCGGCGACGACGAACAACGTTAACAGCCGGGCCAGGACCGTTGAGCCCTAGCGGTACGGCGAGGCAGACCTGGACGGGGCGGCGCAAAGCGCCTTTTGGAGCGAACGAAGCTGGTTCACGGCGCCGATTCTATCGACGCCCTCAGGCGGTGACGGCCCTCCTGGCAGGGGTGCTACGGGATCGATACTGCGCCGTGTTGGCGGCGTAACGCTCTCGCCATAAGATCGACAGTGAGGGCAGGCTCCTGCGGGCAGCCCGGCCAAGCGTGTACGATTTCGACGGAACGATGGTTGCGCCACCACCAACGTCACGCGGGTCCGCCAACTCTCCGCCCGTTCAGGAGGAGAGCGGCTTCCGTGCGCGGCTGCGCCGTTTCGCGATCGCCTGGCTGCTGGGCGCGGCCGTGGTGATCTGGCCGGCCTGGCCGACGGCCGCGCAGGAGCGCTCGGTGCGGCGGCCGGCGTTCGAGCGGGCGCTGACCTGGCGCGACTTCATTCGGCTGCGCCTCTCGCCGTGGCTGCTGGCCGAGGAGATGCGTCAGCGCATCGAGCGGGGCCGCTCGCGGGAGCACGGCTGATGCTCTGGCTGCTGAACCGCTACTCGTTCCTGATCACGAGCGCGCTGGCGATGGGGCTCGCCTGGCTGGTGGGCGCGCGCTTCGGCGGGATCTGGCCGTCAGTGGCGGTGGCCGGGGCCGGCCTCGGGCTGGCGCTCGTGCAGCGCAAGCTGCGTGGCGGCGGCAGCGATGTCTCGGCCTGGGACGAGCTTGACGCAGGGACGGAGCGGCGTCAACCGCTGCTCCTCTTCCTCTACTCGGACACCTGAAGCGCCTCGCTGACGGCGCAGCCCATGGTCGATGGGCTCGAACGGGAGCTGGCGGGGCGAGCGACGGTGCTTCGGCTGAACGTCGACGATCGGGCTGGCGCCGAGGCGCGGGCGCGCTTCGAGACGACGAAGGTGCCGGCGATCATCCTGCTAGACGCGGATGGCGTCCAGCGGTACCGCACCGAGGGGAAGCTGCCACGCCGGCGGGCGATCCTGGACGCCCTCTCCTGAATCCCGCTACTCGGCGTCTTCGGGGGCGCGGGGGAGGTCCACCACGAAGCGGGCGCCGCGAGTGGCTGAGCCGCTGGCGGGCGGGGTCACCTGGACCAGGCCCCCGTGCAGCTCCGCCAGCGACCTGACGATCGCCAGGCCGAGGCCGCTGCCGGCCTCGCCGAGTCGGCTGGCGTCCTTGCCCCGGTAGAAGCGGCTGAAGACCGGCTCCCGCTCTGGGTCGGGGATGCCGGGGCCGCTGTCGGCGACGGCGATGCGAACGTGGCTGTTCTCGGCTTCGGCGGTGACCTCGATCAGCCCGCCCTCGGGGGTGTATCTCGTCGCGTTGGCGAGCAGGTTCGTCAGGATCTGCTCGACGCGGCGGCGGTCGCCGAGGATCGGCGGGGTGGCGGTCGGCACGTCGACGCGGACCTCCTGCCGCTTCTGCTCGAAGAGGTTGGCGAGGGCCGCGACGCAGCCGGCGACGAGGTTCGGGGTGTCCAGGGGACGGGAGTCCAGCTCCAGGCGGCCCGCATCGAGGCGGCTGAGATCGAGCAGGTCGCCGACCAGCCCGATCATCCGGGCGCAGTTCCGATCGATCGTGTCGAGGAAGCGCCGCTGGACCCGGCTCAGGCGGCCCTCGTCCTCCTCGACGACGAGCTCGAGGGCGCCCTTGATGGCGGTCAGCGGCGTCTGGAGCTCGTGGGAGACGACGCCGAGCAGCTCGGAGCGGGCGAGTTCGACCTCCTGCTCGCGGGTGGCGTCTCGCAGGACGGTGACGAAGCCGAGCGGCTGGCCGCCCTCGCCGAGGACCGGCGCGGAGTAGCTGCGGATCACGCGCTGGCTGGCGTCCTGGGTGCTGTCGATGGATGGCGCGTGGGCGTCCGTCGAGCCGTCAAAAGTCTGATCGGCGTCGTCGGCGGGCAGGTGGAGCAGTTGCCGAGCGACGGGGTTGGCGAAGATGACGCGGCGCTGCTCGTCGGCGACGATGACGCCCTCGGCCAGGCTCCCGAGGACGGCTTCGAGGCGGGCGGTTCGGACGCGCTGCTCGGCAGCGTCGCGAGCGACCGTCTCGGCGCGCGGACGCGGGCGTCGTCACTGAGGCGCGACTCGTACGTCCAGACGATCGCCTCGGCGGCGACGAGGGCGGGGAGGAGGACGAGGAGGCACGCGGCGAGGCCAGCCAGCGCTCGCGGCCCGAGGTGCGGCAGGCGGATTCGTGGACGGATCCAGGCTGGCGTGGTTCGGGGCCGGGCGCCGGGGCGCGGGCGGCCGAGGCCGGGGATGGCGAACCGGAGCTGTCGGGCGTGCATCCTGGGGGAATGGTACCGCGTCGGGGGTTACTTGAAGTGCGGCATGACCTCGTTGCAGAGCAGGTTGAGAGAGTGCATGACCTGCTGGTGCGGGATCTGGCCGCCGCAGTTCAGCTCTGCCAGGATGCCGCTCAGGCCGAGCTCCTCGCGCAACTCCTTCAGGCGCCTGGTGACCTGGTCCGGCGTTCCGACCACGACCTTCTCGCGGCGGGCCGCCTCATAGCTGAGGGATTCGAGGGCCCGGCTGCGCTCCTCGCGGAGCTCGCGCGGGTTGGCGCCGGCCTCGCCCGCGGACTGGGCAAGCTGGTTCGCCATGTTGCGGTAGAACGTCATCAGGCTCCGCTCGGGCTCCTCGAGCGCCTGCTGCTCGGTGTCCGCGACATAGACCGGGATGCGAAGGAAAACCTGGCCGATCCCCTCATGGCCGGCCGCCTTGCGCGCGGCCTGATACCGATCGAGGTCAGGCTTGAGATCGGCGATGGTCCCGAGGCGGACGGCCGCGAACATGTGGTGCCCCTGCGTCCCAAGGGTGGTGAACGTATCGGGCGTGGTGGCGGCGACGCGGATCGGCGGGTGCGGCTGCTGGTACGGCTTCGGGGTCACGTTGACGTTGTCGACGCGGGTGTACTTCCCCTCGTACGAGAAGCCGTTCTCGGTCCACGCTTTGAGGATGATGTCGAGCGCCTCAGAGAATCGCTCGCGGCTCTCAGGGTACGGGATGCCGTAGGCGTTGTAGGTCCGGGCGAAGCCGCTCCGGCCGACCCCGAAGATCAATCGCCCCTTGCTGATCTGGTCGATGGTGGCCCACTCCTCGGCCTGGCGCAGCGGGTGGGCGAGCGGCAGCACCTGAACGGCCGTGCCGATCTTCATCCGCTCGGTGCGGGCGGCGATAGCGGAGGCGATGGCGATCGGCGAGGCCAGGACCGAGCGCGGCGAAATGTGCAGCTCGGCGAGCCAGATCGCGTGGAGGCCCCACTTCTCGGCGGCGTCGACGAGCTCGAAGCCGTGGTCGAAGCCGGTCGCGTCGCTGGTGCCCTCAGGGCGGGGAAACTCGTGGAAGACGCCAAACTCCATCGGGCCGAGCTCCATCGGTCACTCCTTCGCCAGCGTCGCTGCTGAGGCCGTCAAGTTTCGCACACGGCAGCATACCGCGCATACCGACCGCGAGGCGATTCGTCCATCCATGAGTTGAAACCCACGGCGCGCCACATGCCGAACCGTACTGGACCCGCCCTGGCGCTCCGATCGACATATACTTCCTGGTCAACGGATGCGCTATGAAACGGGCGAGCGACGGGGGTGAGCGATGGCCAGGGATGTGACGCTGCGTCTGCCCGACGAGACTGCCGCGCGCCTCGAAGCGACTGCTCAGAGGGAAGGCCGGTCGGTCAGCGAGACCGGCGCGCGCTCGATCGAGGAGTGGCTGCGGCTGAACGAGTTTCCCGAGATCGAGTTCCGGACCTTCAACGGCGAGCGCCACGCCTGCGTCAAGGGCTTCATGCAGATCTGGCAGCTCGTGATGGTGGCGCAAGGCTGGAATCTCGACGTCGAGACCACGGCGAAATACTTCCCCATTCCGGCGCACCGCATCCGGAACGCGTTCGACTACTACCGGGCGTACTCGGAGGAGATCGACCAGGTGATCGCCGAGAACGACTCGTGGACCTACGAGCGATTGAAAGAGTCTCTGCCACAGCTCGAACGCTTCTCCGTTGAGTTGGACGAAGACGGCGACATCGCGGTCGGCTGATGCTAACCCCGCTCCTCGACGAGAACATCTCGCCGGCCGTCTCCCGCCAGATCAACGCCAGGCGTCCGGAGATCCGGATGCTGAGCATCTTCGAGTGGCGCGGAGGCACGCTGCTCAGCCAGCCTGACCACCGGATCTTACAAGCAGCCGCAGAGGACGGCCTCACGCTGGTGACCTATGACGTTCACACGATTCGGCCACTCATCAACGAGTGGGCAGCATCAGGCATTACCCACGCCGGCGTGATCTTCGTGGACCGACGCACGATCCAGTCTGATAACTTTGGACTGCTCATCCGGGCGATCGAGCGTCTCTGGGATCGCGAGCAGCATCTGACCTGGACAATTCGAACGAGGTTCCTCGAACGGCCATGAACGACGCGAGCCAGCCGGCGATCTGACCAGACTCAGCGTGGCGCGAGGCGGGCGCCGAGGCCAGGGCGGCCGACCGGGAGGACGAGAGCGCCGTGCTCGATGCGTTCGGGCGGGTCCAGGACGCTCGGGCGCCACTCAACCTCGCCCCAGGCGAACTCGAGCGGCGCGGCGTGCGGCACGCCGGCTAGCGCCGCCGCGCTCGCCAGGGTGCTGATCGGGCCGCTCGGGTTGTGAGGCGTGATCTGGACGCCGCGATCCCGGCTCAGCTCGGCCAGCTTCAGCAGCTCGCCGATGCCGCCGATGTGCTTGACGTCTGGGAGGTAGAACTCGGCAGCTTCCGCCTCCAGGAACGGCGAGAACGCCGACGCGCCGATCAGCCGCTCGCCGGTCGCGATCGGCAGCGGGGCGGCACGGCGGACGGCGGCGACACCCTCTGGGCTATCGTCGTACGGGACCGGGTCCTCCATCCAGCCGACCCCGAGCGAGGCAAGCGCCTGGGCGACCTGGAGCGCGGTCGAGACGTCGAAGCGCCAGTGGCAGTCGACCAGCACCCGCACGTCCGGCCCGACCACCGCGCGGACGGCGGCGACGCGGGCCAGGCCAGGCTCGGCCAGCCGACGCCGGTCCTCGGCGGGCGTTCCGTACACGACCTCGTCGAACGGCGCGAGCTTGACGATCTGGAAGCCTTCCGAGATGGTCTGAGCGGCGTTCGCGGCGAAGCCGTCCGGCGTGCGGTCGACGGTGGCGCGGTTGACGTTGGCGTAGAGCGGCACGGTCTCGGCGGCAGGCGCTCCGACGTGTGCTCCGGCGAGGAGCGCGGCCAGTCCTGTCCCCTCCGCCTGCGCCCGCAGGTCCCAGAGCGCCTGCTCGACGGCGCTGGCGGCCGTCGCGGCAATTCTCCGGGGGGTGCCGGCCGGCGCAGCGGCGTCGAGGATGCTCCAGGCGGCTGACGGATCGTCCCAGCGGTGAGCGCGGATCGGGTCGGCGAGGGGACCTTCTAGCAGGGCGGTGGTGGCCGCGTCGTCGCCGCTGTGCGAGGCCTCGCCGTAGCCGACCCGCCCGGCGTCGTCGGTGAGCGCCACGAAGATCCAGTCGCCGCGATGGTTGACGGGACGCCGAGCGACGACGATCTCGCCGACGCGGATCGGCTGCTGGTACGGCATCGTGAAGAACCTCCTTGGCCTCGCCGGTGCAGGGTAGCCGGGCGACGAAGCGTCGTGCAGGAGCGGCCGACGATGGGCGCACCGTGAATCTGACGCCGCCCGATCCGACGTAGTCTAAGAACAGCCCGAGGAGCCTGGCGTAGGCCGGCCTCCGCGTGCTCGCTCCGCGGAGGGTGGAGCGAGGCATGTTCCGTCTGAGACACGTCCCATCGCGCCGGTGTCCCACCTGAGACAGACGCGTCGGCGAGATGAATAGTGGGAACGAGATGCTACGCCGAGACGCCATCGCGCTGCCGGCTGGGCGGACATCTGCATCAAGCGCATCGCTGGCCGTGCGCGACCGTCCACCCCGCCAGGAGCGGCCACACAACCTGCCACACCACTTGACCAGCTTCGTCGGACGTGAGCGGGAGATCGCCCGGGTTCGCGCGCTGCTCAGCGGAACGCGGCTGCTGACGCTCACGGGCGCGGGTGGGGTCGGCAAGACGCGCCTCGGGCACGAGGCCGCGGCTTGCCTGCTGGATCTGTTCCCAGACGGCGTCTGGCTAGTGGAGCTGTCGGCGCTGGCGGACGCGGCGCTGGTCCCGCAGGCTATCGCCGGCACGCTCGGGGTGACGGAGCAGCCGGGCCGGCCGTTGACCGACACCCTGGCCGAGGCGCTTCACGCCGAGCAGGCGCTGCTGGTGCTGGACAACTGCGAGCACCTGGTGGCGGCCTGCGCAGAGATCGCCGATGCGCTGCTGCGCGCCTGTCCGGAGCTCCGCATCCTGGCGACCAGCCGGCAGGCGCTGAGGATCGCGGGCGAGACGACGTTCCGGGTGCCCTCACTGGCGCTCGCGGAGGTCGGCGAGAACGGGGTCGGCGAGTCGCCGGTGGGACTGACTCCAGCGCCCGAGCTTCCCGAGCAGCCGCCGACCTCCGAAGCGGTGCGCCTCTTCGTCGAGCGGGCGCGGGCGGTGGAACCGGGCTTCAACCTGACCGATCGCAACGCGACGGCGGTGGAGCAGATCTGCCGACGCCTCGACGGCATCCCGCTTGCCATCGAGCTGGCGGCGGCGCGGATCGAGGTGCTCAGCCCGGAGCAGATCGCCGCGCGGCTGGGCGATCGGTTCCGGCTGCTCTCGTGTGGCAGTCGGACGGCGCTACCGCGCCACCAGACGCTCCTGGCACTGATCGACTGGAGCTACGACCTGCTGGACGAGCGGGAGCGGGCGCTGATGCGGCGGCTGGCGGTGTTCAGCGGCGGCTGGACGCTGGAAGCAGCCGAGGCCGTCTGCGACGGAGGGGCGAGGGGCGAGGGGCGAGGGGCGAGCGATCTGAAGTCCTCGTCCCTCAATCACTCCTACCATGGGGCCCCTTATCCCCACGGCTCTCGCCCCTCGATCCTCGATCTGCTGGCGGGGCTGGTGGCGAAGTCGCAGGTGGTCACTGGCGAGCACGGCGACGAGGTCCGCTACGGCTTCCTGGAGTCGATTCGCGAGTACGCGGCCGAAAAGCTGCGCGAGGCCGGCGAGGAGGCCGACCTGCGCGAGCGGCACGGCGCCTGGATGCTCACGCTCGCCGAGCGGGCCGAGCGGGGACTCCGTGGGCCGCAGGCCGTCCGCTGGCTCGATCGCCTGGAGCACGAGCGCGAGAACGTACGGGCCGCGCTCGGCTGGTACGTCGAGCGCGGGGAGCCGGAGGTCGGCCTCTGCCTGGCGGCGGCGCTGACCCAGTTCTGGACGGTCCGAGGGCCGTACCAGGAGATCCGGAGAACGCTGGCGGAGCTGCTGATGCTGCCAGTCAGGCAGGAGCGCTCCGCGCGGGTGCAGGAAGCGCGGGCCAGGGGGCTGCTGGCGGCCGGGCGGCTGGCGATGCGTCAGGATGACCGCGTAGTGGCGGAGCGCCACTTCCAGGAGGCGCTGGAGATCAGCCGCCAGCTCGGCGAGCTGCGCAGCCTCGGCATCGCGCGATTCTCGATCGGCCACGTCGCCCGGGTGCGCGGCGACTACGCCACGTCGCGCGGCTACCACACGGAGGCGATCCGGCTCTTCGAAGCGCTTGGCGACGATCACTGGCAGGCGAAGACCCACCACACCCTGGGACTCGCAGCGTACTTCGAGGGCGACCTGCCGACGGCGCGCGAGCATTACGAGGCGACCCTGGCCCTGTACGAGGGGCTGGGCGACCAGCTCGGCATCGCTTCGGCGCTCAACGACCTTGGGGAGCTGACGTTCCTGCAGGGCGAGCTCGAAAAGGCCTGCGCGCTTGAAGCGGCCTGCCTGACGCTGGCCCGCCGGATCGACGACAAATCGCTGATCGCGATGGCGCTCGCGGTCCTGGCGGGGATCGCCGTTGCGCGTGGCCGGCCGACGCAGGGGCTGCGCCTGGCTGCCGCCGCGAC
>Ga0075418_10009146_pt1 | contig 11111 bp, 9 predicted proteins | sample SoiMetdeltSBSDD2_FD_81776 | JGI IMG/M metagenome (GOLD analysis project Ga0075418, IMG submission 81776) | Bulk soil microbial communities from a Populus tree surrounding site in Tennessee, USA - Soil MetaG P. deltoides SBSDD2 | ecosystem: Environmental > Terrestrial > Soil > Tree plantation...
CGATTGACGCGCTGTACGCGCCGGACAAGCGCATCGCCGTCTATGTTTACGGCGACGACTTGGGAAGATGGTCGGATGTCGCATTGCGCTCGCCAGGCGAGCTGCTCGAGACGATCGAACGAGCAAACCGTGTTGCAGCGACTGGCGGTCGCAAAGTTCGCATCAATGCCGTTGCGCTGCCAGCCATCTTCGCGATGACCGGAGGCGACCTCTTCTCAGCAGCCGGGTACGCCGCGCTGATGCGCGAGCTCGCGCAGCGGAATGGCGGCAGCTTTGTCGCCCTCGCGTCGCCCTAAGCGCACTCTGCCGTGATTCGACATATCATGGCGACCATGCGGACCAGCCACGTCGTGCTCATTTCGATCGCAGCCTCGCTCACCGCGGCTGCGGCGTACGCGCAACCCACTGTCGAATTCATCGCGTCGACGCAAGCTCACGAGTCGGCGGCGCGCGCATACCGCGCGATCTGGGAGCAGGACGGCGCGCGCATCATCGCGGCGCTCGAGGCGCGGACGTGCATGCGTTTCCCGGAGACGACCGTCGCCGCGGTCGTCGGCGACGAGGTCAGCGACTCCGGTGGTCCCGAGCACCCGATGAGCTTGCGCGCGAGTTACGACCTCGACGTCAAGCGCGCGACGCTCGTCCACGAGCTTGCACATCGGCATCTCTGGCAACTGACGCAGCGGCTCAGCGACCTCGACGGACACCAGACGCTCTACTTGATCCTCGACCGCGTCTGGGCCGACGTCTGGGGACAGGATTTCGCGGCCGCTCGCATCCATGGCGAATCGACTTGGACCGCGACCTACGACTACGCGTCCGCGTGGGAGTGGGCGAGCAAGCTGACGGTCGACCAGCGCGGCGTGCTCTGGAATCGCCTGCTCACGATGAACGACAAGCCGTACTGCTACGCCGTCTACCTCGGCCCGACGACGGCCGCCGCGCAGCCGCCGCGGGCCACCTCGCTCACGCCCTAGCGCGCTTGATGAACCGGCGCGTCGCGTAGTCCTTCCGCGCACGCGAACTCGCGCAGCTGATCGTTCGGATACGACGCTTTGCGATACCGGCGCGTGGCGTGCCACGGTTCCGTCAACGCCTCGGGGTCGTTGACGGTGATCTGGTTCTCGATCACGCCGGGCTCGACGAAGCGCATGCGTTCGTTCACGGTCATCTTGTCGCTGTGCGGTGAGGAGGCGTCGATGTACGACTTCGTCGTCAGCGCGACGGTGTCGACGACCAGCGTGTCGCCCTCCCAGCGGCCCGTCGAGTATCCGGCGTAGGTCGGATCGGCGAGGATTTCGGGCGTCGCCTTGCGACCGTCAAGATACACGCGCCGCAACGCGTCGTTGTGCTCGCTGAAGAACGTGATCTTCTGCTCGTCCTGCATGATCTCCATTCCGTAGGCCGCGCTCATCATCGCCGGCACCCCGGGTGGCAAACAGTTCGCTACATTGTCTGTCGCGTACGAGCCGCTGATGCGCGACTTCGCGATCTCGTTCCACTTGGCGAGGTACGCGGGCGTGAGCTTCGGCGCATCGGGACTGCGGCCTTGCGAGCCGTCGGCCGTCGGCGACGAGCGTGTCGGCGGCGGCAGCGGCTCACCGGGACGACGCGCCGGCGGCGGCGCTTGCCCGCCTTCCTGCGCGGGATAGTAGACGCCGGCGAAGCTCGGGCGGCTACCCGCAGCGGGAGCGCTCGGCACCGCCGCCGGGCGCGCGACGTCCGCGTCTGCGGCCCGGCTGAAGTTCGGCTGGTTGCCGAGCACAGTGCCGTCAGCCTTCGTGACCCGCGCGATGATGCCTTCCGGATCGCCGTTCTTGGCCGGGCTCGCGTGCACCGTCACGCGTTCGCCGGGTTGCAGTATGTCGTTGCTCCAACCGGCGCGTCCGAGAATGCCGGGCGGCCGCCCCTCGACGGCCCATTCTTGCTTCTTACCGTCCGCACCGGTGACCTCGAGGATGAGCCACGTGTGCGGGTTCATCCACTTCCACTCTTTGACGGTGCCCTCGAGCATGATGATCTTGTCGACCTGGTAGGCCGAGTTGCTGTGGTGCGCGGCCGCCGGAACGGCCGCGGCCAGAATGACGGCGACAGCCGCGATCTTCGCGTATGCGTGCATTCAGTGATCCCCCGCTCACGTCGTCGAAGTCGACGCGCTCTATCGTGGGCGCCGAAGGTCACCGTAGCAAGCGGGCCTCTTGCGTTGGCTCAGTAGCGGCCGACGCGGATGGCGCCGCCGGTCGTCTCCACACCGCCGCTAGAAGGGGACAGATCTATTTTCCGCGTACGTACAGTACTTGGGGAGACCCATCTGCGCGGAAAATAAGTCCGTCCCCATTTAGGAGCTCCGTCGTGGGAGAGAGGCGTGCCCCGCTAGCGCGCGAGCTACTGCGCCGTCACCATCGGACCGAGCGTCGCCGTGTCCCAATGCTCGTCGCCGCGCCCGCCGACGATGCGCCACTGGTCGTACCAGATCGACGTGTACTTCATGCCTTCGTTACGCGGGTCGTCGTATTCCATACGGAATACGACACCGACGATGTCGTCGCTCGTGAGCACCGTGACGATCGGCAATGTCAGCTTGTCGCAAGTCGCCGCGCGCTTCTGGTCGGCGAAATACGCCACGACATTGTCGCGCCCCGAGGTCACGTTCGGGTTGTGCTGCAAGTAGCGCTCGGTGAGCCAGCGGTCGGCCTGCTCCCAGTAGTTGCACTGCACGAGCTCGCGCAGGATGTGCAGCACGACTTGCTTGTTGGCGTGCTTCACGGGATCGGCGTCCGTGAACAGCGCTTCGGGGTCCTTCGCGGCGACGACGGGCTCTTGCGCCGCAGCCCCGCCGAGCGCGGCGAGCGCGAGCAGTGAAACGACAGCTCGGATTCGCATGGAGTCCTTGCTCACGGCTACGGCGCCTTGCACTCGAAGTTCGCGGCGTCATCCGTGCTGCCCTGCCCGCGGTAGCGAGCGACCTGCGGATACGGGCACAGCGGTCGCGAACGCGTCACCTGACCGTTCACGATCTTCTTCGCCACGAGCGAGTCCGGCGCGACGCCCTTCTCGACCCAGTCGATGACGGCCGTGACGGCGTCGTATTGGTCGGGGCCCACGCCACCGCCGCAATGCGCCATGCCGGGGATCATGAACAAGCGCATGAAGTCCGTGCTGCCGCGCCCGTTCGCCGCAGCGGCCTTCTCGTAGTAGTCGACGCCCATCTGCGGCTGCAGGATCGCGTCGGCCCAGCCGTAGGTAATCAACAGCTTGCCGCCGCGGCTGCGGAAGTCGCGCAAGTTGGTTTCCTTGGCGTTCGCGAGCTTGCCCCAGCGATCGAGCGACGGCGGATCGCGAGTGAAGTCGAACGAGCGGAAGTCCCAATCGGCGCGCGGCGGATCGAAGACGAGGTATTTCATCGTGCCGTCGGCCAAGCCGAAATCCGCTGCGCTACCGCCGGCCTCGGCCGGCGCAATCAGGCCGATCCAGCCGCTGGTCGGAGCGCCGTTCTGCCGCGGGAGCACGGCCTCGCTGCCGACCTCGAAGCCCGGGAAGATCGTCTTGCCCCCGGATTGCGGGCCGTCGTAAACCTTCTGCACGGCCGCGGCTTCCGCCGGCGTCAAGCAGGCGCCAGCCGAGGCGCCGCCATTCGCGCAGATCGCGACGTCGCGCGCGACTTCGAACGAGCACTGCCGCGGGTCGTCGATGAGCCCGTCGCGCAAACCGTCGACGGCATCGCATTTCTTCATCGCCGCATCCGCGACGAGCGCGAGCTTGTCGGCCGACACGTGCGTCTGCGCGAACGCCTGCTGATTCCAGATCGCACCAATCGTGAAGCCCGTTTGGTCGGCCCACGGCGCGTTCGCGACGATCCCGTCGAAATCCGCGGGGTAGCGTTGCGCCTCGAGCAAACCTTGCCGGCCGCCGTTCGAGCACGAATTCCAGTACGCCTTGCTGACGGGCTTCGCGTAGTGGCGGTTCGCCAGCTCTTTCGCCGTGACGGCGGTGACGTGCACGGCGCGATACGCATAGTCGAGCGCCTTCTGCGGATTCGACAGCACGAACGACGCCGAGGGCTCCTTGCTGGCGTAGTGACCAGTATTCGTCTGCGCCACGGCGAAGCCTTGCTCGATCCCTTGGCGCACTTGCGCCACGCGGCCCGCATTGTCGAGCGCCTCGCCGGCGTGGCCGCCGTTGCCGATCATGTAGAGCCGGCCGTTCCACGCCGCGGGCAATCTGACCTCGAACGCGACTTCGGGTGAGATCACGCCGCTGACGCGGCAGTGCTGCGGCGTGTTGCCTTCGGCCGCCACGGTGCTCGCCGCGATCTCGACGACGTCGGCGATACCTTGCGTATTGAGCTGCTCGCACGCGGCCGCGGGCTTCAGGTTGCCGCCGACGAATCCCGCCTTCGAGGCTTGGGCGTTCGCGAACGGCTGGCCGATGGCGACCGGCGTCAAGGCCAGGGCGACGGCGGCCGCGAGGGCCGAGACGACAGCGTTGCGGTGCTTTTCGATCATTTTGTAATCCCCCCAGAGAAGAGTGCTATTTGGTAGCAACAACGCCGTCAGCGTCAATGTCACGCACTTAGCGCCGGTCCTCGGGCATCGACTTCTCCATCTCGAAGACCGAGTCCACGCTCGTGTAATCCTTGTAGCCCAAGCGCGCGATGGGCCGAACCTTGAGCACGTCGACGCGCCCGTCCGCGGTTAGGGCTGCATCGTCGATGTGCACCGCCAGAACGCGGCCGATGACGAGGTGGTGAGCCGCGCGTGCCGTTCGGCCCGGCAGCTGCACGATCTCGTGAAGGCGACACTCGAAATGCACCGGCGCACCCTTGACGCGCGGCGGACGAACGAGCCGCGACGGCAAGGGTTCGAGCCCTGCCGCCTCGAGCTCGTCGAGCCCGCGCTCGACGATCAGCGACGTCCGCGTCATCGCATGCCGCTGCGACCAAGTCGCCATGTTGTAGACGAACTCGCCGGTCGCTTCGATGTTGCGCACGGTATCCTTCGTGCCGCCGTCAAGCTCGTGCGTCCCGGCCGAGAACATCACGAACGGCGGGTCGTAGCTCAGAAGATTGAAGAAGCTGAACGGCGCGAGATTGATCACTCCAGTTGCGCTGATCGTCGTGAGCCAACCGATCGGCCGCGGCAAGACGCACGCCTTGAGCGGGTTCAAGCGGAGGCCGTGATCGTTGGCGCTGGTTTCGTAGTACATCGTCACGCTCGCGGAGATGCTACGCCCTCGACTTCCTGCGCCGCGTCCGGCTCGAGCCGATTCGGATCGTACATGCGCTCCCGGATGAAGAGTCCGGGGACGAGCGCGCAGATCGCGTACGCGACGCCCAACAACGCGATGCCGTATCCGATCGAGTAAGTCGACGCAGCCAGACCAATGAGCAGTGGAGATGCCGCCGCACCGATACGGCCCAGGTTGTAGGAGACCGCAACCGCGGTGCCCCGCAACCCCGATGGGAAGCTTTCAGCCAAGTACGTCGAATTCACCGCATAGGGCGCGGCATAGAGGAAGCCGTAGAGCAACAGCAGCCACGGCACGTTGGCAGGCGTTGCCGCGTAGATCAGAAACGGCACGTACGCGGCCGTCAGCAAGCCCGCGCTGACCCAGACGGCGCGCCGGCCAAGCACATCGCCAAGCCAACCGCAGACGACCTTGCCGACGATTGTCATCGCGTAGGTGCTCGCGACGAACCAGCCCATGCTCTGCGTATTCAAGCCGAGATCGCTTACGAGGTAGCTCGGCAGCCAAGTATTCGCACCGTAGTAGCCGAATTGCAGTGCGACGGTCGCAACGGTCCACAACAACAGCGTGCGCCGCACGCTTGAGTCCGCGAACAGCGCCGCGAGCGGCCGCGTCCGCACCGCTTCGGCCCTCACGCTGCCGCGCGCCGCGACCCAGCTCGGCGGCTCGGGCACTCGCCATAGCAGGACGAGCGCGACGACACCAGGCACGAACGCGCACGCGAATAGCGGCCGCCAGCCAAAACGCGGCAGCAAGTACGCCGCAAGCAGCGCGGCGACAACGAAGCCGATGCTCCAGCCGGCCTGCAACGTACCGAGGACCGTCGTGCGCACGCGCATTGGCACGTACTCAGCCGCGAGCAGCGTGCCGACCGTGTAGACGGCGCCAATGCCAAATCCCGACAACAGCCGCATCGCGGCGATCTGCCAGTACGCGTCGCACCACGCGATCACGGTGGTGAAGACGGTGAACGTCAGTACGGACCATCGCAGCACGCGCACGCGGCCGACCTGGTCGGCGAGCCAGCCCGACAGCGCGCCGCCGATGCCCATTCCGACCAGCGTATAGGTGCCGAGCGCGCCCGCGCTGAGGCCCGTCAAAGCGAAATCGGCGCTGAGGCTCGGCAACGCCAACGCGAGCATTTGCAGATCCATGCCGTCGACGACGAGCGCGACGAGCACGGCTATGGAGACCAACATCCGTGTTCGGCCTAGCGAATCAGATGTCAGCACTCGCGGAGTGTACACGCTTCGATTGCGCAGGCCGCAGGAAGCTGAACGCCATCGCGGCCGCGCACGCGAGCGTTTGGCTAGAATCGGACGCCATGCCGCGAACGACCGACGATTCCGAGCTACTCGCCGCCTGCCATGCGCGCTCCGTCGAGCTGCTACACCGCAACTCGACGCCGGCCGGCGTGCTGGCCGCCGCGCCGACGACGCGTGCGAGGGAACGCGGCTATACGGCGATCTTCGCCCGCGATGAGGCGATCTGTGCCCTCGGCATGGCCGTCTCAGGGGATTCCAAGCTCGAGCGCGCGGCCGCGAACGGCCTCGAGGCGCTCGCAGCGCATCAAGCGCCGAATGGCCAGATACCGAAATTCGTCGCGCCCGACCATCGCGACGCGGACTTTTGGTACCTGGGCTGTATCGATGCGACGCTCTGGTGGCTCATTGCGCTCGCGCTGCTCGACGAGCGCTTTTCACATAGCGGCGCTCGGCGCGGCTTGTTGCGCCGTCATCGTCACCAGGTCGCACTCGCGCTCCAATGGCTCAGCGCTCAAGAGCATCAGCGCTTCTTCTTGCTGCAGCAAAACGAAGCCAGCGATTGGGCCGACATCATGCCGCGCTCGGGATTCGTGCTGTACACGAACGCGCTCTGGTATCGCGTGAAACGGCTATTCGATTTGCCGAACACCGCTGCGACTCGCGCGAGCTTCAACAGCTTGTTTCATCCGTTCTCCGCCGAGCTCGCCGAATACCGGCGCGCGCGCTTGCTGACCGAGTACGTCCGCAAGGGCGCGCGCCATCGCGATCTTTACTTGAGCTTCGTCAACTTTTCGTTCTTCGGCGACGAGGGCGACGTATTCGGCAACGTGCTCGCGACGCTGTGCGGCGCAATGAGCCGGAGCACCGCGCGGCAGACTCTCAGCGCGCTGCGCAAGTACGGCGTGCACGAGCCTTACCCCGTTCGCGCCGTCGTGCGCCCGATCCGCAAGCAGAGCGCGCTGTGGCGCCCGTACATGGCGCGCCATCGGCAGAACTCCGCGTGGCAGTACCACAACGGCGGCGCTTGGCCGATGATCGGCGGATTCTGGGTTGCGGCGCTCGCGCGCTGCGGCTTCAAGCGAGAAGCACGCGCCGAGCTCGTGAAGTTGGCGCGCGCCTGCGCGCTCGACGATTGGGCGTTCGCGGAATGGCTGCACGGGCGCACGTCGGCGCCGCGCGGCATGCGCGGCCAGTCGTGGAGCGCCGCGGCGTTCCTGCTCGCCGAGTACGCCGCCGCGCGCTAGGCCTCGGCCGACGCGTCGATGGCCGCTCGCAACTGATCGAGCGTGGCGGGCTTTAGCAGATGATCGTCGAAACCGGCCTCGCGGGCGCGCTGCACGTCGTCGTCGCGGCCGTAGCCCGTCAACGCCACGAGGCGCGAACGCAAATGCGCTGCTCGCAGCCGCCGTGCCACTTCGTAGCCGTCGAGCCGCGGTAGGCCGATATCGACGAACACGAGGTCGGGTCGACGCTCGAGCGCGGCAGCGACACCCGCCTCCCCGTCCGCCGCTTCGTGCACTTCGTGGCCGAGCGTCTCGAGCAATGTGCGCAGCGTCTGGCGCGCGTCCATGTTGTCCTCCACGACGAGCAGCCGTCGCGGCCGTTCCGCGTACGTCTCTTTGTTCGCCGCAGCTACCGCTCCGAGGGGCGGGCCACTGCAACTCGGGAATCGCAACGTGAACACGCTGCCTCGATTGGGCCCAGCGCTGCGCGCTTCGACGGTGCCGCCATGAAGCTCTGCGAGGCGGCGCACGAGCGTGAGCCCGAGTCCCAAGCCGCCCGCGCTTCGATCCAAGCCCTGTTGCCCTTGCGTGAACGGGTCGAACACGTTCGGCAACAGATCAGGCCGAATCCCGAATCCTTCGTCCTCGACGCGCAGCTCCGCGACCGCGCCGATGTCGCGCACGATCACGCAAATGCGCTTGCCCGCCGGCGTGTGCTTCAACGCGTTGCCGAGCAAGTTCTCCAGGATCTGCGTCACTCGCACCGGATCCGCTTCGATCCACACACGTTCGGCGTCGACTTCGATGCGGCCGGGAGCGAGCCCACGCGTCGTAGCGAGCGCCTCTACGCAGCGCCGCACGGCGCCGCCGAGCTCCAGGGGTTCTTTGCGCAGAATCAGCTTGTTCGCCGTCATTCGGCCGATATCGAGCAGGTCGTCGATGAGCCGCGCGAGATGCCCGGCTTGACGGCGGATGCTCGTGATGAGCCGGTCGCTGTTCTCTCGCGACTGCACACCTGTATCGAGCACGGCCGCCGCCATCGTGATCGCGGCCAGCGGGTTACGCAGCTCGTGGCTCAGAATGGCGACGAACTCATCCTTGGCGCGCACCGCCGCGTCCGCATCCGCGCGTGCCGCACGCTCGCGCTTCAGCGCGGCGCGCCGCTCGACCGTCAACGCGGCCATCGGCAGCGCCGTCATCGCGATCAGCACGAGGAACGCCTGCAACACGATCAGCGACTTGTTCGTCGTCAGCATCGCGAACGGCCCCCGATCGGTCGCGGTTGCCGTGGTCGCGATGACCGCAAGGACAACGATGGCCGTGGATATCTCACGCGGCCCGAAACGCAGTGCTCCCCAGACGAGCGGCGCGAGGCAAAGAAACGCGATCGGATATTGCGAGAGCCCCGGATCGAAAAATGTCGCGGCACCGACGCCGCCGATCGCAACGATCAGCAGCGCCGCTTCGGCTAGCTCGCGCGTGGCCAGATCCCACGATCGGTTCGTCCACCACAGAACCACGAACGGTGTCACGACCACGGCGCCGGCGGCATCGCCCAGCCACCACGTGAGCCAAACCTCGGTCGTGTCCGCGTCGGTCCCGATGCCCGCGAGCGTCAGGCTCAGGACGCCGATCGTCGCGCTCACCGTCGTGCTCAACAGCGCGCCGAGGACCATGAACTTCAAGAAGCCCGCGGGGCTCGTGAACACGCGGCTGCCCCCCGCGAAGCGCTCGAGGAGCGTCACGGCGAGCATGGTTTCCAGGCAGTTGCCGACCGCCACGGCGAGCGAGCTGACGGCGGAGCCGGCCGTCGTCACGTTGGCGAGGAACGCCCCGGCGAGCACCGCAGGCAGGAGCCGAAACCCGCCGAGCAATACCGCCGCCATTGCGATGCCGGTCGGCAACCACACGGCCGACGCGCTGGGGTGAATCAGCGCGAAAAACGACAAGCCGAACTCGGCGGCCGCGAAATAGACGACCAGCAACACCGCATTCGCGAGAACGGTTGCGGAAGCCTTCATCATTGGTGAGCGCCCAGCGGCGAGAATAGCGGAACGACGACGGAGCGGCCACCACGCGGGGCAAGCCGCGGCGCCACTTTCCCGCGCACGCGAAACGCGTGTCACTCGTGGGATTTTAATGAACTTCAGTTAACGTTGATCCCGTCATCGGGATACGTACGTGCCGAGCGCGCGACGAAATGAACTATCGTTAATGTTGCGGTTTTGGCAACGTGCTGTTTTTTCTCAAAGTTGTCGTTGCAACAGTGTTGGCATGTAACTTGATTTGGGATGAAGCGTCTCTCTTACGCCTCTCCCCCCAACATGAGGATGCTTCGATGACCACTTCCCACAAATGGATTTCGTCCCTGGCGGCTGCTGCGGTGCTGTCGCTTGTCTCACTCTCGAGCAACGCGGCGGAACCGAGCACCTCCGCACTATCGAAGACCGTGAAGACCTGGGACTTGGACTTCGCGAAATCGGCGGACGTGCAGACGTTCAACGCACGCGTGCGCGACGCCGCTCACGACGTGTGCGCTGCGGAAGCGCGTCGCTACTGGCAGAGCACGCGGCGCGCCGCGCCGGGCGGCTGGCGTGAGCAATGCGTGAGCGATGCCATCGATGCGGCCGTGCGCGAGGTCGGCAATCGAGGTTTCGCGCTGAACACGACGCGCTAGGGATGCGCATCGCGACAGGGCGTGCGGGCGCGCTGTGAAGCGCCCGCACGCCGATCGGGACTAGTGCCGGATCTGCGTCGAGATGTCCTCGAGCTCGTAGACTTCGCAGTGACCGCGCTCGGTAACTCCGAGGCCAGGCGGGAACCCTGGGAACTCTGAAACGTTAGCCGGTGAGAACCGCAGAATCCTCGGGGTCATGACCCACGGCTCGAGCAACACGACGGGGTCCTCGACGGTGACTTCGTACAGAATCTCGTCGCCTTTGCGCGTGAACTTTTCGACGACGTGCATCTGGTCCGAATGGAAGAAACCGCCGCGCGCGAGCCACGTGTAGTCGTTGAACGAGGTCGAGTCGAGCACGAGCGTGTCGCCTTCCCACGTCCCGAGCGTGTAACCGTAGTACTTGGTCTCGAGCCCATCGCGCTCGTTACGTTCGCGGCCGTCCGTCGGAATGATGCGGAACTCCGCTTGGCCACCGCCGCCATCGCCGTATTGGCCGTAGAAGAACACGATGTCGTCCGCGGATTGGATGATGCGACGCGGCGGGCCCTGGCGCGGGATGCCAAGCGGCTGACACGTCATGACGGGGTCTTCGCGATTCGTCCACTGGTCGAGTGCGATGACCTTGTCCCAATGCTCGGGCTTGTACAGCGGCCGGTTCGGGCCGAAGCGCGACGGCGCCTCGTATTCGAAGTCGAG
>Ga0075418_10009148_pt1 | contig 11109 bp, 6 predicted proteins | sample SoiMetdeltSBSDD2_FD_81776 | JGI IMG/M metagenome (GOLD analysis project Ga0075418, IMG submission 81776) | Bulk soil microbial communities from a Populus tree surrounding site in Tennessee, USA - Soil MetaG P. deltoides SBSDD2 | ecosystem: Environmental > Terrestrial > Soil > Tree plantation...
AAACGGAATCCGAGGTTGTTCAGTGGCATCTTCCGCAACGACGAGGTGGTGTGGGGTTGGGGCAATTTTGAAGTGAACAGTCTGAGCATCTGGGACGGATTGAACGTGTTCCGGGCCGGTCAGATCTTCGAGCGCAAGGAGTGGCAACAGAATGGGCAGCGCATGATTCACTCGGCTCTGGAAACGTTGGATCCCGCCTCGTTCTTCTGGCCGGAGTTCGGCGGGCCCTCACCCTCGCAGCAGATCGAGTATCTGCAAGCCATCGGTTTGTACTACGAACACTCGGGAGATCTTGCGGTAGTTCCTTATATGGAACGCGGCCTGGAGTTTCAGATCAAGTATGTCTATCCAGACGGCTCTCTAGTCGAAACGCTGGATGGACGTGCACGGTATTCTTCGGATCCGCCAGCTGCCGCGCACTTCGTGTTCAGCCAGCTTGAAGAAGGACGCCGCTTTGCCAAGTTTCTAGTGGCTCAACTGATGCGTCGCGGAACGATGCTTCCGCTCAGCAGCAGCCTGCTGCTGAACTTGCGCTACTACCACGAAGGTGATGAATCCAAGTTGCCAATCGAAAAGAAGTCTTACAATCTGAACTCCGGCGCCAAAGCCACAGTCCGGCGGAAAGCCCCATGGTTCTATGCTTTGAGCGGATTCACCACTCCAACGACGCGAAATCGATGGGGACTGGACCGGCAGAACTTTGTCAGCGTTTGGCACGAGGGCGTCGGGCTCATCATCGGCGGTGGAAATTCAAAAGGGCAGAGCGAGTGGAGCAACTTTATTTTTCCGCGCGCAGGCCGGCTGGCATACATTCCGAGCGGCGGAGAGGTTCGCGAGAACCAATTGGTTCTGAGCTATGAGGACAAGAAGGCCTCCCTGGAAGTCTCGCCCGGATCCAAGACCGAACTGAAACTCAAGGCGGCGTTGCTGGACCCTACCAGTGCCGCGACGGGCCAGTTGCTGTTGCACTTGAAGGCGGGTAATACGTGCAAGACTGCGGCAGGCGGTGTGTTGTCTCTGAGCGATCGACCCATTGAGATTCGCGCCGAGGATGCAGGCGGTTGGGTCGAATTCGAAGGCTGGCGCATCAATCTGCCTGCCGGCAGCAAGGTCAATTTTCCTTCCTATCCATTCGACCCGGAAGCACGGGACACTCGGGCCCCCTTGAGCGAGGCGCGAGGCATTCTCTCTTATCCTTTGAATTCAACAGTTCCCAAGACCGAGTTCACAATCACGGTGTTGAAGCAATAGCTGACCCCTCGCGAAGACGTGTGGTGATTCTCCGCTTTGCCTTAGAACAGCCTCTGTGTAGAATGTCCCGCCTGAGCTGAACGCCCAGCTGGTTCGGATCCTCGTTGATCCCTCTCGTCTTCACTCGCAGTTTCCATTCCACATGAAAAAACTACTGGCTGCCAACCGAAGTGAAATTGCCATCCGCATCATGCGTGCTGCGTCTGAGTTAGGTTTGCGAACGGTCGCGATCTATTCGGAAGAAGACCGGCTTGGGTTGCACCGCTTCAAAGCGGATGAAGCCTACTTGATAGGCAAGGGCAAAGGCCCCATTCAGGCCTACTTGGACATCGACGGCATTGTAGCGCTTGCTCAGGAAAAGCAGGTCGATGCCATCCATCCTGGCTACGGGTTTCTTTCTGAGAACCCTGCATTTTCCCGTGCCTGCCAAAAGGCAGGCATCGCATTCATCGGTCCGGAACCGGAACTGCTCGAGTTGCTTGGAGACAAGGTGGCGGCCCGCCACCTTGCGGAGAAGGCCGGCGTCAGGGTTGTGCCGGGGACCGAGAAGGCGGTGCAGGGCCTTGAAGCGGCGAAGAAAGCCGCCAAATCCATCGGCTTTCCGCTGATCGCCAAGGCCTCGTTTGGCGGCGGCGGGCGTGGCATGCGTATCATCCGCTCTGCTGGGGAGCTGGAGGCCCGGCTGGAAGAGGCGAGTCGCGAAGCCGCGGGCGCCTTTGGCGATGGAGCGGTATTTCTGGAAAAGTACATCGAGCGTGCGCGGCACATCGAAGTCCAGATTCTGGCCGATCGGCATGGCAACGTGATGCATCTCTATGAGCGGGACTGTTCAGTACAGCGCCGCCACCAGAAGATTGTCGAGGTCGCCCCGGCCGCCGGCATTTCAGCCAAAGTCCGGAAGGAGTTGTGCGATGCCGCTGTGCAGTTGGCTCGGACCGCCGGTTATCGCAACGCCGGCACGGTGGAGTTCCTGGTGGATGCCGACTCCGAAGAATGGTTCTTCATCGAGGTGAACCCACGTATTCAGGTGGAGCACACCGTCACGGAGATGGTGACCGGAGTCGATTTGGTGAGGTCACAAATCCTGGTGGCGCAAGGGCACAAACTGCACGAAGCACCGCTGGGCCTTCCGCAACAAAACGCCGTGCCGCTGCATGGGTCGGCACTGCAATGCCGCATTACAACCGAGGATCCCGAAAACAGTTTCTCCCCCGACTACGGCAAGATCACGACATACCGGTCTCCTGCAGGCTTCGGCATCCGCCTGGACGGAGGCACAGCCTACGGCGGAGCCGTGTTGACACCCTACTACGATTCCCTGTTGGTGAAGACGACAGCGTGGGGAACCAACCTGCCTGAAGCCTGCCAGCGCATGGATCGAGCCCTGCGGGAGTTTCGCATTCGTGGGGTAAAGACCAATATCCCTTTCCTGGAGAATGTGGTGAATCACCCAGCATTCCAGAAGGGGCAGACGACGACCACATTCCTGGATGAAACCCCGGAACTGTTTCGCTTTAGTCGCCGACGCGATCGTGCCACACGGCTGCTGAACTACCTCGGCGATGTGATCATCAACGGTAACCCCGAAGTGGCCGGCAAGAAGTGGCCTGATGGCTACGGTTTGGCGGTCAAGGCGACCGAGGTTGAACCGATCATCCTGCCTGAAGTGTCCTTCACCAAGGGAGTATCGCCGGCGCCGGGAACCCGCCAGATGCTGCTGGCGATGGGCCCGAAGAAGTTTGCGGAGTGGGCGCGCAGACAGAAACGACTGCTGGTCACCGACACGACATTTCGCGATGCACACCAGTCATTGCTGGCCACGCGCGTTCGGTCCATCGACATTTTGCGGGTGGCTGAAGCGGTCTCGCACCGGCTGCCTGGCCTCTTCAGCCTCGAGATGTGGGGCGGCGCCACGTTTGACACGTCCATGCGTTTTCTGCTGGAAGACCCTTGGCAGCGGCTGCGCCAGCTGCGTCAACTGGTTCCCAACATCTGCTTTCAGATGCTTGTGCGTGCTTCGAATGCGGTTGGCTACACCAGCTATCCGGACAACGTCGTGGCGGAGTTCGTCAAGGAGTCGGCACGTCAGGGCATCGACATCTTTCGTATTTTCGACTCGCTGAACTCCGTTGAGAACATGCGGGTGGCGATTGACGCGGCTCTTGAGACACATGCGATCTGCGAGCCGGCCATCTGCTATACCGGAGACATTCTCAACCCTGATCGCCCGAAGTATTCCATTCAGTACTACGTCAAGATGGCCAAGCAGCTGGAAAAACTTGGCGCGCATTTTCTGGGCATCAAAGACATGGCCGGCCTTTGCAAGCCTTATGCGGCGTTTCAGTTGGTGAAGGCCTTGCGCGAAGAAATCGGCATTCCCATTCATTTCCACACCCACGACACCAGCGGCCTGAACGCGGCGTCGATTCTGAAAGCAGCGGAAGCCGGGGTCGATGTTGCCGACGCGGCGGTTTCTTCAATGAGCGGGCAAACCAGCCAGCCGAATCTGAATTCGCTGGTGGAAGCTCTTCGACATACGCCACGCGATACGCAACTTGATCCTGTGGTCCTCAACGAGTGTTCAGACTATTGGGAGCAGGTACGCCGTTATTACCTGCCTTTCGACGGCGGTCCCGGGGCTGGAGATGCCAAGGTTTACCAGCACGAGATTCCTGGCGGACAGTATACGAACCTGCGCGAACAGGCGGCGGCGATGGGTTTGGGGCACCGCTGGGCAGAAGTGGAAAGAACCTACGCGGATGTGAACTTGTTATTTGGAGATATTGTGAAGGTGACACCTTCCAGCAAGGTTGTCGGCGACATGACGTTGTTCCTGATGGCCAAAGGGGTGAAGCCAGCAGAGCTGCTGAGCTTGGATGAGGGACACGACCTGGCGGTTCCGAACTCCGTCGTGGACATGTTCAGCGGATCGTTGGGGACGCCGCCGGGAGGCTGGCCGCGCAAACTGCAGAAGATTATCTTGCGGGGCGGGGAGCCTCGCAAGGTTCGGCCGGGGAGTGATCTGCCCGCCGCCGATTTCGAGGAGACGTTCCGCACTCTGGAGAAGAAAGTGGGGCGTTCGGTTCAGCGTGACGATGTGTTGAGCTATCTGCTCTATCCCGAGGTCTTTCTCAAATACATCAAGTTCCGGCACGCCTTCAGTGATGTCAGCGTCTTGCCCACGCCGCAGTTTTTCTACGGGATGCGATCGGGAGAAGAGATCACCATCGAGATAGAACCCGGAAAAACCCTGGTGGTGAAGTTTCTTACGGTCGGCGAGCCACATCCCGACGGCCAAAGAACCGTGTTTTTCGAACTCAATGGGCAGCCTCGGGAGATCGTAGTTCGGGACAAGTCGTTGCGGGTTGCGGCGCCGGCTCATCCGAAAGTGAATCCCAGCGAGCCCGGCCATGTGGGTTCACCCTCGCCGGGCGTGATTACCAATGTGTTTGTCCAGCTCAGTCACAAGGTGGGTCGTGGGGACAAGCTCTTGATGCTTGAGGCCATGAAGATGCAGAGCACCATCTATGCGCCCATGGCGGGTCGTATCAACCAGCTGTTGGTGGAACCGGGCCAGCGCGTCGACGCCAAAGACCTGCTAGTGGTGATTGAAGCCACAGGTGAGTAAGGATATTGAGCTCTTGAACAACTCCGGTAAGTTATTGGTGCACAGAGTATCTTGATCGCGGAGCCAAGAAAATACCTGATCATCGATACCTAATGTGCTGAAGACTTCCCTTACTCTGCATCTTAGGTGCCGCTGCCTCTGGCCGCTCTGGTCTTGGCTTCCTCAATCTCTGCTTCGCTGATGTCGGTGAAGTCCATTCGCCGGTGTGTGGACAGGTAGAGAGCCAACCCGGTGATGCACACGAGGACTCCGAGGACTGCCAGCAGCAGCTTGCGAACCAGATTATCGACGACGGCGTGAGTCTCGCTATAGTCTTGCTCGACCACGGTCAACCACTTGAGCGCTGGATACGTGCTTGAAAGCCCAGTGTCGAGGAACGCGACCGATTTCTTGATTCCTCCCGGAGCGGTCGCCGTAATGAAATTCGGTTTGGTCTGCGAATGCATGGCATCGCGGATGTCATCGATGTAAGCCAGTTGACTTGATGCCTTCGAATCGAGATTCTCACCAGCAATGATGGTGCCGTCATCCTTGATGAGCAAGGTTTCGCCTGTTCTGCCAATCTTGACTCCTGTCACGAGTGGAAACAGGTCGCTGATGTCTACGATGTTACCAATGGTGCCAATGACCGTGTCCTGCCCGTCTTCCAGAATGGGCACCGCGATGTGAATTGAATTGGCCTTGGTAATCAAATCAGCCGTTACATCCTCGATCACGACGCTGCCGGTAACGCCATCCTTGAAGGTCTGCCTCCACCAGGCTTCGTCGGCTTGGTCGTAATCGACGGTCTTGACGTTGGCGGCGGCCACGGCACCCATGCGGTCTGTTACTGTGATGCGTTTGACGCTGGAATGCACGCTGGCGAATTGGCGCAGGAATTGTGAAGCTGTGTTTGAAAGAATCGGCTCGACGTAGGGTTTGGATTGGGGCGTCAGCCAGACCTTGTCAATGTCGGTGATCCGCTTCTGGATGAGCTCGGATGTTCCGGCATAGGAAGCGTTCTGTTTCCGCACGACTTCTTTGACTGACGGGCTGATGGCCAGCGTAGCGACCTCGGCGACCAAATGATTGATCGCATAATTCATGGTTTGCGCGTTCTTTCGGGTGATTGCTCGAAAATCGTCAGCGATCTTGGCTTCAACTGAGGTCTCAACCTGGCCTACGGTCAAGAAGGCCAGCGCCCATAGGGGCACGTTTACGAGGATCAGCAGAATTACCACGGTCCTGAGGTTGATGGTCAGCCCATCTCGTCTCGTCATAAAGCCTCCTTTTTTGCAAAGCCAAGGATGCTGCTGGGCCCGATTGGAATCAGCGGGTCGTCGGTAGATCCAATGTGCCTGGGGAAGAGCGGTCGAGACTGTTGGGAAAGGCGAATTTGAGGAGAGTGGGAGCGAGGGTAAACCATATACATCAGCCTCCGTTTGCGGAAAGGCTCGTTGTATAGGAACCTCGGTGTGGCATTCGCGACGCGCCCACGATTGCCAACCGGTGCTGAAAGGGATCTGTGCGCGTAAAGAACTCCAACAGCCGCATTATACGCCTGCTCCCATCCGGGTGCGCAGAAATCATGTCGTCAATCGGAAGGGCAGGCGCACGAGCTTCCCGTCTGAACTGGAGGTGATTTTGCTCACGACCACTCGAGAAATTGAAAAATGTGGTTCACATTGATAGAGTGCAAAGGCCTTGAAATGGGGCATCATTGAATGGAGGCGTGATGATTAAGCGAGTATCGAGAAGGGAATTCACTTCCAGCGTTGCCTTGGCTGCCGGGGCCGGTATTGTGGCGAATAGAGCGGCTTGGGCGCAGAAGGCGCCGAGTTCGGTGGTCGAAGGTGTTCAGCTTGGAGTCCAGACCTACAGCTTTCGCGACCGGCCTTTGGATGAAGCCATCACAGCCATGGTTGAAGTTGGTGTCAACAGCTGTGAGTTGTGGCAGGGGCACTTGGAGCCTCAGAAGCTCGATCGGCAGGCCTTGCGCAAGTGGCGCTTGGAAACGCCACTCTCGGTGTTTCGAGAGGCTGGCCAGAAGCTCCAGAATGCCGGAATTCAGCTCAGTGCCTACAATTACAGCTTCAAGAAAGACATGACGGACGAGGAAATGGAGCGGGGATTCCACATGGCCAAGATGCTGGGGACCCATGTCATCACAGCTTCTTCCAACCCAAGCATCGCGCAAAAGATCGACAGCTATGCCAAAAAGTTCAAGGTTCGCGTCGGCATGCACAACCACGCACAAGGAGGCAAGCCGGACGAGTTTGACGGGCCCAAGGAATTTGCCCAGGCGATGGAAGGCGCTTCCCCCTTCATCTGCATCAACCTTGACATTGGCCATTTTGTGGCCGCTGGGTTTGATCCCGTTAAATACCTCAGCCAGAATCACGCTCGCATTGTCACCCTGCACATCAAAGACCGGCAGAAGGGACTGGGGCCACAATCGCCCACAGTGAAATTTGGAACCGGTGGCACACCCATCAAGGAGGTATTACAGCTTTTGAAGGCAAAGAAGTATCGCATTCCTGCCAACATTGAGCATGAGATCAAAGGCCAGGCCGCTATGGAGGGTGTTCGCGAGTCGCTGGAGTACTGCAAAAAAGCACTGGCTTAGGAAAACCGAGTCTTGAATGTCGTTTGGTATGCTGGACTCGTTGTGTTACGATTTGCGTCCGAAATTGAATCCTCAAGGAGGTAAGCGCATGAGTGATGGAAGTGATCGGATCTCAAAATTGGCCTATTTTCTGGTGGGTGGGGGAATTGGTGCTGTGGTCGCCCTGCTGTTTGCACCCCGTTCCGGCCGTGAAACTCGGGAAATCATTGCCCAACGGGCTACTGAAAGCAAAGAACGCGTGCTGTCGGCGAGCCGGAATGTGGGTGATCGGGTGACGACCTACATCGATAAAGGAAAAGAAGTGGTGTCGTCCCAGAAAGAGCAAATCTCTGCCGCGATTGAAGCAGGCAAGCAAGCCTATCGCGACGAGAAGGCGAAAACGCAGACGGGTGCTGAATAGTTAGAAGGGTTTTTCTTCACTGCTTCTTTTTGGCAAAAAGCAAGCAGGTCTCTCACCTCGCTGGTCGGCATTCAACGATTGGAGAACGCAGTGGACAATCTGGTCGTCGTTTTCATCGGTATTGCGATCATCATACAGCTCGCCCTTCTTGGCGGAGTCTTCGTTTCAATCAAGAAGATAGCTTCGAGCGTGGAACGGTTGCGCCTAGAGACGGACAAGAGGATTGATCCGGCAGTGACGGAATTCAGAGAATTTCTCGGTGATGCCAGACTGGTCCTCCAGAGTCTCAGCAAGACGACAGAAAATTTTGCCGGTATTTCAGAAACAGTTCGCTATCAAGTGGAGCGTGTTAACGCAGTAATCGAGGACACGACCGACCGCGCTCGAGACCAGATTGCACGTGCCGACGAAGTGGTTACCGACGCGATCCACAAAATGGAAGCGACCTCGGCCATCGTCCAGCAGAATGTGCTGGCGCCTATTCGAGAGGTCTCGGCTCTCATCCGAGGCGTTTCCGGCGGGTTGCATTTCTTGTTTGCCGGGCGGAAGAACCCGGTTGACGCAGTTCATCAGGATGAGGAACTGTTCATCTAGGCCATCCCCTGCCGTGTGCCAGATCGTATCCCCACCGAGTCATTGAGCTCGCAGCGGAGCTTTCCTCTCCGATTGCTCTTCCTGTTTTTTGGCCTCGTTAGCGTTGCCGCTGTCCTCTATTGCTACGGTTCGGGAATCCTCAACTTGCACTATGATGGAGTAGCGCGGCTGAATATTGCACGCCGCGTGTTGGATCATCCCGTTCCCCACTACAGCCACCTTGGCACGGTTTGGCTGCCCCTGCAGCATCTTCTGTTGCTGCCATTCGTGCAAAACGACTATCTATGGAGCACGGGCCTTGCGGGCAGCATTGTCTCCGCCCTGGCCTTCTGCGCTGCGTGTTACTGCCTATTTGAGCTCAGCCGTTTACTGCATGGCAGCGAGTGGGCTGGAGTTCTGTCGGCTGCCGCCTTCGTGGTTAATCCGAACATCCTGTATCTACAAGCAACGCCGCTCGGCGAGATGCTCTATCTCGGGCTGTTTCTGGCCGCGTTGCTGGCGCTGGTCAAATTCGCCGAGGAGACTTCGGTTGCGTCTGCCGTGGCCTGCGGAGGTTGCGTCCTGCTGGCATCCCTAACACGATATGACGGCTGGCTTCTTGCCCCATTGGGAGCTGTCTTGGTTCTGACAGCTACCCTTTACGAGCACGGGACAATCCGTCAGTCGGCGCTCGCGATCACGGTCTATTCAGTCATAGCAACATCAGGCATTGCAGGCTGGCTTGTCTACAACCAGGTGACGCTCGGCGATCCGCTGGCGTTTCTGAGAGGAGAATATGCGACGCATCGCAATATCGGCCGCATCGTTGCGGAATCTGGACTGGTGCACTATGCACCGCTGGGAGACCCGCTGACGGCGATGGCGTACTACGTCGAAGCTGTCCGTCTAAGCGCAGGCGACTTGCTGTCGATTGCCGGTGGGCTGGGGTTCTTCACCGTTCTGTGGTGGCGCAGTTGGAAGAGCCCGGCACTCCAGTCGGGAATACTTTGCTTCCTGCTTCCGCCCACTTTCTACATTGTCAACATGGTACGTGGCAGCGGAATCATTTTCGTCCCCAGTCTGCCTCCCTACGGAATTCTGAATGTCCGCTATACGGCCCTCTTTATTCCCGGCCTCTGCCTCTTTTTGCCGGGAATTGTCAACACGTTGGTTTATGTTGCACGGGGGGGTGGAAGACTGGGCTGGCTTTCGGGTGCAACAGGGGCAAAATGGGGAGTCGGCGCGATTCTCGCGGTTCTTTTCTTATCCGGGACGTTGCAGGTTCTGCACGGGGTTCGTGGCGTTGCCTTCGTTCAAGAAGCCTACGTGAATGGATTTGAGAGGAAGCAAACCGACTATCAAGCAGCGGCTTTCTTTCGAGCCCACTATGACGGACAGCGAATCCTCATCGACCTCGGCCAGCACGGAATCATTCCTCAAAAGGCTCGAATTCGGCTGACGAATCTTGTCAACGAAGCTACGGCCTGGGAAAGCGCACTTGCCAACCCGTCACTGTTTGTGGGTTGGATTGTGGAACAGGAAGGAGATGGGGTCTGGAAGTTTCCGGTCAACAGGCAAGACCTCGAAGACCAATTCGAAAAGGTGCTTGAAGTGACCGGTCCTTTCGAAAAACCGCTGAGAATCTATCGAAGGCTGCCGCGCTAAGGCGCGACGATGTTGAACGTGGAATTACCTTCGAGGCGCTTAGCCAGCGGCAGAATGCTGCTGCCACCTTCTGCCGTTTCCAACTCGCCTTCGGCTGAGATCAGATTACTTTCCCTTCAACCCGAAACAATAGACCTGCGAATTACTGTCCACGGCGTACACTTGACCGTTCGCGAGGGCAAGACCACTGAAGTGGACCCAAGTGTCTATGGCATTTCCGCTCTGATAAAGCACCTTGCCAGTTTTGGCGTCGAGAGCGTAGAGCACGGCGCGCTCGGTGTTTTCCTTGCGTTGCAAATCGTTCAGCATGGTTTGCTTGGGTGCAAAGATCAAACCACCTTCGCGGGTTTGGTTCACATTCTCGCCGTTGGACAGGGCGAACACCACTCCATTGGCAATCACCACGGGCTCGGGGACCTTGAAGTCGCCAGAAATCCACGCGGGCTCCAGGATCGGTTTACTTTCGGTGCCACCTACCTTGAAAGCCATGATGCTGCCACTGGGATTCGGCCCGTTCGTCATCGGGAATTTTGGAGCGTGCTTCGAAACCGGCCCCCACATGGGAACGTAGACCCATGAGTCACCTTTGTCATCCTGCCAGGCTGAGAGACCGCCCCAAATTCCGGTTCCTTGAAACGAATCTTCATCGTTGCCGAGGCGCGGCGTAGTAAAGAGCGGAGTATGGTGATCCTTCCCGCCGAGTTCGGCTGCGTCCATCAAGTAGACGACGCCTTCCTTCCCACCACCGGCCAACAATGTGCGGTTGCGGTGCGCAAACAGAACGGGGCTGGTACAGCCAATGTCCCAGTCGTATTTGTTTACGTCCCGCCAGTTCAAGGGGGCGAAATAGTCTTTCAACTCCAGCTCCTTCAATGATGCCGCGATAACACTGCTCCCATATTTTTGGTTGGCCGGATCAAACTCGCCATCGCCTGTCATCCCGTACACGCGTCGATCCGCGCCGATCACCGGCCCTCCGCGGCCCCA
>Ga0075418_10009150_pt1 | contig 11108 bp, 14 predicted proteins | sample SoiMetdeltSBSDD2_FD_81776 | JGI IMG/M metagenome (GOLD analysis project Ga0075418, IMG submission 81776) | Bulk soil microbial communities from a Populus tree surrounding site in Tennessee, USA - Soil MetaG P. deltoides SBSDD2 | ecosystem: Environmental > Terrestrial > Soil > Tree plantation...
CGCCCCGGCCTCGTCGATTCGATCTTGCAGGCTGCGCGTGGGCGCGAGCTCGTGGCGCCTCCTGGTCCGTCACGTGCCGAGCTGCTCCGCATGATGGCGTAGGAGAAGCCGGCCCATTTACATGGGGGCCCCGAACTGGCCCGCAAGCCCCCCGCGCTCGTCACGCCCCGGTGACCCGGGGCGTGCCTCGGTTCTGCGTGTACGGCGGACACACTCGACGGCCCCCGCCTCGCGGAACGAAGTGCTCGGTCATTTCGGACTCACTCACTGGCACCCCCGTTGCGGCGTACCGACGTTGCCGATCGGTTGCAGGTTTTGAAAGATCGACGAACGTCAACCGCCGCGGGTCGGGTACCCGCCGTCGGCGAAGGAACGGGAGATGACCAATGAGATGGATGGTGCTCGGAACGGCTTTCATGTTGACCCTGGCGCCCTTGGGTGTCACGCATGCCCAGCAGCCGGTGACGACGCAGCCCGCCCCGTCGGAGCCATCGGCGCCGCCGCAGTCAGCGACGCCGCAAGGCGTTCAGATCGACTCACGATCGCTGGTCGGCAGCACGGTGCGCGGGGAGGACGGCCAGGATCTCGGCAAGGTCGCAAACGTTATGATCGACGCCAACGATGGCCGGGTCACCGCGCTGATCATCACCGTGGGCCGCACGCTTGGTGGAACGGGGATCACGCTGGGTGGTAAGGACATCACGGTCCCGTGGAATGCCATCAGGCTCGCCCGCGACCAGCAGAACGTCATCGTCACCCTTCAGCAGCCGATGATGCCCTCGGCGAGCCCGCCCTCGACGACCAAGTAGGCGCCGCGAGCGCGGCCAGGAAAGCGAGGGGGACCTGCAAGCGGTCGCTTAGAATCGCCGCATGACCCTTGCCCGCTCGCTCGCCTGCGTCGCGCTCGTCGTCGTCCTGGCCGCCTGCGCCACCCCGATTCATCAGCTCGCGATCGCCAACGGCAACCACCTGCGAGTGGTGAATGCCGACGGCGGTCAGGAATTGCACGACATAGCCCGCTACTCAGAGGTGATGCGCCTGGCCTACCGCCCTGACGGCGAGCGTCTCGCCGTGGGGGTGTGCTTCGGCAACCGCATCGTCGAGCTGGAGACGACCGCCTACGCCGAGCAGGCCGTGCCGATCACGGCCTCCGCGTGCCCGTGGGACGTGACCTACTCGCCCGACGGCCAGTCCCTGGCCGCGACGACACCTGTGCGCCCCAGCCCGCCCGACGCGCTGTTCGGTCATCTCCGTATCGCCGGCCCCGACACGCTCGACCGCGAGCTGGGCTTTCCGCTCCTGGCGGTGGCCTACCGTCCGGGCGGCGCCGAGTTGGCCGTGGCCACGCCCCAGGGCATCGCCATCATCGGGACCGGGCCAGGCTTCCCCCAGCAGGGCGGCGGCTCCAGAGTGCAGGCCCTCGCGCTCGAGTACACGACGGACGGTAGCCGGCTCATTGCCGGCACGGCGACCGGCTTCGTCGTCCTCGACGCCACGCAGAGCTATGCCACGCTGCAGACGGACACTTCGGGCGGGGTCATGGCGATCGCCGTCGCGCCCTCCGGCGGCTTCATCGCGCTCGTCCGCGCCACCAGCGTGAGCGTGCGGCGGAGCAGCGACCTCGTGGAGGTGGCCTCGCTCACCAGCGCCGTCGGTTTTCGCTCGGCGGACTTCGCGCGCGACGGCGCGCTGCTCGCCGTCGCGGAATCGCAGAACGCCGTCCGGATCTTCCGGGCGCCCGCGTGGACCCAGGCGTCGTCGCTGCCGCTCACGGGTCGGGTGGACGCCGTGAGCTTCCGCCCACGCAACGTGGCCGCGCGCATCCCCGTGCTGTTCGTGCACGGCGCCGGCGCCGGCGTGGGGCACACGTGGTTCGAGCCGGGCGGCGGCACGTCGGTGGCGGCAGCCCTGGCCGCCAACCCGCAGCTGCCGATCGACGCCTTCTACATCGAGATGCCCGTGCACGGCGGCGGCCTGAACACGAGCCGGACAGTGGAGGAGGACGCGCAGGACATCCTGGCCATGATCGAGGGCGGCCCGGACAGTCGCGGGGGCACCCAGGTCGGGATCCTCAACATGCCGGCCTACCAGGCGATCGGGAAGGTGGGGATCGTGGGCTACAGCCTGGGCACCATGAGCGCCCGCTACTACCTCAAGAACCTGATGGGCACCCGACGCAACGGCGCGATCACCGTGTCCGAGTTCGTCGCGCTCGCCTCGCCGAATCACGGCATCGCCAGCGCGTTCCTCGTCGGCTGCGACGACGTCAACCAGGTGGACCGCGTCGGACGCCAGCTCTGCGGGGGCCGCACCGCCACGGTGTTCAGCGCGGTCGCCTCCTGCGGCTGTGGGCTCGCTACACCGGCGATGTTCACGACGAACCAAACTGGTGACGACAGCTTCCTGAGCACGCTCAACGGCCATCCGCTCGCCGACAGCTGCCAGGCCGCGCCCGCTGCCGCGAGCGAGGCGCCCAGCAGCCGGCCGAGCACGGCCGGCGGCGTGCTGTACGCCAGCTTCTACGCTGCCAACAACACCGACGTGCTGGTGGGCGGTCACACCCAGGCGGGCGACTGCCTGGGGCGCAAGCTGGCCCGTAACCTCGCCCCCGATGCCGTCAACCGTGAGATCACCGGCGTCCCCGGCGGCCCGCTGAACCTGGACACGCACGGCAACTTTCCGCACCACTGGCCGACGATCTGCATGACGCTGCGGACGGTGACGGACCATCAGGTGCCGGCGGACCAGGTGGCGGCGTGCGCAGGCCTCACGCCGCCACCCTGAGATGATCAGAGTGAGCGGAGGAAGGCGACCAGGTCGTCCTTCTGACGCTGGGTCAGGTTGAGGTCGAAGCGCACGTCGTAGAAGTTCACGGCATCGGCCAGCGACGTGGCCGATCCGTTGTGGAAGTACGGCGCGCGGCCGGCCAGCCCCCGGAGGACCGGCCCCTTGAAGCGACCCACGTCCTTCCAGAGGCCGGTGATGAGCGCCCGCCCCGGATCGGTCACGATCTTGATCTCGTGCGTCGTCTTGTTCCGCAGCTTGTAGACGGTCATGTCACCGACGGCAAGCCCGAAGGCGTTCAGGCCGTTGCGGAGGGGCGGGTCGGCCGTGCCGATGTCGAGCGGCGCCGGCACCGAGTGGTCGCCGGCGTGCGGCGTGTCGTGGCAGGTCGTGCACGTGCCCATGACCACCGGCACCTTGAAATCGTCGTTGATGCCTCCAACATTTCTGATCGGGATCGGCAGCGTGTTGAAGAGATCCTGCCCCCGCGCCACCGCCGTGCGGGCCCGGTTGCGGTCGGTGCCGCTCAGGCCGGCCCAGGCATCGAACTCCGTGAAGACGACGGGGTTGAACACCGCGTTCTGAGGATTGCAGTTGGCCCCATTCACGTCGCAGCCGAGGGGGTCGTTTCCGCCGAAGACGAACGGCTGGAGCGAGAGCGAGTCGGGTCCGCCCTCCGCCCCGCCGGAATCGAGCTTGCCCGCCCGGCTATCGAAAACCTGCGCGGTGAACAACCCCGTCTCGAAGTCGAAGATCGCCTCGCGTGTGGCCTGATCGATCGGACGGGGCGCCTGCGCATGACCCTGCGTGGCGCTGTTGGCCTGGTCGGCGAGATCGAAGTGAATGGCGGCCGCCGAGCCCCGCTGCAGCGTCTCCCGGCCATCCCACATCACCGTGCTGAGAAACACCAGGTTGGTCGACGGCAATGGGCGACGGAAGAGCGAGAGCTCGTTGTTGTTGGCATTGTGGCCCGCGTAGCCGTACGGATCTCGGACGGCCACGAGCTCGAACTCGGCATTGGCGGGAATGGACAGGCCGACCCGGATCACGCCCTTGCGCAGGAGCATGCTGTACGCCGCCCGCCGCGCGTCGTGCGTCGACACGTCGGCCAGCGGTGAGTTCGAGCCGTCGTTCGTCCGGAAGATCGGGTCGGTGCCTCGAGTGGCCCTGAAGCGTGCCTGAACGCCGGCCGCGCTCACCCCCATGTTCTCGTCAAGCTGATGGCACGTCACGCAGCGGCGACCGTTGATACCAAGATCCAGAAAGAACGGGTTGCCGTCGTCGACGACCGGCCCGCCGCTCACGTTGATCGTCCTGGCCGCGCCCGATTCGTTGGCCACCGTGACGGCCGAGACCCGCTCGCGATCGCCACTCTGTCCACGGGCCGACGGCGCGACGAGCCAGCCGCCGACAACCGTGGCGAGTACCAAGGCCATTCCCAGGCATCGACCCCCTTGTCGAGTCATGACGTCCTCTCCTGTGTCAGCGTGCTGACGACCCGGCCTTGGCCTCCGACCTCGGCGTTCCACGGCGTGGCATCGATTGACTGCTCGCGGCGGCCGCACTACGTTGGAAGTACTTGGCCGGAGGCATTGTCAGGGTCTTAAACCCGCGCGGGGGAGGCCGACAATACCTCTAAACAGAGGAATCGGGGCCGATGTCGAAGTCAGACCTGCTGCGGTTCCAGGACGCCCGCGATGCATATCGGTTGATCGGAGAGTGCCGCGATCTCGGCCGTGACCCCGCCCTCTGGCATCGCCGGATGTTCGAAGGCTTGTGTCGGCTGATCGGCGTCCCGATGGTGACGGGAGGCGAAGGGCATTGGCCGCGCCCGCACGGCATCGTCCAACCTCTCTCGGCCTTCCAGGTTGGCTTCGATGCGCACGGGTTCGGGCTGTACATGGCGTACATGCGCGAGATCACGCCGGCGGGCGACCCGGTCTTTTGTGCGCTGCAGCGCCTTCCCGGCCGCCTCGTGACCCTCGCGCGGCGCCAGCTGGTGCACGACGCCGATTGGTACCGGTCCGTCGTCTGGCAGGACTATCACCGGCCGGCGAAGATCGATGACCGGCTGGTATCGCTCTATCAGGTCACGGACAGCGGGGCGGTCAGCGTGATCTGCCTGCACCGCGTCATGGGCGACCGCGAGTTCTCGTCGCGCGCGACACGGCTGCTGAGCTTCTTCCACGGCGAGCTCGGCGCACTGATCGGACGCGCGCTCGTCAGCGCCACCGAGCCGCGGCCGGACACACTCTCACCGCGGGGGCGGCAGACGCTGGCGTGCCTGCTCGAGGGCGACAGCGAGAAGCAGGTGGCGAGCCGGCTCGGCGTGAGTCAGGCGACGGCCCACCAGTACGTGACCTCGCTGTATCGCCACTTCAAGGTGACCAGCCGCGCCCAGCTCATGGCCCACGCCTTCCGGCGTGGCAACGGAGATCTGTGGCGATATCCGCCGGCGCCCGCCACGTGATCACCATCGCTGATGGGTGGGGTCAGGTTTATGCATTGGACGGCCGTCGCCCAGCGGGACATCCTCGAGTCCAAGGAGAGCCTCTGGTGGACACGCTCATGACGTCCAGGCAGCAGATTCTGAAGACGATCGCCGGCGGCGACACCGTGCTGGCGCACGCGACCGCGACGCGCATGGTGGGCGCGCACACGCTGACGCCGGCGCCGCGCGACCCGGTCCGCCATCTCGAGGACGCGTACGCCCGGGCCCGTCGGCACCTGGCCCGGCTCACCGTCCACGATCCTTCCCGTGACGTCCCCGCATTCATGACCGAGGAGCTGTTCTCCCGCCTCACCGACGCGCACCCGGCTCCCCTCACCGCGCCGGCCGGCGTCGGGCGCTACACGTATACGCCACGTAAGACGCTCCGGCGCGTGCTCGATCACGCACTCGATCATCTCAATCAGATCGACCAGTGGCTGGCGTGGCAGCACCGCGGCGCCGTGCCGACGCCGACCGACGGCTGGGTGCCCTCGACCGTGACGCTGCCCGACGACCGGCTGCCGCTCACGCCGCCCGACCTCGACGCCTGGCTGTGGCGCGTGGATCAGGCCGCGCGGCTGGTTCAGCAGCGCGCGGCGGCGCTGAGCGAGGCCGAGCTCGACTGGCGTCCACCCGACGGCGGCTGGCCGCTGCGGCGAGTGCTCCATCACCTGGCCCGCTGGCAGTGGCTGTACGCCGGATCGCTCGACGATGCCCTCGAGGGTGATGCGCCCTCCCGGTACGAGCAGGCGTGTCGGCGCTTCGACGAGGCGATGAAGGCTTCGGAGCGCCGCGGCGCCGATCCGGCGATCGTGTACGCCGGACTGTACGGAGTCCTGCACCATCCGAAAGAGGTTGTCGAGCTGGTGCTGACGTTCGAGGGCGAGCTGCTGGCCGCGAAGCGCTAGCTCCGGATCATGATGAGGAGCATCTTGAACCGTGTTACGGCCCTCACCGCATGGGGTCGGCCCGCCGGCAGCCGGATTAGCTGCCCCGCGGTGAGGCGGTGGGACTGGCCGGCGATCGAAATCTCAGCCTCGCCGTCGATCAGCACCACGAGGGCGTCGAAGGGCGTGGTGTGCTCGCTGAGGCCCTCGCCAGCGTCGAATGCGAACGCCGTGACGGTTCCCGTCTCCTTCTTGACGAGCGTGCGGCTGACGACCGCGCCCGGCTGGTAGTCGAGCAGCGCGGACAAGGTCACGACCCCCTCGGGCTCGGTCATGGTGCCTCGTTGGAGACCTGCGGGCGCCAACGCCCCGACGCCGGGTCGTACGGATCCGAGGCGTTCGGGGCATGGCCCTCGCACGCACGCAGGAACACGATCAGCCCCAGCCAGACGAGTCGCGTCATTGCGCTCTCCTTACTTCATGGCCAGTAGCCTAGCCGCCGGCCGAAGACATGTCGAGATGGTCCACTCGCGCGCGGCCTCACCGGAAAGCTGCGCGAATCGCCACGTGACGGACAGACGCCCTGCGGCGCTATCAGGCGCCCCGGGTCGGGTTGACCGCTTTGGTTTTGCCGGGCAGGATCACTCCGTGCGAGCCACGATCATCGCTGAGCGCCCCGACACCCCCGACGCCCTGCTGCTGATCGAGGAGCTACAGACCCACCTGGAGTCGTTCTACCCGCCGGAGAGCCGGCACGGGTTCAGCGTGGAGCGCTTGATCAAGGAGGGCGTGGCGTTCTTCGTGTTGCGGGTTGACGGCGCGCCGGCGGGTTGCGGCGGGATCAAGCTGTTTGGCCGCGAGTTCGGCGAGCTGAAGCGCATGTACGTCAGACCGGAATTTCGCGGCCGCAAGTATGGCGAGCTGCTCGTCGAGCACCTCGCGGAGCACGCCCGGGCGAACGGGGTCACGCTCGTGCGCCTGGAAACCGGCATTCACCAGCAGGCCGCGATCCGGCTGTATGAACGCCTCGGTTTCCGGCGCATTCCGCCATTCGGGCCGTACACCGACGACCCGCTGAGCCGCTGCTACGAGAGAACGCTCGCGCCGGGCTAGCGCGAGCTCTCGGCTGGCTCCGGCGTGTGGAGCCCGAAGGCCCGGCGCGGGCCGGTGCCCGCGCCATCATCAGGCAGTCTCTACGCGCAGCTGGTGCCTCCACAGCACGAGGGTGCGCCGACCATTGCGAAGCTCGGCCGCGCTGCGGGCTCGGCCTCCTCACCCTCGAGGTCGTAGTTGAGGTGGTACACCTCCCACTCGACCCCATCCGGATCCTTCACCCAGAACTTGTCCTGGTTGGCATGGCAGCAGTTGACGCCCATCTCTTCGGTCACCGGCAGCCCAGCACCCTTGACCCGTGCCAGCTGCGCCATCACGGTCTCGACCGAGTCGACCTGGACACCGACATGGTCGATCGTGCCGGCGCCGACGGGACCACCCGTCGACAGGGCAAGATTGACCGGCGCCCAGGCCGGCAGGAACTTCACGTAGCCCTGCTTCACCTTGACGGGGTCTCCGCCGAGGAACTTCTCGTAGAACTCCCGGCTCTTGGAGAGATCCGACACGTGCATGTGCAGATGGACCTTCGCGCTCATGGTGCTCTCCTCTAGCAGCAGGCGGTGAGCAGACGCGTCAGCGTCGACACCGTCTCCCGCTTCACCGAATAGTAGATGTACCGCTCTTCCTTCCGACTCTCGAGCAGCCCGGCCCGCCGCAGGGCGTCGAGGTGATGCGAGAGCGTTGGCCCCGGGATTTCGACTTCGGCCTGGATCTCGCCCACCGACATCTCGCCCTTGGCCCGAACGAGCATGAAGAAGATCTGGAGCCGGGACAGATGCGCCAGGGCCTTGAAGGCCTCGACATGCTCCTCCGCGGCTTCCAACCGTCTGACCGGAAGTGGAGTCATCGATTTCATATTTCGAAGTATATAGAAATATGGAGGCGTGGTCAAGCGGATGGTGCAAACGGCCTCCGGTCCGTGGGCCGTCAAGGGCTCGTTCCGCGGGGCTCCCGAGGCTGGCGAGCTATGGCGTCAGCGGAAGATCCTCGTACGGAGCTGAGTACGGAAGGTACTCGATCAGGCCGATGCCGGACTGCTCGATGCGGGCACCGATGGCGTTGAGCTGCGCCGCCTGCCAGATCGGCGCGAACATCACCCGCTCGTGGGCAATCCGCTGGATGGCATGCAAGAGCGTCTCTCGCCGGGCGCGGTCGGGTTCCCGCATCTGCTGCCGAACAGGTCATCGATCTCCGGATACGAGCCAAAGGCGAAGTCGCCGCTCGATATCATGTGTCGCTCGATGCGCGTGACCGCATTCCCGAAGCTGGAGCTCTGAGACTGGCGCAGCCCGGTCGCGGTGTTCCACTGATTCATGAAGGCCGCCCGTTCCAGCGGCCGCACGCGCGCACGGATGCCGACGGCGCCGAGATAGCTGACGACGGCCTCGCCGACCGATACGACGCGCTGGTTAACAGCCCGATGTTCGAAAACCGACCGACGGCTGAGACAAGCAAGCGCTTTGCAGGACCGCGGGCCCACGTCGAGCCGGCGTTGGCACCAATTGGCCACCAAAAGCAAATCGGCCACTCCCGGTGCTCCGGAAGTGGCCAATCGTGTTGGTGGGCCTTCAAAGACTCGAACCTTGGACCCGTTTGAGAGTAGCCCCAAGCCAAGTATTCAGGGCAAAGGGCTCGGCGCCCTTCCCCGCATTGCATAAGCATCCCTTACTGGATCCAGCCCTGTTGCTGGAATCGCGGCTTGATCGTTGCGGCGATCTCCTTGGCCGTCGCGTCGGCTCGGCCCTCGATCGTGCTCTTGCCGCTCTCCTCGCCGTAGATCTTCATGCCGGTGCTGACGATGAGGCCCGCCGGATTGCCGGTCGCGATGAGGCCGGCGACTCCCATGGCCGCCCCCGGCCCCTCGCTGCCGCCGGAATCCACGGTGCCGGAGCCCAGCTTGCGCAGCCCCTGAGGCGTCATCTGGAAGCCTTCGACCGCCGTCCGCATCTCTGATGCCCCGGCGCCGAAGCCGAGGACCATGCGTTCGGCGGCGCTGCCCTGATGCACCGAGAGCAGATAGCCTTTGATGAGGATGTCGTTCATCTGAGGTTGCGTACCGATCGGGACCGCCTCGCCGGGTAGGCCCATGGCGCGAATCTCTGCGGCCAGGTGGCTGGCAATCTCGGCCCCGAGCTGGCGGCCGGCCTGCACCTGCTCGGCGGTTTGTGCGGTGCCGCCGCTCGTCGAGCCGGCAAGCTCCGGCGCATCGGCCGCTGTCGCGGCGAAGTTGGACACGAGGATCTGATTGGGCCGCGGGACCTTTCCGGTCACGAGGATCTGGCGATCGGAGACATCGGTGGAGGCGCACCCTGCCACGAAGACGAGTGCGAGGAGAGTCCACATCGTGCGGTGACGAGACTTCATTGCGATTCCTCCTATGACGGCTCGTTGCGGTGGTGAGCTGCATCCGGGTGGCAGCGCGCACCCGTACTCCGGAGTGTGCGGTGGTCGCTTGTTAGTGCCCGAGTCAACAGGGCCGTCATGATCACGTGCAGGCCGACCACGGGCCACAGGAGCACGCCGGTCGACCGGCCCGCGAAGCCGACGTAGGCGAGATACAGCGTGACCGCGGCACTGTAGGTCAACATGCCGATCAACGGCGTGCCCGGCCAGCAGGCGACCCCCAGAGCGATCAGGGCGATGCCGGCCACGCGCGCGACCGGTATGGCGACGCCCGTCAGTTCTCCGCCCAACAACAACAGCCCCACCAGCGAGGGAACGATCACCAACGCGAGGCCGGTCGCGACTTCACCGAAGGCAGCGACGACAAGCACCCTGCGCATGCGCTGCTAGTCGCGCGCGCGGGCGACAGTCTCCTGCATCTGGTCGCGTTCCTGCGCCGTCAACTGCTGCGGTCCGAGATTGAAAGTGAGCTTGTTGATCGTGCCGGTGAACTTGAACGGCGACTCGTAGCGATACTCGATGAGCGCGACGCCGGTGCGCGTGTCCTGCCCGATGTCGAACGTCTCGTCCTCCGGGAACGTGATCGGCGTGGTGTGCTCCATGGTATTCCTGGCCACTTCGTTGCCGTCCACGGAGAGCACGCCCGTCCCGCCCTTGCCCAGGCCCGGACCATCGGACTTGAACTCGAAGACGATGGTGTGCTTGCCGGCATCCAGCTCGGGCCCTGACCACACCGTGCGCTTGAGGTCGAGGAGGTTATAGAGGAACACGGGCTTGCCCCGACCAATTCCGAACTCGCCCTTGCTCAGGAACAGCCCGTAGCCACCGAAGCGCCCGCCGTCGGTGACGATCATGCCTTCCGCGCCACCATCGGGGATCGTGACCTCGGCGGTGATGGTGTACGACCGGTTGAGGATGCTCGGCGCGCCGCTGTTGGGCACGCCGCTCAGCACGCCGGAATAGGTGAAGGTCGTTCGCCCCGCCGTGAGGTTCGGCTTCGGCCCGTTCCAGCGCGCGAGCGTCGTGTTGTCGAGCGGCAGCACGTCGTGCTTCTTCGCCTCGGCGTAGAACAGCGCCTGCATCTGCTTGAGCTTGTCCGGCATCTGGGCCGCCAGGTCGTTGAACTGGGTGGGGTCCTGCGCGACGTTGTAGAGCTCCCACTTGTACCCGGTGATCACGTCGGGCGGCGCGGCGCTGCTCAGCTCCCAGGGGAGCGTCGCCGGGGTCGTGGCCGCCAACCAACCGTCGTGGTAGATGGCGCGGTTGCCGAGCATCTCGAAGTATTGCGTGGTGCGCCGGGACGGGGCGTTGGCGTTCGCCTTATCCCATGTGTAGGCCATGCTCACCCCGTCCATAGGGCGCTGCTTGATGCCGTTGAGCGTATTCGGCGCCGGGACGCCGGTCGCTTCGAGGATGGTCGGAACGATGTC
>Ga0075418_10009153_pt1 | contig 11107 bp, 7 predicted proteins | sample SoiMetdeltSBSDD2_FD_81776 | JGI IMG/M metagenome (GOLD analysis project Ga0075418, IMG submission 81776) | Bulk soil microbial communities from a Populus tree surrounding site in Tennessee, USA - Soil MetaG P. deltoides SBSDD2 | ecosystem: Environmental > Terrestrial > Soil > Tree plantation...
AGCACGAAGAACTGGGCGACCATCGTCGAGGTGACGCCGGGGTTCTCCGGTTCGTTTGCGGATGTGGCCGGGCAGCTGAATCAAAACATCGGCAACGCCTATCACGGGAAGACCGGAACGAAGCGGCAGTTCGACGGCATGTCGATCGACCACGCCAGCGGCAACGTCGGGTACCTCGTGAACTCGGCGATGGTCCAGGAAATCTCGCTGCAGAGCAGCGGCATCTCCGCGGAGAGCAACGCGGACGGATCGGTCGTCAACATGATCCCGAAGGAGGGAGGCAACAGCTTTTCGGGAACGTTGTCCGGGCTGTACACGAGCGACACGTTCGAGTCGTCGAACCTGAACGACGATCTGCGCGCGCGCGGGCTGACGACCATCAGCAAGATTTTGAAGATTTACGACACCGGCGTGACGCTTGGCGGACCTATCAGGAAGGATAAGCTCTGGTTCTTCGCGTCGTTCCGCGAGTGGGGCAACCAGCATCTGATGGCCGGCAACTTCTGGAACAAGACGCAGGGGACGCCGTTCTATACGCCCGACCTCTCGCACCCGGCGGATCGCGCGCAGTGGTACGAATCAAAAGCGGCGCGCGTCACGTGGCAGGCGGCGCAGAAGCACAAGTTCAACTTCTTCGCCGACGTCGCGGATGATTGCCTGTGTCGAGCGATCGGCGCACTGGGCAGCGCGCCGGAGGCGGGTATCGCCTTCCATTTCCGGCCGGTCGGCCTCTACCAGGCCGACTGGAGCGCGCCGATTACGCCGAAGCTGCTGTTCGAGGCCGGCGGCTCGCTCACGATCACGCATTGGCCGACGTTCCTCAATCCCGGGGTCCAGCCCTCGCATATCTCGATTCTGGAGCTGTCGAACAACTTCAGGTACAACGCGTCGGCGACCTACGCGTCCAAACGCGCGACCGATCGCGGCGCGCAGCGCTTCTCGGTTTCATACGTGACCGGTTCCCACGCCTATAAATTCGGCACGCAGATCGAAGAAGCAGTCTCCGACGTCGTGACCTACGTGCAGGGCGATGTGAACTACTCGTTCCGCAACGGTGTGCCCACCTCGATCACGCAGTACGCGACGCCGTATCGAGCCATCGATCGCACCAGGGCCGACATGGGCATCTATTTCCAGGACCAGTGGGCGATTCGGCGGCTCACGCTGAACTACGGCGTGCGGTTCGACTACTTCAACGGGCACGTCGACGCGAATCACGTCGCGGCGCCCGCGTCGGGGTGGGTTCCGGCGCGCGACTTCGGTGCGGTTTCCGGCGTGCCGGCGTGGCAGGACATCAATCCGCGCTTCGGGGCGTCCTACGATCTGTTCGGCAATGGCACGACTGCGCTGAAGGCGTCAATTGGCCGCTATGTCGCCAAGACGGGCACCGCGGTCGCCAGTGCGAACAATCCCGTGACGACGTCGGTCAACAGCATCACGCGTACGTGGGGCGACGCGAACGGCAACTATGTTCCCGATTGCGATTTGAAAAACCGCGCAGCGAACAGCGAGTGCGGCCCGATGTCGGATGCGAACTTCGGTGGACTGAGCCCGACAACCCACTGGGCGGACGATGTGCTGCGCGGATGGGGCGTGCGGAATTCCAACTGGGACGTCGGAACGGAAATTCAGCACGAGCTCCGCGACGGCGTGTCGTTGACGGCAGGCTATTACCGCAACTGGTACAGCAACTTCACCGTAACCGACAATCTGCTTCGAGGGCCGGAAGATTTCAATTCGTACTGCCTGACCGCGCCCCTCAATCCGAACCTGCCGGGCGGCGGCGGCTATCAGGTCTGCGGTCTGTCCGATGTGTCGCCTGCCAAGTTCACGCAGGTCGATAACGTCGTTACGCAATCGTCGCACTATGGAGATCAGAAACAGGTCAACAACTTCTTCAACGTCGCCATCAACACGCATCTGCGTTCCGGCGCGTCCTTCGGCGGCGGCTTCGATACCGGACGCACGATGACCGACAACTGTTTCGTCGTCGATGCGCCTGGAATCACCGTTGTGTCAGTAACGGCGCCGCAGACTGCGACCACGGTGAGCGGAATTTCAAACGCGGCGCCGACGACTCCGCAGAAGACGACCACAGTCAATGGCAAGCCGATTTGCCACGTCGTTACGCCGTTCCGTGGGCAGACGCAGCTGAAGCTGAACGGCGCGATGCCGCTGCCGTACGACTTCATGATCAGCGGCATTTATCAGGACGTCTCCGGCCCGAACATCGTCGCGGCGTACGCGGCCAGCAACGCAGAGATCTCACGGTCGCTCGGTCACGACCTCGCCGCGTGCGGCGGACGGACACCGTGCACCGCGACCGCGACGGTCCCGCTCGTGATGCCGGGCTCGATGTACGACCATCGCATACGACGTCTGGATGTTCGAGTGACCAAGCAGGTTCGGTTGACACCTCGGCTTCGGATGCAGGGCAATCTCGATATCTACAACGTGTTCAACGGCGGCTCCGCCATCCAGATCAACAACGCGTTCGGACCCCAGTGGCGTCAGCCGACCGAAGTACAGGATCCCCGGATTCTCCAGTTCAGCGCGCAATTGAATTTCTAACCGGCTTCCGACTGCAGACTTCCGGCTCCCGGACCCGGGAACCGGTAGCCCGCAGCCGGTAGCCAACAAAGGAGACGACGTATGGAGCACATCATCAACCGGTTGCTTCAGGAGTACGAGCGCGGAAAGGTGACCCGTCGTCAGCTCATTCAGATGCTTGCCGTCGGAACGGCGGCAGCTTCAGGCGCTGCGACGGTGGAGGCGGCGCCGGCCAACGCCACCTACATCAATCACATCTCGATGCAGGTCGCGGACTACAAGAAGTCGCGCGATTTCTATGCGGGTCTATTCGGAATGAAAGTCAGTAATGACGACGGCAAGACACAATGCCGGCTGACATTCGGCAACAACATCATCATTCCACGCAACGCGGCGAGCCGGCCGGGCGCCAAGGTCGGCATCGATCACGTCGCGTACACACTTGCCGGGTGGGACACGGACAAAAGCGTCAAGCCTGCCGTTGAAGCGGAGTTGAAAAAGCGCGGCTTGGAGATCCGGACGACCGAAGGCAGTTTCCATGTCAAGGATCCGGATGGCTTCGAGGTCCAGATGGGCGGGAAGGATCAGTAGGACACGCTGTAGGGGCGGGTCCTCAAGACCCGCCCCTACACTACCCAGCGCTTCAAAAGCCGTACTTCACGCCGAACTGTATGATGCGCGGCGTACCTTCCATCGACGTAATCCGTCCGAACGCGCCCGAGCTGAAGTTCGTGTGCGTCCGATCGGCGCCAAACGCCAGCGTGGGCGGCCCCCAGTTGAACGTGTTGAGCAGGTTGAACGTCTCCACGCGGAGCTCCAGCTTGCGGACGGCGCCGAAGGCGATCAGCCTCGAGAGCGCCATGTCGACCGACCAGTACCCCGGCCCTCGCAAGCTGTTGCGCTGGAAGTTGCCCAGCGTGCCGAGCGCCGGCTGTGCGAACGCAGCGGGGTTGAGCCAATGTTCGGGCGTCTTCTTGTCGCCGTACGGGTTGTCGAGCACCTGGTTGACGCGCTGATTCTGAATGCCGCTGAGCGAGCGGTCCTGTCCGGCGATGACGTTGACGGGGCGCCCCGACCGCGCGGTGAGGATGCCCGACATCCGCCAGTCGGAGAGCACGGCGTTCGCCAACTTGCCGGCGAGCTGCGGTGCCTGCACACCAGCGACGAAGACGCCGATGTGCCTCCGGTCCTGATCGCAGTAGCCACGGTCGAATTCGGGGTGCTCTGGGTCGGTGTAGCCGTTGGCGATCTGTGGGAACCCGCCGGTCTGGAACGACGGGTCGCCGAAACAGCGCGAAACCGTGTAGTTCCCACTCATGCTCAGCCCGGCCGCCGCGCGACGCTGGAACGACAGCTTCAGGCCGCGGTAGTTCTGAATGCCGAGAGCGGTGTGAAGATCCAGATTCCCGATGAGCGCCGCCGCAGCGGGGTTCTCACCAGACAGTGTGAACACCCGTCGAGCGTTGAGATTCCCCGCGTTGCTGCAAGTCGGATAGGAGACGCCCTGGAGCGCACACGGACCGAGGCCGAGGAATACGCCAGGATTGAGCGCGACCTGATTCCATAGTCGATCGGTGTGGCTGGCCAGATAAGTGGCCGCTACCTGCCAGACCCCGCCGACCTGCCGTTCCACCGTCACGTTCCACTGCTGAATGCGGGGTGAGTTGATGTCAGGGTCGATTGCGCCATACGCGCCAAACGGCAGGTAACGCGTGTCGCGATTGGTCGCGATGGGGTGCGGATCGCCGCCGAGGTGGGCGTACGGGCGATCGAAGCCGCCAGGAGGATCCTGAATGATGGAACGGTTCCCGAAGGGCGGCGAGTTGGCGTTGATGAGCATGTATTCCGCGTTCGGAAAGTCGTAGGTAAGCCCGTATGAGGCGCGCACTGCCATGCGGCCGTCGCCCGACACATCCCAACCAAGCCCGACGCGCGGCGAAAAGTTGAGCCACTGGGTGTGTACACCTCGCCGGCCCGACGTGGCGAACCCCGCGTCACCCGGGTAGACCAAACCCGCCGGCGCGTTCACGAACACCTTGCTTGTCACGTTGTTCCGGAAGTTCTCGGGGATGAAGTTGTACACGGCACCGTTCCGGACGCTCTGGCCAAAGTACGGCTCCCAACGGAGTCCGCCGTTGATTGTGACGTGACGGCCCGCTCGCCACGTGTCCTGACCGTAAAAACCCATGTACCACTGATCCATCGGAAGAATGGCGGGTCCACCGTGCTCGAGCCGCCCGACCCTGCCGAGGAGCAGATCGCTCAAGCCTCGCCCGGTCGCGTCGCCGGTGAACTGCCAGACGCCGCCGGATCGCGCGTGGGATTGAAAGTAGTAGCGCCAGTAGGCCACGTTGCCGCCGAACGACAGCTGGTGATTGCCGCGCACCAGCGTCAGGTCGTCGCTGACCTGCGACGCGCTGGTCACGAAGCGGCTCGGACCGGGGTTTTCGGCGAAGAACCCGCCCTGGACCTCGATCCACATGACGTGTGGTTGATAGCTGTAGGCGTCGATGCCCAAGTCGTGCGGTTCGAACGTGACCGGAGCGAGACGGCTGACCGCTGATCGATTGAACGCGAACCGGACCGCGTGGACCGTGTTCGGCCCGAAGACACGCGTGTCGCCAATCGCCAGCGATTGCGCCATCGCGTCGGAACCGAGCAGGCCCACCCTGTTCGCATTGTCGTAGAGCGACAGGACGGTGTCGCCTTCGCGCATGGGAATCGGCGCGGTGAACGACGTCGCCATGTAGCGTCCGAAGATCGTGTCATCCTTCGTCCGCTGATAATCGATGCGGCCGACGGACTGCATCTGGTCGCTGTCGTTCCGCAACGAGTACGTAATCTGGCCGCACGGATCGGTCGTGCTCGGGAGACGCTTCAGGAGATTGAGCGCCGCCGGACTGAACCGCGCGGGATCGATCCGGTTGTCGACGAACCCGCCGCGCAGCGTGATCTGCTGCCCGCCGTTGCACGCAGGCGAGGCGAACGTCGTGAAGTCGCCCGCCAGCATGGCCGGTGTTGGCACCCACGCAATGTTCGCCGCGGGCTGCTGGCGAACCGTGGTGCCCTGGTAGGCCCCGAAGAAGAAGAGCCTGTTCTGCACGATCGGACCGCCGAACGTGCCGCCGAACTGATTGCGCTGCAGCCCATCATCGACGCGCTTGCCGTTCGGTCCGATCTGCGCGAACGGGTCGGTCGCGTTGAAACGGTGATCGCGCAGGAATTCGAATGCATTACCGCTGAAGCGATTGGTGCCCGACTTCGTCACGGCGCTCACCGCCGCGCCGGAGTGCATGCCGTTCTGGGCGTTGAGCCCGCTCGTCGCGACGCTGAACTCCTGCAGCGCGTCGGGGAAGGGGAATGGCAGATTGAGATTGTCCTGCGGATTGTTGTGCATGGCGCCGTCGAGGAGGTACGCCACGCCGTACGGGAGTCCGCCGCCAACCGAGATCCCCAGGCCGCCCGGTACGGCCCTGTTGGGCGCCGTCGTCGTCTGCACGGCCGCTCCGGAGACGATGACGAGTTCCGCCGCGTTGCGTCCGTTGAGCGGCAGCGCGAGGATCTCCTCGTTCCGTACGACTTCCCTGATGCCGGCGCTCTGGACGTCGACGAGGGGCGCGGCGCCCTCTACGGTGACGGACTCTTCGAGCTGGCCTACTGAGAGGGTGGCGTTGAGGACGGGCGAGGCGCCCACCTGCAGCACGATGCCGGTCTGCACGTAAGTGCGGAATCCCGACAGTGAGACTTCGAACCTGTACGGACCGAGCGGCACGTTCGAGAGGACGTATGCTCCGTTCGCATCTGTGACGTCGCTGCGCACGAAGCCAGTCGCGGTTTGGGTAGCGGTGACGGTCGCACCAGGCAGCACCGCTCCGCTTTCGTCCGTGACGCGGCCACTGAGCTGGGCCGTCGATTGCGCCCACGCAGCCGTCGTGATGATGAGAACGCTGAGAACGCCGGCCGCGCAACTCCGGAGGAAACGTCGCATCAAGATCCTCCTCTCGGAAAACAGCAGTTAGTCGCGAATAGTTGCAGCCGATGGAGACTAACTCGTAGTGGGGGGCAGTATATGCCCGTCTGGTCGCGGGTCAATACCGGGAATAACGACAGACCGGAATGACGGGAATAAACACCCGGAGTCGGCGAGCGGCCCGTTATCGCGACGCCGAAGCCGTTCGCGAGTGGGACACGGATAAGAACGTCAAGCCAGCGGTCGAAGCGGAATTGAAGAAGCGAGGCTTGAACATCCGCACGACGGAAGGAAGCTTCCACGTGCAGGATCCGGACGGCTTCGAAGTGCAGATGGGTGGGAAAGACCAATAGCTACGGCGGTGAGCGAAGATGCTTTCGATGCTCGACGGACTTCGTTCGTGAAGCCGACCACCGAGATGCAGCGATGACGAATGGGCAAACGGTGAGGGCGTGGAAAGTGAAGTAGCCGTCAAGGCGGTGGGGTCGACCTGAAGGTCGGCCCCATACCGATCTTCAGAAGCCGTACTTCACGCCAAACCGCATGATGCGCGGCGTACCTTCCATCGACGTAATCCGTCCAACGCGCCCGAGCTGAAGTTCGTGTGCGTCCTCAGGCAGACCAGCAGATGGGGTCACTTCACAGCCGGCCCCGACTCAGGCAACCTCTCAAACTGACCCTTTGGTTTGCGAAACGACCAGTTTGTCACTGATATTCGCCTTTGCCCGACACTTCTTTCTCGCCCACAGCCGATTTGAATTTGCACGACTAACCCTCGTGCCGCCACCGAACGGCGCTTCGGGGAACCGGTATTCACCGTCATCCCATGTGTCCTTCCATCCCAGGTATGCGACGAAATGCGCACAGATGTGCCAGTGGACAAGCAAGCCCGACCGTCCAGAGCCGTGGGGTTGCCCGGAATTGGGGATTTGTGCGATAAGTGCATATTGTTGGTGATACGCCCGAAAAAGTGGGCACCGGTTTGCATACGCACACTTCGTCGCAATTGCGTGGAACCGGTGAGACGCGGAAGCCCTGTTCGAACAACAGGATCCGCGAAATACGTATCGCTTCGCGCGACCGCTCATGTCAGGCCGATGAGAACGGGATGAAGGCCGACCCGAAAGGAACAGGCATCTTGGAAATGTATTTTGTGTTGGACGAACAAGGCGAACCGTTACCGGTCAGCGACTTTGAGGAGTGGGTGCAATGGTGCGACCGAGCAGATCGCGGCGTGGCCCGCACCGTTGTGGCTGCTGACGTCGTAGTCCTGACCACCTTCAACGGCGTCGATGAGGTCGTAGATGGACAGACACCGCTTCTGTTCGAGACACGCGTTTTCGGTGGCGTGCTGGATGGGGAGGCCGTGCAGCACTCGACCCGTGCAGACGCGCTCGCAGCGCACGCCAAACTAGTGGAGTGGTGTCGCATGGGCAACTCGCCCGGCACCGGCCTTACGGATGATCAGATAACCTAATGTCTACATCCACCTCAGGGTTCCGCCAATCGAGGATCAACGGCAGGCCTTAATGGGTCTCGAGATCACCTAATCTCACGCGCCCGAAGGAGCTCCGAGAGAGTATTTCGAAGCTCCGTCGGCGCCAAATCCTCACGAATCAAAAACAATATTCTCCGGCGGCTGGGTCATCTTCACCGTCGTACCGCGGACATCGATGATCGCAGCCGCTCTCGACCGAAGGCGAGCCGAAGCTCCCGCGCGGCGCTTGCCTTACGGGGCTTGAACGAGACCCGCGCCCACGCGCGCGGGTGGAAATGGCAGATGTTTTGCCGTTGCCTGGAGCTTCTTCCAGAGGTTCATCCCCCGAAGTGTCGGGCTGATCTCCGCCCACAACGCCGCACACCCGGCGACGTGAGCTGCGGCCTGGCTCGTGCCGCTCTGTAAGCCGTATTTAACCGGACGCGGAAGGGACGAAAAGATATCTCGTCCTGGCGCCGCAATGTCAATCTTGCCGACGTTCGAGAATGCCGACGGGGTGAGCGTCTGATCCAGCGACGCCACGGCCATAATCGTCGGCGAATTGGCGGGCGCCCCGGTAGGACCACCACTGGCGCCTGCCGCAGCGATCATCAAGCATCCCTTGTTCAGCGCGGCGGCACCGGCCGCGGTATACGCCGCTTGGACTGGCGACCCGCTCCCAATTGCGATCAGGATCACCGGGCAGCGATTCGCGATCGCCCAATTCATCCCCGCCAGCACGGTCGCCGTCGTCCCGCTCCCCGAGCTCGTCAACACGACCCCGAGGTGAATCAATGTCTTGTAACCGATCCCGTAGCGCGGAATTGCCCCGGGGGGTGACTTTGGGCCGCACGCAGTTCCGACGATGTGGGTCGCGTGAGCGCTCGGGGGGGTCACCGGGCCCACGAAGCTCTGCGTGACGATTGTGCGATTGGCGAAGTCCGGATGCCCCATATCGATCAGTGACTCCAGGACTGCGACTTTGACACCGGCGCCGCTGCGCGGGCTCGGCGGCACCTTGCATGCGATCAGACCCCAGGTCGCCCCGACCACCAGCGGATCCTCCGTTGGCTCGATCTCCGCTTCTTTCGTCTCCCGCAGATCATCCGCGATCGCGGCCGCGGCCCGGCGGAAGCCACGCAGATATTCACCGTCGGCAGCATGAGCAAAAACGAAATACTCAGGTTCAATCGATTCGATGGCTGGATCAGCGACGTCGGTCAAGCCTCGTGCTTCCAAGACGCCTCCACCGACAACTGCGGCTCCGATCTCCGGAAACACGAGCGCTTCGGCATCGCCGGCATTCTCGAGCACAACCGCCTGGTCCTGAAAGTCGCGCGCATCCGCGACGCGGACTCCCTGCTCGGTGAACAACCGAACGCCCTTTTCCATCGATTGGAACGTGATGATGGAGCGTCCGGTCTCAAACGTTCGACCGCCACGATCGAGCGCGCTGAGCAGCAGTTCGTCAACGGTGGCGTGCAACCCATGTCCAATCGACGGGTCGGATGAGCGATTCGACTTTTTCGCGTTCATCAGTTATCCCTCCTGGCTCCGTGCGCATTGGCATCATGTGAGCCATCGTGAGAATCCCGCGCGCGGGTGTCGACACGCCCATGCTGGGTGCGAACCAGTTGCTTGTAGGCGCTTCGGTTGGCTGTGTGCTGCCGCTGCCACTCATCCAGCTGCACCTTGAGCTCGCGCGTTAGTCGTGCATGATCGGGCAGGACCTTCACTTCCGACCGGCGGCGCGCTCGATCGATGAAGACCAGTTGCGCCACTGGATCGCCTTTGGCGACATGGACGGCCGCGAGGTGCTGCGGCTTTCGCAGGATCAGATTGACCGGGTGCGCGTACCAATCCGTTTCAACCAAGCCACTCAGCACCTCGAACGGCGGCACTCGATTGATCGGAGACAGGAACAGCGTGTCGATGCCGGTGCCGGTGCGGCAGATGTACGGAAGGTGCAGCTTGAATAGCTCGAGCTGATCAGCGCGGTCGAAAAAACTGAGCCCCGGCCCGATTGGCACCCGCGCACCCAGCTGTTCGTTGTGGATTGCCGTGAAGGTGAAAGCATTCCCTCTGAAACAACAGGCCGGATCGTCGATCACATAGAAGAGCCGCGGGTCAGGCCTGCTGTGGGAATTCGTCTCCAACGGGGATATGAAGGCATGCGCAGCCGGCGGAACGTCGGCCGGCTGGCACAGCCCGAATGCGATCGGCGAGCGTACGAGTAGTCCGAGCGCGGTGGCGGCGGTGAATGGAACGCATTGCTCCTGCACGCCGTATCCGGGCGGCACCCGGGACCGCGTGGTCGCCGGTGCAGGGGTCGGCAACACGGCGTCGCGCACGAGCGGAAGAATCTGCAGTTCCATTGCGCGCCTTTCGGGACGTTGACGGGCGGCCGCGCTCGGGCGGATTGACAACGCTACCAGGTGTCTGGTGACCCGGGTGGACCGATGTCGATCGGAACATCCGGGGACACGTCGACCACTCCGGCGATCGATCGTACTTTGCTGACGATTTCATCACCCGCTTCGCCGGTTATGCTGCCAACCTCCTCGAGTACCTTACCGACGGAAAAGCCAGCCTCTTTCAGATCCTTCGTGATCTCGGACATCGGCCGCTCAGACGAAGTGGTGACGATCCATCCTTTGCGCTCCGGCATGACTCACCTTCCTTGCTCGTGAGATACCCGCCGGGAGCGTCCCGGCGGGTATCTGCATCGATCCCCGATACTACGCCGGCGCCTGAACGAGACCTTTTCCTACTTTCGTGACCGGAAGCGGGAGCGGCTTCGCCGTCGCCTGGAGCTTCCTCCAGAGGGTCATGCCGCGGAGCGCCGTACTAGTTTCGGCCCACAAGGCCGCACACCCCGCTACATGAGGTGTCGCCATGCTCGTTCCGCTCTTCGTCCCGTATTTGGTGGGACGGGGCACCGAGGAAAAGACATCTCGCCCAGGGCCGGCAATCTCGATCTTGCCGATGCTGGAGAACTGCGACCAGCCCAGGTTGTTGTCGACGGACGCCACCGCCATGATCGTCGGCGAGTTGGCCGGAGCGCCGGTGTGGCCGGCGGGGCCCGCATTGCCGGCGGCCGCGATGATCAG
>Ga0075418_10009157_pt1 | contig 11105 bp, 9 predicted proteins | sample SoiMetdeltSBSDD2_FD_81776 | JGI IMG/M metagenome (GOLD analysis project Ga0075418, IMG submission 81776) | Bulk soil microbial communities from a Populus tree surrounding site in Tennessee, USA - Soil MetaG P. deltoides SBSDD2 | ecosystem: Environmental > Terrestrial > Soil > Tree plantation...
CCAGAAGATTTCCGTATAGGAGGCAAAGAAAACCGAGGCCACTGCGAACGCCAGCAAAATGATCGTCACGACCTTTGCCCAGTCCCTGGCATGCCGTAACCAGACGACTGCGAACGTTGCAGCCAATCCGAACATCAGCACGGCGTTGGCATAACCACCCTGCGCTTCATTACGAATCCATCCCGCGATAGCCGCACCCGCAATCACAGCCAGAGTCGTCATCACGCCCGCCGGGATGATCGCCCACCAATGTTCCATGGAACGGAAATAGAGGATGAAAAATGGAAGAGCCACTGCAAAGAGGAACACGGATCCGAAATACGCAGCGGTATCCCCTTCGCCAGCAGCCATTGCTGGCGCAATGCTCAAGACGGCCAATATATACGCCACGAGCAAAGCCCAGGTGTGAGCGCGGTTGTTGAGATACACCACAAAGAAACCCAAGCCTACCAGGAAAAGGAACAAAGAGCCGATCCATTCGCCTCCGATGTTATCCACCAACAGGGTCGTGAGGGCCAGAAACAGCATCAGGGCGCCAGGGATAAGCGCCCACCAGTTGCGGACGCGGTCCGCGAGATAGGCCGCGCCAAAGGGGAGCAGCAGGCCAATGAATAGCGGGGATCCAACCGCGGCACTGTCCACATCATTGGTTGCCAGCCCAACCGTAACTGCCAGGCCCCCAAAAATCCCCGCGGGAAAAAGCCAGCCCCAATCCTTCCAACCGCTCAAGGCATAGCTAAGAAATGCCCCAAAACTGACCAGAGCAAAGATCCACATCCAGGTACTTTCCGGAAGCTGATCCAGGTAGCCCATTTGCTGCGTGAGTGCCAGCGCGCCACCCACGATCAACAAAACGCCCCAGAATAGACTCGATTTATTGACATTCATCGGAAACCTCCTTTTGATTTTTATACCTCAGTATACGCCTTTTGTCCCGAAGCGCCTCATGCAGTAGAGGGGTATTTTGCCTGTCCTACCAGACAGGTTTGCAGATCAACCAACCGGAACCACCACAAAGCCCGCTCAAAGAATCCCTGGACAAAAACAAATAACGCCCAGTCAGCACACATAACGACCTTTTTATGTATAATCCATTCATTCTTCGACAAGATAATCAGATTGAAAAAATATCTCTCCAAGAAGCTGATGAAACCTATGACCGTCTGCAAACAAGTAGTTCGCGAAGGATTCCATATCGTTGAGGAAGGAGGTGGTGGCCAACATATTCATAAACTTGCTGATGAATTCCCTCGAACCCATAAACCATAGGAGAAAAAGAGATGAAGAAAAGTTTGCTTTTTGTTTTGAGCCTTGTGGTGGTCGCATCCCTGGTACTTACTGCCTGTGCGCCTGCAGCGACAGCTACAGAAGCAGCGCAATTCACCTGTGCGCTGATCACGCCAAATCCATTAGGCGACCGCTCTTTCATTGATGCATCCGCGCGGGGTATCGAAAAAGCCAATGCGGAACTGCCGGTCAAGTGCGACATCATTGAGACCAACGGCGTAGCCGAGCATGAAACCGCTCTGCGCGGCGCGATTTCCCAGAACTATGACCTGGTGCTTGGTCTGGCCATGGATACAGAGATGTTCGTCAACCTTGCCAAGGAGTTCCCGGATCAAAAGTTCGCATCACCTTCCGAAATCTTCCTTGATGAGCTGCCCCCGAACATGGTCGCCTATCAGATTGACGTGCACGAATCCAGTTTCCTGGTGGGCTTGATCGTCGGCTCGCTCACCCAGACCAAGACAGTCGGCGCCGTCGTTGGTGGCGATGCCCCCGGCCTGAACCAGTTCTTCTATGGGTACAAGCAGGGTGTCTTGGAAGTCTGCCCCGACTGTGAGGTGCTGGTCAGTTATCTTGGATTCGATTTCTCCAACCCGACCCTTGGGCTCGAGACCGCTCTCGGGCTCTATGACCAGGGTGCCGATATCATCTACCAGGTGGCCGGCCGCTCGGGCGAAGGTGTATTGGAGGCCGCCGCTCAGCGCGATCTTTACGCGATTGGCGTGGACTCAAATCAGGATGACATCCAGCCCGGGCATGTGATCGTCTCGAGTCTCAAGAAAGTGGAGTCCACTACCTTCGACCCGATCAAACTGGTTGTTGACGGTACGTTTACAGGCGGCTTTCAGAAGCGCGGCCTAAAGGAAGGCTTCGCCGGTCTTTCCTGGGACGAGGGCTCAACCACGTTCGAAACTCAGGGTCCGGCTGAACTCACTGCAAAAATACCGGATATCAAAGCCCTTGTGGAAGAATATCGCGCGAAGATCCTCAGCGGTGAATATAAAGTCTGCGATGCATTCGTGCCCGATACTCCCGAATGCGTGGAACTGCTCGCCAAGTAAGTTGAATAATATTGTGTGTAAATAGACCTCGGGGCGAATGCCTCGAGGTCTATTATGAAGGATGTGCCGATGACGCCTGCAATCGAAATGAAGGGCATCACCAAATATTTCGCATCTACCCAGGTGCGTGCCAATGAACACGTCGATTTTTCGGTGGAGAGCGGCGAAGTGCACGCACTGGTCGGTGAGAATGGCGCCGGAAAAACAACCCTGATGAATATCCTTTACGGTTTGATCAAACCCGATTCCGGTGAAATTATTATTGACTCACAAAAAGTACAGATTAATCACCCGGATGATGCGATCAGGCAAGGCATCGGTATGGTTCACCAGCACTTCAAGCTTGTGCCCTCTTTCACCGTGGCACAGAACATTCTCCTGGGAATGGAACCCAGTCAGGCGGGTTTCTTAAACCAGCAGAATGAAAACAAGCTGGTCGATGAATTGGCCAGGAAATTCAATTTACCGGTGGATCCGGCCGCGCGTATCTGGGATCTGCCAGTAAGTATGCAGCAGCGGGTGGAAATTCTGAAAGTGTTGGAACGCAGGGCAAAAATACTTGTTTTGGATGAACCCACCGCCGTGCTTACGCCTCAGGAAGTCAATGAATTGATTACCGTAATTCGCGGGCTATCCAAGCAGGGCTACACGATCATTTTTATCACCCATAAACTGATCGAGGTAATGTCAGTGGCCGACCGGGTCAGCGTCATGCGGGCCGGGAGAATGATTGGCACGAAAAAAGTTTCGGAAACTTCCATTCCTGAACTGGCGCGGATGATGGTCGGCCGCGAGGTTCTATTGAGGGTGAAGAAGAAACAAGTTCATCCAGGTGAGGCAGTCCTCGATGTAAGGGATATCAGCCTCTCGGACGTGAACGGCCTCGCAGCCATTTCACATGTTTCATTCCAGGTGCGCAAAGGGGAGATCGTCGCCATCGCGGGCGTAAGCGGCAACGGGCAGACGGAACTGGTGGAAGCGATTTCAGGTATGATCAGCCTGGATGGTGGCGAGATTCTATTCAAAGGCAAATCCATTAATGAAGCTTCGGTGCGCGAAAGACGCGAGTTGGGCATGGCACACATCCCCGAAGACCGCATGGTGGTCGGATTAAATCTTCAGACGACTCTGGATGAAAACCTGATCGTCTCCAAATACAACCGTTCCGAATTCAGCCGTTATGGATTCTTGTTGATGCAGGCAATTTCTCAATTTGCTGAAAAGGTGGTGAAGGCATTTTCGATCGCGGCCGCCCGCCCCGGGGAAGGCATTGCGATGCTATCGGGCGGCAACCTCCAGAAAGTGGTTGTTGGCCGCGAGTTATCCGGCAACCCGTCTTTTATTATTGCCAACCAACCCACGCGCGGTCTGGATGTGGGCAGCATTGAATTTGTTCATAAGACCTTGGTGGAGGAACGCGATAAAGGCGCGGGCGTTCTGCTTGTCTCCGTGGAGCTGGATGAAGTCATGGCACTCTCTGACCGCATCCTGGTGCTTTACCGCGGCAAAATCCAGGGGGAACTCGAGACTGCCACAGCCACCGAGGAGGAAGTGGGCATCCTGATGGCAGGCGGAACGCTGGAAGATCTGAAACAATACAGTGAAGATAAAGAGCAGGGTGAGAACCGGGAGGTAAAGTCATGAAAGACGGACGATTCAGGAAACTGCTGGATGCCATCCTTGTGCCCCTCCTGGCAGTCCTTTCTGGTCTCGTGCTGATGGGGATCCTGATCTTATTTTTGAGGAAACCACTCTTTGAATCCTATGCCGTTCTTTTTGCCAATGGATTTGGTTGTCGGGAATACGGTAACTGCATTTTCATCACGGCACTTGAGCGCGCGACTCCCATCATCCTCACCGGATTGTCCGCCGTCGTTGCATTCCGTTCTGGAATGTTCAGCATTGGGCAGGAAGGACAGTATCTGCTCGGCGCTGCAGCGGCCGCCTGGCTTGGATATGCCATTCACCTGCCGCCCATTCTGCATGCGCTGGTGATCATCCTGGCTGCAATGCTGGTGGGCGCAGGGTATGGCTGGATTCCCGGCGTTCTCAAGGTCAAACTGGGAGTCAACGAATTACTGGCGACCATCATGCTCAATTCGATTGCCGCTTTAATCGTTGAGTATCTGGTGCAATTCCCCATGCGTGCCGACACCAGTGCTGTCGCGCATTCGCCGGTCATTGATGAATCTGCGCAACTCATGTCATTCCTCCCAGGTTCCAAATGGGGTGTGGGGTTTGTGATCGCGGTCATTGCTGTGGTCGTTGTTTACTATTACTTATGGCGAACCAAACCCGGATACGAACAACGCATGGCCGGCCAATCCAGGAAGTTCGCTCTGTTTGGAGGCATCCCTAGCGACAACTCAGCCGTCCGTGCCATGCTCATCAGTGGCGCGCTCGCGGGCCTGGCGGGCGCAATCGAGGTGATGGGCGTGCACCGAAGAATCATGACGGGCTTCTCCGTTGGGCTTGGTTTCGACGGGCTTACATCCGCTATCCTTGGACAGGTACATCCGATTGGAGTATTCATCGTCGCGATCCTTTTTTCCGGGCTGAAACTGGGTGCGCAAATTGGTCTACAACTGAAGCTTGACATCCCGCGCGAGTTGGGAGGCACCATTATCGGATTTATCGTGCTCTTTGTTGCCGCAGGGAAGTTTTACGAGCAAAGCATCGTTCGAGCGCGGGCGTGGTCTACGCGGAAGCAAGGCAGTAATCTGAAAGGAGACAGCGGCTGACATGGAAGGTTTTTTCAGCGTTTTTACAGTCGAATTACTCAATAGCGGAATCCGTCTTGCGACGCCAATTCTGTTGGCGGCCCTCGGCGGAGCTCTCTGCAATCAGGCCGGGGTACTTAACCTGGCACTGGAAAGCAAGATGCTGCTGGGAGCTTTCGTCGGTATTCTGGCAGCTTATTACCTGGGTAATTCCTACGGCGGACTTTTGGTCGCGATGGTCGCGGGTGGTTTGCTCGGTCTGCTTTTTGCATTCCTCTACCACAAATACAGGGTGGACCTGGTGATCCTGGCAATTGCTTTCAACTTGATCATTGTCGAACTGACGGTGTTTGTCATGCGCGCTATGTTTGGCAATGTGGGCACATGGTCCGATCCGAGCATTGCTCGCATTCCCGATATCGAGATTCCCTTCCTCAAGGATATCCCATTCTTCGGCCCGCTCCTCAGCGGATATAACATCATCGTCTATTTTTCATGGCTTGCGACAATCATTATGTTCGTGGTGCTGTATAAAATGCGTAGCGGCCGCCATCTGCGCGCTGTGGGCGAAAACAAAAGCGCGGCTGAGACGGTAGGCATTAATGCGATTCTCCTGCAAACCCTGGCGCTGGTAATCAGCGGAGCTCTGGCTGCCCTGGGCGGCGCCTTCCTTTCCATCGGCCATCTGAAACTCTTTACTCGCAACATGAGCAACGGACGCGGATGGATCGCGATTGCTGCGGCCATGTTCGGTGTGAACCATCCGGTGGGAGTTTTCCTCGCCAGTTTGTTCTTCGGCTTTGCCGATGCGTTCTCGGTGCGGATCCAAAACGTAACCGACCTGCCGCCTAATCTTGTAAAGTTGTTGCCGAACGTCGCAACCTTACTTGTGCTGATCATCATCGGGCTGCGCAGCAAGCTCGCGCTTAGCATGGCCAGACGTCGTTTCCGCGCTCAATTGCGGGCCGAGGAAGCCGCGTTGCCTGGAGAATCATCTACTTAATTTACACATCAACTGATATATGCAATAAGGAGTGCAGTCGGATTGCACCTTCTTCATTTAAAGTGTTGTGAATAAGAAACTCGTTTACGTGGATACAGATGTTGGTTTAGGTACGCCTGGCGCAGAGATTGACGATGGCGCCGCGTTAATTTTCCTTTTGCACAATAAATCGATTGACATCGTTGGGGCCGGTTCAGTCTTCGGCAACGTCCCGCTTCCGGATGCAACGCTGAACCTTGACCGGCTGCTGACGTGGCTGGATGGAGAGCACATCCTACTTGGTCTTGGTGCAGAGAAACCACTCGTTACGGATACCGCCTGGTCTGAAGACTGGCAGTCTGCTTACGGAAAAACGCTCGCCTGGAATACCCGCCCCGTAACTTATCTAGCTGCCAACTTGATCATCCACACAATTCGTTCCCATCCAGGGCAGGTTTCGATTCTCTCGTTGGGGCCGATGACCAACCTGGCGCTGGCTGTCCGCCTGGAGCCAGCCATCATTTCCATGGCTCGCGAGGTTATCGTCATGGGCGGTTCGTTCAACGCACAGAATCCGTCGCCAGAATTCAATGTCCGCTGTGACCCTGAAGCTGCACAGATCGTCTTCCGCTCTGAATGGAATGTACACGCCCTTGGGCTAGATGTCACCCGCCGCGTCCATTTTTCGCGTCGCGATTTCGCATCCCTGCCAGATGGCAATCCCGCTGTGGAGCTGCTTCGCACGCAGGCGCCCGGCTGGATCGACCGCATGGAAGGGATGGGTTGGGACCAGGATGGCTGCGCGCTGCATGATGCCATGGCAGCCGCTTATTTGGTTGATAATACGATTTTTCAGACGGAGCAAACCGGCATCGAAGTTGAACTCGCTAATCCGAATTCACGCGGTATCACGCGGTTTTCTGCCCCAAAAGAAAACCAGCCTGCCGTCAGGGTGATCACCGGTGTGGATTCTGGAAAGTGCCATGATCTGATCTGGTCGCACCTGGAACAATAGGATACAAAGTCCAATGGATCGTTGTGAGGTCTTATGTTACGGCGAGATCGGCGTTGATAATATCATCCAGGCGGACGGTCTGCCATCCCCTGAGAATGCAGTGTTTCCAACATCGGATAGTTATCATCGCGGCGGAGCCGCATCGAACACCGCCGTCTGGCTGGCAGCCCTGGGCGTGAACGTGAAATTGACGGGCAATGCATTGGGCCGCGATTCCTATGGGGATATGATCATCGATGGGCTGCGGAACTATTCCAAAATTGACTTAAGCCTGGTGGAGCAACGCGAAGGAGTGACTACTCCATTCACCCGTGCAATCGTTACCCCCGATGGTGAACGGTCGTTCCTGATCTTCGGCTATCCCCAGGCACCTAAAATTCGCCTCACGAAAGAAATGTTGGAGGGAATCAAATATCTTGCTCTTGATCTCTATGGCGGACCAGAGAGACTTGATACGGCGCGGTTAGCTTTCGAGTCCGGCGTATCCACTGTCATTGGCGATGTAATTTGGCCGGATCATCCGGCACTCCCTTTTGCTGGTATCGCCAACAATTCCGCCCCCTTTATCCGTCAAAATTTCCCAGGCGTGGATGTTCGCCAGCATACACGTGAGCTGCAATCCATTTCCAAAGGAATGATCATTACAACAGATGGCTCCCAAACCGTTCATGCGCTTGATGAACACGGAAATGGATTCAGCGTCCAGCCACCCTCTGTGATCGCGGTGGACGCTACGGGTGCCGGAGATGCCTTTCGCGCCGGGTTGCTCTATGGACGGTTGCGCGGTTTCGATCTATCGCGTAGCGTCTGCTGGGGGGTAGCCGCCGGGTCGCTGAAGGTAAAAAATTTGGGCGCGGCCACCACCTTGCCTGACTTTCGTGAAATCGAATCCGTGGCGAATAGCCTTCAGGTTGAGCCGGCGCTTTGAGCTTGTCACCAAAAACTTTATCATAGGTCTCATTGCGAATTGATTCACTTACTCAATCTCTGAAAGGTATCGCCTGGCTCCTGTCCCCCATCGTTCTGAGTCTATTCGCAGGCGCACTACTGATTCTGGCTGCCGGTCAAAATCCCTTATCGGCGTATGCCAAACTGTTCGTGGCAGGTTTCGGATGTCATGCTGGTGCGGGGCGCTGCGCCCTGGTGACCGCGCTACAGTTCGCCACTCCCCTCATCCTCAGCGGGCTATCGGTCACGGTGGCATTACGCGGCGGCTTCTTCTCGGTAGGTCAGCTAGGGCAAATGCTGTTCGGCGCTGCGGCGGCGAGCTGGCTGGCAGGATCTGTGTCTCTGCCGCCAGTTATCCATTCTGCGGTCGCACTGATCGGAGCCGCGCTGTTGGGAGGGCTGTGGGGATTGGTCCCTGCGTTTCTAAAACAGATCGTCGGAGTGAACGAGATCATTTCCACATTACTGCTCAACCCGATTGCCAGCATATTAGTCGGATTGGTCTGGTTGCCAGGCGTTGCTGTGAGCGCGCGTCTGTCTCCCTTGATTCCAAGTACTAAGCTTTCCATAGGACTCTTTATTGCTCTCGCGGCGGCTCTCGTGGTCCACATATTTCTTTGGCGAACAACACGCGGCATGGAAATACGCGCCACGGCAAGCACGGCTCGTTTTGCGCTGTACGGCGGTATACCGATTCAGACGCCGGTGTTTCTGGCGATGGCGCTCAGCGGGGCCCTGGCCGGGCTGGCGGGAGGCGTCGAGGTTTTGGGGGTGCACTATCATTTTGTTTCCAACTTCTCCGCGGTCAATGATTTTGACGGTCTGATCATTGCATTTGCGGGAGGACTACATCCCGCGGGTGCAGTTCTGTTCGCCATCCTGGTGGGAGGACTCCGCACAGGCTCCCTCATTGGATTGCAGATAGGCTCCGGTATCCCGCGCGAGCTGGGAAGCGCCCTAATTGCTCTGATGCTGCTCTTCACTGCCACAAACCGGTTTTTCAGCATAAATATCCTGAAACCCGGTAGCAAAGAGATACTTCCGCAATAAAACGAATCCCATTCCGGTACCGGAATGGGATTCTGATTCATTTCATTTGATTCATCTTGCCGGGTCTGACTGGGCGATTTTCCACATCGCTTGCAATGCAATCGTGATCGCGTCCATTTCTCCACGACGGAAATCTGCTTCGCCCCAATCTGGCTTGATCGCCCCTGGGGCCCCATCCGAGGCAAAGATGGCGCCCGTCCGCCAGCCACGCAGCGCACCTACAATAAAAAGGGTATCGCTTTCCATCTCAACAAAAACGAGACCCGCGTCTTTCAGCTGCAGAAATTGCTGGGCATCTCCGGGTCCATAGAAGGAGTCGGTGGCAACACCCACTCCTACGGTCATCGGGATCGTAAGTTGCTCACCCGCCTCGACCAGCGAACGCAAAACCGTAAAGCTCGGCACCGCCGGGAACGTGGGCGGCAGATAGGCATTACCCGTGCCGCCTAACCGCACTGTGCCGCTGGCCGCGATCACATCACCCGGTTTCTGTCCTTCCTGAAAAACACCGCACGACCCAACGCGGATAAAAGTATCGCCACCCATATGCGCCAGCTCCTCGAGCCCGATGGCGACGGCCGGACCACCCATCCCCGTTCCGCAAACCGTCATGAACACACCCTTGTATTCGCCCGAGTACACCGTATACCCGCGGCTTTCCGTCACCAGATGTGAGGCGTCAAATTGATCAGCTATCTTTTTGGCGCGTTTCTGGTCACCCGGGCAAAAGATGTAACGAGAAATTTCGTGGGGATCACACTTGATATGCCATTCCATAAGATTCTCCAATGCAAAATAATTCACCCTGTCCGAGGCTCTGTATGATTTTGAGGTTGATGTATACTGATTGTATCGTACATACTTTGCGAATATGAATCATAGACGTGAATCAAGGAACAGAAATGAGCAGCTTATTACTGAAAAGTGATCTGATCGTTGCACTGGACTCGAATGAAAATATTCTGTCAGAGGGTTACCTCGTTGTGGAAGACGACAGAATCATCGAAATGGGGCTACAAAAAGATTTAGATTCTCGCAGGAAGTTCGACGATATCCTCGAGCTAAGGGATCGCCTGGTAATGCCGGGATTGATCAACGCTCACACCCATACACCGATGACTCTCTTTCGCGGGCACGCGGAAGGGCATAGCCTTTTTACGATGGAAGGTTGGTATAACACCATTCGTGTTTTGGAATTGGAGATGGAGCCCGAAATGATTCCCGGCGCGGTAGCCGTCTCCTGCGCCGAAATGATCCGTACCGGAACGACCTGTTTTGCGGACCAATATTTCTGGATGGACCAAATCGTCCCGGAAGTGCGCCGAAGTGGTCTGCGCGCCGCGCTGGCGTATGGTATCGTGGAACTGGGTGATGAGCAGGCCCGGCAGCGGGAATTGGCAGCCACGACGGCCTTCCTCGATCAGTTACAGGGCGATCCACTTCTCGATGGCTGGGTCGGACCGCATGCCTTCTTTGTGGATAACAGTGAGATTGCCATGCAAACGGAGCTGGAGCTGGCGAACAAATACGAGACTGGTTTTCACACGCACTTTGGCACCGGCGATGAAGAAGAAGTCTATTGTCAAAAAAAGTATGGGCATTCTGCCATTGAACAACTGAGGCGAATGGGTTTCCTCGAACGCCCGATCCTGGCCGCTCATAGTATTACCCTCCAGCCTGCGGATTTTTCGACGGTGGCGCAAACTCCCTTTACGGTGGTGTTTGCCCCATCCTCAGATATGCGGAATGCTGCAGGTATCCCACCTGTGGTGGAGATGCAGGCGGCAGGCATTAACGTCGCTTTGGGAACGGATAACGTTACCAATAATAATAGTTATGACATGTTCAAGGAGATGACACTGACCGGCAAGCTGATGGCATTGCTTCGCCGCGACCCAGCCGCCATCTCAACACGGTCCATTTTGGAAATGGCCACCCTGGGCGGTGCGCGCGCACTGGGCCAGGACAAGGAAATTGGCTCACTCGAACCAGGCAAGAAAGCAGACTTCATCGCACTGGATTTGGATGAAATTGGCTGGTCA
>Ga0075418_10009158_pt1 | contig 11104 bp, 15 predicted proteins | sample SoiMetdeltSBSDD2_FD_81776 | JGI IMG/M metagenome (GOLD analysis project Ga0075418, IMG submission 81776) | Bulk soil microbial communities from a Populus tree surrounding site in Tennessee, USA - Soil MetaG P. deltoides SBSDD2 | ecosystem: Environmental > Terrestrial > Soil > Tree plantation...
AGGCAGCAGCCGGCGCTTGCTCTGTGCCGTCAGTATAATAACAGTATCGGCTGGCGGCTCTTCTAACAGTTTTAATAAGGCATTCTGCGCCTCCTGCGTTAGGCCATCAGCATGCTCAAGGCAGATGATACGGCGGATTGTACCTTTGCCCGTTGTTTTAAGCTGTAAAAATTTTTGCATGGTGCGCACCGTTTCTATAGAGACTGTACCCGTTTCGGCTGGTTGCAAAAACAGGTAGTACGGGTAATGCTCTAGTTGGTGGGTGCCGAGGAGTTGCCCGGCAATTATTTGCGCAAGCGTTGTTTTACCAATGCCGTCAGGGCCGATGACGAGCAACGCATGGTGCGGGTGCTTGATAAAATCCCCTAAATATTTAGCGGTGGTATCGTGGATCACTACGTTCATTGGACAGCCTTGTCGAATTCTAGGGGCAAAGGCGCTTCGAATATTTTATGCTGTCGGTTAGGCAGAGTAATTTCTAACGATTTGGCGTGCAACAGCAAGCGGTCCCCATACTTGCCATTGCCATAGAGAGGGTCGCCTACAATGGGGCAACCGATCTTTTGTAGATGCACACGCAGTTGGTGGGTGCGGCCAGTTTCGGGTGTTAGCTCAACTAAACTATATTTTTCGCCAGTTTTAAGTACCTTGTACTGGGTTTTAGCCGGTTTGCCATTAGGGTCAACCCGGAAAGTCGATGGCGCTTTAGGGTTGCGGCCAATGGGCATGTCAATGACAGCCTTTTCTTGTTTGGGGTGGCCTTCGACTACCGCTACATAGGTTTTTTTGGTCTTTCGCTGGGAAAATTGTTTTTGCAGCCAACTTAAAGCTGATTGATTTTTGGCACCAATAATGACCCCACTAGTGGCGCGGTCCAGGCGGTGCACAATCCCTGCCCGCTCACCCTCTATTCCCTGCACTTTACTTCGGATAAAACTAGCCACCGACGGCTCAGTACCGTGTACGTTCAAGGCGTGGGTTAATACGCCGGCCGGCTTATTAATGACTAAGCAATCCTCGTCTTCATATAAAATTGGTAAGTCAATCGCTTTAATTATTTGTGCAGATTTGTCGTAATCAATGCCGACGTGGTCGTTAACCTTAAGTTTGAGCCCTGGCTTGGCAGATTGCTGGTTAACGGTAATCTGTCCAGCCTCAATAAGTTTTTGGATGTATGCGCGGCTAAGGCTGGGCAACTGCTCGGCGGCGAACTGATCGAGCCGCTTGCCAGCTTGTTCTGGCCCAATAGCGTACTTCATGGTTATTGAGCGTGCCGCAAGCCTACTGCTTGCTGTACTTTGGCTAGCTTTGTGGTGGCTTGCTTGCGCATGGCGGCTTCGTCTTTTTCTAGTTTGGCGAGAGAGGCAGCATCGTCGACTGACGCTAGCTTAGCCTGGAAGTCGGCCAAAAAGTCACTAACAGCGTCGGCCACAGCCTTTTTTAGGCTGCCGTAAGTAGTTTGGCCTTCGTATTCGGTAATTATCTGCTTTAGGTCACGACCCGACAAAAGTGCTAGCATTTGGAGCAAGTTGCTAACCCCAGGGCGTCCTTGCATATCATATTTAATTTCGCCGTGGCTGTCGGTGGTGGCGCCCATGATTTTTTTGGCAGCAAGTTCCGGGGAGTCGGTTAAAAAGATAACACCCTTACCTGTCTCGTCGCTTTTGCTCATTTTTTTGGTGGGGTCGACAAGGTCTTTAATGCGCAGTCCTTGGTCTTTGCCAAAAAATTCGTGCTGTTTGGGCACAGGCGCCGGTATGGTAAACAAATCGCCAAAACGGTTATTAAGACGTTCGGCGATGTCGCGGGTGAATTCTAAATGTTGGGTTTGGTCATCACCAACCGGCACATAGGTCGCGTCGTACAATAAAATATCTGCCGCCATAAGCACCGGGTAATGAAACAAACCTACACTAATGCGATCTTCGCTTAATTTTGCGGATTTGTCCTTAAACTGCGTCATGCGGTTCATTTCGCCAATACCTGTAAAGCAATCCAAAATCCAGGTAAGTTCGCTATGGGCTGGTACGTGGCTTTGGCGATACACAAAAACATTAGGGTCATTGGCTGGCAATCCTGCAGCCAGATACACGCGCACGTTCTGAATAATCTGGTTGTACAATTTGCTATGGTCAATTGGCGTGGTAAAGCTGTGAAGGTCTGGAATAAACAGATTAACCTGGTACTCGCCCGCATGTTTTTTTGCCATGTCAATTAACGGCAGCAATGCACCTAAGTAATTACCAATATGTAAATCGTTGTTAGCCCGCAGGCCAGTCAAAATTACTTGTTTCATCTTATAACTTATTATACAAGTAATGCCGATTTATGGTAGGCTCAGTTAAAAGTAATCAAGCACCTAGTGCGAATGTCACTCCCGCAAATTCCTCAGCTCAAACCAGTAGAACAGCCAGAAGACATGGCTAATCAAGAGTTTTTGTTGCGCTGGCAAACCCCTATTGATCTTTTGGGCAGTTACCCAGAGAGACAAATCGCACTTGCGACCGTAGTCAGAGCTGTTGGCGGCATAACCATGCCCGACCTTATGACTGCGGTTGAGGAATTGCAGGGCCTTGAGCCGCGAATTCAATTTGATCGTAATAAATCTGCTTTACTTAGTTTTGTCAGTGATCATTTTGTGCAGGATGGCTTCTGTAGCGGGTCAAAGCAAAAAATATATTTCGCCAATAATGAAGGAGCCACCAAAGCAACGCAGCTGGTAGCCACCCCCTTTGGACAGGGGTGTCTGCCACTTCTCGGAGTGTTGGGCGTCTGGCAGTTAAAGTACGGCACAACACTCGAGCCTATTTTAGGGCAAAAATCTAGTGAACATTCCGACGTGCCATTTAGTGGCGCTGGGAGCCGTCGCCTGCGGATCCTTCAGGACGCGGTAGTCGAAGGCAGAACAAGCCTGGAGCGTGTTCGAATGCATATGCCTTCATTGCCAACGGCAACTGTCTTCTTTTCATTACGCTCTCTTTGTGACAGTATGGTGCTTAACTCTTACTCTAGGTTTAATCCTTCTGATAGATTGATTGAAATTTTAGGAGACAGCCCTGGAGAGACCAGGAGAAAATATGACGAGGTAACCAAAACCTTAGCAACTGCATGCGGCAATTTTTTACAGCAGGGAAGACGGCAGATAACCGCATTTGATCTTATTGCTGAGGCGCACAAGCTTGCACCTGATATAACTAAGGATGACCTTAGAGACAAAATAAGCAAGGCTCCCTTGTCGTTTTTCAGGTATTGCGATGAGCATATCTTCGGCAAGCGTGATCAGAGGCCGATTGCAAAATCAGTTTTTCTCTTGAAACCAGGTATTAAGCGGCTGGCTAGCGAACTTCTTACTTCTATTATGAGCTTGGACGATCCGGCCTTTCGGGAACGAGCAGAAAGTGCAGCCTTAGAAATACTAAAGACTCCTCTACTGGTAAAAAGACTACTTACTCTCCCAACTGAATTGGAGCAGGCACTACCTCTTATCCCTATTCCTAAGCACCTTTTGCGGAAGGCCAAAGAACTAGCCCAGCAAATGCCTACTTTTAAGTATGAAGAGCTAGAGGCTAGCCTGGAAAAATTATTTGAAATGGAAATTCTAGTTTCACCAGACGGTAACAAGGTAGAATTTGCTGATCGGCTTAGGAGATTGTCTCCAATTGCCCTACGCTTACTGTTAAGAGCAAAAAATCTAGAAGTTTTATTCTATGGCGGAAAACTATCACAAAGCGAGATACAAAGATCTATAAATCTCGGTGTGCTGCCAGTCGATGATTATATAAAACAACGCGTAATACCGCTAGTATACACCTTAGTCACTAAAAGTGACCTTAAAAGGGATGGGCTATAGTTTAGCCTAACGCTTAGTAAACTGGCGTTGCTTGCGGGCGCCCTTAAGGCCAAACTTCTTGCGCTCTTTTTCGCGGGGGTCACGACTTAGGAGGTCGGCACGCTTGAGTGTACCCTTGAAGTCTTCGTTCATTTGGGTCAAAGCCTTGGCAATACCAAGCCGAATAGCGCCAACTTGGCCAACATGCCCACCGCCGGTTACGACAACGGTAATGTCAAATTTATTTTCTTTTTCGAGCGTAGCAAATGGCTTTTCGAGCTCGCTAAGTAGCTGCTTGCTGTCGGCCAAATATTCGCTGGCAGGCTTGCCGTTAATGGTAATAGTACCTTTGCCGCTTTGCAAACGAATACGGGCAGTTGAGCTTTTGCGGCGGCCTAGTGCGTAGAAATAGCTGTGTGCAGCCATGTTATTTACCTTCCTTTACCGAGATTTTCTCTGGTTTTTGGGCATCATGTTGGTGCTCGCCACCGGCGTACACCTTTAGGCGGTCCAAACGGCCGTCGCGCAACTTGTTGACTGGCAACATTCCACGAACAGCTTGTACTACGACGCGGGTTGGGTCTTGCTCGACAACGTCACGCATGACAGTTTCGCGCAAGCCACCAGGGAAACCGCTGTGCTTGTAGTACATCTTGCGGTCCATTTTGCCGCCAGTTACCTGCACTTGGTCGGCGTTGATGACCACAACGTAATCACCGCAGTCAACATGGCTGGTGAACATTGGTTTGCCCTTACCGGTTAGTAGCGTGGCAACTTTGGTGGCAATACGGCCCAAGGGAGCCTCGGAGGCATCGATAACGTACCACTTGCGGGTAACGTCGGATGGTTTAGCGCTGTAAGTCTTCATTATTTAGTCTCCTTCTTGGTAGGAGCTTTTTTTGCGGTAGCTTCTTTCTTGGCTGCTTCCTTCTTTTCGGCAGGTTTGGCAACAGGTGCTTCCTTAAGGTCGTCCACAAAGCTAACACGGGCCAGTTGGGCGTTGTCGCCGCGGCGAGTGCGTGTTTTTTCGATACGCACATGGCCACTAACGCGACCCTTCATTTTAGGCGCGAGGTCGTCAACTAGTTTGTGAGCACTTTCGTGGGTCTGTAGGCCGCTCAACACTTGGCGGCGGTTGTGCAGGTCGCCCTTTTTGGCCTTGGTAATCAATTTTTCGATGTAGGGCACAAGCTCTTTGGCTTTGGGCAAGGTGGTTTCGACCGACTCGTATTTAACGAGTGAGTCAGCCAAGCCCTTTACCAGAGCAGAGCGTTGATCGCGCTCGCGGTGCAGCTTGCGGCCTTTATATCCGTGTCGATGCATGCTACAGCTCCATCTCCGCCAGGCGTTCTTTAACTTCGTCCAACGCTTTGCTACCAAAACCTTTGAGGTCGCGCAGTTCGGTGTCGCTAAGGGCAAACAAGTCCTTGATGGTGTGGATGTCGTTGTTGATCAGCGCGTTAGTAGTGCGAGCTGACAGGTTTAAATCCTCGATCGGCGTGTTAAGTGCAGGTTCGTCGATACCATCGCCCAGGGTTGGGCCAGCTACGACGGCGTGCTCGGTAGCAGTTACGCGAGTTTTACCAGCCAAAGCGGTATATTGATTTACTAAAATGGCCGAGGCTTCCTCGAACGCATCGCTTGGGCTAATTGAACCGTCGGTTTCGATGGTAATAAGCAAACGGTCAAGGTCGGTCATTTGGCCAACACGAGTGTTCTCTACCTTGTAGCGAACGCGTAAGACCGGGCTAAAGATCGCATCGACAGCGATTTGGTCGCTGGCTTTCTTGGCGGCGCCTTCCTCTACGGTGCGGTAGCCGCGGCCAGTCTCGACAACCAAATCCATAATAAATGTTGCTTTGTCGTCGTCAACAGTAGCTATAATTTGGGCAGGGTTAACAACTTCAACATCGGCGTTAACCTGAATGTCTTTGGCCGTAACAACACCTTTACCTTTGTGCACGATGCGCAAAGATTGCGGTTCGTCGCTAAATACGCGGAAGCGAACCATCTTAAGATTTTGCATGATATCAACGACGTCTTCTTTAACACCTTTAACGGTGGTGAATTCGTGTGTTGCGCCTTCGATCTTAAAGCTAGTGACGGCAGCACCGGCGATGCTGCTAAGCAATACGCGGCGAAGCGAGTTGCCAAGTGTCATGCCGTAGCCAGAGTGCATTGGTTCTACAACAAATGTACTGCTGGTTTTGGTGTGGTCGTCGACTTTGACGATTGAAGGGTTGTGAATCGTTTTTGACATAGTGCTCCTTGCCTCCCTAGCGTGAGTAATATTCTACGATTAGTTGTTCGTTAATGTCTGGTTCAGCTTCATCGCGAGTCGGGACAGCGGTAACGGTTAGAGCGATGTTCTTGCGGTCTGCTTTAATCCAACCCGGCATAGTGCTGGGGGCTGGGCTGATGTCGTCAAGCTTCTTGAAATATTCGTTTTGCTTGGCGCGGTCACGCAAGGTGATTTTGTCCCCAACGCGCAGACGGATCGATGGAATATCGGTGCGGCGGTCGTTCAGCATAAAGTGGCCGTGGGTTACAAGCTGCCGTGCGGCGCGGCGTGATGGTGCGTAGCCGGCGCGGTAAATAGCGTTGTCTAGACGTTGTTCCAAAAATTGGAGTAACACCTGGCCAGATTGGCCTTGCTTGCGGCTAGCCTCAGCCATCAGGTTAGAAAATTGCTTTTCAAGTAAGCCGTACAAGCGTTTAACCTTTTGCTTTTCGCGTAGTTGTAATGCATATTGGCTTGTCTTAGAACCGGGGCGACCACCACGGCCACCAGCACCATGCTGGCCAGGGCCACCTGGACGCTTAACCAATGCCTTGTGAGCCTTGGGGTGTAAGGCGTAGCCTTCGCGGCGGGACATTTTAACAATAGATTGTGTATCGCGTGCCATATACTAAACCCTTCGAGCCTTTCGCGGACGAACGCCACCGTGGGCAACGCCGGTTATATCGTGAATGCTCTCTACCTGAATACCTTGCGACTGTAGGACACGAACGGCTGTATCGCGGCCAAGGCCAATACCCTTAATAAAGACATCCACTTTGCTAAGGCCGTGTGCTTGCTTTGCGCCAGTAATTGCCTTTTCGGCGGCAACTTGGGCTGCGTAGGCAGTGCCTTTTTTAGAGCCACGGAATCCGCAGGCGCCGGCGCTAGAAGCTACTAACACGCCGCCTTTGGCATCGGTAACGGTAATGATAGTGTTATTAAACGAAGCATAGACATGCACTTGGCCAGCGGCAACAGCGCGCTTAGATTTTTTCTTCTTAGCGGCTGCGGGTGCGGCAAGTGGTGCCTCGGTAGCTGGGGCTACTGCTTGTGCTTCGGGAGTGGTAGTTGTTTCTGCCATATCTGTTCCTTCATCCTAGGTCTTCGAAGCAACCTTCTTAGCGGTGCCGCCGACAGTCACCTTTTTACCTCGGCGAGTACGAGCATTGGTCTTGGTGCGTTGGCCACGTGATGGCAAACTTGCCTTGTGGCGAAGCCCACGGTAGGCGCCAATGTCTTTAAGGCGCTTAACATTGCCGCTAACGATTCGCTGCAATTCGCCCTCAACTACGTACTTTTCGTTGATAGTGTCCTGGATTCGGCTGACCTCGGCGTCGGTAAGGTCCTTAGTGCGAACCGTTGGGTCAATCTTGGCACTAACCAAAATAGTTGCACTGGTTTTAGGACCAATCCCGTATACATAGGTCAAAGCAACATGAATTTGCTTTTCGGCCGGAATAGTAACTCCTGAAATTCGCGCCATAACTAACCTTGCCTCTGCTTATGCTTAGGTTTCATTTTATTGATAACGTATAGCTTGGCTTTACTGCCGCGGCCACGTCCCTTTCGCCACACGAGCTTGTCGTCTGGACTCATCTTTTTGACACTTGCACGCACTTTCATGCGGATCATGCTCCTTCCCTGGTGCACAACACACTGCTTAGTTTAATATTAGCTTTTGCGGTAGGTGATTCTACCCTTACTGAGATCGTAAGGAGTTAACTCGACCGTTACGCTGTCGCCTGGCACGATGCGAATGTAGTGCTTACGCATCTTTCCCGCAACATGAGCTATGATTTGATGACCGTTCTCAAGCTCGACACGAAATTGAGTACCCGGGAGGGTCTCGATAATCGTCCCTGTTAACTCGATAACCTGCTTGTTTCCAGCCATAAATATAACAAGAGTTAATTATAACAAAAGGTCGCCTCAATTACAACAATATAATAAGTAAACTAGCTACCTTCTGTGTTGGGGGCATTCTCCCGCCAGTTTCTTAAGAAGTCCTAGACTGCCCCACGTATCCCACAAAACTCTAGCTGCATGCCTAGCATTCCTGAAATATACTGTTCCAGAACAAGGGGTCTTACATGGCGTTGCACCTCTGATGCTTCGTAAGCCTTCAGGTTATTGTATGGAATTTCGGCACGCTCTGCTAAATAGGAGCCAGTTTTACCTTGCGTTTTGTACTTTTCCACAAACCATGGCTTAATCGCGATCTGATCATCAGGTCCGGCTATATACAAAACTTTTTTTGAGGCATCGAGGTCTACCGAAGAAATTGCTAGGCAAAGCAAACCTCCGCCTAATTTCCCGTATATTTTATCTGCGGTTTCTAGATAGGGGATGACACGTTCACACTCAACATCGGAAATTGTTGGTTTTGACAGGCCACATTGCCTAGCAAACTCAGCCCGCTTCATTGCTCCTCGCATGGTCTTAAGGTGACCGCCGATATCTGCAATTGATATAAGTTCAGCTTGGTACGGGACGTTTGGCTTTAGTTCACCTGGTGCAGTTGAACTAAATGCTAGTTTCGACGTAGCACATTCAAAGGTAGCCTCGTGTATTTGCGGTGTTTGCATGTTATTTTTTGGAGCGACGAAATGGAATGAGGCTAAAGCGCCGCTTTTTGGGGCCATCGGTGTCTTTATTGCTCGATTCATGAAAAAAATCAGGCTGTGCATACTGGTCATACGTGACCATGAGCGCGCGGGACTCTACAGCGCGTAAGGTTTCGAGCGAGACAGATACTAAGATCAAAAGGCTGGTTCCGCCAATTGCAATGTCTGTTCGTAAAAATGCTTGTCCAACAATAGGCAACAAAGCTAGTGCGCCTAGCGACGCTGCGCCGAATAGTGTTAGCCGGTTAACGGTCTTACTTAAGTAGTGCTCGGTTTGTGCACCAGACCGTACGCCTTCAATAAAGCCACCTTGCTTTTGTAAGTTCTCGGCAATGTCTTTACTGTTAAAGGTAATACTGGTGTAAAAGTAGGTAAAGACAAAGACAAAAAAGAAGTATGTTGCGGGGTAAATCCAGGCGTGCCAGTCGGATGGCACAAAGGTCGCTGCGGTTGGTGGCTGGAACCACTGCACTAGGTTCGCACCGAACTGCTGCCAACCTGCACTGCCCGCCCCCGTAAGAAGTTGCCCGACAAAACTAGGGACACTCAAAAATGCTACCGCAAAGATGATTGGAATGACCCCGGCACCGATTAGCTTAATAGGCAGCACCGTAGTAATACCCCCATATGTGCGATTACCCTGAACTCGCTTGGCGTAGTTAACGGTAATACGTCTGGCCGCCTCATTTAGCTTAACAACTAACCAGGTCACCGCTAAAATACTCGCAACAAGAACGCTTGTAAATAACAAGTCCCCCTTGTCGATGGGCAATGTCCAGCCAAATAGATGCCATTGACTCTCTGAATTAAATATCGAGCTTGCCAAGGAGCTAATAGTACCCGGTAGCCCGGCAACTATACCAACGGTAATAAGCAGTGAAATACCATTGCCCACGCCACGTTCAGTAATTTGTTCGCCAAGCCACATAAGCAGCATCGACCCACCGGTTAGGGTAGCGACCATAAGTACCCACTGTAAAATTGAGGTATTTGCGGTTATATCGCCGATACCACCTACACTTTGTGCTGTCTGCCTGATAAGATAAATTGCGCCAATTGACTGTAAAATCGCTAGAGGGAAGGTTAATAGGCGCGTGTACTGGTTAATCTTTTTCTGACCGTACTCGCCCTCTTTACGCAAGGCTTCCATTTTAGGGATAGCCTTGGTAAGTAGCTGCATAATAATCGAGGCATTAATGTATGGCCCAAGCCCAGCAAGCATAATTGAGAAGTTTGCCAAAGCTCCACCCGACAAAATATTAATAAAGTTAAGTAGTTGGGGTGAATCGGCCGAGGTGAATAAGTTATCAAGTACTTGTTTTAGTGTTTGAGGGTCGGACAGCGGCACTGGAATATGCGCGAGCACCCGAAAAATTAACAAAATACCAATTACAGCCAAAATACGTTTGCGCATATCCCCATGCGCCAAAGACTTTAAAATGATTTTCCAGTTCACTTTTTACCCTTTTGCCTCTTTCTAATTCCTACAGTATAGCAGCTTTACCTGCTGTTGCCAGCTTAAGGTTGATTGTGATAAACATAAGAATTTATAATATGACCTAGACTAAGGATTTAAAGGAGGGTGACAATATGGCAATGCATGGGGAAGTTTTAGCTTTTGACCCTGCCGTGGTAACCGAGGAACGCTTGGCACAAGATAATACAGTAGCAGTAGCGCTTGCTTTTCGCCCAAGCGGAAGTATTCGCATCGGCTCGCAAGTGGGCTGTTTTTCAAATGGTGTCCGAGGTCAATTATACGGTGAAGTGCTCGGCAATATAGCAGCTACCAGCGATTTGCGCAAGGCAGGCGCAATGGCTATGCAACAAGCCGCGCGGGTACGTTTTGAATTACCCAGCGGCTATGCCGGTGACATCTACCACCACAATGGAGGCCGGGACCCAGAGGTTTTTGCCTCTGACCGGCTTGTTCAACGTCTCAGGGAATTTGATTCTGGTAGGCATGTCGCTTTTTTGGCTCTTGCTGACAATCCCCGATTTGAACCGTTCCGTCCCGAGGAGTTCGGTGGCAGTTTATATACTAGCGCCCAGGGTATTGCAGGGATCGATATCTATAATGTATACGGTCTTACAACAAACGATATAGCAGGCCTTTTAGGACCGCGAGGGTTCGACGGTTTAACAGATGGGATTTTAGACCCAAGATTATGGCCAACCTACCGGCTACTCAATGTACGCCTAGACGAGCTACCAAGCTAAAAGTCTATTTTTCTTCAGTTTGCTTTTTTGAAGCTGGGCGGGCTACAACGGCGATTTTTTCGAATGATCCGCCAGCCTTTTGGATGGCAGCTACGGCGCCAGCAGAAGCACCTTGCAACTTAACAGTTACTTTTTTGGTCACTTCGCCTTTTA
>Ga0075418_10009159_pt1 | contig 11104 bp, 7 predicted proteins | sample SoiMetdeltSBSDD2_FD_81776 | JGI IMG/M metagenome (GOLD analysis project Ga0075418, IMG submission 81776) | Bulk soil microbial communities from a Populus tree surrounding site in Tennessee, USA - Soil MetaG P. deltoides SBSDD2 | ecosystem: Environmental > Terrestrial > Soil > Tree plantation...
CTGCAAGGACATTTTCCCGCCGCCCGCCGCGCTGTCGTCGGCATGACCGGACGTCTTCGATGCGATCGCCGCACGCTCCTATGGGGAAATGATCGACCAGTGCCGACCCCAGTTCCACGTGCACGAGGAATTCGACACAAAACGAATCCGCCATCTATCGGCCGCCTGGATGACCTGGGGCGCTCAGGGCTTGCGGCACAGACAGCCATACATGAAAACGGCGTGTGGTCGAGTCTGTGACGGGTTGCGCCAAAGCTCGACTGGCTGGATGCCATCCTCCGACAGCTCCCACGGGCCGAGCAAAGGCCGGATACGGTCGGGTCCGCGCAGGTGCAACGGCTCGCCAGCCTGAACCAGGATGTCGAGAATGGCCGGGTGCGACTCAAGCGCCTCACCGTCGAAGTCGGCGACGAGGTAACTGCCACTGGTCACCCAGCGGTATATATCCGACAGGGTCTTTTGGACGGTGGCGTCGTCAAGGAAGACATTGACCCCAACGACCACGACACCGAGCGGCCGCGTCGGGTCCAGAGTTCGCGTCACCGCTTGCTGGTCGAGCGTGGCGAAGTCCCGCGCGTCGCCGAAGGCATAGTCCACATTGGAGAAATCTGCCAGGATCTCCTTGCCCAACTTGATGTTTTCCTGATCGAGATCGGTGTAGAGCACGCGCGCGGATGGCACCGCCTCGTGCACGTTACCGCGGGTAGGTATGCCGGATCCAAGCACGAGGAACTGGTCTATCCCTTGTTCGGCGACAGCGCGCGCGGCACGCCCGATGAAGGCGCGCAGCGTCGAGAAGACCGCGGGAAAGTCGCCATAGAAGTTATCGAAGGCGTTTGCCGCGGCGACGTCGGCTGGATAGTGATGCGCGCCGCCGAGCCAATAATCGAGTATACGCCCTGTGTTGGGAATTTCTGGGGTAGTCACAGGGCGTAATTCTAGTTGAGGCATGTCAATATCAGTATGTCACTTTAGCAGTTGTGTGGCGGATAATCAGCGCCTGCCTGATCACGCTACTCGCCAGACACGCGCCGACGCCTTCGCCTGCCCGGATGCGCAGGTCGAGCAGCGGTTCGCAGCCCAGCTGTGTGAGCACGGGTCCGTGGCCGATCTCACGGCTGCGCTGCCCGGCGATGAGGTGGGCGCCGACCGCGGGCTCCATCTCGACCGCTGCGAGCGCCGCGACCGACGTAGCAAGTCCATCGAGGATGACAACAGCGCTCATCGCTGCGGAGCCGAGCACGACACCAGCTAGGAAGGCGATCTCTGGCCCGCCCAGCGCGGCGAGTGCGACGACAGGATCGCGCAACGAGCATGCATGCACGCGACGTGCACGGTTTGAAGCGGCGGACACTACGCTGAGCTTGCGGTCGAGCATAGCGCTGTCTGCTCCCGCCCCGAGGCCGACGACGGCGTGCGGCTCGGCATCGAGCATCGCGCATGTCAGTGCGGCGGCGACCGTGGTGTTGGCCACGCCGATTTCTCCCAGCGCGACCATGCCACGACCGAGCTGTTGGCCGTGACTTTTGCCTGCCGCGATCAGTCGCTCGGTGTCCTTTTGCGACATGGCGTCGGCGGTGACCAGATCGCCGCGCGGGTCGTCACATCGAATCGAGATGACACCGGGCACCGCAGGGCCGTCAACACCGATGTCGACGAGCGTCACTTCCAAACCTGCCGCGTGGGCCGCCGACACTCCCATCGCCTCGCCGGCCGCCGCCGCCGCCAACACTTCGCGAGTGACCTCGACCGGATAGGCGGAGACGTCATAGCGCGCCACAGGGTGATCCGCGGCGGCCAGAACCAGTGTGCCGCTTGCCAGTTCGGTGTGCCCCAGCGCGGCGATGCGGTCTGTGGCCTGTGCCAGAACACCTAAGGATCCGGGCGGGGTCAGCAGGCGGTCGGCTGAGTCATGTGCGGCGACCACCGCCCTCTGGCCGGGAGCGCGGAGGTGGGACGGCGGTGGTGCAGGGGCCTGTCCGGTCGGCGGCCAGCGCTCATCGATGACTACTTGCGACAGCGGCAGCCGGTGCGACCATGCGGCACGCTCCAAGCCAGGCGCTGGTGGGCGTTCATCGGGCCAGCCCAGACAAAGCCAGCCCAGAGTCTCCACTCCGTCTGGCAGTCCTACAAGCGCGGCCAATTCGGCCGGGTCGAACAGGGTGACCCAGCCGACACCCAGCCCTTCGGCCCGGGCGGCCAGCCACAGATTCTCTATGGCGCAGGCACAGCTCCACAGGTCGGTGTCATGAAAGGAAGCCCTGCCTAAGACACCAGCGGCGGGGACGCGGCGATCACAGCAGACCACGATCCCGACCGGTGCCTCGCGGACTCCCTCGAGCTTGAGGTCGAGCAGGCGCCGGGCCGCATCCGCGGTCATCTGTTCGGCCTGGAGGAGACGCTGCCGGTCGGTCAGAACGGCCGCGCGTTCCCGGGTCGCCGGGTCACGCACCAGAATGAATCGCCAGGGTTGGCTGTGCCCGACCGACGGAGCACTATGCGCGGCCGACAACACTCGATCAAGAATGGCCGTACTTACTTGCTCGGCACGGAACCGGCGCACATCCCGGCGTGCCGCCATCACCTCGTACAGCGTCTGCCGCTGGGCCTCGGGAAACGCCCAGCCCGAAGGGTCACCGGCTCGCTGCGATGCCGCGCTGGGGTCTCCGATCAGCGGGACCGGACGTCTCCACACCACAACCCCACCCTACGACCCACGACGCCTCTGCCTGGGTCACCCGCCCGCGGCGACGGCCGCCACACCGATCGATGATTGGCACGACTCGCCGGTGCCGTGCGCTTGCGATGAAGTGATCGTTGAGCCAACATGTAGTAGCTCTTTCTCAAGACACCCTAATATCTAGTGGTTAGTCAATGATGGCGGCGGAAGTGGAGGACGGCATGGGTGACTCAGTGACCACCGTCGGAAAAGGCAGGCCGGCCAGCGAGCTGACAGTCCGCCGCGTGTGGACGACCCCGGGAGTTCACCCTTATGACGAGGTCCAGTGGGTCAGCGGCGACGTGGTGATGACCAACTGGCGTGATGGCACGACCAACTTCGAGCAGAAGGGGGTCGAGTTTCCCGATTTCTGGGGGCAAAACGCGATCTCCACTGTCACCACTAAGTACTTCCGCGGGGCGCTGGGCACACCGCAGCGGGAGTGGAGTCTGCGCCAGCTGATCGACCGCGTGGCCAAGACCTACAGCCGCGCGGGCGACAAGCACGGCTACTTCGCCACCGCGCAGGATAGCGAGGTATTCGAGCATGAACTCACGTGGATGTTGCTGCACCAGGTGTTCAGTTTCAACTCCCCGGTCTGGTTCAACATCGGCACGGCTTCACCGCAAGTTGTCAGCGCGTGCTTCATCTTGTCCGTCGATGATTCGATCGCATCGATTCTCAACTGGTACCGCGAAGAGGGCTTGATTTTCAAAGCGGGCTCGGGCGCCGGTGCCAATCTTTCCCGCATCAGATCCAGCCATGAACTGCTCTCTTCCGGTGGCACCGCTTCCGGCCCGGTCAGCTTCATGCGTGGGGCAGACGCGAGCGCCGGTACCATCAAGTCTGGTGGGGCAACCCGGCGTGCGGCAAAGATGGTGCTGCTTGATATCGATCACCCGGACGTCGAAGAGTTCATTGAGGCCAAAGCTCGCGAGGAACGCAAGATCCGAGTGTTGCGCGACGCTGGGTACGACATGGACCTTGGCGGCCGGGATGTCTTTACGGTCCAGTACCAGAACGCCAACAACTCGGTCCGGGTCTCCGACGAGTTCATGCGCGCGGTCGAGTCCCGCGATAAGTTCGAGCTGCGTGCCCGGCTCGATGGCGGCGCGGTCGAGGTCATCGATGCCTACTCGTTGTTTCACAAGATGGCTCAGGCGGCGTGGGAGTGTGCCGACCCGGGGATCCAGTACGACGACACCATCAATGCCTGGCACACCAATCCGGAGACGGGCCGGATCACGGCAAGTAACCCATGTGCCGAGTACGTTTCGCTGGACAACTCATCGTGCAATCTGGCGTCGATCAACCTGATGCCGTTCCTGCGCGAGGATGGGTCCTTTGCCGTTGACAACTTCGTCGCGACGGTGGAGCTCATCACCACCGCCATGGACATCTCGATCTGCTTTGCCGAGTTCCCGACCGAGGAGATTGGCCGGGTCACACGGGCATACCGGCAGCTAGGCATCGGCTACTCCAACCTCGGCGCGACACTCATGGCGTCCGGGTTGCCCTACGACTCAGAGACCGGCCGCAACCTCGCCACCGCCGTGACAAGTTTGATGACCGCAACCGCATATCGACGTTCGGCCGAGCTGGCGGGCGTGGTCGGTGCATACGACGGCTTCGCGCGCAACGCCGCACCACACCGTGCCGTCGTGCGCAGGCACGCGGCGGCACATGCAAGCTTCGAGCCGCACGGCGCGATCGCCTCCGATGTCGCGGACTGTGCCGCCGCGCAATGGCGTCAGGCATTGGAACTGGGCGAGGTTCACGGCTTTCGTAACGCCCAGTTGAGCCTGCTTGCGCCCACTGGCACCATAAGTTTGATGATGGGGTGCGACACTACGGGCATTGAGCCGGACCTCGCGCTGATCAAGTTCAGAAAGCTCGTCGGTGGCGGTTCGCTGCAGATCGTCAATCAGACGGTGCCTCGGGCGCTGCGCTGCCTTGGGTACCAGCAGGGGCAAATCGAGGCGATAGTCGAGCACATCTCGCAGCACGGGCATGTGGTCGACGCGCCCGGCCTCAAACCCGCTGACTACGCCGTGTTCGACTGTGCCATGGGCGAACGCAGCATCGCGCCCATGGGTCATGTGCGCATGATGGCTGCGGTGCAGCCGTTCCTTTCGGGAGCGATCTCCAAGACGATCAATATGCCCGAGTCGGCGACTGTCGAAGACATTGAGCAGGTTTACTTTGAAGGCTGGAAGATGGGCCTGAAGTCGCTAGCGATTTACCGCGATAACTGCAAGGTAGGTCAGCCGGTGGCCAACGCCAAGACAAGCGCTGACGCCGCCAAGGTCGGCCAGCCGCAGCAGGACGGCGGGCCGGTGCGTCGCCGGCTGGCTAAGAGGCGTGCGTCGCAGACGGTGTCGTTCGTGGTCGGCGACGCGGAGGGCTACCTCACCGCATCGTCCTATCCAGGTGGCGGGTTGGGCGAGGTGTTCCTAAAGCTTGGCAAGCAGGGTTCCACACTCGCCGGCATGATGGACGCTTTCTCGATCGCGATCTCCGTAGCGCTGCAATATGGTGTGCCGCTCAACACATACGTCGAGAAGTTCATGAACATGAAGTTCGAACCGGCGGGTATGACGGACGACACGGACGTCCGGATCGCCCAGTCCATTATGGATTATGTGTTCCGGCGACTGGCCCTCGACTTTCTGCCGTACGACCAGCGGGCCGAGCTGGGTGTGCTGACCGCATCGGAGCGCGCCGCACAGCTGGGATCCGTGGGGCGGCCAGAGGCGCAGCCTCCGCAACCACCGGTGCGCTCGGACGCACCGCTGTGCTACGCCTGTGGCACCAGGATGCGACCCGCCGGCAGCTGCTATGTCTGCGAGGGTTGCGGCTCGACAAGCGGCTGCAGCTGAGGCGTCGTGGACCAGGACCTGCTCACGGGCGACCACGGCCTGCGACTGATGGTGCTGCGCCCCCTGCGCATCAATGTTGCCGCGCTGAACCTTTCCGGGGCGCGACGCGAATTGGCTGATCACATCCGGTACCGCAGCGACGGGCTCAGCCGCCTATGGGGATACTTTCCCGACCTCGGCGAAAGCATCAACCAATACCCACAAAGCAAGAAACTGGCCGATGACCTCACATACCAAGTGCTGCAGGAGGCGGGCGAGCCCGTCCCTGCGGCGCTTCTGCGACTAGCATTCATCCGCCTGGCTGTGGGCGAACCACAGTCGTCCGTCGGAGGCATGCATGTGGACGTGCACGCCGGTGTCAACCACCACTGGCCACAAGACATCCCCTCCGACTGGCACATCATCCGGTTACTGCTCAACCTCGGCCCCACACCACGGCGCCTCGAATACAGTTCGATAACGATCGACCGACTGCGGGAGCAGCACGGAATGGCGATCTCGCGCACCCACTACGAACCGCTAGACCTGCCAACCGGAGTCCCGTTACGGCACGTGGACATCCCACCGCTCGACCGCAACACGGTCTGGTGCCTGCGCTTCGTATCCAGCCTGATCCCTCACGCGGGCCGTACCGATGGACGCGGTCACTTCTTGGCCAGCTACGGCGGCTACCTTGCGCCTGGCCTGCTGCCGACAATCTGACGATAAACCGCCTCACCTGATCGATAGAGCATACCCATATGCAGGACATCTGCGCGAAGTTGGTTGGCCGCCTGCCTCGCGTGCTCCGGGCGGTATTCGGCGTACCGGTACAACTTGGGAAAGACCTCGATCAGCGTCGGCGCTACCTGCGAATCAAAGGTGGCGCCGAAACGTTCCTCAGTGAGGAAGCCTCCGGCCTCCGCCGTGTAATCCACAACCTCGTCGATGATGAGCCCGGCAGTGGCGATGAGTCGTTCCACGTTCTCGTAGATGTGGAACCCATCATGCGGCGTGCTCCAGCTATGCCGCAGCTGACGTGCTGTCTGCTCGGCGGTGGCTGTCGTCAGGAACCAGTCGTCGATGCCAAACCGGCCACCCGGCACCAGCACACGCCGGATCTCGGCCAGCACCGCAGCCGGTCCCGGAACATGGTACAGCGAATTCACCGCGAACACTGCGTCGAAACTGTTGTTCCGGAAGGGGAGCCATCGCATGTCGGCGTGGACGACACGATCGTAAGCGATGCCCGATTGGCGAGACAGCGTTCGCAATGTCGTCAGCTGCACCCGGCTAAGGTTGACGCCATAGACAGTGCATCCGGTGGCCGCCATAATGTCGCGGCCAGGCCCGCCTATCCCCGTGCCCAGGTCAAGCACATTCCAGCCTGCGCAGATGCCCATCCGGTGAGCCAGTTCCAGCACACGCAGCCTCGTCGCCTCACGCCAGCGGACACTGTCGAACGCATATCGGTCTTGATTGGATAGAGCTGGGCTGAGGTGGTCACCCGTAATGAACCAAATGAGTCCAGCGCCGGCCGCACCGACGCCGTCGGCGGTGTGCTGATCATAGTAGCCGCGAACGTCCTGCGGACTTCGTTCGGTAGTCATGCGTGCCACTCCGTCTCGGCCGGCGGCGGACCCAGTTCGTTGATTGCGTAGTGGTCCTCGCCGCTTACCAGGATGCAGTGATGTCCCGGAAAGAGCGGAAACACCACAGGTACGTGCACAAAGGATGCTGTGAAGCGCGCGGCGAGCCCCCAACGCTGCGCTTGCCGCGGCTCATCAGCGCCTGCCGAACGGTGCAGCACCCGATCGTGCAGCAGCACGAACTGGCCAGCCGCCATAGGAAGGGCACAACCGTCTCCGTCCGGCACCGCCGAGGGATCTGCGACGAACTCAAACAGCGCACCGGGCTCCGCCGCCACCAACGGCAGTAGCACGCCGTGCGACCCGGGAATCACCATAAGGCAGCCGGTTTCTTCGTCTGTGTCCGTCAGGGCGATCCACGCGGTCACATTCAACGGTACGGGCCAATAGTGCACATCCTGATGCCAGGGCGTCGGCTTGGCTTCCCCTTGCTTGATCCAGAAACCAGAGTTCCACAGCAGAAGGTTGTGACCCAGCACCAGCCGAACAGCCTCCAGCACAGCGGGATCCGTGCACAGCTTGAACACAGGCCGAGAGTCGAGATGACGGGCGTATGTGCCGTGCCCGGTGACGGCCGAGCCACACGCGACGATCCGCCTGATATTCGCCAGCGACGATGTATCGAACCGGTTGACGGTCAACGGCAATGGTCCGAGGAAGCCGTCCCTGTGAAAACGCATCAGATCGTCGCGGCCGAGCACGGCGCCTCCTGAAGGCTGACACGGCGTTGCCATCCCCCAGGAAAGCTTGCGCGGAGTTGCTCGACGACGGCGGAGAACGTCTCGACTAGCGGCACACCCGGACGAGCCTGCCTGTGCAGCAACTCACCCAGCGCAACAAGCTCAGGATCCGCGTCATAGTCACGGCGCCAGCGCTCCACCACGAGCGGCAGTCGCGCCGCAACGACGCGATCCTCGCGCAGCATCCGCCACAGCAGCGGTCGAATGTCTGCGGTGGACACGCGCGAGGAGAGTGCCCAGCGGTTGAGCAGATCCTGTACCTCGCGAAAACGCAGCGGCTCGTCGTACCCTTTGTCGTCCGGCGCGAACAGTAAACCCTCGTCATGCACCAGTGTGCCAGGCTCCTTGATCACCCTCAGGTTGATCGATCGCCCGTAGTCGCGCCATGGTATGGGCAGCAACAGAAACAGCGCGAACGCCTCGACCGCCTCGAGCAGATCGGTCTCGGGCGTGAGCATGATGTAGTTGTTGGCGACCCGCACGCCGTGCTTGGCCAGGGCGCGGTTGACGGCCAGCACCTCCTGTACGCTGTACCGAGGTTTGCGGTTCTGCCGGATCACAGGGTTGGACGGCCCATCGACCCCGAGCGCCACGGCAAACGGGTTGCTGTCGACTAGCTCGGCGATATATGTCTCGTCAGCGTTGCCGGCGCCATCGGTCAGGTCCCACACCGTGTTTTGCCCAGGGTTGAACACGACATAGCGGTCCAGCCCGTGCCGCTTACGCAGACGCAGATATCCCCGGACGGTCGCCCGGTTCACGAGCGTGTTGTCCTCGGAAGTCATGAGCACGAACGGCGGCTTGTCAGGGGTGGGCAAGGTAGCGAGCACCGCCGCCTTAGCGTGAAGCCAGTACTGCTTGATCTGCCAAGGGGTGAGCGGACCAGGCGTGAGTCTCGGTGACGACAGCTCGAAGGCATCAGGCGGACCCACCAGGGGTCCACAAATCCTCCGCAGCGCAGCCGCATCGCAAGGCGTACGCAGCAGCAGGTGCAGCGCCATGGGCAGACTCACACAGTCCAACCCAATGTGCTGCTCGATGCGACGCAGCACCTCTTGCTCCACTGCGGCCGGAAGTTCGAGGTCGTCGGCGGCAGCCAACACGGTGTAGCGCCACAGCTCGTCGATCGGCCCGGCGCGGTAGAGTTGCCCTTGATGGTTGGGGCAGAACGTGCACAGGTACGGGCATCCGCGCGTAAAGTTCATCTGCAACATGCGCTTTGCCTTGCCGCGCATCCACTGGAACGGCAGCGGACATCGGATCGATCCAGCACGGTTGCGCGTTGCGGTGTCGCACAGGATCAGGCTTCGCCCATTCCGGATCGCCACACCACGAAGACCATGTACGCGCTCCAGCAGACCGTCCACATCATCGAGGATCTCAAGCACTTCGGGCAGTACATCTTCGGCTTCACCGCGAATGAGCGCATCCCATCCCTTGACTGCTGACCGGACTTGATCGATGTCTCGCAGTTGCGGTCCGCCGAGCACGATTCGACCGCGATAGCCCGATTCGCGGAGCAGGGCCACCAGCTCAGCTACCTCTGCCACATTGTGGATGTATACCCCAATGCCCACCGCGTCTGCTCCGAGCAGCTCGTGGCGGCGCCGGTGAAACTCATGACGGGGCAGTGTGAGCACCTGTACTCGCGTGCCCTCTTGTTCCATCCTGTCGCGCAGGAAATCCAGCCCAATCAACGGCGACCCACCGAGCTCGTGCTCGATCGTCGAGGGAATGTACAGCAGTCTGAGAGTCTTACCTGTGTTTGAACTGGCGGCCCGCACCATGGCCCGGGTCAGGCTGACCTCCCTGCCGCCGCGCTCGCCCATCCGGTCTACGGGAGGGTGGAGATCGCACACGCGCTCAACGACTTCCAGGAACGACAGTAGTTCATCCTCTTCCGCCCCGTAGCGGGATTGAGCAATGAGCGATCCACCATCGAGCAGCCAGACGCTGGTGTCATCCGCTCGCAGCACAAGCTCGGCCGGTGTTGGCGGCGGATCGACGAGAATCCGCTTTTGCTTGTCTGGCACTACTCGGTGGCCGCGCATCCCGTAGCTTGCCAATACGACGCGCTGATGCGAGTCCCTCCTGAGATACCAGCGGATGTGGCCGCCCTCGGTCTTGCTATGGCGCACGAAACGCAGCATCGCCACTTTCCGTTCCGCCTCCAGCCAGTGCCGGTCCCCTCTGGGCAGTGGATGGCCGAGATCCTCCTCCACTCGTGCCAGCCCCTGATCCGGCTCCTGCATGAGCACCATGAGGTGCTTGCGTAGTACTAGCAGGTGCTCGCGGTGGTCAGGCAGAAGGGCAAAGCGCCGCCGCCACCGCTCCCTGAACAGCCGCTCGAACCCCCTTCCCAGCGGGCGCAGTCGCCGGGCCTGAGGATGCAGCACCGGACCGTCCTCCAGAAGCCGAGCGGTGGCCACGGCCAAACGGAGCGCCAACTCGGGGCGTGGCTTGAGCCACTCCAGCAGCCAGAGCGCGACTGCATCGTTGACCTCCTCTATCCCCGCCCGCTGTGACAGCACAGTCCCAGGCGCTTTCGACAAGTTCGCTTTGAGGAATGTCGTTACTACCCGCAGCGTGCCGCCAATGCCATGCAGATGCGCCGCCAACGACCGCGAATGGGCGTCCAACAAGCAATCACGAGCGCTCGGTATAGGCCCGTGCAGCAGTGTCAGCCCGGCCGCAGCCGAAAAGCAATGGCCCACAAGCCTTTCGACCTGCACAGCATAGGAGCGGACCATCCGTACGACTCCGATTCAATGCGATCGATAACAGTTCAGACGCTACCGGCCGTAGCCCTTCGATCACATTCGGTCGAAGCGATGAGACGGAGTTGGCGATCAGGTTGACTAATCCGACGTGAGCGACGATTGTTTCACGTTCACTACCGTCAAAGGGAGGAGTTTGCGGCCGGTCGGCCCGATCTGGATCTGCGTGTCCATCGACGGGCACACCCCGCAATCGAAACACGGCGTCCAGCGGCAGTCGTCCTGCTCGTACTCGGTGAGCGCGTCCTGCCAATCCTTCCAGAGCCACTGTTTGTCCAGGCCGGAGTCGAGGTGGTCCCAGGGCAGGACCTCCGCCTCCTCCCGCTCGCGGGTGGTGTACCACCAGATGTCGACGCCGGCC
>Ga0075418_10009161_pt1 | contig 11103 bp, 8 predicted proteins | sample SoiMetdeltSBSDD2_FD_81776 | JGI IMG/M metagenome (GOLD analysis project Ga0075418, IMG submission 81776) | Bulk soil microbial communities from a Populus tree surrounding site in Tennessee, USA - Soil MetaG P. deltoides SBSDD2 | ecosystem: Environmental > Terrestrial > Soil > Tree plantation...
AAGGTCTGCGTCGTCCTGGTAGACCGGGCCAACTATGGGCGCATGAAACCGGTGATGCAAGCGATTGCTGCCCATCCGGACCTCGAACTGCAGGTGCTCGCTGCTGGCACCATGGTCTTGGAGCGTTTTCAACAGCCCGTGAAAATCGTGCGGCAAGACGGCTTCAACGTCCACGGTGAGATTTATATGGAGCTGGAAGGCTCTACTCCGGCCACGATGGCCAAATCAGTGGGCTTCGGCGTGGTGGAATTTGCCAGCGAATTTCAGCGTCTCAAACCGGACCTGGTATTGCTCATCGGCGACCGTTATGAGGCTCTGGCCGCGGTCCTGGCCGCGGCCTATATGAACCTCTGTATCGCTCATATCCAGGGCGGGGAAGTCTCCGGCTCCATTGATGAAAGCGCCCGGCATGCCATCAGCAAATTCGCCCACTATCACTTCCCCAGCACCCAGCGCTCCGCCGGCTACTTGCGGCGCATGGGCGAGCGGCCTGACACCATTCTCGCCATCGGCTGCCCCAGTAGCGACATCGCGCTGCGGCTTGACTGCACGCTCGCGCCTGAGATGGTCAACGCGAGCGGCAGCGGTGCCTCTATCGACGTCAGCCGCCCCTTCTTGCTGGTGGTCTTTCACCCTACGACCACCGAGTACGGCAGTGAATATCAGCAGATGGAAGCGCTGCTCAAAGCCCTGGACGTCGTGCGATGCCCGAGCATTTTGCTGTGGCCGAACATCGACGCCGGATCTGACCACGTCAGCAAGGCTATTCGGGTGCTGCGCGACCGCCTGAAACCGATCTGGCTGCGAACGCTGACGAACCTGGAGCCAGAACAGTATCTCAAAGTGCTAGCACGCACGGCCTGTGCCGTAGGGAACTCGAGCAGCTTTGTACGCGATGCGAGCTTCTTGGGCACGCCCGTGGTGCTCGTGGGGCGGCGTCAAGACGGACGCGAACGGGACGAGCATGTGACCCCTGTAGCGCCAGAGACGGACGCCATTGTCCGTGCCATCCGTGCGCAACTGGCCCATGGGCGCTATGCTCCGAGCACGCTCTACGGCGACGGCCACGTGGCGGCGCGCCTCGCCGAGGCCCTGGCGCGGCTCACGCCCTACGTGCAGAAACGGCTGCACTACATTGCTGATGAGAAGACGCAGGACGTGGACGATACCACTGATGCGCTCGCTCTCGTCTACGCGCCAACCAACGGCATCCCACCGGGGTATACGGGAGAACCGTGATGCGCGTGCTTGGCATTGTGACTGCGCGCGGCGGCTCCAAAGGCATTCCGCGCAAAAACATTGCGCCTTTACTAGGCAAGCCGCTGTTGGCTTACACCGCGCAAGCGGCACTCGCGGCACGGCGCCTGACGCGTACGGTGCTCTCCACCGATGACGAGGAGATTGCCGAGGTGGGGCGTGCCTGGGGCCTGGAGGTCCCCTTCTTCCGTCCCCCCGAACTGGCCCGCGACGATACGCCAACCATTCCTGTGCTGCAAGACGTGGTGCGGAAGCTCGAAACCAGCGGCGAGTACTACGACGCTATCCTCACCCTGCAGCCCACGACCCCGCTGCGCCGTCCTGAGGATATTGATGGCGCTATTGCATTGCTCGAACAGACGGGTGCCGATGCTGTCATTTCCTTTGTGGATGTGGGGGAAAAACATCCGGCGCGGATGAAATTCCTTAGCGACGATGGCCGCGTGATTGATCCACCTTTCGCAGAACAGTTTGAAGGACAGCGGCGCCAGGATCTCGTCAAGATGTACCTGCGCGAAGGGTCCATTTACCTCACGAAGCGGGATGTCTTGATGCTGCAGCATTCCCTCAAAGGCCAGGACTGTCGCGCCTGGCTGGTACCGGTGGAGCGTGCCTGCAACATCGACACCCCGTTTGATCTGTTCCTCGCGGCGCAGCTACTGCGCTACAACGTCATCGCTCATGCCGAACATCCTGGTAACTGAGTCGCAGGGGTTTAGCCCCGAAGCAGCCGCTCTCCTGGAACAGCTTGGGCCCGTGGTGTGGGGCGATTTGGATCGCCCGGCCCTGCTGGCAGCGGTAGGGCCGGCGGAGATTATGTGGATCCGGCTGCGTCACCGCATCGACGCGGAAGTATTGGCCGCAGCGCCGCGTTTGACCACTATTGTCACGCCCACGACAGGACTCAACCATATTGACCTGCAGGCTGCCGCCCAGCGCCGCATCCGCGTCCTCTCGCTGCGCGATGAGAGGGCGTTTTTACGCGATGTGCGCGCCACCGCCGAACATACCCTGCTACTCATGCTGGCACTGCTGCGGTGCGCCCACGCTGCCATCACGCACGTGCACAACGGCGGCTGGAACCGCGACCTGTTTCGTGGCCATGAATTGCACCAGAAGACTGTGGGTGTGGTGGGCTATGGTCGGCTCGGGCGCATCGTCGCTCGCTATGTGCACGCTTTTGACGCCCGCGTGTTGGCGGCAGACCCGCACGTGCGGCCCCAGGAGGTGGCACCAGACGTGACCTTGGTGCCGCTGGAGGTGCTGCTACCGGCTGCCGATATCGTCACCCTGCACGTCAATCTGGACCCCGCTACCGTAGGATTCTTTAGCCGAGACCAGTTTGCTGCGATGCGGCGCGGTGCCTGGTTCATCAACACCTCCCGCGGTGAACTGGTCGATGAGGTTGCCTTGTTGGAGGCCCTACAACAGGACCACCTCGCTGGCGCAGCCCTGGACGTGCTGGGAGACGAAGAGGCCACGGGCATGGCAGCACATCCCCTGGTGGCCTATGCCCGCCTACACCCAAACCTGATTATCACCCCCCACATTGGCGGGGGTACCATGGAATCCATGGCCAAAACTGAATGCGTGCTCGCTAGGCGCCTGACAGCCCTGCTCACCAGCCCAGAAATGTCGCAATTGCCTTCATAAAGCAGGCCACATAACATTGGAATACTATTCTCGTGCAGCGAGTCATCCTCTGGCTAAGGGGGAAGCAATGGATATAGGTTTTGAAACCATTGGCAACGCGACGCTCATTTGCCACGATGGTCGCCCCGTGCTGGTAACTGATCCGTGGATTAAAGGAAGCGCGTATTTTGGTAGCTGGGATCTCTCGCATCAGATACCAGATGAACAGATGCATTCCATCGAAAATTGCGAATTTGTATGGATATCTCACGGTCATCCTGATCATTTAAGTGCCGAGTCCTTAAAGGTACTAGATAAGAAAAAAATTCTCATACCCGATCATGTGGGAGGGTTAATTTTTCGTTATCTCAAAGAAGGAGGGTATGACGCACATATTATAAAAGATAGGGTGTGGACAAAGCTTTCTGATCGAATAAAAGTATTGTGTTTATGTGATTATAATCAAGATGCAACCTTGCTTGTTGATATTAATGGCCGTTTGATTGTAAATATGAATGATGGGGGAGCCATAGGCTGGAAAAGCTTTGTACGAAAGACGGTGAAAAGCTATTCTACCTCATTTTATTTACATCTGGAAGGATTCGGAGATGCTGCGATGTTCAACTTTTTTGATGAGGATGGGAATCAGATACCACGAGATCCAGCGGTACTGGCTACTCCGTTAGGCCCATGGATTGCTCAAGAAACAGAATACATAGGCGCCAAATTTTTCATACCATTCAGCTCTATGCATAGATATCAAAGGCGAGATAGCATTTGGATCCAGAAATATACAACATCTGTTTCAGATTATGCAAAAGGATTTGATTCAAAGTCATGTGCGATATTACCAACCTTTGTTAAATACGATTGTAAAAACGATAGATGGGAGAAAATTGATCCACCAGAAACACCATCAATTATTAGAGAGCCTTGGGAGTTTGGAGATGATTGGGGAGAACAACTAGACAAAGCAGATGTCACAACCGCTACACAATATTTTCAAAGTATTTTTCATCTGACAAAAAATTTAGGCTTTATAAATCTAAGGGTTGGGAAGAAAGATAATGTTATAGAGTTAAATAAGAAAAAGTTTAATAGTGGAATAACATTCGAGGCTCCAAGATATTCACTTATGCAAGCCATTCAGTATGAAATTTTCGATGATATGCTTATTGGGAATTTCATGAAAACGACACTACACGGGAAGTTAAAGTCAACAACTCCAACAGTGTTCCCATATTTTGAGCCGCATGTTCCTAAGTACGCAGATAATGGCCGTGCCAAATCTAAAGAGGAATTGAAATTATATTTCAAAGAATATAGGAGAAGAATGGATTATGGTGCTGCTCTTAATGATGTTTTACTAAACAAATTTGAAAAATTTTCAAAGAATGTTCTCAGATACTATTTCACAGCAGACTCTAGGATATATCACACAGCAAAACGTGTGTATCATTTTGTAAGAAGAAGCCTGTAACATTGTCCTTAAAAAGGACGTCTGGGGGTGATAGTTTGCCGTTGCGTGGGAATTTTGTCGCCTCGAAGACTTCGTTAGCTCCAGCACGGGAGAGGCATCATCCTGCGTCCTCTACCGTTCCCTGTCGTTTCCTCTATCTTATTGGCCAACTGACACCTGGCGGCTCCGAGCGCCAACTCTTGTATCTTCTTGAACAGCTCAAGCGGCGTCAGTACAGCCCGCATGTTGTGGTATGGAGTTGTCGAGAAGGCGACGGCTATGTTGCCAAGATCCGTGCTCTCGAGGTACCGCTCCATGTTCTGCCATATCAGGGAACTCGGGTACACAAGATGCTGGCCTTACGGCGTCTGGTCTGGCGTTTGCGCCCTGAGGTTGTGCATTCGTATAGTTCCTTTACGAATGTGGCCGCGTGGTGCTCCACCCTGGGTACGGGGGCGGTGCCGATAGGGGCTTTACGCAGCGAATTCCTCTGGGCAGAACAGGAAAATGGCGTACTGCTGGGACGCCTCAATATGCGCTGGCCACGTAGTCAGATTTTCAATAGTGCTACGGCCATGGAAGTGGCCCGTCAGCACCGCCGTTTCTTTGTGCCCAAGCATCTCTTTGTCATCCGTAATGGCCTTGATTTACAGTATTTTCGTGCGGCTCCGCTGCCATTTGACGGGCCCACCTGCCTGGTCGGGGTAGGGTCCCTACTGCCAGTGAAACGGTGGGACAGGCTGGTGCGTGCTGCGGCGCAACTGCGCCAGCAGGGGTTGGCTTTTCGGGTGCGGATTGTTGGGGATGGCCCGCTGCGGAGGGCGTTACAGCAGGAGGTAGAGCGGCTAGGGCTGACAGAAGTTGTGGAACTGCCAGGCTACAGCGACGACGTGCCCGGGGAACTGGCCGCGGCGACGTTCGCCGTCCATCTCGCTGCCGCTGAAGGGTATCCCAACGCTGTCATGGAGGCGATGGCCTGTGGGCGGGCCGTGGTCGCCATGGCGGCAGGTGACGTACCGACCCTTGTGGAAGACGGTAAGACGGGTTTTGTCGTACCGCAAGACGACGCGGCCCGTCTAGGACACTGCCTCGCGACGTTGATTACCGATCGTCATTTATGTCGTCACATGGGGGAGGCTGGTCGGCGCAAGGCTGAGCAAGCTTTTAGCCTAGAACGCCTCGTGGCAGAGACGCTCGCCGCCTATCGAGTTGCTGGATGGCGCGAGTAAAGGGTGGTATCTACGCTGTATAAAGACAGCTGCTTTGCTGGTGGCGCGGGGCGCTGAGGAGGGAGAGGGGAAACATCTATGGTAGCCTTTGGCAGCCGTGAGTTGTCTGTGACAACGTCAAGAGAGACACGCTCCACTGGGGTACAAGGCCATATTGCCTTTGTCTTTACCCATGGCTTTATGGCCCGCATGGTGCTACGGAGCGGCGTCGCCAGGCAGCTCATTGAGCAGGGTTTCCGTGTCACAGCCATTAGCCCTAATGCCAATGAATTATACTTTCAAGAGGAGTGTCAACAGGAGCACCTTGCCCTCTGCCAGGAACCGCAAAGCACGGGTCGTATTGCCGATTGGTTTCGTGCCTATCGGCCTTACTTGCTGGATGATGTCATGGGCAATGTGGCGTTGCGGACCAAACACGAGCAGCGTTTTGCGCACCGCCCCCGGTTTCGCGTGGCCATGGAATACATCAATACACGCCTAGCCCCATATGCCTGGTTCCGGGCCTGTGTCCGGCAGTTCGAGCGTCGAGTCAATCGCTCTGCGCCCATTGCCCGGTTGCTGCGGGCTCTGCACCCGGATGCTCTCGTGCTCCCGAATCCATTTGGTACGCAGGAAACGGTCTATATGTTGCACGCTCGTGACCTGCGCATCCCGGTCATTTGCCAGATGCTGAGCTGGGATAATATTACCTCCAAAGGCACGCCTTTGATGATGCCTAAGTACTTCATCTCCTGGGGACCGATGATGACAGAGGAGATGACGACCCTCTATCACTTTCCCCGTGAGCGTATTTACGAGTGCGGTGTCCCCCATTTCGATGTGTACTCGCAGCCAGAGCACTTTATACCGCGTGAGTCTGTGCTCCAGCGCCTTGGCTTGCCCACTACCCAGCCGTATCTGCTCTACGGCATGGTAGCGCCGTACTCTGCCCCGCGTGAACTCGATATCATTACCTGGCTCGTGGAGAAAATCCGTGCCCAGGCCTTTGCCACGCCCTGCTCACTGGTGATTCGTCCACATCCGCAGACAATACGTGGCATCTATGCCCGTGATCGTGAGGAAATTGCGCGCTTGCAGGCGCTCACGGGGCCGCAGGTGGCGCTCGACATGCCCCCAGTGCTGTCTGAGCAACTCGCCTGGGACCTCCCAAAAAGCGATATGTACACCTTAGCTAGCCTGCTGGCCGGGAGTGCCATGTGCCTCAGCGTGGGCTCAACGTTGTGTCTGGAGGCCTGTATAGTGGATTGCCCGGTCATCACTGTGGGCTTCGATGGTATAGAAGAACTGCCCTACGATCTGTCAGCACGGCGCGGGCTGGATTTCACACATATCAAAAAAATGCTCGCTCTCGGGGGAGTGCGGGTGGCGCGCTCCTTTGCGGACCTGGAAGCGCATATTAACGCCTATCTCCGCGAGCCGTACCTGGATCGAGACGGGCGTGCCTACACGGCAGCGCAAGAGTGTGGCCCACAAGATGGCCATGCGGCAGAGCGTGTCGCTGCCACGTTAGCCTCCCTGTGTCAGCCTCGGGAACTAGGCGAGTAGAGGCCGTGGTCTGGCACTGTGCCGCTGCGTCTTGCCTGCTATGTCCATCATGGGAATTTCTGCGTTTTACCATGATGCCGCCGCTGCCTTGGTGATCGACGGCAATATTGTGGCAGCAGCTCAGGAAGAACGGTTCACGCGCAAGAAGCACGACGATAGCTTCCCTACGTATGCCATTGAATATTGTCTGAATGCTATAGGGCTTTCGCCAGAGAAGCTGGATTATGTCGGTTTTTACGACAAGCCCCTCCTGAAGTTCGATCGGCTTCTAGAGACCTACCTGTCGTATGCGCCATGGGGGTTCCAGTCATTTCGCCAGGCTATGCCGGTGTGGTTACATGAAAAGCTGCACCTGCCACGTGTGCTCAAGAAGGGCCTGCACAGGGCGTATCACAAGCGCTTCATTTTTACCAAGCACCACGAATCGCATGCAGCAAGCGCCTTTTTCCCGTCCCCATTCGAGGAGGCGGCAATTCTCACGCTGGATGGTGTGGGCGAGTGGGCCACAGCGACTTATGGTTTCGGGCGAGGGAACAAGGTTACTCTGGTGCTCCATCGTACGGGTTCATGGCCCCTGGCCACGGTCGTCTGGAGCGTGACACTGCTCCTCAGTGCGTTCTATTATGTCATACCGACAGCACAGCCTCTGGTCTTTCAAACCTGGATGACTCTCGTTTATCCAATCGGCTGGATTATCTCCCACGCGCTGCTTGTCGTGCTTTTTTTTATGGCGTGCTCACACCGATTGGGTGGCTCCTACGGCTGTGTCGGTATGACGGCCTGCAGAGGCAACTGGATCGCTCCACCAGCACCTACTGGACTTCGCACCATACCGAGGATACCAAGCGTTATTTCCAGCAGTTCTGATATACGGAAGGTCACGAACGATGGCGAAGTAGGACAGAGTCGGAGACTTTGTGCAGTAGGCAGAGCAGGCGCAAGTAGGTCTGGTGCGGGAACTGTTGGCCTGGCTCCGTTACAACAAGAAATGGTGGCTTTCACCAGTTGTGGTGCTATTACTGTTCGTCAGCTTTTTGGTTTTTCTCTCAGGTACTGCTATTGCCCCGTTTATTTACACGCTTTTCTAACGAGGCTGTGAGGAGGTCGCGCAGCTGAGACATGTTCCATGTGTACGTGGTCTGCGCGTCTCGCAGGGGAGATGCGCAGAGTGGTACTGCCTATAGCAAGAGGCTTCTCATGACTGAACCCACTAACGCCCCTCTGCCTCTCTCCCGAGAGAGTTCGACGGGCGATAAGGCCAGCACAACGCGCCAGAACAGCAGCCCGTCTCCTGGGGCCCAGGGGTGGAGAAACGTTCTTGCACTCTGCCTTGCCATTGTCATCGCCTTAGGTTTGGCAGAACTCGGATTGCGCCTGGTATGGCATAACCCGTTCCGTTACGAAGCCCCAGATCATCTCCTAAAAATTCGTATGCATCATCCGCACACAGACTATATCTTCAATCGCTTTATCGTGACTCCGGAACATCCATGGGTGAGGCTACGTACCGATGCTCGTTCCTACATCTTACCCTCCTTCCAGTACCAAGACCCAGATGCGACCATTGTCTTTCTGGGAGGCTCGACCACGGAGTGTAGCGCGGTACAGGAGGACCTGCGCTTCCCTGCTCTGGTGTCGCGGCTGCTCGCCCAACGAGGCTTGAAAGTGAACACTTTGAACGCGGCGCGCTCCGGTAGCACCCTCCACGATGTTCTGAATGTCCTGCTCAACCATGTGATCGCGGACCGCCCTGATGTCGCCGTTGTCATGGAGGCCTCGAATGATATTGGGGTCCTCAAAGAGGATGCGAGCTATCAGTCTCGCATGGGGGCTCCTGTAGCCATCGTAGACTTTGCCAAGTGGTCGCTGCAGGTAGCATCGAGCAAGCTGTATCTGGCAGCCCTGGTCCGCGCCAGCGCTAATGTCGAACAATTTCTTACCTCCGATCCGACGAAAGACTGGCGCCATCATCAGCCCACCTTACAACAGTCTTCTGTCCATATATACCGACAGAGACTGAAAGCTTTTGTCCATCTCTGCCGTAGCTTCGACATCCAGCCAGTGTTCATGACCCAGCCATTCTCAGGCAGCACCAACGCTCTCACGCCGAATTGGGTCGATCGTACAGCGCAGGACCAGTTTAACGCCGTTATCCGCACGGTAGGTGAGGAAGAAGGCGTGCCGGTCATCGATCTTGTCAGCTACCTCCAGGAACAGGTTCCTGATTGGAACAAGCCCATGGAAATCTTCTATGATGCCATCCATGTTACTGATAAGGGTTCTCAGGTGTATGCCCAATATATTACTGAGCGTCTTCTCCCTGTGATTCTTCAGAAGAAAACGTCGATTTCCTTGGAGAAGTTAGACAATCACCAGGCGCATATCGTGGACAAATAATGTCAGACGCATGCCTTGCAAGCCAGAGATACTGCTCATGAGGAGAAGGGAAGAAAACATATGCATACCTTGGTCATTGGTGGTGCGGGTTTTATTGGCTCGCACACGGTCGATTGTCTCCTGGCTCGCGGCCACACGGTGCGTGTGTTGGATGCCTTAGTGCCACAGGTCCACGGGGCCACCTCGCAACGCCCCGCTTATCTCGATCCCCATGCCGAACTGGTGGTGGGGCGCATCGAAGATGCCGGCGTTGTGGCCCAGGCACTCGATGGCGTCGAGAGCGTCATTCACCTGGCAGCGGCGGTTGGGGTGGGGCAATCCATGTACCAGGTGACGCAGTACTGCACCACGAATACGCTAGGCACAGCAGCCTTGCTGCAAACGCTCATTGACCGCAAAACGCGCTTGCATAGCCTGGTAGTAGCCTCTTCTATGTCAGTATATGGTGAAGGGCTCTATCGCACCCGCGATGGGCGGTGTGTGGCGCCCCACCTACGCTCGGAAGCGCAGATGGCCGCTGGTGACTGGGAAGTGTATGCTGGTGACAGCGCCCAGCTTGACCCTATGCCCACGCCCGAAGACAAACCGCTCCAGCCAACGTCCATCTATGCTATCAACAAACGTGACCAGGAAGAGATGTGCTTGTGTATCGGTACGGCCTATGGCATCCCTACCACCGCCCTGCGCTTTTTCAACGTCTATGGATCGCGTCAGGCGCTTTCCAACCCGTACACTGGCGTGGCGGCGATTTTCTGTGCCCGCTTGCTCAACGATCGTCCACCCTTGGTCTTCGAGGACGGCAGGCAGCAGCGCGACTTTGTGCATGTGGGCGACGTGGCCCGTGCTGTCGTCGCAGCTGCCGAACAGCCAGTGCCTGGTGAGGCGATCAACATCGGCTCTGGCGAAGCGTTGTCCGTGCGTGAGATTGCCGAGATCCTGGCACTGGCCCTCGACACAGACATTGCTCCGGAGATTGCGGGGAAATACCGCCGGGGGGATATCCGGCATTGCTTTGCGGACATCAGCAAAGCGCGACGGTTGCTCCATTGGGAACCCCAGCGGGTGTTCCGCCATGGCGTAACCGAACTGGTGGCCTGGGTGCAGGCGCAACGTGACGCCTGCGATCGTGTTCATAGCGCCTGGGATGAACTGCAACGTCAAGGATTGCTACTGTGAAAAACGTGCCTTCTCCCCTGCTCACTGTGGTGACCCTCAGTTTCCCCCCACAAGTCTCAGGAAGTACCATTTTGTTGACGAATGTGCTGCAGCAGTATCCTGGTGCGTTGCATGCCATTGCGGGCTATGATCGCGATGCGAGAGCAGACCCGTCTTTTACCACGCCATGTCCGACGTCTCACTTGACGTTTCCTCGGCGCTTTCCCGTCTTGTGGGATCGGCTTCGGCGCCATATGCCGCACGTGTCATATCAATACTTGCAGCACGTTCTCCACCGACAGATGCGACAGCTTAACACTGCCATGGTGTTTGGTGCCTACCCTGATGGTGTCCATCTCGCGGCCGCTTTCTGTGCGGCGCAACAGCTGGGGCTGCCGTTCTATGCCCATATGCATGACTTATGGCTTG
>Ga0075418_10009163_pt1 | contig 11102 bp, 4 predicted proteins | sample SoiMetdeltSBSDD2_FD_81776 | JGI IMG/M metagenome (GOLD analysis project Ga0075418, IMG submission 81776) | Bulk soil microbial communities from a Populus tree surrounding site in Tennessee, USA - Soil MetaG P. deltoides SBSDD2 | ecosystem: Environmental > Terrestrial > Soil > Tree plantation...
AGGCGAGGATGTATTGCGCGGCGGCCCAGGTGACGACACACTCTACGGCGGACCCTCCTTCTCCAGCGACAGAATGCAGGGAGAGGGCGGTAACGACACGATACTAGTGAACGCCCTGGATATTACCTCTGGACCACCGATTATTGACGGTGGCGCGGGCAGTGATCTTGTCAACGTCAACGGCAGACAAAATGTCGATCCTTTTTTCGCGGAGCCGGCGACTTTCTCGCCGAGCGGGCCCGGCCGCTTAACTCTCCACACCTCCAACACGACGAACGACGTCGACATCGGCACTGTCGAGACGCTGACGGTCAGCGGCTACGCCGGCAACGACACTTTCCTGGTCGGCAGCCTGGTTGGCGTCAACGATCTAACCACCATTAACCTTAACGGAATGGTCGGCAACGACACTTTCAATATCACGCCGAGCGCAACCGTCACGTTCACGGTTAACGGCGGCGACCCGACGACCCCAACCTTTCCCGGCGACTTGTTGAATCTCAACACAACGGGAACGACGAATCTGGTGCTGGCGGCCACCAACGGCGCGACCGGCACGCAGGGCGCTTATACGTTCGCTAACCGGCAGACGGTGAATTTCCTGACGCTCGAGGCGGTCAACCCGACAACGATCAAGGTCAGCGACGTGACTGTGCCCGAGGGCAACGCCGGCTCGACGGGCGCCGTCTTCGCGGTGACGCTCGACGCGCCGACCAACACGACGGTCACTGTGGACTATGTCACCTTCAACACGACCGCCGTCTCGCCCGGCGACTACACCAACGTGAATGGCATTGTCACTTTCGCCGCCGGCCAAACCACACGTTTCGTCACCGTGCCCGTCAACGGCGATACGTTAGCGGAAGGCAACGAGACTTTCATCCTGAATCTCTCGAACCCGGTCGGCGCGCTGCTGGTCGACTCGCAGGGCATCGGCACGATAGTCGACGACGATCCGGCTACACCGCCGCCGAGCATCTCGATCAACAACGTGGCAATCGCAGAAGGCAATAGTGGTTCGAGCAACGCGGTGTTTACCGCCACGCTCTCCGCGGCGAGCCCGTTCACCGTCTCGGTCGACGTGTTCACCTCCAACGGGACGGCGACCGCGCCGGTCGATTACCAATCAGCCGCCACCACGCTGACGTTCCTGCCCGGAGTGACGACGGCTAGCTTCATTGTGCCGGTAAACGGCGATACGACTCCGGAAGCAAACGAGACCTTCTTCGTTAACCTGACGGGCGCCATCAACGCAACGATCCTGGTCGCCAAGGGCACGGGCACGATCACCGATGACGATCCCGTTCCGCCAACGCCGAGTATCTCGATCAACAACGTGTCAATAACCGAGGGCAATAATGGTTCGAGCAGCGCCGTGTTTACCGCCACGCTCTCGGCGGCCAGTGATTCAACAATCTCGGTCGACGCGTTCACATCTAACGGGACGGCAACGGCGCCGGTTGATTATCAATCAGCCGCAACCACGCTGATCTTCCTGCCCGGATCCACGACTGCCAACTTCATTGTTCCGGTAAACGGCGATACGACGCCCGAAGGAAACGAGACCTTCTTCGTTAACTTGACTGGCGCCATCAACGCTACGATCTCTGTCGCTCAGGGCACGGGCACGATCAATGACGACGATGCGACCAGCATCTTCCAATTCAGCGGCCCGACTGCCACCGTCGCCGAGAACGCAGTTTCCGGCAGCGCCACAATCACCATTAACCGCACCGGCGATACCAGCGGCGTGGCCAGTGTCAAATTCGAAACCAGCGACCTTTCGGCCAGGCAGCAGGGCGACTACACGTTCGGCTCCGGCGTCGTGCAGTTCGCGCCGGGTGAGGCGTCGAAGACCTTCAACGTGCTGCTCGTCAATGACGCTCTCATCGAAGGGGCAGAGACCTTCGCGGTCACCCTCTCGAATCCCTCGGGCAACTGTGCCGTGGGCAGCCCCGGCCAAATCGTCGTTACGATCACCGATGATGACGTGACGACAGGTCCGAACCCGATCGACGACCCGACGTTTTTCGTTCGTCAGCATTACCTCGACTTCCTCGGGCGCGAAGCCGACCCCTCGGGACTCGCGTTCTGGGTAGGCAGCATCACGTCATGCGGTGCGGATGCGAACTATCGCGAAGTTAAGCGCATTAACGCTTCGGCGGGTTTCTTCCTTTCGATCGAGTTCCAGGAGACCAGCGGCTTTGTCATCCGCACTCAGCGCGTGGCCTTCGGGCGGCTCTCGGCCGACCCGGCATCGCGTGTGCCCTATCTCCAGTTCATGCGCGACACGCGTCAGGTCGGAGAGGCCGTTGTCGTCGGCCAGACGGGCTACGAGGCGAAACTCGAGGCGAACAAACAACTCTATGCACAGCAGCTCGTGACCAGCGCAGGCTTCATCGCGCGTTTTCCGATCACGGCAGCGGCCCCGTACGTTGATGGACTCTATGCCTCTGCCGGTGTAGTGCCCACCGAAGCAGAGCGGACGGCGGCGATTAACGCCTTTGGCGCGGGAGGGACGGCAGGGCGCGTCGCGGCATTGCGCGCGGTGGCCGACGCCGCTTCGGTGCGGCTGGCGGAACGCAACCCGTCCTTCGTGCTCGCGGAATATTACGGCTACCTGCGTCGCAACCCGACGGATGCACCGGACTTCGGCGACGAGGGATTCCAGTTCTGGCTCTCAAAGCTGAACTCGTTCGGCGGCGACTTCATCAAGGCAGAGATGGTCAAGGCCTTCATCAGCTCGAAAGAATATCGCGCGCGCTTCGGCCAACCATGAGCGTTGCCGGGGCGCGTTGACCCATCGCCCCGCAACACAACCTTTGAAAGGCGTCATCTGTGTCAGAACCGCGAGCGGTAGCGACCGGATCAAGAAGTCCCGCTGGATTTCTGATGGTTCCTCTTGATCCCGATCGCTACCGATCGTAAAACGAAATCTGGGTCAGGCCCTCGATTCGTGCGATTCTCGATCAAAATAAAAGAGGCCGGTGCCAAGCTTGCGATTTTGCGATTTCCGTGTCTATTGAGGCCGCAAATGTTCTGGAGCGATGTGAAGATTGTTGAGGAGGAATCGCGCTCGGCGGGTCGCATTAAGAATCGCAATATCGCAAGCCAGGCACCAGTTTTTTAGCTCGTTGCCGCGCTTCATCCTCAAACTTGTACCACTACTGCGTTCTTCATTTTCTTGAATTAACGTTCTAATTGAAATAGCATGCGCTCGATTCGTGGCCATCGAGTTCTGGCGGAAGTACCTTTCCTCGATCTGGTTCTTCACTACACAGCTCAAAAGGAGACCCCCAATGAAACGCAATTTCCTGGAGGCAAACATGAAAACGATCCTCTCAGTGGTGTTGGTACTCGGGTTCTGCGGCCTTGCGGTCGCGCAGGGCGAGAAGGCAGACCCGGTCGGGACTTGGAAGTGCGAGTACAGAATCGGCGACCAGCAGCGGACGTCTGAACTGACGATCCAGAAGGACGGGGACAACCTCTCCGGGACGATGAACTGGCCGGACCAGAAGGATGAGAAACTCAAGGACGTGAAATTCAAGGACGGGAAGCTGACCTTCTCCGCCGTGCGGAATTTCGGGGGTAACACGATCCCCATCGACTATACCTTCACGATCGACGGGGACAAGCTCAAAGGAAAGGGAGCGGCGGAGTTTGGGGGCCAGAAAACGGAGTTCGACATCGAGGGGAAGCGGGAGAAGAAGGACAAGTAGCCTTTGGTGGGTCTTGAACGCCAGTCCAAAGGGCAGTTAAGCATATAGATCGGGGTCAGGCCTTCGATTTGTGCGATTCTCTATTACCATTGCAGATAGGAAGAAAATCAAGAATCGCACAAATCGCAAGCCTGACCCTTAGTTAACCCTTAGCCTTATCGATTCGACGCGCTAAGACCCAGGCCGACCTCTCAACATCGGCCGCAGTTGCCCTTCACAAAGATCCTGGCGACGTCAGAACCTCGACACCACCATTTCATCCCGCAATTCTATCAACGCGGATTCACTCTGGATTATGGTCGTAAGATCCGTCTCTCTCCTATTGCATCAGACCGTACATACTGCCGCTCGCCGCCGGATCTCATTCCAGTTTGGCCAAATTGATATTCGGAGCGGAAGTATTTGCAGGATACGAGAAGACACTCTGATCAGGGGTCTTGTCATTAAAGAACCCACAGTTGCGTAGATAGAATCTTGCTCCCTCAACTCCGCCACTGTAATCCAGCCGGTAGCCCTTTTTGGCGGTGTCATCATAAGTGAAGATTGCCTTATTCAACGATTTCCACTCTCCGCTCTTCGTTCGTACCCATTGGTTTTGATAATAAGCCTTGCGAGTGATGTTCCCATTCTCAGGTTCAAAATTCTCGAGAAACGAATAAAGGCCTGAGAGATAATTGTTGGTAGCGGGCCGGCTAAAACTGGCTATTAGACGCCAGCGCTTTTCCTCGGGAGCGTAGAACCAGGCGGCGTAGTTGGTGTGGTTGTTTGCAACCGGAAGCGCCCGAAGCAGAAATTTGTAAGTATTCCCAGCCTTCCAGTCAAATCTTAGGTAACTCTGGCCGCCCGAGCCCTCATCGCCAAATTCTCCCGTCGTTACATCTTTTCCTTTTCGGATAAGGAGGACTTTTTGGTTCTGTGGGACCTTTTTCGGGTCATCGGTATCAAACGGACTCCACACAGAAAACAGAATTCGACGTTCGATGGCGGAATTTACTTGCATGCCGAAATACCCATCATCAAACCCGTTGGCCATGAAGTAGGAACCGATCACATCGTTCCCAGTGGGCACCGTAATCTCGCTGTACATCCACTCTATGTCATCATCAATTTTGGTGAGATCGTAATTCAGATGAACCGATGGCCCGCGCCGGCCCCAATGGAAGAATTCGCCCTCATCGTTTTTTACAAATGCCGTCTCCAGATCTATTGCGGAACCGGAGACAAGGAAACTTTTGACCGTGGCAAAGACGGGACCGGTTCTGCGCAGACCTTGTATATCCACGCGAACGTAGCCAGGGTTTGCAATCGTCCATTCGCCCATTTTCGATTCGCGACCTGAGCCGGCGATAGTTAGCGAGTGTGAAGTGCCATTGACCGTACATCGGATAGTGCTTTCGCCGGCTGGTACCGAGAACATGGCCCACAACTTCAGCGTGCCGGAAGCTGACAGATAGATATAGGTGCTAAAAACAGTTTCGCTGTCGGTCCAATTTCGCCACCCCTGACGAGTGATCTCTTCGTTGCCCGTTTTGGAATGTGTAGTAATCCAGGAATTCCCGCCGAGCGGAACAGACAATCTCTTGCCTGGTGCCTGTCCGTGGAGTGACGCCACTATGCACAAAATAAAGATTAGAGAGACGAATGATTTGCTCATATGGCGGGATTATCCAGAACTTCACAGAGTATTAATACAGTCCTCGATTAACCGGTTCTGACGCCTCGTATAGCAACGATGGGGGAAGGTCGTTGACACCCAGTAGGCAACCCTATACCATCCCGACGCACTTGGTTAATCTTTTTGCGGTCATCTAAAGAGGCCGTACTCAATCAGCAAATCTCGAAAGGAATCCAATTAATGAAAAGCAGAATCCCCCAAGGCAGTTCTCTGCGAGCCTTAGCAGTGTTCGCGATAGCTGTTCTGTTTTGTTTTGCTGGAATTTCAACCACCAACGTTTCTGCGCAAGCCGCACCCCCAGCCAATGTAGGCGGGGATTGGGTTGGTTACTACAACGACGGCAGCAAATCTGAATATGTCTGGTCAATCATCCAAACTGGTTTGACGATATCAATCGAAAACGTCGGCGGTAAGTCAGCCAAATCAAAAGGGCGGGTTGCCGGCAATAAAATTTCTGCCCAGGACTTTGGCACGCAAGGGACAGTCTCTGCCGACGGCACGCAAATCAAATGGACGGACGGCGTTGTGTGGAAAAGGCTGCCAAGTCTCAACGGGGTGTGGAATGGTTATTACGACGACGGAAGTAAGTCCCCCTACGTCTGGCAGATAGGTCAAACGGGTACAACCCTACAGATCGAGAATGTCGGAGGTAAGACAGCCAAGTCGAAAGGAAGCGTTGATGGCAACAAAATCGTTGCGCAGGACTTTGCTACCCAAAACGGAACGGTGTCTGCTGACAGTACACGGATCACCTGGTCGGACCGAGTCGTCTGGGTGAAGGATGTCAATCTCAGCGGAACGTGGACTGGCTACTACGACGACGGCACCAAATCCCCTTATGTTTGGTCCATCCGCCAAACTGGCGCGAATCTTTCAATTGAAAATGTCGGCGGAGAAACCGCCAAGTCAAGAGGACGAATAGAAGGCAATAAAGTTTTTGCGCAGGACTTTGCAACTCAAAAGGGAACACTGTCTGCTGACGGTGTGCGAATCACCTGGTCAGACGGTGTTGTTTGGGAAAGGCAATGAAACGGAATTTAATCACGCCTGACGAACGTGGTTTGTCCATATTTCAACATGTAACTAAGGGCCACCCTCTTATGGGTGGCCTTTGCCTTAGCTTGCACGAGGATCGAAGAATACGAATGCCACATGTATTAAAAGAACCGCTGTGGCCAACATTGTGCCACGTACTGAGTGTTAGGTAGTGATATCGAATTTTTTAGCCAGTATCGAAATCAATGGTGTCAGGCTTGCGATTTGTGCGATTCAACCGAATGCTGAATGGGTATCCGGTCAGCCTCTCTAGAATCGCACAAATCGCAAGCCTGACACCCGTTTCGTGCAAGCTTCAAGTTAGGAATCGCAGAATCGAAGCCCTGACCCCAAGTCTTTACTCTCCAAAAGGACTAAGACCATTACCTCGCTCCTTTTTCGTACTCTCCCAGTAAAACGAAGAGATCGTTCAAATGCTTGTCTTTCAGAAGGCGCACAAGGTCACTTGAAGGGCTCTCTATTATCGCGCCAGCGTAGGGCCCGCCACTCGTCCTTCCTTTTAGTTGCCCGCGCACTATTGCATCTTTGACCTTCTCGAGGTCCAGGATCCAGATTTTCAATTTGGTCTTATCTACGGAGTATCTCGTGAGCGTGTAATCCGGATGTGCTTCCGGATCGGTAGCTTTTAGGACCAGGTAGTTGAAGGAACCAATCTTTGTCGTTTTCAGCTTAAAGACAGGATTCTTATAACCGAGGTTAGAGTCTTTCCCGAAAACAGATACGGCAATTTCCGCAGGGCCAGCTTTATCAAATTGAATAAAACCGGCATTCCCCTGTTCGTCCGTTCCGCTCCAACGTCCTAACAGTTTCGAATCTGCCGCAAAATGACGCGAGCCTGGCAGGGGATCCGTAAAGCTAACCATGCAGCCGCTGAACAGGAAGCTACAACAAACCAATAATCCAATTCCGGTGATGCGTTTCCCTGACCAGGGCGAGCGAGGGTCTTGTCGTCGGGGCAAAACGTGCCTGAAATTGATTGTCATGTCTTCACCCATTTCTGTTCTTGGTCAGAGTGACTCTGCGTTGGAGGAGAATAACATCACCCTGGAAATATGAGTCGTTAGCTCAAGCTGGTGTCAGGCCTGCGATCCTTGCGATTCGGGTTCAGCAGTAGGTACCGTGTCAGCAAGCGATCGAGAATCGCACGAATCGAAGGCCTGACCCCAGTTTTCGCCCGGCCGGCCATACATCGTTACTTACTGGCCTGCGAACGGTGAAAGCGTCCCCCAGTATCGACTCCTCTATAACGACGGCCGCTCGTGGAAGACGTCTCAGATTACTGATCGCACTTTGGCTTTCACGCTGGCCGGGATGGGCACGCGGCGGATACCTCTTTCGCGTCCGCAGGTGGTTAATTACGGATCGCAGGTGATCGTGATCTTTCGCGATGAAGAACGTGGCAGTCGCGTTTCCGCAGCAGTCAGCAGAAACCTTTCGCGCAACTCCTGGGACCCGAGGGATTTGATCGAGACCCCGGTGGGAATGTGGGAACCAACCTACGACCCGAACGCCTGGGCCGCGAAGCATGAGTTGCATCTCTTCGTCCAAAACGTCGGGCTAGACGACGCCGAATCGCTTGAAGAGTTGCCGCCACAAATGATCAGTGTTCTTGAATGGAAACCAAAACGAGGGAAGTCGCGTTGATTTAGACGCCACGAATCGCAAATAGCAGGCCTGATGACCCCGGCTTCGTTTCCCACGCCTCTTAAATCAAAGGAACCTTTCATTGCCTGATGGAATCCGTACCTGAACGACGCATTCCCTAATGATGGCGAAGCTGAGTTTTACTGATTCGCCGGAGAGCCCTGGCTCCGCCCAAACAAGGGGAGCGATGAATAGGAAGGCACTGGTTCGAAAAAAATAAGGACGGTTGCGCTCCAGTCCACAACCGGACTAGCGTGCGTGACGAATAGAGCGCGCCGCGCACGTCAGTTCACTTGAAGGTTTGAACCAAATTAATTTCGCATCATCAATCATCGTGCGGACGGTCCGTGGACCGCCGGACTTAGACGCGTGACCGAACGTCACGCGAGGAGGAAGAAATGTCCCGATTACTCATAATCATTCTTGCGTTGGTGTTAACGACCATTATCTTTGTCAGCTTTTCAGCTTCGGCCACCAACGGCACCATCACCATCAACGCGGTCAACAACCCGCCCTCATTCACCAAGGGTGCCGACCAGACAATCAATGAAGACGCCGCCGCGCAGACCGTCAATGGCTGGGCGACCGACATTTCCGCCGGGCAAGGCGACTCGGGCCAGACGCTCGATTTCATTGTGACCAATGACAACAACCAGCTTTTTTCGACGCAGCCCGCAGTCGCAGCCAACGGCACTCTGACATACAAATCAAAGGCGAATGCTTTCGGAGTGGCGATAGTGAGTGTCAAGCTTCACGACGATGGAGGCGGAAACGATACGTCCGAGGTGCAGACTTTCAAGATCACCGTCAAGCCAGTTGCTGATTTACCCAGCGCCAGCCCCGCGAGTACCATTGTTGATACGCAGACTACTTCCGGCCTGGTAATCGATCGTAATCCGGTTGACGGCCCGGAAGTGACTCACTTTAGATTTTTCAGCATCACCAACGGCCGGCTATTTAAGCACGATGGCGTTACCGAGATTCCAGGTGGTGGGGTCATTACCGTGGCGGAGGGCCAGGCAGGGTTGAAATTCACCCCGGATCCTAATCTTTACAGTCCGCAATCGTTTTTCTTTTTCACGGTACGGGCCGGCGTAGGACCTAATCCGGCAGACTTTACTCCTGCCGACTTGACGGTTGGCATCGGTGTCACTTGTACCGAAGCTCAGGTGTTTGTAGTCACCAACAGCAATGACAGTGGCCCCGGCAGCTTGCGAGATGTGTTGAATAACGCCTGCTCCGGCGGCAAGGTCACCTTCGATATGTCTCCCGGCCACGTCACCAGCCCGATTACATTGACCAGCGGCGAAATAGCTATTGGCCAGGAGCAAACAATCGCCGGCCCGACTGATACGAGCCTGGTCATCAGTGGCAACAATAGTAGTCGCGTCTTCAACGTCAACTGGTGGCAGGCGAACCTGAAGATTTCCAATCTGACCATAACGGGCGGGAAGGCGAATACAGGTGCAGGCATCCGCAGCGAAGGAAGCTTAACCATCAAGAACAGCACGCTTACCGGTAACAACGCGATCGGGACGGACGGCAGCGGCGGCGCAATTTATACGACCTACAACACTCATCTGACCATCCTCAACAGCACCATTAGCGGAAACACCGCTCAGGGTTATGGAGGCGGTTTATGGAACCAATCAGACAACGCAACTTTGATAAATGTCACAATCACCAATAACCGCGCGGACAGTAATGGCGATGGATTGGAATATGACGGTGGCATTATCCAGTTGGGCAGCCACATGAACCTGCGTAACAGTCTCGTAGCCGGCAACTTCAAAGGGACTGGTAACACCGCCAGTGATTTGACAGGCAATGCAAGTGATCCGTATGCCGCGATCAGCCGTAACAATCTAATTGGAGTCAACGACGATTCGACCGGACTCGATGGCGCAACGAATCTTTTGGGTTCGCTTGCGAGCCCAATTAATCCACTGCTCGGCCCGCTGGCCGATAACGGCGGACCGACGAAGACGCATTTTCTCTTACCGGGAAGCCCGGCGATCAAGGCCGGAATTAACACCACGGCAGGTGGGAATGCGACGGTGCTTGAGAGCGACCAACGGGGTGTTAGTCGCGCCGTCTCCGGCCCCATCGACATTGGCGCGGTGGAAATCAATTACAACATTAGTGCCACCAAAGGCACACCACAGTCAGCGACAATCGGCACCGCTTTCGCGACGCCTCTGCAGGTGACTGTGACTGAGGGCGGCATTGCCAGGAGCGGCGTCCTCGTTACCTTCGCGGCGCCGGCGAGCGGAGCCAGCGCTTCATTCGCAGGCAGCGCCACCGTCGCGACAGATTCGAACGGAGTCGCGACCGCGCCCGCATTCACTGCGAATTCCATAGTCGGTGCATACAACGTGACCGCAACTCACAACGCGGGAGCCTCCTCAGCGGTCTTTGCGCTAACCAACACGCCCGCGACCGCACAAGTCACTCTCGGTAATCTGCAACAGACGTTTGACGGCAATCCAAAAAGTGTCTCGGTGATTACAAATCCGGCCGGCTTGAACATGGCGGTGACCTACGATGGATCCGCGACCGCTCCGACGAATGCGGGCACTTATGCCGTGATCGCGACCGTTAACGATCCGGGCTTTATTGGCCAGGCCAGTGGCAATCTGATCATCCAGCCCGCAAATCAACAGATCACGTTCGCAGCTTTGGTCAACAAGAAGGTCGGCGATGCTGATTTCAATGTCACGGCCACGACGTCGTCCAACCTGGCGGTTAGTTTCTCCGCCAGCGGCAACTGCACAATCAACGGTACGCTGGTTCATCTGACTGGCGCCGGCGCGTGCACAATCACCGCCGCCCAGGACGGCGGCGCCAATTACAACCCGGCTGCTCCGGCTGCGCGGACTTTCTCAATCGGCAAAGCGGATCAGCAGATCACCTTTGCAACTCTGGCGGATAAGAAGTTCGGCGATGCGGCCGTAAATATCGAGGCCACCGCTTCATCGAATTTGATTGTCGCGCTGGCAGTTGCGGGA
>Ga0075418_10009164_pt1 | contig 11101 bp, 8 predicted proteins | sample SoiMetdeltSBSDD2_FD_81776 | JGI IMG/M metagenome (GOLD analysis project Ga0075418, IMG submission 81776) | Bulk soil microbial communities from a Populus tree surrounding site in Tennessee, USA - Soil MetaG P. deltoides SBSDD2 | ecosystem: Environmental > Terrestrial > Soil > Tree plantation...
CACGCTGCTGAAGAAGCAGCGCGCCGGCGCGGAGGATTTGTCGGCCGATGGCTTGACCCCTTCCGAGCAGCTCGCCTCCGTCCGGCGGCGCGCGGCGCGGTTGATGGAAGATCAGGCGGCATGCTGGAGCCGATCGCTGCGCCCTGCGCTCGAGCAGCACGGCATCCGCTTCATCGATCCCGAACACTACACGGACTCCGTCCGCGCGTATCTCACCAAGTACTTTCGGCGCGAGATCTTTCCGCTGCTGACGCCGCTGGCGTTCGATCCGGGCCACCCGTTTCCGTTCATCTCGAACCGCAGCCGGAACTTCGCCATCGTCGTGCGGCACCGGCGGCGCACCAAGTTCGCACGCGTGAAGGTCCCCGACGGCCTGCCGCGGTTCGTGCCGCTGCCGGGCGCCACCGGGTCGATGACCTTCGTATTCCTCGAGGACATCATCCGCCTGAATCTCGGCGACCTGTTTCCGGGCGTCGAGCTCGTCAGCGCGCACCTGTTCCGCATCATTCGCGACACGGACATGGAGATCCGTGAGGATGGCGCCGACGATCTCCTGGCGTCGGTCGACCGCAGCCTGAAGGAACTGCGCTACGGAACGCCGTCGCTGCTGCAGGTCGAATCGACTATGCCGCCACGGGTGGTGACGACGCTGGTCGAGAACTTCGAGGTCGAAGAAGAGATCGTCACGCACAGCGCTGAGCGCCTGGGATTCTCCGACTGGATCGCATTGCATCGCCTGCCGTTGCCGACGCTCAAGGATCCGTCGTTCGCGCCGCGCACGCTCTGGGCCGCTCCGCACGACGAAGAGCGGCTGTTCGACGAAGTACGGCAACAGGACCAGCTGGTCCATCATCCGTTCGACTCGTTTGCCGCCGTCGAAGCGTTCCTGGAGCGGGCCGCCGCCGACCCGCATGTCGTCGCGATCAAGATGACGCTCTACCGGATCGGGGCAAACTCACCGTTGATCGATGTCCTGATCGAAGCGGCCGAGGCGGGCAAGCAGGTCGCCGTACTGGTCGAGCTGAAGGCGCGCTTCGACGAGCGCAACAACATCAAGTGGGCGACGCGGCTCGAATCCGCGGGCATTCACGTGGTGTATGGCGTCGAGAACCTGAAGACCCACTGCAAGCTGTGTCTGGTGGTCCGGCGCGAGGCGGACGGCGTGCGCCGCTACGCCCATATCGGCACCGGCAACTACAACCGCGTCACGGCGCAGGTCTACACCGACTTCGGCTTGTTCACTGCCGATCCCGACATCGTCGAAGACGTGTCGGAGATTTTCAACCACCTCACCGGCTATTCACAGCGCGAGGCGTACAAGCAGCTGCTGGTGGCGCCGGCCAACCTGCGGAGCGGCTTTCTCGCGCTGATCGATCGCGAGGCATCGTTTGCGCGCGCCGGGTTGCCCGCGCGGATCGTGATCAAGTGCAACGCCGTCACCGACCCGGCGATCGTGCGCGCGCTGTATCAGGCGTCGCAGGACGGCGTCGAGATCGACATGATCGTCCGCGGCGTCTGCTGCCTGCGCGCCGGCGTTGCCGGCCTCAGCGACCGCATCCGGGTCCGCTCCGTCGTCGGTCGCTTTCTCGAGCACTCGCGCGTGTACTACTTCGGCAATGGCGGGCACGACGACGTCTACATCGGCAGTCCGGATCTGATGGAGCGAAACCTGGATCGCCGCGTGGAGACGCTGTGTCCGGTCCGCGACCGCGGGCTGGCGGCGCATATCCGGACGACGGTGCTCGAGGCGTATCTGCGGGACAACGATCGGGCGAGCATGTTGAACGACGATCGGTACGAGCCGGCGCCTTGCGACGAGCCGTCGGGCCGCGTCAGTGCGCAGCGCGAGCTGCTCGAGTGGTACACCTCGAGGCCGCACGCGCACGATCTCCCGCTCGGCAGCGAGTAGCGCCCTACGCCGCTTGCCGCTGCCGTGCCGTGGGTGGACGGACGCCCGCGCGCCGCCCACCGAGCCCCAACGCGCGCCGCAAGTAGACACCGTTCCGGTGCTGCAGATAATCCGCGTGCACCAGGTTTTCCATCGCCGCCAGGCAGATGTCGTGGGGCAGCGTCCACAGGCGCGCCGCCTGGGCAAACGTCAGCCGCAACATCGGCCACTCGTCGAAATCGACCTGGATGCGTCGCTGCGCGTCGAGGAGATCGCCTGCGGTCATGAGCACTCCTCCCATCGTGGCGAGAGTGCGGCATCGACATGTCAACGGCGTGTCGGCGCGCCGCCAGGAATGTAAATTTTACAGCACGCGGATGAGGTCGCTCCGCGTGATGATGAAGGTCTTGTCGGTCTTGAAATCGCGGACGAGCACGGCTGGATTCTGGGGGGTGATCATCGTCGACAGCAAATCGACCGGCGTCGAGACATCCACGAACGGGAACGCGGGCTGCATGATTGTTTCAACCGGCTGCGACTTGACGTGGGCGTCGCGCACGAGGGCGTTGTACAGCTGTGTCTCGTTCAACGAACCGACGAGGCGGTTGTCGCGGGTGACCGAGATCTGCGAGAAATCGTGCTCGCTCATCAGCCGCACCGCGTGCTCGACCGGCTCCTCGGACTCGAGCGAGCACAGCTCGCCGGACAGACGCATCGCCACCAGGTCGCGCGCCGTCAGGCCGTGCTTCTCGATGAATCCCTTCTGGCGCATCCAGTCGTCGTTGAACATCTTCCCCAGATAGCGGGAGCCATGGTCGTGGAAGATCACCACGATCACGTCGTCAGGCTTGAAGTGATCTTTCAGCTGGAGCAGTCCCGCCATCGCCGAGCCGGCGGAGTTGCCGGCGAAGATGCCTTCTTCGCGCGCGATCCGGCGCGTCATGATGGCCGCGTCCTTGTCGGTCACCTTTTCGAAATGGTCGATGACGTCGAAGTCGACGTTCTTCGGCAGGAAGTCCTCGCCGATACCCTCGGTGATATACGGATAGATCTCGTGCTTGTCGAAGATGCCGGTCTCCTTGTACTTCTTGAAGACCGAGCCGTAGGTGTCGATCCCCCAGACCTTGATCGCCGGATTCCGCTCCTTGAGATAGCGCCCCACGCCTGACGCCGTCCCACCGGTCCCGACGCCGACCACCAGTTGAGTAACCCGGCCGTCGGTCTGATCCCAGATTTCCGGACCGGTCTGCTCGTAGTGGGCCTGCGAGTTCGAGAGGTTGTCGTACTGGTTCGCCTTCCAGGAATTCGGCACTTCTTTCTCGAGCCGCGACGAGACGGAGTAATACGAGCGCGGGTCCTCGGGATCGACGTTGGTGGGACAGACAATGACGTCGGCGCCGAATGCCTTGAGGGCGTCCGCTTTTTCCTTGGACTGCTTGTCGGTCGTCGTGAAGATGCACTTGTAGCCCTTGACCACCGCGGCGATGGCGAGCCCCATGCCGGTGTTGCCCGACGTTCCTTCGACGATAGTGCCGCCTGGCTTGAGGAGCCCGGCGCGCTCCGCATCTTCGATCATCTTGACCGCCATCCGGTCTTTGATGGAGTTGCCCGGATTGAAGGTTTCGATCTTGGCGAGCACCGTGCCTTTGATCACGCCGCTGGTGATCCGGTTGATGCGCACCATCGGTGTCTCGCCGATCGCATCGAGGATGGTTGCGCAGATTTTCTTCACCGAACAAGTTTATACCCGTAGATCACTTCCTCCGTCTCGCGGCGGGCGGCGCTGAGCCCGTAGAGCCCGCCAGAGATTCCGCCCATGAGGGTGCCTAACAGGAACGCCCCGCTATCGCAACGGTTGCGTCCCTGCACAGCCTGACAGGCCAGTCCGACGGTGTAGCCTCCAGACAATGCCCCAACGAAGTAACCGCCGAGGGGGCCCAGATGTCCCCATACGCCCCTCCCCTTTTTTACCGTCTTGATTTCGGCCACATTGTTTCGCGCCACCTGCTCGACGACTTGTCCATTCGACAGCGTCAGGCTGGACTCGTCGACTCGCACCACTCGCCGTGCGACTGGCTGCGCACCTTCGATGGTCACGATGATTTTGGAGCCGGCCGCCACTTTGCGCACGCGCGACCACTCGGCGTCGGCCGAACTCGCCGTTTGATCCACCGTGAGCCGGGCGGCTTCCCGCGCGATGCCGCGGGCAATCGGGCCGGCCGTCGACTCCGTCCGGTCCCGGGCCTCCAGCGGCAGCGTTGACGTCACCAGGCACACGATTAACGGGATCGAAACTGCTAACTGCATCGTTCCACCTCACTTGATGATGCGAGAACCACCAGGTGAAGGGCTCACCTGCGCTAACGTATGGACATGCCACGTCTTATCGCTGCGCCGACGGTCATCGCCGCGGCCGGCACCAAGCCGAAAAAAATCGAGGAGTTCGCAGGACGCGTCAACTCGGGCCACAGCGGCGTGAGCGTGGCGAAGATGACGTCGCCATCGGGATGGCTCGAGCCCGGGCAACGGCCCGAGTTCGAGGAGATTACGATCGTCCTGAAAGGGATGGTGCGGGTCGAGTACGACGGCGGATCGCTCGACGTGCAGGCGGGTCAGGCGGTTGTCACCGCTCCGGGCGAATGGGTCCGCTACAGCACGCCCGGCCCCGACGGCGCGGAATACGTCGCGGTCTGCCTGCCGGCGTTTTCGCCGGCGACGGTGCATCGGGATGCTTAGCGCCGCGTCACGGGCTGCGCGGCGCGGCCAGCTCGATCGCGATTTCCGTTCGGAGGCGTTCCGGCAGATTGGTCAATTTCTGCGCGTCCTGCAGCGCCACGCGAGCGCTCGGCGTTGCGATAGCGCCCAACGCCTTCGCCGCGCGTAGGCGATAACGCAGCACGAACTGCCCAAGATACCGGTCGATGTACTGCTGTTCGGTCCCCTGCACAGCGTTCTGAGGATGTCGACGCTCGTAGTCCTTGAGTGCCTGATATGCTGCCCTCAGACGCTGCCGCTCGATCTCCAGCCGCGTGTCGCTCGGGCCGCGGAGCAAGAGGCCGCGGAATTCCGGAACCGCCCGATCGCCGAGAGCTTTGACGGCATCCAGTTGGGCCGCTGTGCATTCCACGCAATCAAGCCACGTAACTATCGCTGCCGGCTGCACAGGCGTCTGACTGCATCCCGCCAGCACGGCGAGCACCAATAACGGCGGATTCAGCCGGCTGCTCGCATACATGGTATTCACTCCACTCGTCATTTGCTGAAGCTCAACGCGAGGCATTCGGATCCGCCAGCCCCGTCGGGGCATGAACGAGTCAAACCGGAGCGAAAACCGCTCTTGTTCATCACCGACTCCTGATTGATGTTGGCTCGGTAGCACTGGCCCAGCGTCAGGGCTCCCGGATTCGATGCAGGACTCATCATCAGATTGTCGGCCAGCATCCCCGGTCTGTCGTTGGAGTGATTGAGCGAGAACGCGTGACCTAGCTCGTGGGCGAGCGTTTCATTGGTGCTCGCCACAGTAATGATGATGACGGCTGTCTGGCCGTCTGGACACATCTGGCCCTGCAGACCACTGGGACCATCGACATAGAACACTTTCACGCCCGGCTTCGAGGTTTCCGACGGATCGATGGCGTTGAAGCGGGCGACATTGCCTTTGCACTCGGCCGTCAACAGATCGGGGAGAAAATCCCCGTACCTCTCGTCCTTGGCTAAACCGACGCTGAAGCGCACGCCGCACTCCCCGCCGCTGTAGATCTGCGTCGCGCGCGTCACATCGTTCTTGGCCTGGGTTTCGCGGATCCCCTCGTCATGGGTGTCGAAGTCGCCCGACATGATGAAAAGATTGACTGGAACTGTCACCTCCGACGCCATCGACATCGACAGTACGTCACCAGACGAGTTCGTCCATCCGCCGACTTCAGTTTGCAGGTTCATCGCGTTCCCTTCGGCGAACGCGATGATCTCCGAGTGACAGGTCTGCCGCGAAACCACGTTCGAGACGAGCGCGGTTGGACCGTCCGCCTTCTCGTCCTCGAAACATCCGCTCCGCCGTCCGTCGATGACCACCGTTGCCGGCATCGACGTGGCGACGCCGTTCAACTGCACGCGATCGTTGAATCGGGAGGACGACGAGCATACAGACAATACGCCCACGACCAACAGCAAGATCAGCGAGACTACGAGTCGCGTCGATCGCATTGCAACACCGTTCTCAGACCCTCGAACCGGGGCAGTAGTCGGGTTCGACGGCCTCTGTACCTGACGGCGACGACAACGGCGTGAACGATACCAGCTCCGCCTTCGAATCAAACCCTTTGTCTACCAATTGGAGAAACGCCGTGAAATGGTTCATGTTCGGCGTGCACGGCGCCGGGCATGGACCCGTCGACGTCATCACGTTCGTGATGAGGACCTGCGTGGTGACACCCGGTCTGAAATAGATCTTCTGCGAGCCAACCTCGATCACCAGCTGATTTCCGTTGTTGGCTCGAATGTATCGCACCTTGTTGCTCAACGCCTTGTGGCCCGGCGGCATCAATTCGGTGCCATCTGTTTTCACGAATTTCCAGACCGACCTCGCTCCGACTCCGGTTGGCTTCAGCACGGTGAGGTGCCCATGTTTCAACGCAACAGTCGACGCCACTTTCGACAGGTCGTTCACCTTCGTTGCGCCGCAGAGTACCTTCAGGTCCGGCACGCGGTTCAGCGAGTGCCAACCGGGTTCACTGGTCGGCGTTTCCGCGCCGTCCTCGCCGGATGTGTCATCCGAGATCAAATGGTCCGGCCCGCTATCGGCCTTCGGCATCGTGACCGCATTGCCCTGGAGGTCCCAGAGCCAGTACACGTCGCTGCCGGCGGGAACCTGGTGCGCCGCATCGGGCGCGGTCGTCCTCGTCGTGTCGATCGCCGACCGCAGAGCCCGCATCTGCAGCGTGTGCGTCGGGACACCCACTTTCGCTCCATCGATCATGTGGACTCTGGTGTTCGCACCGCTTCCCTCGATGATGTACAGGCCCTCGAAATCTACCTGCAACTCCGACGCTGCACTCGCGGCCGGCATGGGGTCCAGACTCGGCTTCTGGTCGCTCTTGCAGCCGACAGCTGAGAATGCTCCGGCCGCTCCCATCATGATGAACTGTCGTCGATCAAATCTCATAAAGCCTCCTGTTAATGGCCGAAGCGGCGCTGACCAGACTCGCCAAACGCTTCTGCGCCGCCGATGACTGCAAAGCTCGCCCAACTGAGTGGATCGTCACGCTGCGCGGTCCCACTCGCGAGTGCGGCAAGCTGCGCTGCCCGCAGCGCGTTGGCCGGTGTCGCGCCTCTACTGAGCGCCTGATGAAACGCCACGAAAAGCGTGCGCGTCGCGCGGTCGTCAACGTCAAATAAACTCGCGACGACGATTGGCACGCCGGCCGCAAGGAACGGACGCGCAAGACTGAACACGCCTTCGCCGCGGCGAATACGTCCGGCGCTGGTACGACACGCCGCTAGCACGACGAGGCGCGTGCGGTCGAACGGCATCCGGGTGATTTCATGCGCGAATAGCGTTCCCTCTGTCTGGCCGTTGGAGCTGGCAAGGAGCAAATGCGACAGCCCCGGGTAGTCGTCGTTCGAGACGGCGTGGCCGGCAAAGTGGACCACGTCGTACGAACCCGCCGACGACACGAACCGCGCCTTTGTCGCCGCCTCGCTGATCAGGAGTGTCGGATCGGCGTAAAGCTCCGCGATGTCACGCGCTTCACGTTCGGCGTCCGGCAGCGTGACTGGGGCCACGCCGTCGAGTCGAGGATTGCCGACCACGAGGGCCCGCGCCGGGGCGGCGCCCCGTGCCACAGGCGGCGGGCCGCCGTGTCGAAGGAACATCGTCAGGCTAGGCGCTGTGGCGATCACGTGATCCTGCACCAGATATCGGCCCGTTTCGCGCCGCATCAACCCTGCGAAAGGCACGCCGTGTAGCACGCCGTCGGGCACGATGACGATGGGACCGCCTTCGGGCAGGCTGTCCTGCACGGGTCGAATCAACTGGTCGTACAACGTCGCCAGAACCGACGAATCGCGACCGGCGGTCTTGTCGGTATATCGAGCGAGCAATCGGGCCAGGTCCGCCTGCCGGACGGGCTGGTCGGCAAACGCCTGACGGCCGCTGGCGAGCGTCCAGATTAAGAGGCGGTCCTCGAGTGCCGCGAAATACAACACGGTGACACCCGATGGCAGGACGGTGCCGATATCGGACGGCAGTTCCGGCTCGATGACGCTTTTAGCGCCGAGCGCGTCCAGCAGCGTGCGCGCGCGCGCTTGCTCGGCGTACCGCAGGGCGCGTGTCAGGTCATGACGATCGATCTGGAGCCGGATCATTTCCGTGAACAGGTCCCACGGCTGCTCGAAATACGAGCTCCGCAGGGCGTCGGACGAGATCGACGCGCGCATGCGCTCGAACACTCTGATACCGGCGAGAAAATCTTGTTCCGCGAGATCGGGCTGCCGCGCCGCGAGATGCGCACGTCCGCGGGCAAGATACGCGCCTGCTAACCGCCAGCTTGTTCCCGTGCGTTCGAAATATCCGAGCGCCCTTGACAGCGCGTCGACTGCTTCGGCCGGGCGCTCTCGGTACGTCGTTTCGCCGCGCGCCAGCCATATGCGCGCTTCGTTTCGCGAGGTCAGGAGCGGATCACGAACGGATGCAAGATACCGCTCGGCCTCTGCCAGGTCCTCGATTGCACGGTTCGACTGACCAAGGCGCTTGTAGATTTCCGCGCGATTCAGGATCCCCGCGAGCACGGCCGGCGGCCGCGACCACTGGCGGGCGTTGTCGAGCGCCGCCTCTTGCAGGTGAAACGCTGCTTCGGGCAGTTCCTCGCGCAGCGCCGCATAAGACGCTGCCTGGAGCACCACATAACGAGAACGACGATCCTGGGTGAGCTCGACGCGTTTGAGCCCAGCTCGCCACGCATCCCATGCTTGGACGGTATCCCCAAGAAACGAGAAGTCCTCGGCGATGACCGCATACGTCGAGGCCTCGTTGTCGATGTCGCCGGCGGCGTGAAACAAAGCAAGGGACTGCTGATAGTCCGCCAGGCCGGAGGAAAAATCGCCGCGATTCACGTGAACCAGTCCGCTGAGCCGCAGCGACTGTCCGCGCAGGCGGAGATAGCGACTGCTTGCCGAGTGGTCGCCGACCATATGGATCTCATCCAGCGCCACCGGAAAATCATTCGCGTAGTACACGCCAATCGCGATGTAGCGCTTCGCGGACCATGCCAGCGGACTACCGGCCTGCTCCAAGGATGCGACGAGATTCTTGAACTGGCGCGCGGACTCGGCGATCCGATCTTCGTTGTACGCATCGGTCGCCGCGCGGAACGACTGATGCGCGCGCGCCAGAGCTGCCCTTTTGGACGGGTCGTCTGAAGCAAGGCGCACCGCGAGCACGCAGTCGGCGGCAAAGAAGTCTCCGCGCTGTGCGGACAGCGCTGACGCCGGCGCGGCGAGACGATCGATTACTGCCCGAGCCTCGTCGTGTTTCCCATCGATGACGAGGCGCGGCCACTGGACCAGGAGCTGATCGTCGATCGCGTCGCGGACGACCTGAGGCGACGCGCTGACGGCGCGGTCGATGGCCACGCGATCGGAGCGGCGGATGGCGTCGACGAGGTCGCGGCGGATAGTTGACAGCGACGGCCCGTTCATCTCCGACAGCGTTCGTAGATGCTCGCGCGCTTCATCGGCCCAGCCCGACGTCGCATCGACTCGGAGATAGGCTTGCCACGCCTCGCGCGCTCGTGCATTCAGCGATAGCGCCTCGAGCGCAAGCGCGCGGTTGAACCAAGCCTCGGCTTTTCGTGGATCGGCCAACACCGCGCGCTCAGCGAATGTCACGGCCCTCGCGAGGTCTTGCGCGTGCTGCGGCGCGGAGGCGCGAACGAGATAGGCCGCGGCCAGATCGCTCAGCGATCCTGCTGGAGGCCTGGGGCGATCGATGGCTTCCTCGAGCGCTGGCACGGCGCGACGCGTATCGCCGCTCACCAGGTACGCGATGCCGAGTGCGCCCACAGCGTCCGGCGACGGTCGTTCGGACGCCCGTTTTTCGAGATGCCCGACGGCGATGCGCACGTCGGCTGACGTCGGCGTTGTCAGCAGCCCGACAGCGCGTACGCGCGCAGCCGGCGCGTAGCGGAATCCGCCGCTCAGCCTCGGTTCAACAGGTCGATGGTCGCCGACTGCGTCGACAAGCTCCGCCAACGCGTTGGCAGGCCCGAGCGCCAGTCTGGTGGCGACCGCCGCGAGCGCCGCGACCACACCGAACGCCCACGCAACCCTGCGACGGAGTGTCATGATCAAACCTTCATTTAATCGCCGCCCAGACGCTGCAGGTGAATGCGGGCTTCCGCAGCCCACCCCGATGAATCGTCCACCTCCAGATACGCCTGCCACGCCTGACGCGCGTCGTCGAACATCGACAGGTGATCGAGCGCGAAGGCGCGATTGAACAGCGCCTCACGCATTGATGCGTCACGCTGCACAGCTAGGCTGGCCAGGGCCAATGCGCGCGACACATCCTGCGGCCGGTTCTCGCGCACGCCGCGCACGAGATACGCTGCCGCCAGATCGCTCAGAGCTGTCGCAGTGTTCGTCCGATTCGCCGCGTCTTCCAGCGTCGAAATCGCGCGCGGCACGTCGCCAGCGACGAGGTAGGCGATGCCCAGTTCGTGCAGATTCTTGGCGGTCTGGCGCCGCACAGTCTCCTTCTCGATGCTCGCGATCGCAATGCGGACATCAGGCGAGGCCGTCGCACCCTCGGCTCCGCGCACCGGCCCGCGCACGGGCCCGTACACGAACCCGCCGCTCAGCCGCGGCTCGAATGTGCGATCCGTGCCCACCGCGGCGACGAGGGCGCGCAGGTGCGATGAATCGCCGCGCCACAGAACGGTGCCGGTCCCAATCGCGAGGACAAGTGACGCGGCTGCTGCCAGGCCGGCCGCCGACGACCAGAGGGCCGACTTCGACTGCCACCACTTGGCGGCAGACACTGATTCGACCTCGAGCCCTGCCGCGGGAATCTCCTCCACCGGCATCGCAGGCATCTGCGCCGCCTCCGTCACCACGAAATAGCAATCGTCGCAGTCCGCCACATGCTGCGTGACGTGCTCACGCTCGTCCCGAGTCAGCCGGCCGTCGAGATACGCGGCCAGCGTCTCGGCGTCGGGA
>Ga0075418_10009165_pt1 | contig 11100 bp, 9 predicted proteins | sample SoiMetdeltSBSDD2_FD_81776 | JGI IMG/M metagenome (GOLD analysis project Ga0075418, IMG submission 81776) | Bulk soil microbial communities from a Populus tree surrounding site in Tennessee, USA - Soil MetaG P. deltoides SBSDD2 | ecosystem: Environmental > Terrestrial > Soil > Tree plantation...
CGGGTTGCGGCAGTCGATCTACTACGCTCCGAACATCGTCGGCGGTGCGAACACGGTTACCGTGACCTTCGATCGCGCGGCCGACCATCCCGACATCCGTATTCTCGAATACCGTGGCGTGACCACCCTGGATGTGGCGGCGGGCGCTTCGGGGCGGAGCACGACACCCAATAGCGGCTCCGTGACGACGACGGCGCCAAACGAACTCATCTTTGGAGCCAATATGGTGTCGTCCATCACCAAGAACGCGGGCTCGGGTTTCACCTCGCGCGTGATCACGAGTCCCGACAGTGACATCGCTGAAGACCGAATCGTTAGTGCGATTGGGACATACAGCGCTACTGCCAGTACGGCCACTGGCTACTGGGTCATGCAGATCGTGACGTTCAAATAGAAGCAGTCGCTGCGATGATTCATCTGGCACGCGGAATTCTTGTCACTGCCCTGATTGCGGCGTCGCATGGCTTTGCCCGTGCGGACAGTAGGGTAATCAGCCCGCCGCTGTCGATCGCGGAACAACATCGGAGTGACGATAGTCGTGGCGATCTGATGGTGTCGGCGGCAGCGCGCGGAGACCTGGCCGGCGTGGAGGCGTTTCTAAGAGACGGAATCGACGTTGATACGCCGAATAGAGATGGGTTCACCGCCTTGATGTGGGCTGCGGGGCAGGGCCGCGAAGCCATCGTGTCACGGCTGCTGGAACGCGGGGCCCATGTGAACCGTAGCAGCCGCGACGGTACCACGGCGCTGATGGCGGCCGCGAGCCAGGGACACATTGCGATTGTCCGAACGCTCCTTGCAAAGGGTGCGCAGGTAGAGGCGCGGCGCGCGGATGGCCGGACGGCTTTGACGTGGTCCGCAGCGGAGAACCAGGCAGCAGCCGTTGAATGCTTGCTGGCGGGTGGCGCGGACGTCAATGCCGCGGACGCGCGCGGCTTGACCTCACTGATTCTCGCGTCCGCGGATCCTCAGCGGGAAGAGGGGAGCGGCCGGACGCTTCCGGTCGTTCAGATGCTGCTCGAGCACAAGGCTCGCGTGAATCAGTCCGCCACAGACGGCTCGACTGCCTTGATGTGGGCCGCGCGGAAGGGGGATTTGGGTGTCGTTCAGATCCTTCTCGAGTCCGGCGCCAACACAAACGCGGTTGCCGAGGACGGGATGACCGCTTTGATGCATGCGGCGTCGGGGCAAGCGTCCCCTTCGGTGGCCGAGGCACTTATCGCCAAGCACGCTGAGGTCGATTCACGCGCGCGGCGTGGTCAATCGGCGGTGCTGATGGCTGCCGAGCGTCGCAGCGCGTCCATGCTGAACGTCCTGCTCGCCCGCGGTGCGAATCCGAACCTGGCGGACTCGGAGGGCCGCACACCGTTGATGGCCGCTGCCAGGCGGGGCCGGCTGCAATGTGTCGAGTCGCTCCTGCAACACCGCGCGGATGCAAAGCTTCGAGATAACGCGGGGCGAACTGCGCTCGACCTGGCGCTGGAAAACCGCTACATGCAGATCGCGAGCGTGATCAAAAGCAGCGCAACGAGATAGTGTTCTCAAAAACCGCTTCCGTGCGCCGATCTACACCACCGCAGTTTCAGCGCGGCCTGTCGCTACTGAGAAATGCGCGTATTGTTCGTTTCGTAGCCGGTCCGCAATCCTCCCCTCCGGGAGGACCACGTCGTCATACGTCAACAACCCATCCTTGGGGATATCGCGTTTCAGGACGCACCCTTCCACCAGGCCTTCGGGCAAATACCGTCCCGTCCGCATCTCCTCTGAATTGACGGCTTCACCGTACGTCATGTAGTTGCCGTAATCGTCGAGCGTCTCTCCAGCTTTCAAGTCGCGCTTCGCCACCGCACATACTTCGACCACTGGTCCGCCCAGAGGCTTCGCCACGGAATCTCGGAACAGTACAGCGCGGGCGATCGCATTCGGGACTTCGAAGTGCACCAGGTGATAGGGAATGAAAAAGGAGTACAGAGGCCCGGGCCCCATCTTGTACAGATTCAGGTAGTGTTGCTGCTTGGGGTCAGTATGTTCTGCGAGCACGTAGACCTTTGTGAGCGGCGTGCCGACGACGTAGTCGATGATTCCGCCGAGGCGGCGAACCTCGTCGATGTCGTACAAGCTCCCAATCGTCATGACGTCGCCCTTGTACTCGAGCCCGCGCGACATTCCACGTGACTTCACGACGAACCCGGTCGCGTTGGCGACGATAGCCTGCTCGAAGCTGATTTTCGATCCGTCCGCGAAGCTGGTCACCATCGCGGGGTTCTGACCCCACTTCTCGGCGAATCCCTTCTGAGTCGTGGGCGTGCGGTAGGGATCCTGAAGTCCTTTGATGTTGCCGATGACACGCGGCGTCAGGCCGAGCCCCTTCACCCAGCGATACAGGTTGATCTGGACACCAGGCTCGTCTCCCTCGCAGGCCGACAGAACGACGCCGTACTTGGCCGCGTACGTCTGGAGGATCGGACCGATGGTCGCGTCGATCTCGGCATTCATCAGCACGACGTCCTTGCCGTGTTTGAACGCTTCGAGCAACACTCGCGCGCCAAATTCTACGGACCCCGTCGTTTCTACGAGCACGTCGACGTGCTCTGAGCGGGCAAGCAACATCGCGTCTTCTGTGGCGACGGGACGGCCTGCGCTCACGGCGTCGTCGAACGCTTTCTGCGTTTCTGCCTCGACCGCCTCGCGTCCTGCGTAACTGAATGCATCGACAGCTCGAGCGATTCGGCGGTTGTAGATGGCGACGACCCGCATGCCCGTCACGCTGTTGACGATTTGGTTCGTCAGCCCACGCGCCATGAAACCGGCGCCGACGATCCCAACCCGGATTGGCTTGCCTTCCGCTTCACGCTTCTGGAGCGCTGTATCTACAAGAATCATCGTGACCTCTGCTCGCCGGCCAGCGCCATTCGCGACTTCAGCTCTGCTTCAACCTCCGCCAGCGGCTTCCACTGCCGATCCTTTTCGGACATCGTGGTGATGGGAAGCGGCCACTCCAGCTTCAATGCTGGGTCGTTGTAGAGGAGTCCGCCTTCGGACCCCGGTGTATAGAACTCACCAACCTGATAGGTCGTTTCGGTATCGTCCATCAGCGCCTGATAGCCGTGTGCGAAACGTTCAGGGATGTAGATGCCTCGATGATTGTCGGCGCTGAGCTCAACGGTGATGTGCTGCAAGTAGGTCGGGGACTCGGGTCTGAGGTCGACGATGATATCGAGCACGGCGCCTCGGCTTGCACGAACCAGCTTCGATTCCGCCGCCGGCGGATACTGGAAATGCATGCCGCGCAACGTCCCCTTTTTCTTGTTGAAGCCGATGTTGCACTGCGCGATCACCGGTTTCAGGCCATGCGCGGCGAACTCCTTCTGACAAAATGCGCGGGCGAAGAAGCCGCGTTCGTCGTCGCGTCGTTCGAGATCGATGATGAAGGCACCTTTGAGTTTCGTTTCGGTAAAGAGCATCGTGATCCTTCGATAGAGATTTGAGCGGCGGCGGATGATGTGCGGCCGTCGGCTACAGGTGTCGAGCAAGCGCTCGGCCATCAGAGCCGCACGAAAGGGCCAGCGGAAGCCTCGTTTTTCGGGTTTTTTCAACCTACTCGACGCGTAGGCCGCAGCCGTCCGGACTTTAGTCGTCTATTTGGAAGACTTTGTTCTGCTTATCAAGATCTCAGAACCCGGTTGCATCACCGGGCCAACACCCAAAACTCCCTGTTTTCAGGCAGATCCGAGGGGCCAGTTCAGCCCCTGGTGTGGCGACGTCTTTGCTGAACGATGGCAGGGCTGAGTCCGATTTACGTACCGCCCTTTGGATTCTCACAGAAAAACAGCCAAATCGGAAGGATCAATGAAGATACTCGTTACGGGTCATCACGGTTACATCGGCTCGGTCATGGTTGGCGTGCTGAGCCGGGCGGGTCACGAAGTGACCGGTCTGGACACCTACCTGTACGAAGGCTGTGACTTCGGTCCGAACCCCCTGACGTGCCCGGTCATCCAAAAGGACATTCGCGACGTCGAGCCTGCAGATCTCGCCGGATTCGATGCCGTTATTCATCTCGCCGCTTTGTCGAATGACCCGCTTGGGTGCCTGGATGAAGAGTGCACCTACGACATCAATCATCGCGGCAGCGTAACGCTCGCGAAGGTGGCGAAAGCCGCCGGCGTTCCCCGCTTTCTCTTTGCCTCGTCGTGCAGTCTCTACGGTGCCGCTGGGGACAAGATGCTCGACGAGCGTGCTGACTTCAATCCGATCACCGCCTATGGATCATCGAAAGTCCTCGTCGAACAGGACGTGACGAAGCTCGCAGACGACTCTTTCAGCCCGACGTTTCTTCGTAACGCGACAGCTTACGGTGCGTCGCCGCGTCTTCGCGCCGACATCGTCGTGAATAACCTCGTCGGGGTTGCTTACACCACCGGCAAGATTCTGATTCAGAGCGACGGGACGCCGTGGCGGCCACTCGTGCACGTGCAGGACATCTCGCGCGCGTTCCTTGCGGTTCTCGAGGCGCCGCGTGAAGCGGTTTATAACCAGTCCTTCAACGTCGGCAGCAGTCAGGAGAACTACCAAATCCGAGAGATCGCCGACATGGTGCAGGAAGTCGTTCCCGGCTGCACGGTGCAATACATGGAGGGCGGTGGCCCCGATCCCCGTTGCTATCGCGTCAACTGCGACAAGCTGACGGCTCACATTCCGACGTTCAAGACGGAATGGACGGTGCGCCGTGGCGTTCAGGAGCTTTACGAAGCCTACGTGCAGAACGGCCTGACGGCGGAGATGTTTGCCGGCTACGTCAGACTTCCGAGAATTCAGGCGTTGCTCAGAGACGGTCGTGTCGATGCGATGTTACGGCCGCGCGCGGCCTCGGTGACGGTGTAGGACAGCCTGCAGGCGAGGGGAGTGACATGAAGGTCGTGTTGTTCTGTGGTGGGCTCGGGATGCGGATTCGCGAAGCGAGCGATAGTGTGCCCAAACCGATGGTGACGATCGGATATCGGCCGATCTTGTGGCACTTGATGAAGTACTACGCTCATTACGGACACAACGACTTCGTCATCTGTCTCGGTTATCGCGGCGACGTCATCAAGAACTACTTTCTGAACTACAGCGAGTGTCTGTCGAACGACTTTGTCCTCTCCGAAGGCGGCAAGAAGCTCGAGCTGCTCGGTAGCGACATTCACGACTGGAAGATCACGTTCGTGGAAACCGGCCTGACGTCGAACATCGGCCAGCGACTGAAGGCGGTCGAAAGAATCGTCGGCGACGAGCCCGAGTTCCTCGCGAACTACAGCGACGGGTTGACCGACCTCCGGTTGCCGGTGCAAATGGACCACTTCCGTCGGCATGATGATGCCGTCGCGAGCTTCGTCAGTGTGAAGCCGAACCTGAGCTATCACCTGGTCTCGACCCAGCCGAATGGGCTGGTTTCGTCAATCGAGGACATCGGCCGGTCGCCGATTCGGATCAACGGCGGGTTCTTCATTTTCAAGCATGAGATTTTCAAGCACCTGCGTCCCGGCGAGGAGCTCGTGCGCGAGCCGTTCCAGCGGCTCGTCGCTGAGCAGCGACTGACCGCCCACGAGTACGACGGATTCTGGATGTCGATGGATACGTTCAAGGATCGTCAGCAGCTCGAGGACATCTACTCGCGCGGCGGCGCGCCATGGGAAGTGTGGAACAACACCAACGGCGTCGCTGCCCCGGCGACTCTCGCCGGCGCCGGAGTCGGCGTCTAGCGTACAATTCTGCGTGCGCGCGTCGGCATGCTCGAACTGAATCTCGGCACGGGCAGGGGGCCACTCAGGGTCCTTTGCCTCGGCGCTCACTCCGATGACATCGAAATCGGCTGTGGCGGCCTGATCCTGTCGCTCATTCAAGGGCGACGGCCCATTGACGTCACCTGGGTCGTCTTCTCAGGCTCCCGAGAGCGTGAGCGCGAGGCCAAACGTGGCGCCACTGCCTTCCTCAAGGGCGCTGCTCGCGCCGACGTCTTCGTTCACGGATTCAAGGACGGACACTTTCCGTACGACGGAGCGGCCGTGAAAGCGGTGTTCGAGTCCTTGAAAGCCGTCAAGCCAGACCTCGTACTGACCCATTATCGCGACGACCGGCACCAGGACCACCGCGTGCTCTCGGATCTCGCGTGGAACACGTTCCGCGATCATTTGGTGCTCGAGTATGAGATTCCGAAATTCGACGGCGATCTCGGTCAGCCCAACTTGTTCGTTCAACTCGATCGATCGACGGCGGAGCGGAAGGCCAAGTACCTGACCAAAGTCTTCGGGAGCCAGCGCGACAAGCACTGGTTTTCGTCCGAAACGTTCATGGGACTGATGCGCCTGCGTGGCATGGAATGCCGGGCACCCGGAGGATACGCCGAGGCGTTCTATTGCCGGAAGGCATCTCTGCTTCTCTAGACCGCTCGTTACCTCGAGCGGCCCGCCGTCAGCAACGGATCGCGATTACGAGAACCGTGCGAGCAGGTGCCTGCTGCGTCGAATGCGATCGCGGCCAGCGTCGCCGGCCGCAATCAGCGCTTTCATGGTTCGACTGGGGTAGGCGTCATACTCGCCGATGAACGACACCTCGCGTCCATGCTCGCCCGAGAGCTGACGCTTGAATTGATAACCGCCCGCATTGCGAATCGGATCGATGCCATTCAGATCGTAGCTGTTACAGCCTTGCGATTTGGCCCAGGACAGCATGTGCCAGTGAACAAGGTACGAGGCATACGTCGAGATCCCGAAATCGCTTGTGGCACCGAACAGGTAGAGGGCCGTATCTCCGAGAGCGGAGCAGACACCGCCGGCGCACACATCTCCATCGACGCTGCACAGGAAGGCCCGCATCTTCAACGCCGGCGGCAAACGGTGTTGGATCGTTTTGAGTTCGGTCACGTCGACGAAGCTCGCGAATCGCTTACGTTTGACCATTTCCCGGTGGATGCGCTCAAACTGGAGAAAGAAGTTCTCATCCTCGCCTTCGAGCATGGTAGCTCGCTGCTTCCGCGCCTTGTTCAGGTTGTAGCGCCACTTGTGATGAAGGCCGCGAGAGAGTTCATCGAGGGTTGGCCGGAGATCGATCACGATCGTGGACTGGACCTTCGCGCCCTCCCGCAGGACATAGCCTTCGTCCTGCAGGAGAGCTTGGACGAACTCGTTGTCCGCGCCGGAAACGCGCGGCAGGATTCGCAAGGAGAGGCCCCGACGGCCGACGTATTCAGTCTTCAGCGCTCTTACGGCATCCTGAAAGGACGTCAGCTCGCCATGCTGGTCTCGTCGTCGGGAAAGGGGGCCCCAACGAACGTAGGCGATGCCCGACCGGAAAAAAGGAAGGTGAACAACTCGCGCCTGCGCGGCCGCGGCCACGTCGGCGCCGTTCCTGACGACGAGATGACTGAGTTTTGATTCTCCGCTCTTGACGGCCTCGTAGGGCCACGTCTGATAGATGTTGGCGTCGGAAAACCTGGTCGTCAGGACATTCCAGGATGTTTCATCGATCCGATCCACTTCTACAGCAGGGAACATTCGCAAAGGCCTGCGAGCAGGCCCCAGATCATCGCCTTGTCTACTCGACTTCCCCAATTGACCGCACGGGCCGCGTACTTCCCAAGCCGGACTGACTCGAGCGCGTCCTTGTATCTCTGTCCGTCAAGACACAGGAACTCATTCGGGTTTCTTGGGTGGGTCATCACTTCGACGCTGGCAGTCTTCGCCAGTTCTGCGACCTCGCGCAGCGGCCGTCCGCGGCCACTCAAGGATTGCTGGAGCGAAAAGAAGTAGTCCGTCAGTGTGTAACGCCGGCCCAGCAACGTGTCGACGACCCGGCGATACGCGCGATTGAAGACTCCCTTTTCGCCATGAGCGAAGGTAAAGTTCCTCCGCACCCGAGTCCCCGCCGGGATGACCCGATCGATGAGCATGTTTGCGCAAAGATGAAGGTGGCGGTGACCGTCGATGTGCGATGGTGGCCGTCCGTACAGCCGCCGGAATTCGTCGACTTCGGCCTGGTACACGGCGTCAAACGACCGCCGAAGTCTTGGGTCGTAGAACAAAACGGCATAGCGGCCGCGGTCGAAGAACCTGACCAGCGAATCGTGATGATGTCTGAGGCTGCTCGGCACGTTGCGGCTCATCCACCGCTCACAAAAATTCAAGTGGAGTCCGACGTCGGCGTCGAGATCTTGTGCGATGTCGGCCGCCCGTTCGGAGTCATCCATGAAGACCATGGCACTCAGCGACGTCACTCGTCCGCGCTGGACGAGCGCAGCCGCCGTATCGGTTTCCGCGACCGATCGGCCAAAGTCGTCAGCATTGATTATCATCATCGGTTCGCATGCTCGAATCTGGCCCACCAGGCCGGCCTGGAGCCCCGCTCCTTGTTCCCAGAGTTCGGTCCTAGCCGTCTCGTGAGCGTTTTCGCTCTCGAGGCGCTTCTGGATTTCAGTCAGTTGATGGATGAAAATGATGCGACGACATGACCGTTCGTACGGTTCCTTCGCGCTTCGCCGAAATTAAATCACATATTTGACTGCGTGATCAGTTGGATTTCGCAGTTTTTGAGCCCGCGGTTCGTGTCCCTCCGGTGCAGTCGACTCATGCCCACGCCGGTCGCGCGTGAGCCGTGTACCATGCGGACTTTTGTCGGTCACATAGATCCCTTCTTGACGCACGTAAACTTCTTGCACACGTGTAGTGGTGCTTTTTGAAGCGACCCCTCATGCGCGCGTGACGTGGTCTTGCGAGGATCGATCCAGCGCCATTACCTGGCAGGAGCGCGCGTCGTTCCGCCTGCGAGGCGAGGCGGCTTAGTGTCCACGTCCGTTTGAGTTCTTTGACGCAGCCTGTGCGGTCTTTGGCCCTTTGCCCGCGTTTGCGTTCCACACTGTCGCGCGGCCCTCGCCGGTCAAGCGGTACTTGAACCCAAATACACGGCCGCCATCGCTGATGCTCTCGACCTGCGTGTAGGTCCCCAGCCCTGATAGATCGATGTTGATGAGACCGTCGGCTGGCGTCCAGGCGAAGCCTTGCAGGCCCTGCCCGTCGGCGGTCACGCTGTTGCCGACGATGACTCCATCCTGGCTGATGCCTGCGGCATAACTATCGCCACTGGTTGTCGTACCCAGATTGATCATGCCGGTTGCGTACGACCACTTGAAGGCTCGCAGCTCCTCGTTGCCGATCGTAGACGTGTAGCCGACCACAATTCCGTCGTTGTTCACCGCGGTCGCGTAACCGCTGAGGCCATTTGCGAGGGTACCGAGGTCGATCATGCCCGAATCGGATGTCCAGACGAAAGGATGGGGGTAGGACGGATCGCCTGCCGTATAGCTGTAGCCCACAACCACGCCGGTATCGCTGACCGCAAGAGCCTCGCCGTACGGTCCGCCGAGCGAACCGAGGTCGATCAGTCCGGTGGATTGCGTCCACACGAATGGCCGTGACTGCGCGAAGTCCGCCGTGTAGGCGGTTCCAACGACGAGGCCGCTGCAATTGACGGCGTTCGGATACGTGTCGCCGCCCAGGCCTCCGAGATCAACCATGCCTGCATTCCGTGTCCAGACAAAACCGTGGGTCGTGAAGTCGTTCGTCGCTTTCCAACTCAGGCCGATCACCACATTCTTGCTACTGATCCCCGTCGCGTAGCTGTTGCTGAGAGAGGGGAGAGTTCCGAGATCCACCATTCCACTCTTTTCAGTCCAGATGAACGCATGCTGTGATCCCGTTGCGGTGCCGCTTGCGCCGGCGATGACGCCGCCGCCATTCACCGCAGTCGCGATGCTCAGCGTGCCTCCCAGTGTTCCCAGATCGATCATGCCCTCGCCTCTCGTCCATCGGAAGGCGTGGCTGAGCGTGGGATCACTCAGCGTGCTGTATCCGACCGCGACGCCGTTGTCGTTGAGCGCGAGAGGGTAACTTGTGTTTCCTCCCAGCGTCCCGAGGTCGGTGGGAAGGAAGGTGGGCGAGGCGGCAAGAACGGTCGCAATCGCGCCTACCGCGGCGGCAGTGGCCACGACTCTGCTGCGGCGCAGTCCTGACAACGAAGAAGTATGACGCACGAATTCGGATCCAAGTCTCATCGCCATCGACATAATGTCCCCGCCACCATGTTTGACTTCTTCCAGCTCTAAGAACTGCTAACGACTGACGGCGATGGTTTGTACAGAATCCCGTATTCATTCCGGTATTACGCGAACGCCCGCCGAATCGTTCGTCGCAGGACGCAACGCTCATACTGGCGATGCGCCTGCCATGTGAACTCGCTTTGGCTTCAGAACTAAGCGCCCGTCGACCTCCGTTGCATCCGTCTCCTGCGTGAGGGGTAACTCTTCCCCGCGCGGCTCACTTCGAACGGCTACTTGCCGTCTTCGAGCGAGGCCAGAATCGTCCGTGCGTCTCCCGCGCCGGTGAAATCCGGTTTGAGAGCGAGGGCACGATTCAGCGATCGAGAGGCCTTGACCTTCTCCCCAGCCCGGCTGTACGCGAGGCCGAGGTGATAGTGATACTCAGGGTTCGAGGGTTCCTTTTCGACCGTCGCCTCGAGAAGTGGCAGCGCAAGCAAGGGCAGGTTCTTCTTGTAGTAGATGAAGCCCAGCGTGTCGTTGACTTGCGGCGTATTCGTCAGCTGACGTTTCGCTGTTTGCGCGAGCTGCAGCGCGATGTCCAGGTTGCCGCCGTGCTCGGCGTACATCCACGCGAGGTTGTTTGCCGCCACGGCAGCATTGGGATCCAGTTGGAGCGCTCGCTCGTACCGTTGCTGTGCCCCGGGCTTGTCGCCCTGGCTTTCCTTGAGCATGGCAGCGAACGTGAGCGCGGCCACTGGTTTCGGATCGCGTTTCGCGAGCGCCTCGAATTCAGCAAGCGCTTCCGCGACGCGGTTCTGGCTGGCATAGAGCTGTCCCAGCGCCGCGTAGGCGGAGAGCTGCGAGGGATCGTCCTTTAGTACGCGTCGGAACAACTCCTCGGACTTTTTCAAATCACCTGTCGCGGCATAGGTGCGGCCCGCCAGCATCAGCGCGACCGGCTTGACATCGGTGGCGTTCGACAGTGCGTCGGCGCGCGCCCGCGCAGCATCGCGGGCGCCCTCGGAGAGGTC
>Ga0075418_10009166_pt1 | contig 11100 bp, 9 predicted proteins | sample SoiMetdeltSBSDD2_FD_81776 | JGI IMG/M metagenome (GOLD analysis project Ga0075418, IMG submission 81776) | Bulk soil microbial communities from a Populus tree surrounding site in Tennessee, USA - Soil MetaG P. deltoides SBSDD2 | ecosystem: Environmental > Terrestrial > Soil > Tree plantation...
CAGGCGCTCCGGAACTCGCTCATCCTGGGTCTTGCGACGGCCGTGCTGAGCGTCGCCATCGGCCTGCCGCTGGCCTGGGCCGTGAGCCGGACGAACGTGCCGGGCAAGCCGTTCATCCATTTCACCGCGATCATCTCGTATCTCACGCCGCCCTTCCTGACCGCCATCGCCTTCGTGAACCTCTTCAGCCCGCGCGCCGGGCTGGTCAACCGGTTCTTCCGTGACGTGCTCGCGATGCCGGGGTTCACCTTCGACGTGTTCTCGATGGCCGGTCTCATCCTCGTCACGGTGCCCCACACGTTCCCGTTCGTGTATCTGCTGGCCGCGAGCGCGCTCGAGTCGGTCGACGCGTCCATGGAGGAATCGGCCCAGATCCTGGGCGCCGGCCGGTGGCGGACGGCGCTGGCCGTGACCGGCCCGCTGGTGGCGCCGGCGGTCCTTTCAGGCGCGCTGGTCGCCTTCGTGAACGCGATCGCGCTCTTCGGCTCGCAGGCGATCGTCGGCCTGCCGGGCCGCGTCTTCACGCTGCCGACCCGCATCTACGCGCTCTTCGACTATCCCCCGCAGTACGGGCTGGCCTCGGCCCTGTCGCTGATCTTCGTCGCGCTCACCGTCGCCGCGCTCTACCTGCAGCGGCGCTACCTGGCCCGGCGCTCGTACGTGACGCTCGGCGGCAAGGGGAGCCGCCCGCAGCTCGTCGATCTCGGCCCAGCGCGGTGGGGCGTGTTCGGGTTCTGCGCGGCGGTATTCGTGGTCGCGGTGGCGGCGCCGTACCTCACGCTCCTCGCCGTGTCCGTGTCGCGCTCGTGGGGGCTCCATTTCTGGGAGAACCTGACGCTCCAGCACTACCGATTCGTCCTGCTGGAATACGACGTTACACGGCGGGCCATCTGGAACAGCTTGATCCTTGCCAGCGCCACCGCGACGCTCGCCGTGCTCCTCGGCAGCTTCGTTGGCTGGCTCGATCTCCGGACGACGCTCAGAGGACGAAAGCTCCTCGACTACGTTTCGCTGATTCCGCTGGGCCTGCCGGGTATCGTCGTGGCGGTGGCGCTCATCCAGTTCTGGCTGCGCGTTCCGCTCCCGATCTACGGCTCGCTCCTGATCATCCTGCTCGCGTATACCGGACGCTTCGTGCCCCTCGGCGTGCGCTCGGCCAACGCCGCCTTCCGGCAGATCGACCCCTCGCTGGAAGAGACCGCCCGGGTCACCGGCGCGGGCTGGCTTCGCACGTTCTGCAGCGTCACGCTACCGCTGGCCCGTCCCGGCCTCTTCGCGGGCTGGCTTCTCGTCTTTGTGCCGGCACTGCAGGAGCTCTCCGCCTCGGTGCTCCTCTTCAGCTCGGGCTCCATCACGCTCGCGGTCGCTGTCTACAATCTCTACGAGACGGGGGCGCTCGGGCCGGTGTCGGCGCTCGCCATCGTGACCATGCTGATCATCACCGCGGCGCTCGTCGTCGCCACGCGCCTGGGCCGGGGCCAGGCGGGCATCCCGCGCGGCGAGCGAGGGGCGGTGGCCCAGTGACGCGGGCTCGGCGCAGGCGGAGGAGCTAGGCGTGGCCGGGATCCAGATCGAGCGGGTGACCAAGCGCTTCGGCGCCGTCACGGCGGTGCGCGATCTGAGCCTCGAGATCGGCGACCGCGAGTTCGTCACGCTGCTCGGCCCGAGCGGCTGCGGCAAGACCACGCTGCTCCGTCTGATCGCGGGATTCATGACGCCGGACGCGGGCTCGATCCGCGTGGGCGCGCGCATGCTCTCGACGCCGACCGCCGTCGTGCCGCCGGAGCGCCGGGGCATGGGCATGGTCTTCCAGAACTACGCCGTCTGGCCGCACAAGACGGTCTACCAGAACGTTGCCTTCGGTCTCGAGGTGCGCAAGGTCTCCCGGGGCGACGCCCAGGCGCGGGTGGCGCGGGTCCTCGAGCTGGTTAACCTCGCCGGGCTCGAGGGGCGCTACCCGAGCGAGCTCAGCGGAGGCCAGCAGCAGCGCGTCGCGCTCGCCCGGAGCCTCGTGGTCGAGCCCGACATCCTGCTGCTCGACGAGCCGCTCTCGAACCTGGACGCGAAGCTCCGGGAGCGCATGCGGTGGGAGCTGAAGGAGCTACAGCGCCGCACCGGGATCACCTTCGTCTACGTCACCCACGACCAGTCCGAAGCCATGGCGCTCTCGGATCGCATCGCCGTCATGCACGGCGGCGAGATCATGCAGCTCGGCGCGCCGCGTCTGGTCTACACGCGCCCGGCCAACAAGACCGTCGCCGACTTCATGGGCCTGGTCAATCTGCTGCCCGCCCAGGTCGTCACATTCGCGGGCGACGACAGCATGGTCGCGGTAGGCGGCGAGCATCCGATCGCGGTGGCGCTGCCGCCCGGCACCGTCGCCGGGCAGACCGTGCAGGTCGCCGTGCGTCCGGAGAGTGTTCGGTTGATCCCGTTGTCCGCCGCCGGCACGCCGGGCGTGGTGCCGGGCAAGATCGCAGAAGTTACGTTCTTGGGGAACATCATCGACTGTTACGTGACGCTCGACGACGGCACGCGTATCCGGGCGCAGGTCGATTCCGGAAGGGTGCTCGAGGTGGGCCAGGCGGTCGGCGTCGAGTTCGACAGCCGGCAGGCGAGCGTGTTCAGCGCCTGAGCGCCGGCGTTGTGGCAGAATCCGGCCCAGGAGGGTTCCATGGCGGTCCAGGCGACGCGGACAGTCGAGGAGATGGAGGAGTACTGTGCGCGATTGAGAGCCGCCGGGCTCGACGCGCCGTGGTCACGGCCCGGGCCGCTCATCCCGCCCAAGCCCACGGCCACCCAGCCGCGCCACTGGCGCTGGCGCGACATCGAGCCGCTGCTGCGTGAGAGCAGCGAGTTCCTGAGCCCGCATCGCGGCGCCGAGCGCCGGGTGCTCCGCCTGCACAACCCCGGCGTGCCGGAGCGCACGGTCGCCCACAGCCTCGTGCTCGCCATCCAGTACCTGCTGCCGGGTGAGGTCGCGCCGGCGCACCGTCACTCGCCGACGGCCATCCGGTTCATGCTCCACGGCGAGGGCGCCTTCACGACGGTCGACAACCAGAAGTGCGCGATGAAACCCGGCGACCTCGTGCTCACGCCCGGCATGGCGTGGCACGACCACGGCAACGAGGGCGGCGCGCCCGTCTACTGGATGGACATCCTCGACTGGCAGATCGTCCGCTTCCTGGAGAACCTGACGTTCGAGCCCCATCCCGACGACCAGCAGGCGGCCCTCAGAAGCCCGGGCCGCGACATCTATTTCCCGTGGACCGACGCCTACGCGGCGCTGCAGCGGCGCGCGCAGGGAGAGCCCGATCCGTACGACGACGTCCTGGTCGAATACGTCGATCCGACCACCGGCTCGTCGCTGCGCCCGACGGTGGCCTGCTATCTACAGATGCTGCGGCCGGGTGTGCGCACGCGCGCGCATCGCGAGACCAGCTGCGCGGTCTATCGCGTGGTGCAGGGGCGCGGCACGACGACCGTGGACGACCAGACCTTCGCGTGGGAGCCCGGCGACTTCTTCGTGATTCCGCCGCGCGCCCGGCACGCCCACGCGAACGCCGGGACCGAGCCGGCCGTCCTCTTCACCGCGCAGGACGTGCCGATGCTCAAGCTGCTGCGCCTCTATCGCATGGAGCCGGCCGACTGAAACGCTGATCGAACGGGAAGCGCTCGAGCAGGGAAGCCCTGGGGAGGACCGCCGATGGCACGCGCCGGGTACCGCATCTTCGACGCCGACACTCACATCATCGAGGCCGCAGAACCTATCGAGGCCTACCTGTCGGCCGCGGACAAGACGCGGCTGGCCGGGCTCGGCGCCCTCGTCGGGCGCGCCCCGGGCAAGGCGGGTGTCTCTCGCTATCGCGTCGGCAAGCGGCCCGACCTCAATCGCCTGCTGGGCTCGCGCGACAGCGTGCCCCCGGCCGACGCGATCTCCCGCGGCTTGAAGGACGGCGGCACGCCCTGGGACGTTCGCTGGCAGGGACCGCCCTTCCCGGACGACCGCGTGAACTTCGACTCGCACGCCCGCGTGAAGGACATGGACATCGAGGGCGTCGACGTGAACATGGTCCTGCCCTCGGGCGGGCTCGCGGCGTTCAGCGGGCTCGATGACGTCGGCGTCGAGATGGCGATGTACGGGGCGTATCACCGTTTTCTCAAGGACTACTGCGCGCCCTATCCGGACCGCCTCACGAGCGTGCTCCACGTCACGGTCCGCGATGTGCCCGGATCGGTCGCCGAGATTCGCCGCTGCGGCCAGGAGCGGTGGCCCGTCGGCATCTTCCCGGTCTGCCCGCCGGGCATGACACTCGACGATCCGGACTGGGATCCCATCTGGGCCGCGGCGCAGGAGCACGACCTGACCGTGGTCATCCACTCGTTCACCATGTCGATCCCGTACCCGCCGGGCATGTGGGACAACTGGAACAACATGTTCCTGGTCCGCTCGGCCAGCCACGTGTGGAACGCCCAGCGCAACATGGCGGCGCTGATCGGCTCGGGCGTGCTCGACCGCTTCCCCGAGCTCAGGCTCACCTCGCTCGAGTGCGGGCACGGCTGGCTCGCGTTCTGGGCCTCGCGCCTGGACGAGCAGGCCGAGATGAGCCAGCACGCGCTGCCGCGGCTCAAGAAGAAGCCGAGCGACTACATCCGCGGGCCGCAGTACTTCCAGTCGATCCAGCTCCACGAGGGCGAGCTGTCGCTGCGCCAGGCCATCGAGGCCATCGGCGACGACACGCTGATGTTCGCGACGGACTACCCGCACTCCGAGAGCTGGTTTCCGAAGTCCGTGGACGCCGTGCTGAAGTGGACCACGATTCCCGAGAGCGCGCGGCGCAAGCTCCTGTGGGAAAACGCCACGCGCTGCTACCGGCGCTACAGCGGCTACAAGTCGGCGGTCGTCGAGCCGGCGGCCGCCGGGGCCCGGTGACCGGCGTGGCGCGACTGAATCTGACCCTCGCGTGCGGGGACTACGACCGCACGCGCGCGATCCGCACGGGCGAGGTGAAGCCCGACGGGGTCGAGCTGAACGTCGTGACGCTGGCGCCGGAGGAGATGTTCTACCGGATGGCGCGGTTCCGCGAGTTCGACGTCTCGGAGCTCTCGCTCTCGACCTACACTGTGCTCCGCGGCCGCGGCGAGCCGCTGGTCGCGATCCCGGTCTTTCCGTCGTCGAGCTTTCGCCACTCGTCGATCTTCGTGGGGACTCACGCCGGCATCAAGGTCCCGAAAGATCTGGTCGGCAAGCGCATCGGTGTCCCCAAGTACCACATGACGGCGGCCGTCTGGATCCGCGGCATGCTCGAGGACGAGTACGGGGTGGCGCCGCGGGACATGCTCTGGTTCGAGGGTGGCGAGGGCTCGCTGGTCAAGGAAGTGGACGTCACGTTGCCGCCCGCCGTCCGCCACCAGCTCGTGCCCACGGGGCGGACGCTCGGCGACATGGTGGCGGCGGGCGAGCTCGACGCCTACGTGGGCGCGCGGCGGCCGGCGGCATTCGGCGCCAAGGTCGCCCGGCTCTTTCCCGATTTCCGCCGTGTCGAGCGTGAGTACTACGAGAAGACCGGGATCTTTCCGATCATGCACACGCTGGTGCTCCGAGAAGAGCTGGCGCGCGCCCATCCGTGGCTCCCGCGGAGCCTCTACGACGCGTTCGTGGAATCGAAGCGGCTGGGCTACGAGCGTTTGAACTTCACCGCGGCCTTGCCGGTGAGCCTGCCCTGGCTCGTGGCCGAGGTCGAGGAGACGCGCGCGCTCATGGGCGATGATCCGTTTCCCTACGGGGTCGCGAAGAACCGCAAGACGCTCGAGATGCTGGCGGGCTACACGTTCGGGCAGGGGCTGGCGCCGCGCCGGCTCACCATTCCCGAGATGTTCTGGGAGTCGACGCTGGCGATCTAGCCCTTCCCCGGGCCGATGCGCTTCTCCAGCACGACCCGATCCACCCCCGGACCCCCGTAGTCCTTGACGACCGGCACGCCCCCGTCGGCGCCGGGCTCGCCGACGGGCGCGAACCCGAGCGACCGGTGGAACCGGATGGAGCCGGTGTTTTGCGGACTGGTGATGGCGCGAAGCTGCCGGCAGCCCTGCGCGACCGCCCGTGCGGTGAAGTGGTCGTAGAGGTGCCGTGCGAGCCCGCGGTGGCGATGGGTGGCGCGCACGCCGACCAGGTGGATGTAGGCGATGGGTCCCGGCGCGACAAAGCCGAAGAGGTACGCGACGACCTGCTCACCCTCGCGAACGACGTGGGCGCAGTCGCCGAACTCGTTGAGAAACATCGGGTGATGCAGGGCGCGCATACGGTCGTCGCCCCAGAACGCGGCAAGCTCCGACACGATCTGGTCGTAATCGCGCTTCGAGCAGCGGACGCAGTCGGTCACCGGGATCCGAATCGGGACTCCGACCGGGCCCTGGCCTTCGCGGCTTCGGCGTCGCGATCGCGGGGCGGGGCGCTGGTCACCAGCGAGTCGAGCAGCTCGCGGGCGGCGTGCACCACCTGGTCGACGGCGCGCGCGAAGGCGACCTCGTTGGTCTTCGAGGGACGGGTGAAGCCGCTCAGCTTGCGGACGAACTGGAGCGACGACGCCCGGATCTCCTCGTCGGTGGCCGGCGGCGCGAAGTTATGGAGTGTCTTGATGCTGCGGCACATGCGGCATTCTCCTGACTTCGGTCAGCTCTCGGCCGGGCGGACATGCAGCACGACCTTGAGGGCGTTGCCGATGCGCTCCGTGTAGGTGTGGAAGGCGTCGTGGATCTGGTCAAGCCGGAAGTGGTGGCTGATGATCGGATCGGCCAGGATCTTGCCCTTGCTCATGAGCTCGAGCGAGCGCCCGCAGTTCATCCCGCCCTCGCCGCGCGCCGCGTAGATGCGCACATTGGAGCGCACGGCCAGGTTCATGTCGACCTCGACCGGCCCGCTGTACCAGGCCACCACGCCGATGCGGCCACCGCGCTTGACGTTCTCGAGCGCTTCCTGCATCGACGTGGGGCCGCCGGCGCATTCGAGCACGCAGTCGGCGCCGCGCCCGCCCGTGATCTCCCGCATCCGCTCGCGCAGGTTCTCCCGGCGGACGTCGATCGTGAAGTCCGCACCGAGCTGACGACCGATCGCCAGCCGCGCCTCGCGCGTGCCGGTGAGGATGACGCGGGCGGCTCCGAGCGCCTTGCAGAGCTGCACGGCGATGAGCCCGATGGGGCCGGGCCCCTGCACCAGGACGGTCTCGCCCGCGACGTAGCCGCCCATGAGGTCGATGGCCCAGAGGGGCGAGGCCGCGGTGGTCACCATGCACGCCTGCTCGAAGCTGAGGTTGTCCGGCAGCCGGTAGAGGGTGTTGATGTGGTTCACCGCGTACTCGGCGAAGCCGCCGTCGCAGGTGAGACCTTTCGCGCGATGGCCCTTCGCCACGTCGCCGTAGTTCAGGCAGGAGGTGTACCAGCCCTTGATGCAGTTCTCGCAGCGATCACAGCCCTTGTGCACCTCGACCGCGACGCGGTCACCCACCCGGAACTCGTCGACGCCGGGCCCGAGCGCGGCGACCGTACCGGCGTACTCGTGCCCCATCACGAACTCGCCCGCGGGCTGGCCCTGCAGCGTGCGGTGCAGCACCTTCACGTCGGTGCCGCAGATCGACGCGACCTCGACCTTCAGCAGCACCTCGCCCTGGCCCGGCACCGGCCGGGGCCACGCCTCGACGTGCATGTCGTCGGCGCCGTGCAGAACGACGGCTTTCATGGTGGCGGACGGCGGCATAGACTCCTCCCGCCCGCAGCGTAGGGCGGCGGGCGGTGCCACGTTAGCATAGGAGCCAAGGGGGACACGCGATGACCGCCGAACCGAGCACCATCGGACGTGAGCACTGGACCAAGAAGGGCGACGTTCGCCTGTTCCTCTGGGAGAAGGCCGCCGGCGCGTCGCCGGGGCCGCGCGGCACCATCCTTTTCGTCCACGGCTCCTCGATGGCCTCGCAGCCGACATTCGACCTGCAAGTGCCCGGCCGGCCGGACTCCTCGGCGATGGACTGCTTCGCGCGGCTTGGCTACGACACGTGGTGCGTCGACATGGAGGGCTACGGGCGTTCCGACAAGCACCGCGACATCAACGCCGACATCGCCAACGGTGCCGACGACCTCGCCGCGGCCACGGACTACATTCGCCGGGCGCGCGGCGTCGAGTCGTTCCTGATGTACGGCATCTCGTCCGGCGCTTTGCGGGCTGCACTCTTCGCGGAGCGCCATCCTGAGCGCGTCCGGCGCCTGGCCCTCGACGCGTTCGTGTGGACGGGGCAGGGGAGCCCGACGCTCGCCGACCGCCGTAAGCGCCTGCCCGAGTATCAGCAGAAGAACCGCCGTCCGATCGACCAGGCGTTCGTGAGAAGCATCTTCACCCGGGATCACCCCGGAACGGCCGACGACGAGACGATCGCGGCGTTCGCCGACGCGATCCTGGCCCTAGACGATTCCGTGCCCACCGGAACCTACGTGGACATGTGCGCGCGTCTGCCGCTGGTCGACCCGACGAAGATCACGGCGCCGACCATCATCATGCGTGGCGAGTACGATGGCATCGCGAGCTTCGAGGATCTGGTCGAGTTCTTCACGCGACTGCCGAACCCCGACAAGCAGTTCGCTGTCATGCCCGGCATCGCCCACGCGAGCCTGCAGCAGAAGAACTACCGCATCCCCCTGCATATCTTGCACAGCTTCTTCAGCCAGCCCGACCCGGTCTACCGGGGGGCTCGGAGGACCGATTGACTCGCACGCTGACCATCGCCTGCATTGCCCTGCTCGCGCTCGTCGCCGGCGCGAGCGCCCAGTCGTTCACGCCCGATCCGGTCGACATGGCCGCAGCCAAGAAGGAGGGCGCGGTTACCTGGTACACGTCGACGCCGGTCAACACGGCCCAGAAGATCGCCAACATGTTCCAGGCCGAGACCGGCATCAAGGTGGAGCTGTTCCGCTCAGGAGGCTCCGCGGTGCTCCGCCGCTTCATGCAGGAGATCGACGCCCGGCGCGTGATCGCCGACGTCATGACGATCTCCGATCCGGCCGAAGTGTTGACGCTGATCAAGCGCGACCTGGTCGTGCCGTTCCGGCCCCGGAACTTCGACAAGATTCGCGCCGAGGTGAAGGACCCCAAGGGCTATCACGTTGCCCAGCGCGTGAACCTGGTTGGTATCATCGCCCGCGCCGACAAGTCGCTGGCGCTGCCGAAGAACTGGACCGATCTGACCGACGCCAAGTACAAGGGGCTCCTGGTCATGCCCGATCCGTCGTACACCGCGATCCAGCTCATGGTGGTCGGCACGCTGTCGCGGAGGTACGGCTGGGAGTTCTACCAGAAGCTCCGCGCCAACGAGATCATGATCGTGCAGAGCCATCAGCAGGTCGCCGAGACCCTGACGCGCGGCGAGCGGCTGATCGCCGCCGAAGGCGCCGATCAGTTCGCGTGGCTCGACCGGAAGGAAGGCCACAAGATCCAGACCATCTGGCCCGCCGACGGCGCGTTCGCCATCGGCGCGCCGACCGTCGTCATCAAGGGCGCGCCGCATCCCAACGCGGCCAAGGCGCTGGCCGAGTTCATGATCAGCGACACGGTCCAGAAGCTCCTGCCCGGCGAGGGGATCTACGCCGGCCGGTCCGACGTCGAGCCGCCGGCCGGTAATCCGCCGCTCGGCCAGATCAAGCTGATGCCGATCGACTACGAGCAGATCGAGAAGGACGCCAAGATGCTCAAGACACGCTTCAACGAGATCTACCAGTAGATCTTGGATGATTCTCTAGATCCGTGGGAGCCCGAGCCATGACAATCAGCGGTCCTGCTGTTGACAATCTCCGCTCGGCCCTGCGGGGCCAAGTGCTTTGCCCGGGTGATCCCGGGTACGACACGACCCGCCGCATCTTCAACGCGATGATCGACCGGCAGCCCGCGGTGATCGCGCGCTGCGCGGGCGCCGCCGACGTCGTCGCCGCCGTGCAGTTCGCCCGCGCCGAGGCCCTCGAGGTCTCCGTTCGCGGCGGCGGCCACAACGTCTCGGGCAAGGCGGTGGGCGAGGGGCTGATGATCGACCTCTCACCGATGAAGGGTGTCCGCGTCGATCCGCGCCGACGGCTCGCGTGGGCGGAGGCGGGCTGCACCCTCTTCGATCTCGATCGCGACACGCAGCGCTTCGGGCTCGCCACGCCGCTCGGCGTCGTCTCCGCGACGGGCATCGCCGGGCTCACGCTGGGCGGCGGCATCGGCTGGCTCGGCGGCAAACACGGGCTCGCCTGCGACAACGTGCTCTCCGTCGATCTCGTCACGGCCGACGGCGAGTTGCTCACCGTGAGCGCCGACGAGCATCCCGATCTGTTCTGGGCCGTGCGCGGCGGCGGCGGCAACTTCGGCGTCGTGACGTCGTTCGAGTACCGGCTGCACGAGGTGGGCCCGGTCATCGGTGGCGGCGTCGTGTGGCCGGTGGCGCAGGCGAGGTCAGTGCTGCGGTTCTACGACGAGTTCGCGCGTGCCTGTCCGGACGGGCTCAGCGCCAACGTGCGATTCGGCATCGCTGCGGACGGCGCCCCGGTCGTCGGCATCGGCGTCGCGTGGATCGGTCCGCTCGACGAAGGCGAGCGGCGCCTGAAGCCGCTGCGATCGTTCGGAACCCCGCTCGCCGACCTGGTGCAGCCCACGAGCTACGTCGACAAGCAGCGCGCCGGCGACAGCATCTACCCGCCGGGCCGGCGGCACTACTGGAAGGCCGGATTCATCCGGCGCCTTGGTCCCGACGGGATCGACGTGCTGATCGACTTCTTCGCCAGGCGTCCGTCACCGTACGCGATCATCGCGCTCCAGCAGATGCACGGCGCGGCCGCGCGCGTGTCTCCGGCGGCCACGGCGTTCGCGCACCGCCACGACCAGTGGGAATGCATGATGCTGGGCCAGTGGGAGCGTCCCGAGGACGACGAACGCTGCATCGCGTGGACGCGCGAGCTCTACGCTCGGATGGAGCCGCACCTCGAGCGTGCGGTGTACGTCAACAGCCTCGACCACGACGAGCCAGAGCGCGTGCCGATCGCGTACGGGTCGAACTACGACCGGCTGGCGGCGATCAAGGCGCG
>Ga0075418_10009168_pt1 | contig 11099 bp, 11 predicted proteins | sample SoiMetdeltSBSDD2_FD_81776 | JGI IMG/M metagenome (GOLD analysis project Ga0075418, IMG submission 81776) | Bulk soil microbial communities from a Populus tree surrounding site in Tennessee, USA - Soil MetaG P. deltoides SBSDD2 | ecosystem: Environmental > Terrestrial > Soil > Tree plantation...
AACAGGGATCAGCGTCTGCGGCCAAAGGCGATGACAGCGACCAGGCCGATGATGAAGATGACGCCTAACACCGTGCCCTCGATACCATGCCCCGTCGCGATCAGATAGACACAGGCTGCCAGGAACGCGAGGGTGATCACCACACCGTAGTTGAGACCGCGCGCGTTGAGCCGCACCTCGCGCTGATCAAGCGCAGCGATGCGATCCAATTCCTTCTCGATCACCGCGCGTGTCTCGGCATCAGCCTCGGCGTAGACCTGCAGCGGATCCTGATAACGGTCGTACCGAGATGACCGCTCGCTCATTGTTCCTCATTTCGCGGTTGATCGAAGAGATCGACGACCGGTTCGCCGCCTTCTGCCGGCGACTCGGCCGGACCGACCAGCTCCACCATCTGCTGCAGCGCCTGGCCGACGCGCTGCGGTGCAACCGACGGATCGACAGCATCGATGCGGGCGATTGCGTGTTCCAACCGGCCCCCGACGCTGTAGTGCACGCGCGGATACCTGGGTGGCGCGTACAGATAACTAAACCCCTTGAGCAGCGAACCCGCTGGTGAAGCGAAAGGAATGTTGAACCGGCGCACCGCAGGGCGGCGGCGGGGGGTGAGACTCGGCGGCTGGCGCCGACGTCCGGAGGGAAGGAAGAGGACCGCCAGGACCGTGACAATGACCAGCGCACTTCCGATTCCGATGAGCAGCAGGGCCCCCGTCCTCACGTGCACCTCCTCTCGCCAAACCCTAGTGATTCGTCAGCGTTTCAGAGGGCCATAGCCGACTAAGGCGCTGATATGTCGGTTATGGGACTGCAATTACCCATTTAGAAGCGGGCTGGCTCGACGTATTCGCCCCACTCCGCGCGCAGCGCGTTACAGATCTCACCGAGCGTCGCCTCAGCCCGCGCCGCCGCCAGCATGGGTTCGATCATGTTGCCATCGGTCCGGGCAACCTTGATCATCTCCGCTAGCGCGGCATCGACTGCAGCACCATCCCGAGAGGTCCGACGGATCCGAAGAGCCTCACACTGCTGGACTTCGACTTCGTGGCTGACCCGGAGGATCTCCAGTGGCTTGGTGATGGTTGCGGTGTGCACGTTGACGCCGACGATCTTCTTGTCGCCCTTTTCCAGCTGGGCCTGATATCGAAACGCAGAGTCGGCGATCTGTGCGGTGAACCAGCCCTCCTCAATGCCGAGCAAGATCCCAGACGTGATCGGCCCAATCTCGTGCTGCCGGGCAGCGCCGCCACCTAGTTCCTCTATCCGGTCGAGGACCGCCGCTACTTCGGCTTCGATCTTGTCGGTAAGCGCCTCGACGTACCAGGATCCACCGAGCGGATCGGCCACATTGACCACTCCGGTCTCCTCAGCCAGGACCTGCTGGGTGCGCAGCGCGATCTCCGCCGATTCCTCGGTAGGCAGCGCCAGCGTCTCATCCAGCGCGTTCGTGTGCAGCGAGTTGGTTCCGCCCAGGACAGCGGCCAACGCCTCGATGGCGGTTCGTACGACGTTGTTGTAGGGCTGCTGGGCAGTAAGCGAAACTCCTGCGGTCTGGGTGTGGAATCGCAGCGACTGTGCCCTGACCGTCTTCGCGCCGTACCGATCGCGCAGCCATCGAGCCCAGATCCGGCGTGCGGCCCGAAACTTTGCGATTTCCTCGAAGAAGTCGATGTGCGCATCGAAAAAGAAGCTCAAACCGGGGGCGAAGAGCTCGATGTCCAAAGCTCGCGACAGCCCGAGTTCGACGTAACCGAAGCCATCGGCAAGAGTGAAGGCGAGCTCCTCGGCGGCAGTCGATCCCGCTTCCCGGATGTGATATCCGGAGACGCTCAGCGGCTTGTACGCCGGGATCTCGCGGCTGCAGTACTCCATCATGTCCCCGATCAGACGAAGGTGGGGACCAGGCGGGAAGAGCCACTCCTTCTGAGCGATGTACTCCTTGAAGATGTCGGTCTGCAGGGTGCCGTTAAGGGTTGCTAGGTCGACTCCCTGTCGTTCCGCGGCCACCAGATACATGCAGAAGATCGGCACCGCCGGGCCGGAAATCGTCATCGACGTGGTCACCGCACCAAGATCAATTCCAGAGAACAGCAGATCCATGTCCGCTGCGGAGTCGACCGCGACGCCGCAATGACCTACCTCGCCCAGGCTGCGGTTGTCATCGGAATCGCGGCCCATCAAGGTTGGCATGTCGAATGCGACGCTGAGCCCACCGCCTCCCGCTTCCAAGATCATCTTGTAACGCTCGTTGGTCTGCTGGGCATTGCCGAAGCCGGCGAACTGCCGGATCGTCCAGGGACGCCCGCGATAGCCGCTCGGGTAGAGGCCGCGGGTGAACGGAAACTCCCCGGGCCAGCCGATACGCTCCATCCGCTCGTCGGCGTCTTCGTCCTCAGGCCCGTAGACAGGATCGACTTCCACACCCGAGATGGTTGTGAAGTCGGCGTCGCGAACCTGGCCCTTGGCCTGAGCGGCCGCAAAGGCGGCCGCCCAACGCTCCCTGCCGCTAGGCCCTTGTACGGTCATTGCAACCTCCAATCCAAATACTAGGAGGCCCTATTTTTGTGAGCTGCTCGCGCTGTGTTTGATTGCTCGCTCCGCTCGCTGCGGATCGCGCTAGGAAGTCGCCTACTTCGTCGGCTCTCGCCGACGAAAAGCGTGTCGGCTCCCTCCTCCTCAGCACGGCGCCGCGCGATCCGGTGTTTGATTGCTTCCTCCGCTCGGATGAATGCGGTCAGAGGCGTATGCGACTAAAAGTCGCCCGCGGCCTCACGCGGCATGGTGAGCAACCAGGTCAGCTGATCGCACTCCTCATCACTCAAGGCGCTCAGCCCGAAGCGCGCACCCACGATTGCGTCGGTGGCTTTCTCCATGACCAGCCGGCCCTTGGAGGTGATCGAGGCCAGTACGGCGCGACCGTCCTCAGGGTGTGGCGTACGTCTGATCAAGTCGGCTGCTTCCAGGCGCTTCACCAGCGGAGTCACTGACGTCGCATGTACCTGGAGCCGTTCGCCGATCTTGCCCAAGGGCAGGGCGCCGCGGCGTGAGAAGGACAGCAAGACCAACACCTCGTAGCGCGCAAAAGTCAGGCCCAGCGGGCGGAGCAACTCGTCCAGCTCGGTGAGGAGTAGCTGATGAACTCGCATCAATGAGGTCACAGCCCTCATCCGGTGCATCTCACCCCATTGCGTATCCCACTGTTTGGCTGCCTCCTCGACCGGGTCGAATGGCAGCCGATGGCGTCCTCCTGCACTCACGTTCCGTCGTCTTCCTCCGCTGTTACCACGGCCTGGGGCAGCTCGCCCAGCATCACCATGCGCAGCACATCCTCGCGCTGGTCGATGTCCTTGACGTAGGTGATCTCGTTCAGGCCTTGGACCTGCGCCGCGGACTCGAAGATGAAATCCCCGTAATTCAGCCAGCGACCGATGACGGACTTCCTGATGGTGATGTCCAAGATCCGCAACAGCGGCACGCTGGCACGCTGGGTAGCCAGGATTCCATGGACACGGAACACCCGCTGGTTGGTGATCACGAACCGATCCCGGTATTCCTCAAGGATTCGCCACAGCGCCTGGAGGCCGAGGAGTAGGCCAATGACGACGAACACGTAGTAGACGGGAGCCTGATAGGCGAACGCGCTGATGAAGAGCACGACACCAATGGCGAGCCGGATGGCTGGCCAGGCACTCGCCGCCCAGTGCTTGTGGACCTCTACTACTTTCTGTTCTCCGGCTGTCGACAGGATGTATTGGTCGACATTCGGATCAAGCCAATTCAGCACACCCACAGTTAGCCAGCTAGTGACTGGAAAAAGATAATGATCGAGCGAAATACTCGGGCAAGAGCTCCAAACAGGGCTTGGACAGCATTCGCGGCAGCCTCAGGCTGCGAAATCAAATAGAAAATTGCAAAACCCACGACCAAGAAGATGATGAACCGCTTGACCCACTTCATCTCGGACTATTCATCCTTCCGGTCTTCCACGCAGACTATTCGAACACGCTCCCGCATGTACAGGCAGACACCTGGATATTGTCTTTTCTACCCGATGCCTCGCATGATCGGGAACAGGCACGCCGTGAGCCAGCAGGGCCACGGCCAGACCGTTATCCGACCGGAGTTCACAGACCGACGAGCACATGGTCGGCCGCCGTATACGCATCAAGTTCACCACGACTCACCGCCTCGGCTAGATCTTCCAGCCGTGCTTCGCCATTCAGCCTAAAGTCCGCACGCAACTTTGCGAGGGCGATGCTCTCGACCTCTCGCCGGGCTCGTGCGACACGACGTTTGTCGCCGCGTCCAGTCTCAACCTGTGATGCTCTGAACCGCTCGACAGCTGCCAGCAGATCCTCAAGCCCCTGATTCTGGTGCGCGACCGTCGATACGATCGGTGGTTTCCAGTCCTGCGGCCCACGCTGCGCGAGGGCGATCATCGTCCGCAGCTCCCGTATCAGTGCCTGAGCACCGTCGCGATCACTCTTGTTGACGACGAAGACGTCCCCGATCTCCAAGATGCCCGCCTTCGCCGCCTGGATCCCGTCCCCCATGCCAGGTGCCAGCAGCACAAGCACGGTGTCGGCCGTCTCTGCCACCTCGAGCTCCGACTGGCCGACCCCGACCGTTTCGACGATCACCGTGTCGAAACCCGCGGCATCAAATGCCCGTAGGGCCTGCGGCGTGGCAACCGCAAGTCCGCCGAGATGGCCTCTGGTTGCCATCGACCTGATGTAGACGTCGCGATCCAGCGCGTGTTCTTGCATCCGAACCCGATCACCAAGGAGTGCCCCGCCGGAGAAGGGTGAGCTCGGATCCACCGCCAGTACGCCGACCCGCTGGCCGCGCGCCCGGAGCGCGCGGATCAGGGAGGTTGCCGTGGTCGACTTGCCGACTCCAGGTGCACCAGTCAGGCCGATCACGTGAGCTCGTCCGGTATCTGGTGCGAGCTCTTTCATGATCATCGGCAAGGCTGGCGATGCATTCTCGATCCAGCTGATCAAGCGACCCAGTGCCCGCGGCTTGCCCAATCGCACTTCGGCGACAACATCGCGTACGTCGTCACGATCTCCAGACAAGGACGGGTCCGCTTAGCTGCCGTCCGGGGAAACAGTGATGATCAAGGCATCACCCTGGCCACCGCCGCCGCAGAGTGCGGCCACGCCTGTGCCGCCACCGCGTCGCTTCAGCTCCATCGCGCAGGTCAGCACGAGACGGGCGCCCGATGCGCCGAGCGGATGGCCGAGTGCGATCGCCCCACCATTGACGTTTACCCGTTCGTCAGTCTCAACGGCACTCAGGCCCAAAGCCCGTGCACTCGCGACACCGACGGCGGCAAATGCCTCGTTGATCTCGATCAAGTCCAGATCGGAGACGCTGATCTGTTGCTTCTTCACAGCTAGGTTGATCGCGTTTGCTGGCTGAAGCTGAAGTGAGGAGTCGGGACCGGCGACGCTCGCATAGGCACCAATTTCTGCGATTGGCGTAAGTCCCAACCGGTCGGCTGCCTCCTTGCTCGCTACCACCATGGCTGCGGCGCCGTCGGAGATCGGGCTGGACGAGCCCGCCGTGATCGTGCCGTCACGCCCGAATGCGGGAGTCAGTTTGGCCAGCGACTCCGCCGTCACTCCGTCGCGGATGCCTTCGTCCTTGCTGATCACGACGTCGTCACCGCGACGCTGCGGGACACGCACTTCAACGATCTCCTCCGCCATGGCCCCACCGGCAGTCGCCGCTGCCGCGCGCTGGTGGGAGCGTGCCGCGAAGGCATCTTGATCTTCCCGACTGACCAGCTGCTCGCCGCGATTGCAACCGTCGGTCAGCGACCCCATGACTTGGTCGGTGAAGACGTCCCACAGGCCGTCGTAGGCCATGTGGTCGATCATCCTGACGTCGCCGTACTTGAACCCAGATCGTGAGCGCGGCAACAAGTGCGGCGCCTGGGTCATCGACTCCATGCCGCCAGCGACGACCACATCGCACTCCCCTGCCCGAATCAGTTGATCAGCAAGGGCGACCGCATTCAGCCCTGACAGACAGACCTTGTTGATCGTCACTGCCGGCACCGACATCGCGACTCCGCCCTTGACTGCTGCCTGCCGGGCTGAGATCTGACCGGCGCCGGCCTGGAGCACATGTCCCATCACGACGTAGTCGACGTGCTCCGGGGAAACGTCTGAGCGCTCGAGCGCTGCTGCGATGGCGTAGCCACCAAGATCTGTGGCGGATGCGTCCTTCAGGCCACCTAGGAGCTTCCCGATCGGCGTACGTGCCCCTCCAAGAATCACTGATCCCATACAACCTCCCAGCTCGCGTCGCTGCGCCGACGATCATCTCCGACGCTTGGCCGACACCAGTCTGGCACCCTAATGTGCATGACCAGAATGCCCTCCGACCTCGGGAGCGCGCTGCCCGGGCTGCTCGGTCTTGATCATGTCGGTGTGGCAGTCGCCGACCTCGAGACAGCGATCAGCTTCTATCGGGACGTGCTGGGTCTGCGGGTGGTGCATCGTGAAGACAACCTGGACCAACAGGTGGCTGAGGTGATGCTTGCGGGCGGCGAGACCGGCCTGGCCAGCAGCCAGCTCCAGCTGTTGATGCCGCTCACTGAGGAGTCACCGGTGCAGCGTTTTCTGATGAGACACGGAAGCGGCCTGCACCACGTGGCTTACGCTGTCTCAGATGTCCGGTCCGCGTCCAGGATTTTGCGTCAATGCGGTGTGCGGGTGCTTTATGATGCACCAAGAGCCGGTACCCGCGGCTCGCAGATCAACTTTGTCCACCCCAAGGACACTGGCGGCGTTCTGCTCGAGCTGGTCGAGCACACCGCGGCGGATCCGCACCACGGCTGAGCGCATGGCCGTCGCTCACGCGGGCACAGACTCGGCGTCAATACCTATTTTCGGAGAGGGTTTCTTGCGGTGAGCGCATCAGACAACACGGGGCTCGGCCTGTTCGACGACACAGCAAGCGCGGTCGGGAACTTTCCCACCGCTTTACGCGGCTATGACCGCACCGCAGTTGACGATTACGTCCGCACACTCGAGGAGAGTGTCGTCAAGTCGCGTAGACACGCGACTCAGCTCGAGCAGCAAGTGACCGTGCTCCAAGATGAAGTCGCCACTTCCGGCGATAGGTCGGACAAGGACGTCGACTACGCCAACCTGGGTGGGCGCGCCAACGACATTCTCCGGCTGGCTCAGGAGCAGGCCCGCGAGCTGGTGCAGAACGCGACCGTCGAGGCTGAGAAGCTCAAGGAGCAGGCCCGGCGTGAGGCCGACGGGCTGCGCAACTCAGCGGCCCGAGAGGGCGACGCGATCAAGACCGGCGGTGCCGCCCAGATTGATCAGCTACGCAGCAAGCTCCGCGACGAGGTCAAGGCGCAAGTCGACAAGGCCAAGGCCGAGGGTGATTCCCTGATCGCGGCTTCTCGGCGGCAAGCCGAGTCGCTGCGCCGAGAGGCCGACAACGATGCGCAGGCAACCCGCCAGAACGCCTATCTCGATACCGAGAACCTGCGCCGCACTGTTGAGCGTGAGGCGGCCGAGGCCCGATCCAAGCTGGCAGGTGAACGGGAGCAGGCGGTCGCGGAGCTCAAGCGGGCCCATGACGATGCGCAGCAGAAAACCGCGGCGCTACTCGCCGAGGCAACCAAGTATCACAGCCAATCCGCGGACCGCCTTGAGGCTGACTTGGCCGAAGCTGCGCGCATCCGCGCAGAGGCTCTCACCGAAGCCGAGCAGACCAAGGCAGCAGCCGCTCAGGAGGCCGAAGCTCGGATCGCCACCGCCAAGAAGCAGGCTGCAGCTATCAATGAGCGGACTCAACAAGAGTTCGCGTGGCGGAAGCAGCAGCTGCGTCGTGAGACAGAGTTGCTGCATCAGCGCAAGCAGGCAGTGCTCAGCCAGCTCGCCAGTTTGTCGGCCCTGGCGGAGCAAACGGCCAGCGCCTTCCCTGACCTGGACGACCCCAGCGATCTCGAGGGTGAGGTTGGCGATCGCACCGTCATGCGTCCCGACATGCTTCCGCCGGCAGGCTTGGGTGAAGAGGGTGCCGCAGGTAACAATGCCGGCTCAGGCAGAAATGGCGGTACGTCACCTAGCGAAGTCGATGAACTAGAAATCGATGGTGACGCCACGGTCCTCGTTGCCCCCTCCGACCTATCGGGAGAAGGAGCCAAGTCCAAGTAGCCCAAGCGCTGCACCGCCGGCTGGCTGCGTTGATCACCACCGTCTGACCGCTGGCCCTCAGCTTCAGGTGCCGTTACCCTGAGATGACTCGGGGTGACGGCACTTTGGCGTGTAAGGAGCCAGCGTGAATATGCCCCCGACAGCTGACCCTCATGTGGATAACGGCCGCTTTCCCCTGGCGCGCAAAGGATATGACCGCGAAGCCGTTGATCACTTCGTGCGCGCGACGCAGGCCCAGATCGCCCAGCTTCTGGGGCAATACGATTCCTTGACCGCCTACAATCACGAGCTTCGCCAGGCCCTCGATGACGCCCATGCGCGGGCGACTCATGCCGACTTCTCCGGACTAGGAGCTCGGGTTCAGGAGATCCTGCACATCGCCGAGGAGCAGGCAAACGACATCACGCAGGGCGCCGTTCACGAAGCGGATCGGCTGAGCGCACACAGACAGGCCGAGATCGACGAACTACGCCAGAGCGCGTACGAGGAACTGGCCGAGATGCGCGACGCCCAGCGGGCCGAGTTGGACGCTTTGCGCGAGCAGGTTGAGCGAGATGCCGGACAGCTCAAGGAGCATGCGGCGACTGAGGCGGAACAGTTGCTCAGCTCAGCTCGGGTCCAGGCCGAGGCCGTGAGGACCGAGGCGGAGGCAGCCGCCACCGGCATGCGCAATGCGGCGAGTTTTGAATCGCAAGAACTACTTGCCGCGGCTGAACGGGCCAGCGCAGCCTTACGCCAGGAGATCGCAAACCAGCGCGAGCATGTAATGGCCGAACTGAAAGAAATGCAGGTATCGGCTAACCAGGCCATTGAGGCGATGCTGGCAAAGGCGACCGAGTTGCAGCGGGCCGCCGGCGAGCACTTGACGTCGGAGACCGAGCAGGCAGTAAAGCTACGCACTGAAGCGCTGGCGGAGGCAGAACGCATCAAGGTGGATGCGAGTGGGGATGCGGACGGGATCATCGATCGAGCGCGACACCAAGCCGCGATGATCGATGACCGGGCGCGTCAGGAACTTGCGCTGCGCCGACGGCAGATGAGGGATGAGCAGGAACTGCTCATGCGGCGAAAGCACGCGATGCTCAACCAGCTTGCCTCGGTGAGCGCGCTGGCGGTCGAGACAGCAGAGAGCCTGCCTGACCTTTCTGAGGTGCCGGACACGGCCTTTGCGGAGTTCCCGGCCGACGCGAAATCTGGCAGCGCCGCGGCTGAGATAGAGAGCGATCCGACCGTCGGCAATGCGATCGACGAGGCAGGCGGGCAAGCCGAGCACGACCAGGGCGAGCAGGACGAGGCCGACGCGGAAGCTGAACAGGCGCTCGAGGGCGAGAGCGACAACCGCGGCTCGGAGGCTGCTGATGGCGAAGCCACAGGCGACGAGTCCGAGTTCGCCGAGGCGTCCAATTCCTGATCAGAAGAGCCGATCGTCAGCGCTGTCCAGTCCCCGCAACAAGTCGTAGTCAACGATCACACAGCTGATGCCACGGTCACTGGCCAGCAGCCTGGCCTGCGGCTTGATCAGCTGCGCCGCCAGGATGCCGTGCACAGTTCCGAGCAGTGTGTCCCGGCGCATCAAATCGAGGTATCGACTCAGCTGTTCGACGCCGTCAATCTCTCCTCGACGTTTGATCTCAACTGCCACGTAGGCTCCAGCGGCATCCCTGCACAACAGGTCGACGGGACCGATCGGGGTCGGATGCTCGCGCCTGACCAGCGAGAGTCCGGGTGCCAGCGCCTCTGGATGCTCCGCGAGAAGCGCCTGCAGATGTGCCTCCACACCGTCCTTCTGCAGCCCTGGGTCGATCCCGAGCTCATGAGAGGAGTCGTGGAGCACTTCCGCCAGCCAGATCTGCAGCGTGTCGCCGTCCTTTCCCCTGACTTCCCACAAGGCTGACAGCGGCTCGTCGCCCAACGGTGAGGGAGGATCCGGCAGGGGCGGTGCCAGCTCTACCAGTGAGCATGGAGGGCTCATCCAGTTCAACGGTTTGTAGGCGCGGTCGTCGGCGTGAATCGACACGGAGCCATCAGATTTGATCAAGATCAGCCGCGTAGCCATCGGAAGGTGGGCGGTCAGCCGCCCCGCGTAGTCGACCTGGCACCGGGCAATGACCAACCGCACGGGAGACAAACCTACCGGCCCGATCAGACGCTGGTGTCATGGTTGAATCGACGTACAGCTGCGAGCGTCGCATTCCAGGGCGCGAGCAGCTCCAAATCAAATGGGAGCTCGCCTATGGCCCGACGGCCGAGTAAACACTCGAGGCCGGCCCGACCGCTGAGCTCGGGGCATGCCACATCGGCGATCAAGAGCGACGGCCGGTGGATTGTCCGCAGCGTGGCGGGTGCAGCCGCCACGAAGGCTTACCGGTGTCCTGGTTGCAATGTCGAGATCCGGCCAGGGACCCCGCACGTCGTCACCTGGCCAGACACACCTGGCCTGCTCTCCCAATCCGCTGTCGAGGAACGCCGGCATTGGCACACCAGCTGCTGGCAGCGGCGGCCATGAAAGCGGACCTGCCTCAGCACGGTCTCTACAGCACCCAGCTGGGAGCCGCCGGACCGCGTGTGGCGTTTCTTCACGGCCTGTTTGGACAGGGCAAGAACTGGACGACAGTCGCCAAGGCGTTGAGTCACTCGGCCCGGGTCACGCTCGTTGACTTGCCCAATCACGGCCAGTCCGCCTGGACCGATTACTTCTCCTATCCGGAGATGGCGCGCCGAGTCGCGGAGCTGCTGAAGACCCAGGGCGAGGGCGATCAGTACGCCGTGGTCGGTCATTCGATGGGCGGCAAGGTCGCCATGACGCTCGCGTTACTCCACCGAGAGCTCGTGGAACGACTGGCCGTGGTCGATGTCTCACCGGTAGCGACTGGCCAGACCAGCGAATTCGACACTTTCATCCGCGGTATGCGC
>Ga0075418_10009169_pt1 | contig 11098 bp, 7 predicted proteins | sample SoiMetdeltSBSDD2_FD_81776 | JGI IMG/M metagenome (GOLD analysis project Ga0075418, IMG submission 81776) | Bulk soil microbial communities from a Populus tree surrounding site in Tennessee, USA - Soil MetaG P. deltoides SBSDD2 | ecosystem: Environmental > Terrestrial > Soil > Tree plantation...
CGTTTCCAATGCCGCCGCCGATTCGGGCGACGATCGTCCTCTCGCGGCCAGCACCACAGACCAGCGCGTGTTTGGAAACACGCGCGCAGCTTCGCCGAAAAGCTGGCTGCTCATCCTGACATCCTATCCCACTAAATTACCCACGCGACTCCCTTTGTTACAAGAAGACCGCATCCCCAATCCCAAACGGATTGAAACACTCAGCCCATGGTTGCGAGGATGCTGCCAGTCCGGAAGGACCTACCCTGGGAACGGTCCGCAGAATTCATCAACTCCAACGGAGTTGCGTGATCCCCTCTCCCTCGGGGAGAGGTCAGGGTGAGGGACAAACTGGTACATCCCGTTCCGTGTTTCCCTCCTCTCCCTCGGGCTGCGGAGACGAAGTCTCTCGCCGCGCACGGAGCCAGCCTCGGCTAGGGTGAGGGACAAACTGGCACTTCTGCCTGCTGACGTATTTACAATGGCAAGGCTGCACAAACGCCGTTATTATGCGTCAATTATGAGGCAGAATATCTGTTAGGCCGCAGCGGACGCGCTCGACAGTATGATCGCAATCATGGACATCGAAGAGGCACGCCGGATTGTTCGAGAGGCCGCACCTGCATGGGTGGCGGTTTGCGAGGCGTCTGCCGTTCTCATGTCCTCGCGCGAGTCCACATTCGATGATTTGCTTGCCTGCTTGCGACATCGCGGCTTGCCAGCAGAGACGGGAGCTTGTGCGCTCTACGTTCGCACGAAGCGTCCACGACACGACGACACTTTGGACTCGTTTGTCATGGCGCATGATGATTGGGCAGCATATTTGCGTGAGCGCGGTTTCATCACACAGACATGAGTCAGTCACACACAATGCGAGGGGTCGACAAGGGGTCGCTCCTGAATAAAGTGCACTTCACGCTGGCGGAGATCCAAAGCCACCACCGGTGGTCTGCCTTATAGTTCTGGTCGTTGTGCGGGGGGTCAAGCGGACTACGGCACCCGCGCTGTCGAATCATCATTTCGGGACGCTATCTAAACGCGGCACTTTATGGACAAGCGGCTGTGCGGCATACTCTGTGACATCTATCTTCACATCTCTCCGGAGTCGATCCATCAACCTGACAATCGGGCCTTTGCATGTTGTCGCAAGGATCAACCGCCGGTGAATCTCTCCTCCGCTCTCGTAAACCAGAATCAATTGGTGGAACTCGTTGTGGTAACGAACGAATCCCGTGGACTTCCGATCGATGCACTCGCAAATCTGGAAGCCAACGACCCCGGCAAGTGGAATCACCTCGCCAAGTCGGCCCCGTCTCAACTCGACCACACCACGGGCCGTGTCAATCGTCACCTCCCAAAAAAGGCTTCGATAGAATCGCAGTATGAGCATCGTTAATCCCAGAGCCACAAATGGTGCCAGCACCAGCGCAAGCCACGGATCGCGGAAGGCAATGCCGAGCAGCAGGAACGACCAAATGCTCAGTAACAAAATGAAGAAGAGCCGGAAGAAACCAGTGCGCACTTTGAGCGAACGACAGGCACCATCCGCGACGAGCTTGTGCGTGATGGGGTCGCTAGACCACCTATGCCCTGCGATTGGGCCTGTTGGAACCTTGGACGCCGCGGGCAGCACACTCATAATCCTCTCTCATCGAGCAACAAACCGCAATGTGTGCAGTTTCGAATTATGTAGCGCCGCACGACACGACCAGCGTTCATGGACTTGCCACACATCTTGCAGTGTGCGGGCTTATATCCTCTCTGAGCTTCCAATCCTTCGCAGCCGCACTGCGGGCAATAATCGCCAAAGGGAACCTCTATGTCGCGGGAACATCCCGGGCAGACAAGCTTGGGTGTGATCAACATCATCACGAACCAAATAGCTCCACATCCAAAGAACGGCATGGTCATCGATGGCAAGAGGTCTCTTTTCAGTATACCGTCAGCGAACATTCCCAACAAAAGGCACCCCATGGCTGCAAAAAACCAAACAAGTGTAGTTCGACGATGCCGGCGGTAAGCGGCGGCTTGAGGACGAAATGCCTCTTTAAATTGACGGCGCTCGTCAGCGGAATAGTCCTTTGCTTCTCGAACTGCTTGTGTCATTCGAAAATGTCGTCGGGCATAGTAATGCCACGACCAGCCTGCCTTAAAACTGACTGATCGCATATTCCAAACGCACGCAGCCTTTGTAATCCCGAAAAAGGGTCAATCCTAAACAAAGTACACTTCACGCTGGCGGAGATCCAAGGCCGAAGTTACGGACGGCAGAGCACGCACGCGGCCGAGTCTGTTTCAAAAATTCTCCAGTTTCGCTTCGATAACCCGGCTTGACAGCCTTCACTTTGCGGTACAAAGTGAAGCCGCATGAAGACCATCGCGCGCATCGGAGCGTTACTATCATTCTCCTTTTTTCTGGTCCCCGGTGTGTGGGTTCTCAATCAAGCCCGCAGTCAGGACCAGCTCGCGTTTATCGTAGGATTCTCTTTGATCGGCTTCGCCTTTTTCGCCGGCACTTTGCTTTGGATTATCGCCCAGAAATGTTGCTCAAAGCAGGACAGAAAATAGCCGTTAGCCTGCTCTATGATGCGACGATTTTTGCGAGGCCCATTCATCGCGGCGATCGTCCTCACGTCCGCCTGGCTGTTCGCGCAACTCTTTCACATTCGGGTGATGATCCACGCCCTCTGGTTTGTTTCGGCGCCTCCATTCGTCGCGTCGGTCCATTCTTTTTCCTTTATCGAGCGCTATTTGCCCTCTTTTTATGGGATTCTCCTTCCACATCATGCCGTTGTGAGAGCCGTTGTCTTTTTCACGGCCTCATTGTTTTGGGTAACGTTTCTTTCTCTTCCGTTCTGGAGCCGCTTTCGCATCGGCTCTCTTTCCGCCATAGCTACCGAGAGCATCATTCTTGTCCTTGCTGTGGCGATCACGTTCATGGCATTTGCCTTCATGTACGCAACCTTTCCCCATCCGACCTGAATCCCAGCCTGAAGTTGCCGTTGCAGTCGCCGCGCCGTCCCCTCTCCCTCGGGGAGAGGGTTAGGGTGAGGGACAAACTGGTACATCCCCGCCCGGTGCCCCCTCTCTCCCTCGGGCTGTGGAGACGAAGTCTCTCGCCGCGCACGGAGCCAGCCTCGGACCAAAATCGAAAATCGAAAATCGCAAATTGACAATTCCGCAGTGGGGACTACTCCAACCGCTTCACCCGGATGTTCTGGTAGGAACAATGCTTTTGGGATCGTGCGCCTGCAGTGCGAAAGTACCTTCTCCCACTCGTCTTCGTTTGAAACGTGCTCACCATCTGCGAGGCCAAGTACACTCGATTTTCTATTGGCCCTTCCCCGACCCTGGAATAAACTTAAGCTACAGTGAGGCGTCGTGAACACTCCTAAGCCGCTCCTTCGTTCACACCGGAAGACCGCCTGCTGGTTGACCTGTGCAGCTATGGTATTGCTCTCCGGCTGGGCCGCCAACGCGGCAGATGCGGCATCTCTAGTCATCAACGAGTTCCTCGCCGTCAATGATGGCGTGCTCGCCGATGCGGATGACGAGTTCCCAGACTGGATCGAGATTCACAATCCCGGAACAAACCCAGCCCCATTGCTGAACTGGTCGCTGACAGACGATCCGGCGCAACCACGGAAGTGGGTCTTCCCGGACGTGCTCCTTCCGGCCCAGGGTTACCTGGTGGTGCGAGTTCGAGGACCTGATTTCAACGCAGGTGCAAAAACGATACTACCGGATCTCATCGCCCTGAGTTCCATCTCCCCAGGCTGGATTGTCGATAACATTCAGGTAACGGCTCATAATTCTCGCTCTCCCGGATGACTCGTAAGTCTTCAGCATCGCCAGCGCGTGCGCTTTCTTGCTCTCGTGCTCGTTTCAATTAACACACGAGAATCTGATCCCCGGATAGAGGAAAATCAACTGGACGAGCCGCTCGCATCGGCCGTCAAACCCAGGGGCTTGTCGGGGAACTGCGCCGGCGATTCCGCGTCGCCAAGGATCTTCTCCGCCCCCGCTTCAGAATCACCTCTCCCTCCGCCACAACGCCTTACGACTTTTTAGGTCGCGCCGAGCGCTGTCTTCTGGTAGGCGTCCTTCTCGTCGCTCGCCGTTGGGCAGGCGCTGCGGGCAGCCCTTCAGCCAAACGGCGTGCATCTTCTATTTCCCGTGGCATGCGAAGTTTTCGAAAGTGGGCAAGGGCAATGGCGGCTTTCTCTAGAGCGAGTTCCTTGTTTCCGCTTTCGTCTTCGAGGCGAGCAAGCGATAACTCGATCAGCGCTTGAATCCGCATGTCTCTTCGGGGAACGGTTTTCAGGGCTTGCCGATAGCATGAGCGCGCCTCGTCGAACTGTCCCTGGCGTACCGCGATATCTCCGAGCAACCGGCAGTTGAATCCTTCGAGCCGCTCCCAGCCCTCACGAATCGAGTCCTCAACTCCCTGAGTGGCCAGTTTCTTTGCCTCCTTAAGTCTGTTGGTCTCGAAGGCAAGCATGGCCAGACGATAACGCACGCCGATCATAGAACGTCTGCTCTCGATGTTCGTAAAGCCTTTGAGACTTGTCTGAAGAATCGCCTTCGCTCGGGGATAGTCCTTGCGCCGCATCAGCGACTCACCCATGTGATGTTGAATGTAGGCGATCGCCCAGTCGTCCTTCTGGTTTCGGCGCGCAAGCGTCATCGCCTCGGCGAATATTTTCGACGCCCGATCGAAGTCGAGACGATACGAATACGTCCTGCCGATTTCGCTCAGTATTCGAGCGGCGGCGTGAGGTTCACCCATTTTCCTGGCGCCATCCGCTGCTCGAGCACCATACTTCTCGAGATGGTCCCAGTGGCTTTCGGTAAAGAGCCATCGCGCCATGGCCTCCGCGACGGGGATGACTAACATTTGCTCGCCAACTTTCCAGCAGCCATCGAGAACTCCGAGGATGTTGTCTAGCTCTCCATTCAACTGATCGACGTCAGCAGCGTCTTCTTTCTCCGGTGTGCCACCGCGTTCACGAATATAACTCACGTAAGACGACGCAAGACGCTTGTAGAAGGTGGCTTCCTCCCCTTCACGCCGGAGCGTCTCCAGGACATCGCGAATGTACGGGTGCAGGAAATAGCGGCGGCCCGTCAACAGAGACTCCTGCTCTTCGTGCATCGTCAGGCGCTTCACCAAATAGAGCCGGGTCAGAACCTCCAGGGTCTCTTCAAAGCCAACTTTGTCCAGGTTGGATGCCGCCTGCACAGCCTCCGCGAGCGCTGGCCTCACAAAGATCGAGAGCGCTTGCAGCGTCTCGCGCTGCCGGGCGTCAAGGAGATTCCAGGATTCTTCGAAGACCCTCTGCAGAATACTGCCCTTGTTCTTTTCGACGTGGTCCAGCACGTCCTGGAGTGGAACTCCGGTTTGCAACAGACCCACGATGAGCTCGATCGCCAGGGGATTTCCCTCAACCGTCTGACACAGGCGCGTCGCGTTCTCATCGCTCTCCTGCTTGAGCCGATTGTTCGTCAGGCGATCGCGGAACATCGCGATGGCATCCGCAGAGTCTAATGGGTAGAGGGGGTAGCGTACTACTCCGGCCCGCTCCAATCGCCCGAAGATGGTAATGAGCACGTGGAGCTGGCTGGGAAAGCGCTGAGGATCGAAGAGAAAGCCTTCAATCTCCGGATCTGTGACAGTTTCGTAGTTGTCGAAGAGAAGCAGACACGGCGTGCGTCGTCTCTTCAATTCTTCGGCTAGCTGCGCCTCTTTTTCGGACGGCGGGGTTAGCGCCTTGAACGGAAAATCGATCGCCAGTGAGATGGCGTCCAGAACATGCGACAGCTGCAACTTGTCCTTCCGGGCAGATGCTGTAATCCAGCCTAACGCCCCGAATCTCGTACGCTCCCTGAACCTGTGGAGGGCCTGTAACGCAAAGCTGGTTTTGCCAACGCCGCGGCCTCCCTCAACGGCGACGATACGCGACGACTCGATGAGCTTGACCAGTTCGTCCGAATTGCGGCCAAAGAGCGTCGCGCGCCCTTCCGGGAGGTTGCGATAGATCGGACCCTTGCGGTTCCGCGGAAAATCCGGCCGCACCTGATCGACGACGTACTCCAGGAGCTTGGCGACGTTCTCGTGCTCGCCCGTCGGATACCAGATGGCGTCAATGTGATACTTCTCCGAGAGTTCCATCGATCGCTCGCGGGTCTCCTTGACGGTCTTAGGCAGCGACAGGAAAGCATAGTGATGGACTTGTGCGTGCCCTTGCCTAACCATTTCCGCTAGCACCTCCATCGGCCGATCCGTCTTCAGACTGCAGCCAAGGAACAGCATGCAACGCGTTGCCATGTTGCTCAACACGGTGGTAAGCCACCCTGAATAGGCCTTGTCGTACTCGCTCTTTGTCAGCACACGGCTGGCGGGATCCTCGATGTCGCCGTGAAACTTGAGTAAGGCATCCCTTTGGCGGTCGAGCACCGTTCCAATCTCTTCTGGTTTTTCTCCCGCGATCACTTTGAGCGAGCAGCCCTCATGTTCCAGTACGGATTCGAGGACGCGGTCGAAATTCGTCGTGATTATCGGCCCGCGGCGAAGACGCGCTAGCAAAGGTACCGCCGTCTTCTTCGTCAGATCGATTGCAACAGAGTCGAATTTCTCCCTGAATAACAATTGGAAACGGCGTGGGCCCTTTACATTCATCAGGAGCTCTGCTGCGCCTTCATAGTCGTTCTCGACGAGCAGAGCTTTCACCTGGGTCTCGATCTCAACGTCCGGAGCCAATCCCTTCACGAGTTCGGCCCATTGTGGAAGATTGTATGGAGCAGAAAGGCCTGCGCCGACAAACGGAATGGCGCTCGATTCAGTGAATTGCCCAATGAGCTGGGGCAGCAAAACTTTGTTGTCGCCGAGGCTCAGCACCCCTTTGAGCCAGCTCTCATTCGAAGGGACAGGCATACTGACAAACCTTTGCTTTTCGACCCAGATGGAGGGTGCTCGGACAGAAGAGGCTAGTCAAGTCAAGGTCAATCCAATTAGAATCGCCGCCCAGCAGACAACGACGTTTTACACTACCGGCTTGCTGCAAATCAAAACCAGCCATGCTCACCTACCCCGGTGCTTGAACTTTCATTCCTACAGATAAGAGCCTCGTAAAATTGAGCAATTATGAAGAATGGAGCGGGTGAAGGGAATCGAACCCTCGTTTCCATTCGCCGGGACCGGTTCATCTCTGCACTTTTTCTCTTTGCCCTCCGCCCTGAAGTATGCTATACATATTAGGTGTAAATCAGCCAAAGCTGGCCACCGGCAGACAGCCCGTGACCAGCCGAGGAAAGGGTAACCCTATGAAGGTCCATGCCCGCCACGTTCCAGGCTCCACCCCGAGCCGCCGCACTCCTTCGTCCCGATCCATTCTGCATTCTTCACTCTGCATTGTGCCCTTAAGGAAATGCGACCGTTATGCGACCAAAATGCGACCGAATTTCAAAACGAAAATTTTAATTCGTTCTGCATCAGCAGCTTACAACTTTGCCTTCCAAAAGTGGTCGCATTTTCTGGCGACCGAGCGGTTCCCTCTCCCTCGGGGAGAGGGTCAGGGTGAGGGACAGACTGGTTTCTTGGCTTTGGCGTGGGCGCAGCTGTTATTCCCTCTCCTTCGGGGAGAGGGACAGGGTGAGGGACAAACCGGTACATTCCAGTGTCTCCGTCTTCCCTGGCAACAGAATTGCAACTACTGTACAGAATCGGCGCATCCGCCGATTTATTACCGATTCGACCACGCTGTACCAGCCACTTACGAAAATCAAAATCAGCGTCCGCCGATTTTCCAGGGAGGCATTCCATGATTGTAGCAGACGAGGTAACGAGTCTCACTTTGAAAAGTTCGCATTCCGATTTCCAAAAAAGAACCGGAATCCGATTTCCAGCGCTCACCTGCCCACTTTCCCACTTTTCCACCGGCGCCGGCGTGTTCGCGTCTTTGCGGCCTTCGCGGCCTTATGTGCATTCTGCCCAAAATCGTCAAAATCGGCGCATGCGCCGATTCTCGCCGATTTCAACCGCGCCGTACCAGGCACTTACGCAAATCAAAATCGGCGTGCGCCGATTTTCGCTCATTCGCTCTTCGTCATTCTTTCGTCATTTGGCATTCGTCATTCGTCATTGCCCCGGGGCTCTCAACCCTCAACTCTCAACTCCAACTGGCGATGTTCTTTGCGGCCTCCCCGTCTCCCAAAAAAACGCCGCTTCCATTGCCCAAAAAATGAAGTAAGATTCTATCCTGTGCCACTGTTCAACATAAAACGCTGGTCGCTCTGCATATACGGGGCGCTGATGGCTTTAACAATCCCGGTCCACGGGCAACTCATCTTGCCCAGCCAGAAGCCCATCGTCGGCGCCCGCATGCCCGCCCTCAGCCCCGACGGCAAACGCCTCGCGTTTGTTTATCGCGGCGACATTTGGATCGCCGCCTCGACCGGAGGCCGCGCTACCCCGCTGACCCAACACCTGGAGACAGACGCTTATCCCCTCTTCTCTCCCGACGGCAAGTGGATCGCGTTCGCCTCGCGCCGTAACGGCAACTGGGACATTTACGCTGTCCCGTCCGAGGGCGGTGCCGCGCGTCAACTCACCTTTCACTCCGGCTCGGAGATCGCCCACGGTTGGAGCCCGGATGGCAAACATCTCCTGTTTTCCGCAAAGCGCGACACGCCCGACTACGCCATCTACTCGCTCGACGTGAACACGCTTCGCGCCAAGGTCCTTTGCGAGGATTACGCCAGGCTCGATTACGCCACCTATTCGCCCGATGGCGAGACCGTCGCCTACGGCCGCTACGGCTTTCATTGGACCCGCCCGCGCTACTCCGGCTCCGCGGCGGCGCAGATTCACTTGCTCGACGTGCCCAGCCACAACCACCGCCGCGCCTTGACTGAGACGACCTTTCAACATCTCTGGCCGTGCTTCATGCCCGATGGAAAGCGGATCGTTACGGTCACAGTCGGCGAGGCCACCCCCAACAGCGGCCCGCTCGATCATCCCGTTGACCCGCTCGAGGACAATCCGAAGCGCACGCCCAACCTTTGGTTCATCGACCTCGAAGGTAAACGCAAACAAGCCACGACCTTCACCGGCGGGGCGGTCCGCTGCCCAAGTGTGGCCGCCAAATCCAGCGACATCGCTTTCGAATACGGCCCGGACCTTTGGATTTTGAAAGACGGCAAAGGCAAACCTCAGAAACTGAGCCTGCTCGTCGCCGCCGACGAAAAACAGACCACGCGCCGGCGCGAAAAGCTCACCACCGGCGTCGCCGAAGCCGAGCCTTCGCCCGACGGCAAAACGTTCGCCTTCGGTCTGCGCGGTGACATTTGGACCATCGGCATCGACAAACCCAAGGGCATCGCCGCGAAGAACGCGGAGTTCGCGAAACGCCTCACCGATTGGGTTGGCGATGACTCGGATTTCTCGTGGTCGCCCGATGGCAAGAAGCTCTACTTCACGTCCGACCGCGAGTTCAACACGCGCCTCTACGAACTGGATCTCGACAAACCCGAACCGCGCGCACTCTGGAAACGCGGCGAAGACATCACCGGCGTTCGCGTTTCGCCGGACGGCAAGCAACTGGGCTTCTGGGTCTCCGGGCCCGAAGGCGGCCTTTACGTGATGCCCATCGACGGCTCCGAGGAACCGCACCGCATCGTGAAAGTGCCCGGCCCGCAATGGCGCGGCGTCGGCGGCGGCGATTACGCCTGGTCGCCCGACATGAAATGGATTGCGTTCTCGCGTCGTGGAGAGAGCCGCGCGTGGAACATCTGGATTGTGCCGACGGACGGAGGCGACCCGATCAACGTCACTCGCCTTTACGCCGAACACTCCGAGCCCGCCTGGTCGCCGGACGGGAAGTATCTCTTCTTCCAGAGCAATCGCGACGGCGACGGCCTCTACGTCCTGCCTCTGACCGCCGAATCCGTTCGCATTTCGGACACCGACATCAAATTCGAAAAACCGACGAACTCCGTCACGGTCAAGATCGAGTTCGAAAATATTCAGCGCCGTATCCGCAAAGTTACTTCGCAGGCGCCTCAGTCCGACCTCGCGATCACTCCGGATGGCCTGATCGTCTTCATCTCCGAAGGCGACATCTGGTCCGTCACCTACGATGGAAAAGAAACCAAACGCCTCACCACGGGCGGCGGCAAATCATCACTGCGCCTGATCAAGGACTCAAAGAGCAAGGGCACTTACATTCACAACGGTGAGTTGTACACCATCAACCTCGACAGCAAGGGCACCGACAAGGTGACCTTCACCGCCGATTGGGAACGCGACGTGCGTGCCGAACGCCAGGCCGCCTTCGCGCAATTCTGGCGCTCGTACCACCGCGGATTTTACGACCGCAATTTCCATGGCCGCGATTGGGTCGCCATCCGCAACAAATACGAGCCGCTCCTCGAAGCCGTGGAAACCAACGACGAATTCGCGAGCCTCTTGCAAATGATGGTCGGCGAATTGGAAACCTCACACTCGGAAGTCACGCCCGCCTCCAGCGGCGTCTCCGCGCCTGTCACGCCGCATCTCGGCTTCACCTTTGATTATTCGTACTCCGGTCCGGGTTTGCGCGTCGCCAAAGTCCCCATCGGCGCGCCGGGCTGGTACTCCAAAACGCAAATCCACGAAGGCGATTACATTCTCGAAATCAACGGCAAGGAAGTCACGCTCGATGAAAACCTTTACCGGATCATTAACGACAAGCAGGACCGCATTTTCGAATTCCTGGTGAACACGAACGCGGACCGCGAAGGCGCGCGCACTGTGAAATACAAAGTCCTCACTCAGGACGAGTGGAGTGATCTCAACTATCGCAACCGCATCGACCGCCTGCGCAACTACGTCGAAGACAAGAGCAACGACCGCATCGGTTACCTGCACATCTCGGCCATGAGTTACAACAACCAAACGCAGTTCCAGCGCGAGGCTTACGAATACATGGTCGGCAAAGACGCGATGGTCATCGACGTCCGCTTCAACGGCGGCGGCAACATCGCCGACACGCTCATCGATTGGCTTGAGCGCCGCCCCCACGGCTTTGTGCGCCCGCGCGACGCGGAGAAGGAGACCACTCCGTACCACGCCTGGGACAAG
>Ga0075418_10009175_pt1 | contig 11093 bp, 10 predicted proteins | sample SoiMetdeltSBSDD2_FD_81776 | JGI IMG/M metagenome (GOLD analysis project Ga0075418, IMG submission 81776) | Bulk soil microbial communities from a Populus tree surrounding site in Tennessee, USA - Soil MetaG P. deltoides SBSDD2 | ecosystem: Environmental > Terrestrial > Soil > Tree plantation...
CGCGGCGTGCAGCCGACCGACAGCAACGGCATCTGTGTCTTCGACACGGTCTTCCCGGGCTGGTACGTGGGCCGCACCGCGCACATCCACGCGCGCGTGCGCCCGACGCTGACCGCCGCGCCCGTGCTGACGACGCAGTTCTTCTTCGGCGAGCTGCTCGGCGTGCCGGGCTTCCAGATCAATCCGGCCGTCTATCAGTTCATCGCTCCCTACGGGACCTGCGGCGCGCCCCAGACCCTCAATCAGAACGATGGGATCTACAACCCCGCGCTGTCGCAGATCGCGATCCTGCGGCCCGACGGCCCGCTCGGGCTCTGGGCGGGTCTCGTCATCCTGATCTGACGCAGCGTAGGATCGTCGCTGGTTCCCGAACGAACATGACCAGCGACGACGAACGCCGTCTCCTCCGCCACACCGTGGCCACGCTCGCTTACCGCGCGGGCAAGGTGCTGCGCGACTTCCCACCCGAGCTCGCCGAGCGGCGCGTCGCGCCGGCGACGCGCACTCCGCTCGAACTGCTCGGCCACCTCGGCGACCTCGCGGACTGGGCCGCGGGTCTCGCGCGCGGCGATCCGACCTGGCGTGCTGGGCCGCCCGCGCCGTGGCAGGCAGCGCGCCTGCGGTTCTTCGACGGCCTCGGCGCACTCGACGCCGAGCTCGCGCGCGGCGCGCCGCAGAGCCGACCGCTGCCCAAGATCTTCCAAGGGCCGATCGCCGACGCGCTGACGCACGTCGGCCAGCTCGCGCTGCTGCGCGGCATGCTCGGCGCGCCACTCCGCCCCGAGAGCTACGGCCGCGCCGACATCGCGGTGGGCCAGGTCGGGCTCGACCAGCCGCCGCCGCGCGCCGAGTTCGACGGCGACGCGAGCCGCCCGGCAAGGTGACCGCAGATCCGGGCCCACGCCACGAACTTGCCAGAATGAAGCTGTCTGGGCCCGGCCAACGGTCTACGCTCCGCGCCATTGCCGCAGCGCGCGCAACGCGCGCCGGCGGCCGCGAGGAAACGAGAACAACCATGATGATGGGCATCGGTTTGGCGGTGGTGACCTTGGGGGCCATCCTCCGCTACGCGATCGAAAGCACCGGCGACGAGTTCGATCTGCCGACGGTCGGGTTGATCCTGATGATCGTCGGCGGCATCGCCTTCCTCACCGGCGCGGGTCTCGAGTTCATGAAGCGGCGCGCGTCTCTTCCGCAGCACATGCCACCGCAACCGGGCATGCCGCAGCCACCGACGGGTGCGCCGCAGGGCTACCCGCCGCCACCGGCCTACCCGCCACAGCCACCAGCCGGCGCTCCGCAGGGCTATCCGCCGCCACCGACGTATCCTCCGCAGCAGCCGCCGGCCTACCGGCCACCCCCCACCTCGCCGCCAAAACCACCGAACCCGAGCTGAGGGAACCGGCGGAAACCGTAACCGCCGCACGCAAGCAATTGAGCTGGATCCGAGGCACGGTCTCGAGGACCACCGTGAACCAGCACGCGACGTCCTCGACGACAGCTGCCATGACGCGGCGCCTCGCCTGCGTCAGTCCGCCACCGGTTGACATGCAAAGTGCATGCATCGACACTGGGCCCGATCGCCAAGAACATCCAGATCCGGAACGTTCCCGACGGCGTGCACCGCAAGCTCAGGGCGCGGGCGGCACATGCCGGCAAGTCGCTGTCCGAACTGCTGCTCGCCGAGATCACGCACCTGGCCAACCTACCCCCGCCAGGGTTCTGACCAGGCGTTCACCCCGACACGCTTCGCGCGCGTTCGCCGCTCGCCCGGAGCAGTCGCCGAGCCGTCGGATCAACCCGCGTCGCCGCCGCGTGCGTGCAGCGCGCGCAACGCCGCGATGGTGTCGGCGTCGGCGGCGATCTTGTCGTCGCGGTAGCGTTTGACGCGCGCGAAGCGCAGCGCCATGCCACCCGGGTAGTGCGGGCTCGTCTGCACGTCGTTGAACGCGATCTCGACGACGAGCTCCGGGCGCACGAACACGACGTGCCCTTCGCGGTGCGTCTCGCGCGCGAGCAGCGCTTCGGTCTGCGACCGCAGCATCTCGTCGGTGAGGCCCTTGAACGTCTTGCCGAGCATCACGAATCCGCCCGTGTCCGGATCGCGGGCGCCGAGGTGCAGGTTCGACAGGAAGCCGCGGCGACGGCCGCTGCCCCACTCCGCAGCGAGCACAACGAGGTCGAGCGTGTGCGCCTGCTTGATCTTCAGCCAGCTCGCGCCGCGGCGCCCCGCCGCGTATGGCGCCGCTGGGTCCTTTGCCATCAGGCCCTCGTGGCCCCGCGCGAGCGCATCCGCGAGGAACTGCTCGGCCGCCGCGAGGTCCGTCGTGACGAGACGCGGCACGAGGTTCGACGCGTGACACACCTCGCGCAGCGCCGCGACGCGGTCCTCGGTCGGCGCGTCGAGCAGGTTCACGCCGTCGCGATACAGGCAGTCGAAGAAGAACGGCGACATCGGGCGACCCTGCTCGCCGAGCGCCTTCATCGTGTCCTGGAAGCGCGCGGGCCGCCCGTCGCCGCCGAGCGCGATCACTTCGCCGTCGAGCACGAGCTCGCGCGCGGGCAGCGCGCGCACGAGCGTCGCGACGTTCGGCAGCGAGCCCGTGATGTCGTTCTGCGTGCGCGAGAAGATGCGCACGTCGTCAAAGCACCGATGCACCTGCATGCGCACGCCATCGAGCTTCCACTCGAACGCGGCCTTCGGCAGCTGCGCGAGGGCGTCCGCGACGTCGGCCGCGGGGCTCGCGAGCATCGGCTGGATCGGCCGCAGCAGCTGCAGATCGAAGCGCGCGACGCCCGCGGCGCCTTCGGTGAACGCCGCGGTGACGACGGCGCGCAGGTCCGACGCCAGCATCTGCGCGCGGCGGATCGCCGCCGGCGGCAGGTTCACGGCGCGCGCGATCGCGTCGAGGACGAGGCTCTCGAGGGCGCCCTGCCGCAGCTCGCCGGTCAGCAGTCCGGCGAGGAACTGCTGCTCCGGTTCGGTCGCGCGTGCGAACAGCGCGGCGAGTTCCTGCTGGCGGCGCGCTGCGGAACCGGCGCCGCGTGTTTCGGCGACGGTCGCCAGCACGCCGTCGACGTCCGCGAGAGTCAGCGTCGCGGTCGCTGCCGCTGCGCTCGCGAGCGCATCGCGAACCTGGGCGAACCCGACGCCGATCTTGTCCTGGCGCAGCTGGCCGGCGAGCCAGAGCGCCGCGAGCGGACGTTCCTCGGCGGCAGCGGCGGCGAGCGTCGCGGCGATCGCCTCGGTCTTCTTGCCGCGCGCGCGCGTCGCGGCGACCGCGTTCGAGCACGCCACCAGGTCGGCCAGCTGCATACGCAAACATAGTGTAGCGTTGCCCGGTCAGCGCAACTTGCAGGCGGCACGAAGCCGTCAATGTCCCCGTTTCACCAGCCCTTCGTACACCTCCAACGTGGCGCGCAGGTAGCCCAATCCTGCAGCGCCACGGCGCGTCGTTGGTGCGTGGACGGCGTGAAACCGCCGCGAGCATCAACAGGTCAGAGTCGCGAAGTCCGCGCGGGGCGCAGGCCCACGCTGTCGCGGCGGGTCGACGGAGCGTTCCTGGATCGTTCTGCCGACCGCGCGTGCGACGACACGGTGCCGAAGCTGCCGCCGCGGCTCACGCGGTTGGAGGCGGGCCCTACCAAACGGTAGCCGTCTCCCGTGCGCACAGAGGCGTCGTAGTCCCCAGACCAGTCCCGGCACCACTCCCACACGTTGCCATGCACGTCGAACAGGGCGAACGGATTGGCGCGGAAGCTGCCGACCGGTGCGATCGCCGTGAAGCCATCTGTGATCGGCGCCGGCGTGCCCCAGTTGTTCTTGCGCTTCACCGACGTCTGGTCGTGCAAGTTGGCGCAGTCCTGCAGATCCATCTCCTGCGGTCCGGGCCACCACGGCGTCGTTGTGCCCGCACGGCAGCCATACTCCCACTGCGCCTCGGTCGGCAGCACAAGACCATGCCGCTCCATCCAGCGGTTCGCATCGTCCCAGTCGATCGAGTCCGCCGGATGGCTGGGCCCGATCCGGATCTCGTCGCCCTCGTAGCACAAGCCCTCCTTCCACCAGAACGGCTGGGTCGCAGTCAGCCGCTGCCACTGACCGCGAGTCAGTTCGTGCCGCGACAGGAAGAACGGTGCGAGCGTCACTTCATGCACCAGAGACTCGCCGCTGAGCGCGTCGGGGTCGAAGTTCGGGCCGTCCTTGTCCTTGGCTTGTGCGCCCATCAGGAACGCGCCGCCCGGCAGCAGCACGAACACGATCCCCGCGAGCATCGTGCTGTTGGCCCTGATCGGCGGCGGCATCGGCACGTTCCTGCAGTACCTGCGGGCCGAGGACAGGGCCGCCGAAGCATTGCAGCAGAAGGGCAAGGCGAAGGAACAGGAGCGGATCGCGAACCAGCGCGCCGATGAGAACAGCATACTGGCGCAGGAGAAGGGTGAGCTCGCGAGCTCTTTGGACAAGAAGGTCAGCGAGTTTGCAGCAACACCTGCCGGCGCTGCGGGCCTTCGCGCGGCTGCGCATGAGTCCGCTGCTGCGTGCGCGCGAGTGTCGTCGCAAGACCTCGTGCAATCGGCGTGCTGCGCCCTGGTCCTTGCACTCGACAGCTTCGAGTACCGGGGCGAGGAGGCGTTCCGCGGCTGGCTCTACAAGGCCGTGGCCAACAAGGTGCTCGAGCACGAACGGGAGGCGACCCGCAGCGGAACCGGCGGCGGCAGGGGCTCATCGCATGCAGCCATCAAGTCACCAGCGAAGGCATCACGGCCGACGACCTGCTCAAGGTGTTCGACCAGGCCTGCGTCGACCGCCTCAAGAAGCCGCTCGGCAGGTGACGGGCGCGTTTGGCGCGGGAACGGCTACTACTGGGACGAGTAGGCCTGGTCGACGACGACGTCCTTCTGGTCGAAGTCGACGATGAGCGCCTTGCCCGAACTGCTCGCGCCGCCCCAAGTGGCCCTCGCGTATGTGTAGGTGTATCGCATGACTGCGCCGTTTGGCTGCCCGGACAGCGAGGTGCGGTTTACGGGAAGGCCGAACCACTGCTCGATCTCGACGCGCGTCGTTGTCCCGACCTTGATGTTGGGGACCTTGGTTTCGTCGAAGTCACGCCCGGCGCTCGCACACCCGGCCAGCATCAGGCACGCAACAGAGATGAGTCTTCTCCTCATTGTTCCCTTCCTGGCCGCGGCGTCAGAGACCGAAGTTGAAGCTCAGGCCCAAACCGCCGAACGGACCGCTCTCGGGCGAATCCGACACATACGAGCCTATGATGAGCGTCGGCGTGATCGCGAACGAGCGCCCGGTGCGGATGCAATAGCCGAGGGATGCGTGGCCGGCGAACGACACGTCGTCCCCCTCCTCGCGTAAGCTGCCGTCGGTGTACTCCCATTCCGCGATCGGGAACAAGCCGATACCCGCACCGACGTAGAACCCGTCGAAGGCACGGCGCGGATAGAAACGCACTTCGGCACCCACGCCAGTGCCCTCGCCATCCTCTTCGGCGTCGTCGGTGAAGTCGCCTTCGCCCTCCCACGTGTATGTGAAGTGCAGCAGCCGAGCCGCCAACGCCAACCGCTCGCCGAGCGCGAATTCCCACTCACCGTGGAACAGCGCTCCGGTCGCGTCAGCGCCCGCTCCGAACTCGGCGCCAACGCCGATCTGCGAAACAGGAACCTCCCCTGCAGTGCGCGCGCCTGGTACGGCGCCCGGGACCGCCTCGGACCGGACAGGCATGAGGACGTCGAATCCTCTCCCCAACGGCGCATTCGTACAGCCCACGATGCTGAGAAAGCTTGTCACAATGAGAGCCTGCCGCATGCGACTGACCTCCTTTTCGAGCGACCAATGAACCTGGCCCAACTTTGCCAGCCTGCCCCATTGAGCGGCAGCTCCGAAGTGGCGCAACATCGTGCTAGAGCAGTTTGCGTGTACCTCGGACACCGGCAGGCCGCGGCACCGCGGCCCGCACTGTCCAATGCAACCTCGGGCTCGAAGTCTCGCAGGATCCGTGCGGCTATTTGCGAGACTCCTGCTGGCGGCCGGCGTGACCTTTGCCTTGGTCGCTGCCAGCCGTGCGGCGGCAAGCCCAAGTGCCTCCTCGCCGTACACCGTCTTGGCCCCTCGCGCGACGCGCGCCCACGCGAACGCGTTCAAGCGTAGCACCTCGAGCGCCTGCTGTGCCGCGGACAGCTCCGGCACCACGAGCGGCTCCCCGCCGCGGATCGCCTGCGCACGCCGCCGCCAGCAGGAGTCTCGCGGAAACCGCAGGATCCTGCGAGACTTCGAGCCCGAGGTTGCATTGGGCAGTCCGGGCCGCGGTGCGCGGCCACCTGACCATCACCATCTCCAGCCGAACCATGACCACCTGCCTCCGCTGCATCCCGATCTTCTGTCTCGCGCTGGCCGCCCACGCGCAGGTTCCGCGCGGCTGGGCAGTCGCCTCGAACTCCGCCGGCACGGCGGCCCAGCCGGGCGGCCTCACGATGTTCCATCCGCTGGTGCCCGGCACGTCGGTGCCGATCCAGGGCGCACTGCCTGCCGCGATCACCGGAGCCGGACTCGCACAACCTTGCGGCGCAGCCTCGGTGCTCGTGGACGACGCAGGCAACCTCGTCGTGGGCACGCATGCGCCGAGCGGACAGCCCGTCCAGGTGTTCCTGCTGACTCTGAATGGCAGCACGGTCGTCGCATCGTCCGCGTACACGCTTGGCATCGCCGCCTTCGGCTCCGGGTCCACCAACCAGATGGCGTGGGTCGGCCCCGACCTCCTGGTCAGCAACAGGGCACCGCTGGCGTCGGGCCCGCTCGCGAACGCCTCGCTCGGCTGGGTCCGGCCGAGGCTCGGACCGCCGGGCACGCCAGGCACCGTGGTGCCGATCACCACGTCGACGACCATGAACGGCATCGCGAACGCGCTCGCGGTCGATTCGGATGGGCAGTTCGCGTATCTCGGCCGCGTCACGGGCACGGGCCCCTACACGTCGTTGATCTACGAGATCCCGCTGGGCGGCACCGGGCCGGTCACGCCGACGCTGCTTGCCACGCTGCCGGATGCGGTGCTGAACCTGGCAGTCCGCCAGTACGGATGCTTGATCGCCACCATCGGCCAGCGCGCGCCGGGCAACGTGAACGCGCTGCACTTCCTCGCCACGTGGTCCCCCGGCTTGGTCTTGGGGAGTCTGCCGGGGCCGGGCCAGCCCAGCGCGCTAGCGCTGGACACAGTGACGGGCGACGTGCTGATCGGCGACTACACCACGGGGCAGGTGCTGCGCAGCACGCCGTTCTCCTCCTACCAGTACTCGACACCGACCCTGGTGACGACCTGCCCTGTCCTCATCGATGGGACTGCGATCCGGCCGGCGATGAACACATTCGGCGCAGCGAGCCCTCCAAGTGGTCCGAGTTGGATCACGGTGCCCTCCGGCTTTGGTGGGAGCTCGTCGGGTCCGCCCAATCCCGAACTTCCGACGCTGGGCAACGCCAACTTCGGGCTCACGGTCATCACGGCGTGGGGGTGGTGGTGGTGGCCTCCGCAAACCTTGTGCCTGTTCGTGATCTCGAAGGGCCACAGCAACCCGCCGATCCCACTGCCGGCGCCCTTCTTCGTCGACCTGCTTCTGGATCCGGGAACGGCGCAGATGTTGTCGCTCCAGACCGCCGTCTTGTACGGCTGGTCTCCCTGGGGTCCCCCCTCCTGCCTCCCTTCTCCCGCTTGCGCCACCGCGCCGCTGCCGATCCCGAAGGTGCCGACCCTCGCTGGCCTCGACCTGTTCGCTCAGGTCTTCGCGGTCGAGAACGGCACATGGTCTGCTTCCGCGGGCCTGCAGTTCACGCCGTTCTGATCGTGTGGCCACGACCGCGGCCGCGACACGGGCGTCGGGAAGCCGATAGATTGCCACCGTGCGAGTTCGCGTCCTCACGATTGCCTCGAGCAGCGCATGCCTGCTGCTCGCGACATTGCTGTCGGTCGGCGTCGCAGGTGCGCAGCAAGCGCCCCCGGCAGGCACTGGACTGCGCGACGAGATCGCGCGCGCCGTGGCGGCCTACTTCGCGGCCGACGACCGCGCTGCGGCCAGTGCGCTCGCGCCGGTCGTGAAGCTCGCGCGCGGCAACGAAGCGCTGCTCGCGGACGTCGTGCGCAAGAAGTCATTCGTGCCGGCGACCGCCGAGGTCGACGCGCGCGGCGCGATCGATGCGCACTACGAGTTCGCCGCGGGTATCACGGGGAAGGACCAGGAACGCAACGAGGCGAGGCTCGCGGGACCGGCCAGCGGCGACCGTCTGTTCCCGCTCGTCGTCTACGTGCCCGACGCCACCTCCACCGTGCAGTTCGAGCGCGAGCTGCTCGAGCAAGGCACGCGCGCAGGCCGCTACGTGTTCCTCGTGCCCGACGAGAAGCGCGACAACAGCTACGCCCCGTCGGTGCACGAGCATCGCCGCCACGCGGGTCCGATGCGGACCCTGCTGCTCACGCTACCGATCGATCCCGACCGCGTCTACATGATCGGCTCGGGGCGCGGCGGACATGCGACCTGGGACGTGGGCTTTCTGGCCGCGGATCGCTGGGCTGGCATCTTCCCGTGCAACGGCGGCCTCGTGCACGAAGGCGGCTGGAAGGCGAGCGGCGGCGTGTTCCTGACCAATGCGCGCAGCTTCGCGGTCTTCACGGTCTTCAACACGACGTTCGACCACGGCATCGAGTCGTGCCGCTACGCCGTCGCGAAGTTCCGCGAGTGGAACTACCGCATCGAGGCGCACGAGGAGCAGCAGATGCGGCACATGGGGATCGGCGAAGCGATGGGGAAACTCGCGCCTGTGGTCCGCAACGCGCACCCGCGCCGCATCGAGAAGCGCTTCAACCACGTCGAGGACGGCGCGCACTACTGGCTGCGCGCGCTCGATCGCAAGCCGAAGGAATGGGACCCGGCCGCGAAGATCGTCGTGCAGGGCGACTGGCCCGCGGATCGCGACAAGCAGCTCGAGGTCGTGTGGGACGCGGTGCGCAAGCAGTGCGGCTACCTCGCGGGCACCGTCGCCGCCAACCGCGTCGACGTGACCACGCAAGGCGTCGGCCGCGTGCGGATCTACCTCGATCCGGAACTCGTCGACTTCGGCGAGTCGGTGACGATCGCAGTGAACGGCAAGGTCGCCCGCACGCTGAAACCGGTGCTGCAGCCCGACGTGATGTTGCAGCGCGTGCGCGAGACCGGTGACACGTCGTGCCTCTATTGGGCGTTCGTCGATCTCACGATCGGCGGCTGAGCTGTCCCGCACACGAGGACCACGCAGTTACGGGCGCGGACCACGTGGGTACACACGACGCCAGGAGGCTCTCATGATTCATCGACTGCTCACTGTCCTGTCGCTTTCGCTGCTCGGCGGACCATTGTTTGCCCAGACCGTTTCGGTGTCGATCAGCACGGCAACGCAGGTGGTGGCGACCGCGTTCGACCCCGGCTCGAACCTCGTGACGGACTCCGTGCCGCCGAACACGAACGGGAACGTGCAGCTCCTCGCGCAGACCCCGGCCGCTGTGACGGCGAGCCTGTGGGACGCGCGCGTCTACGAACTCGAGGGGATCGTCTCCTGGTATCAGGGCGCCTTCGTGACTGGCCCGTCCGGCTTTTGGCAGCACTTCCCCGAGCGAACTGCTCGCCCACCTCAGCGCGACGTCGCCGGTGCCCGTCGAGATCGAGCTCTCGCGCGTTCTCACAGCAAGCCCGGGCGCGTTTGCGCCGACGTTCGGGATCGACTTGGGCGACGACGGGATCTTCGAGCTCTTCGAGACGGGCTTGCCTTCCGGCACGTATTGGAGAGTTCTCGGTCCCACACCGATCGCCATTCGTTTGCGCAGCCAGGTCACGCAGACCGGGCCTGGCTCCGTCGCACTCCGTCTCCACGTGACGATCCGTCCAGCCAACAATCTCACCGTGTCGCCGGTCGCGATGCCGTGCGCGAGCAACGACATGCTGCAGGTGTTGCCATCGTTCGTCGGTCAGGGCATCGAGACTCTCGTCTACGGAACGCCCCCGACTGGCATCGTCGTCCTGGGTCTCGGTCCGTTCCCGCAGGCGCTGCCCACGACATCCGCGACCCCTTGTGTGTTGCTGCCCTCGCCGGATCTCGTGATCTACGCGCCGTATCCGCAGACCTTCTACTTGCCGCTGCCGGCCGCAGTGCGGCCGCTGACGCTCTGGATGCAGGGAGTCTCGATCACACCGACTGGTCTCGGGACCACGCTCGGCTACACGGTTCTCGCCTGGTGATTGCCACGGCTCGACCGCGGTGATCGTGCGCCGGTGCCGCCGCGGTGCCAAGATCCACGCAGCCTCGCGGCACCCGCGTTCACCCGCGGAGCTCACGCGGGGACTGTTGCGAACACGCAGCAAGGCGCCGCGAGCCGCGCGCGCTACAGTGGCAACATGAGCGTCGCCGTACTCGCTGGCCTGATCGGGTTCCTGCCTGCGCAGCAGGCACCTGCGGCACCGGTGCCGGTGCGCGACGAAATCTGTCACTACATCAACGTACAGGCGCTCGACTGCTACGACGGCGGCCTCGACGTGGCCGCCCTGCCGCGGCGCCGCGCGCCTGCTCGCTTCGCGGACCTGCTGTTTCGTTGGTGGACTGATCGCAACCCTTCGGCGCAGCGACCTCAGATGCAGGTGACCGGAACCACGCTGCACGCGCACGGTGCGAAGGAGGCCGTGCAGGCCGCGGAGAAGGCGTTCCAGCAGTTGCTGGCCATGGACGAGGTGGTCCGGGCTCGTGTGCACTGTTCCGTGCTCACGCTGCCCCAGGCCGCGGTGCCCGAAGGACTCAAGCCAGGGCTCACGGAGGCCGACGACGAGGCGATGGTGACGCGGCTCGTGCGCGTTGCCGCTGCGGAGGGCGGCAAGCTGCGCAATCTGCCCGAGGTCGTCGCCTCACCGCTGCGACCGTTCGCGGTCGAGGACGCGCGAGAGGGTGAGGCGGTCCCACTGCGGCTCAGAGCGGAGCTCGTTCCGCTCAGTCGCAGCGAAGCGCTGCTCGGACTTCACGTCGTGCGTGGCCCGTTGCCTGCGAACCTCGCGAACCTGCCGGAAGCCGGCAAGGC
>Ga0075418_10009177_pt1 | contig 11092 bp, 9 predicted proteins | sample SoiMetdeltSBSDD2_FD_81776 | JGI IMG/M metagenome (GOLD analysis project Ga0075418, IMG submission 81776) | Bulk soil microbial communities from a Populus tree surrounding site in Tennessee, USA - Soil MetaG P. deltoides SBSDD2 | ecosystem: Environmental > Terrestrial > Soil > Tree plantation...
ATGTGAGCCAGGGGACGAGTCAGTCCTCGCCCTTCATTTCCGGCGTGACCGCGCTCATCCTCGAGCAACGGCCCTCGGCCGCCTACGCCGAGGTGGCCGCCGCCCTTGAGGGTACGGCGCGCCATGACACGTTCACCGGCCCCGGGTTCAGCACGGACTTCGGGTATGGGAAGGTGGATGCCGCGGCCGCGGTGGAGGTGTTCGTTCCCGTGCGCCTCCTGTCTTTGACCGCGGGTTGGGACGGTGGACAAGCCATCGTGCGGTGGGAGCTCAGGGAAACCGAGGAAGGTGCGTCCTTCCGCGTCCTACGAGGCCCCACCGACAGCGGTCCGTTTACGGTGCAGAGCGAATGGTTACGGGGCGATTTGTCCTTTTCCTGGACCGATCCCGCTCCCAATCCGGCGGAACCCTGGTACCGCGTGGTCTCGCTGGATCGTGCGGGCGCCGAGCAGCTTCTCGGGACGGTGGCGTTGACTCCCCAACGCATCATCGCGCGACTCTTACCCAACGCTCCGAATCCTTTCCGGGCGAGCACGATGATCGCCTTCGACTTGGACCGCACGAGCAAGATCCGGCTGGACGTGCTGGATATTTCCGGGCGGCTGGTCACCACGCTGGCTTCCGGGGTACGATCGGCGGGCCACAATGAAATCGAATGGAACGGGTTGGACACCACAGGACACCGGGTAGCAGCGGGGATTTATCTTTACCGGCTCACGACTCCGGATCGCGTGCTTGCCCGACGAATGGTGATGAGTTCATAGCCTAAAAACGTGATCCAAACGACGCCGAGCTGGGTCTACCTGTTTCTCGGATTCTATTTTTTGACGTCCGGGATACTGTTCGTTTACGGCATCCACGCTTATTTGATGGCGTTCTTGTATATGCGCGCGCTCCGGAAGGCGCCCCCCCTGCCCGCCCCGGGGCCACTTCTTCCCGTGACCATTCAGCTTCCGGTGTACAACGAGCGCTACGTGATCGGCCGCCTGCTCGAGGCGGTGACGCGGCTCGATTACCCGAAGGACCTCGTCGAGATTCAGGTGCTCGATGACTCCACGGACGAGACGGTCATAGAAGCGGCGGCCATGGTGGCCCAACTCAAGGAGGGTGGCTGGAGCGCGGTCCACCGTCATCGGCGCCAGCGGGTCGGCTACAAGGGTGGAGCCCTCCGCGAAGGTTTGGCCGAAGCACGAGGCTCCCTGATTGCGGTCTTCGACGCGGACTTTCTCCCTCCCCCCCATTTCTTGCGCGAGACCGTGCCCTATTTTCAGGACCCCGAAATCGGGATGGTGCAAACGCGATGGACGCATCTCAACGAGGGATTCTCGTCCTTGACCCGAGCGCAGGCGGCAGCGTTGGACGGCCATTTCCTGGTTGAGCACACGGTTCGCAATCGGTACGGCGCCTTCATCAACTTCAACGGCACCGCCGGCATCTGGCGCAAGGAGTGCATTCGGAGCGCGGGCGACTGGCAGGATGACACGCTCACCGAGGATCTCGATCTCTCCTACCGCGCCCAGCTGGCGGGGTGGAAGTTTCTCTTCCTGCCCTCGGTGGAATGTCCGGCCGAGCTTCCCGCGGAAGTTAACGGACTCAAGGGACAGCAGTTTCGGTGGGCGAAGGGATCGGCCCAGACCGCGCTCAAGATCCTGCCTCGGTTGAAGCGCGCGCCGCTTCCCCGGTTCGTACAGTTCGAGGCGTTGGTGCACCTCACCAACCACCTCGTGTACCCCCTGCTTCTTCTTCTCGGCATCTTGGCCTTTCCTACCCTCCGCATTCTTGACCACCATCCGGAAACAGCGATGTTGTTCAAGGTCGCAACACTTCTGGCGGTGGCTTCGTTCGGTCACCCGTGGCTCTATCTGGTCGCGCAGCGGGCACGCCAGCGCAACTTCGTGGAGGCATGGTTTCTGGTCGGGCTCGTGGTGGCGGGAAACATGGGCATCGCCCTCAACAATACACGCGCATTGATCGAAGGATTGCTAGGTCTTCGCAGCGATTTCAACCGCACGCCGAAGTATGCCCTCACCACCCGAGGCGATCACTGGCGCGGGAAGGCGTATCACCCCAGAGCGTCGGTGTGGTCTTACCTGGAGATCGCCTTCGCTCTCTACAGCGTGTTCGCGCTCGCGTACGCGCTCCGCCACGGACACTGGCTGGCCGTTCCCTTCCTGGCCATGTACGCGATGGGAGCGGGGACGCTCGGTTTTCTGTCTGTCTACAACGCCTGGACGAGGCCCCGAAGTGGCGGCGGTGTAGAGCCGGCCCTCGCCACGGTTCTGCCTCCTGGGAAGTAATCATGGATCCACAATTGCTTCACCTGCGTCTCAATCATTTGCCGGTGGTGAGCGTTCTCTGGACGCTGCCGTTTCTCATCGTGGCCCTCGTTCGTCCGTCACGAACGGGGTTCTTGCGGGCACATGCGTTCGTCGTCGTGCTGGCCCTTCTGACTGCCGGCGCCTACCTGACCGGGGAGGGCGCGGAAGAAAAGATCGAGCATTTGCCAGGCGTGGTGGAGAGTGCCATCGAGGCCCATCAGGATGCGGCCCTCATCACCTTCACGATCAGCATCGTGGCCGGCGTGGTCGGGCTCTTCGGATGCTGGGCGGCGCGCGGGAACCGACTCGGCCTGGCCAAACGACTCTGCTGGGTGGCCGTGCTGGTGGTAGCCTTCGAGACCGGCGCGCTCTTGAACACCGCCCATCGGGGCGGGCTCATTCATCGTCCCGAGCTATATCAGGGATCGTCGGGCGCGACCGAACACGTCCCGGATTAATCATTTCTCCCCGGACCGGGAATATTCATCTACATCTGTAGTAGTATTGCCCGCAGGCCTCCTCAGAGCCGTTGTCGGGCCATCCCAGAATACGGGGGAGAGAACGATGAATCTAAGAGCGAAGGTGTTTTACCGCAGGAAGTTAGTCGGTTGGATCATCACCGGGTTGGCCGCCCTGGCCCTCGGGACAATGGGCGCCGGTCGTGTCCTCGCCGACGATGACGATGACAGCGACAAGGGTGGTGGAGCCTGGCTAGGCGTCGCTCTGCAGGAGCTGACCCCGTCCTTGCGCGAGGCCCTGGATCTCGACCCGCACGTTGACGGCCTTGTCATCGCCGGGGTTATGGCGGAGAGCCCGGCCGAGAAAGCGGGCCTTCAGGAACAGGACGTCCTGGTCTCCGTGAACGGTCATACCGTGACGTCGGTGCGTGAAGCGACCGACGAGCTTAGAAAGCTGGAGCCCGGTGACCGCACCACGGTGTCCGTACTTCGTGACGGTCGTCGGCGCCAGTTCACGGTCCGGTTGGCCGAGCGTGATCAGGCAGAGAACTCAGAATGGCTGGAGCGGCTCGAGCGCACCCCCCGCCCGGATGTACCCAACGCACCCATGCCGCCTCTCACGGCTCATCCCGAAGGTTTCGAGGGCAGCCACCGCGGATATCTCGGCGTGAGCACGATCGAGCTGGGTAAACAGCTCGCAGAATACTTCGAGGTCCATGGCGGCGGCGTGCTCGTGACCGAAGTATCCGAGGACTCACCCGCCGAGAAAGCCGGGCTCAAAGCCGGAGACATCATCCTGTCGGTGGGAGACAGCAAGGTCGACAGCCCGTCCGATCTCATGCGCCTCGTCCGCGCCCACGATCCCGAAGATCAAGTCGACGTCGTCGTGCAGCGCCGCGGGAACGTGCAGACATTCGGCGTCAAGCTCGGTGAAACCAAGGACTTCGGGTTCTACGCACCCGGCGCCGACCATCGGGGGATGGCCGACAGCTATCGGAGGATGATCACCCCCGAGGTGCGCCAGCATCTGATGATGCTGGGTCCGCAGATACGAGAGCAAATGCACGAGCATTTACGGCAAATGCACGACCATTTGCGGATGCGAAACGAACGGCGTGAGGGTGGCACGGTCGAGATCTAGTCAGCGTTTACGCGTGGCCTTCCATTCCAGCCACGCTTGCATGGGGAGGAGGGTCAGGGCAGGCGAGACCTCCCAGGCCTTCCAAGCCAGACTCTCCTCCCACATCCCTGTAGCGCGATACAAAGCCAGCGGCTGGTAGGCCATGAACACGGTCAACGACCACACCCACCAGGCCGGATGCGGCAGCACGAAGAGCACGGGCAAGAGCCAGATCACGTACCAGGGGTGTACGACCGGCGACACCAGTAAGAGCGCGCCCACCGTCCAGGCATAGGTGGACATCCAATCCCGGCGCCAATGCAACGTCGCCAGCCACACCAAGGCCACACACGTTCCCGCAATCAGCTTTGCGATGTGGAGCTGTGACTCTGTTGCCTCTCGAGGCACGAAGAGCGAGAACAAAAAGTCATTGCCCCGCCACTTCGCCACGAATACGCCCAGACTTCCCAGCGGACTCAATCCGCGCCGCCAGAAGATGAGATAGCACGCCCCGGTCACGAGGGGGATCAGGAACCATCGCATGCGAAGACGCGGCCAGAGCGAAGGCACCGCGATCCAGGGCAAGAACTTCACCATACCCCCCAGTCCGAGCGACACACCGGTAACCAACGGTTTGTCGTTTGCCCAAGCCCAGAAGGCGATAGCCAAAAAGAGCATGCCCAGCGCATCCACGTGACCGTTCCCGGCGAACTCGAAGAGAACGAGGGGATGCCACAGATAAAGCGCAACAAACGCGCGGGGTTTGCCGCGAGCCTCGAGCGCGCGCATGAACGTATAGCCGGCGAGAAGGTCCGCGCCAATGGCGACGAGCTTCCACACCAGCACGGTGGGGGCAATCCACCCCGCGGCGGCAAAGAAGAGCATGCAAAGCGGCGGGTAGATGGTGGGGAGCTCCGGGTGATTGATGAGCGGCCAGAGCGCGTCGCGCAAACCTTGAAGCTCGGGAGCCCCGGGCGCGTAGCGATACGGATTGATGCCCGCCAGAAGAACCTTGCCGTCCCAGAGGTAACGGTAGACATCGTCGGAAAGCACGGGAGGGGTGAAGAGAAGAATCGCGCGAAAGAAAACCGCTCCGGCCCAGATGACAACGACCGTTTTGTTGTCCCCGTGAATCCGCTCGCCTCGGAAACCCAAGAACGAAAATCTCCAGGTGCCGTAAGCTCCCCGGAGTCCGGCCAAATACCCACAGAGGAGCGCGACCCAAAGCGGGGCGAAGTGGCCGAAGGGCAAGAACCAGGTGGTGCGCGCCGCGTACGCGACGAATCCGGTCATGGAAACCACTCCGCCCACGATCAGCCACACCATGAAAGGGAACGATGTCAAAACCGGCGGCCCAGGCCAAGCCCGCGGTGGGACTGTTCGCCAAGCCGCCTCACCCCGGCGCGGTGAAAACACGCCTTAGCCCACCGCTCTCCCCGGAGCACGCCGCCGCGCTATACGGGGCGTTTCTCGGCGACCTGGCCGAAATGCTGGACAGGAACGAGGCCTGGGATTGGATCGTCTATAGCCCTGACCCTGAACGTCTCGAAGCGGCTTGGCCCCGCGGTGCTCCGCATCCCTTTGCATGGCGCCGCCAAATGGAGAGCGATCTTGGTGACCGGATGAACGCCGCGCTGGAGGAGCTACTCGCCGAAGGTCGGCCCAGCGCGATTCTCTTGGGAAGCGATCACCCCACGGTGACGCGCGACATGATCGCGCATGCATTCACCGCTCTCGAACGGGCGGAGGTGGTGCTGGGGCCGTCCTTCGATGGCGGGCTCTACCTGGTGGGATGGACGCGCTTGCATCCGGAAATCTTTCGGGATGTGCCGTGGAGCACGGCGCGCGTGCTGGAAACCGTAATCGCTCGCGCGGCGGCGCACGGGGTTCGCCCCGCAGTCATGACCCCGTGGTACGACGTAGACGATGCCGAGGATCTCGAGTTCTTGCGGGCGCACCTTCGCGCACTCGAGCTGGAGCTGGGATCCAGCGCGCCCTGCCCGCGTACGCGGGCCGTGCTGACTCGGTGAACGTGATATCGGGGGGCAGGTTGCCCGGGACGGGTGCCCTCGCTAAACTTTCGCCCTCGCCCCGGAAGCTAGTCCCTGGACCACCATGGAACCCCTAATCATCCCGCGCGCCCAACATGCGATTTCCCGAAAACTCATCGACCCCGATGCCCTCCGGGTCATGTACCGGCTTTTGCGCGCCAACCATCGGGCCTACCTGGTGGGTGGGGCCGTGCGCGACCTCCTCCTCGGGCGCACCCCGAAGGACTTCGACGTTGGCACCGACGCGCATCCGCACCAGATCAAACGCCTCTTTCGCAATTGTCGGATCGTGGGCCGCCGGTTTCGCCTCGCCCATATTCACTTCGAGGACAAGATCATCGAGGTGTCCACGTTCCGCCGGCATTCCGAGTTCCTAAGCGAAGGCAAGGACGGCGACCGCCTCATTCGTTCCGACAACACGTTCGGCACTCCCCAGGAAGATGCGATCCGGCGCGACTTCACCATCAACGGTCTCTTCTACGATTTGGAAAGCTTTTCCGTGCTCGATTACGTGGGCGGAATGAAGGATCTCGAACATCGCGTGGTGCGCTCGATCGGGAATCCCGGCGAGCGCATTCCCGAAGATCCCGTGCGCATCCTGCGCGCGATCAAGTTCGCGGCGCGCCTCGGCTTCACCATCGAGCCGGCGCTTTGGGACGCGATGGTTCGTTTCAGCCCCGACATCCATAAGTGCGCGCAAGCGCGCGTGCTCGAGGAAATCTATCGCCTGCTCCGCGGCGGCGCGGCGGGTGCCTCGTTCCAGCTGATAGAGGAGAGCGGGCTCTTGCGGGAACTGCTCCCCGAAATGCAGCAGTTCTTGACCGGCGCGCGCGCGGCCGGCGTGGAAGGCGATCGTGTGTTCTGGGAGTACCTGGAAGCGGTCGACGAAATCGTGCAGGGAGGCACACAGCCAGGAAATGCACTCCTCTTCGGAGCGATTGGTGCGCCCCTCATCGGCCTCGCTCCTGGCCAGGACGCGTCCACGGAGCGATCACCCGCGCAGCTCACCCGCGACATCGAACAGACGACCCGCGGATGGATGGAGCGATTGGGGATGGCGCGTCGCGATCGCGAGCGACTGGCTCACATGCTTCGCGCACAGCCGCGACTCATGCGTCCGCGCGGCCGTCGCTTCCGCCCCCGCGCATTCGTGACCAAGCACTACTACCCCGATGCGGAAGCGCTGTTCGCGCTCGGCTGCCGTGCCACGGGCCTGGAGCTGGAGACGCTGGATCGCTGGCGGGCGCTCTATCAGGAAATGGGGGGTATGCAACCGGACGCGCGCGAGACGTGGGACGTGGAAGACGACACCGGGAACGAAGACGTGCACCCTCGTCGCCGGCGCAGCCGGCGCCGGCGCCGGCGCCGGAAGAAATCCGCACCGGCTCCGTAGCCCGCCGCGGGGCCGAGAATGGAAACGAGTCGCAGGGGCCGGGGAGAATGGAATCTCGCTGGCCAGGCAACACCCCACAGCACAGATAGAGTTCGGTATTGCATTGAGTACTTGCGAGGACGTCGCCTGGACGGCGAGATCCATGCGACCCGGCCCGAGCTTAGTTTCTGGCGCGATAGGGCGCGGGCGCGATACGAAGGGTGAGGAATTCGGCCACCGCGGCAATGCGCTCGCGGGCAACGGCGTTGGCGGGACCGGAGCTTAACCCGTCCGGGAGCCGAGGCGCCCACGTGAACCGTTGCGCCTCGAGAAGCGAGCGGGCTCGGGGTTCCCAGGTGCCACTCGTGCGAATCTCAAGGAGTCCCGTGCGATCGAGATAGATCTCGACGCCTTCGCTACTCGAAAACACGGCGAGGTCGAGCGATCCACGTCCCAAGAGATCACGAAGCGCCAGAATCCCTTCCAGCGCTTCCGCCCGCAGAACCCCCGTGCCGACCCACTCCCGCGGCGACTCCCCCAGTTCCACGATGGCGACCCCGAAGCTTCCAGGAATGGCGCGAACCGCATCGAGAAGGAGCTGGGTGACCTGGGGATGCTCGCCTCGCGCCGAGAACTGCCGTACGCCTCCGGCCATGAGCATCGACGTGAAGCAAGCCTGGTTCTCTGACGGCAAGCCCAGCATGACGCGATGGGTCCTCACTCGTTGAGAAGGGGGACGGCGCGTGAGTCTGCGCCAGAAACCCGAGAAGAAAGCGAGTATGCGCCCTAGTTGCAGAGACATGGAGCTTTCGATTCGGAGCGGCCGCTCGTCGGTCTACAACTTTATCATGCAAATTGCCAGGTCCCGAACGACTTTAGTTGCGTTTTTTCACCCAGCCTGGCTATAGTGGCGTCAACGGACTGCCGATCCCAATCCAAGTCACTCGGACGGGAGTGAGCGGATCGGCCCCCTCTCCCGTACGGATGCGGCCTTGCTCTCCCGGCCTCATCCCAACATCCAAATAGCGGCCTTTGCTACGAGGACCACGACGTGAGGATATCAACCCTGCGTGGTGTGATTGCCGTCGTTCTCCTGGCGGTCTTTCTTGGACCCCGGGGGTTGGACGCAGAGCGAGCCGTGTTTCGCTCGAGCTCTCATACTGTGTCTCTCTTCGCCTTGCCCGGGGAGACGCTCACCTTCGACCTGGCAACGTATGCCGGCATGCCGATCCGTATGCTGCCCACGCTGGGGCTGGTCGCTGATCCCCATCTCAAGGTAGCACTTCGAAACGACCGCTTTCAGGTGACCGCCCCCCAAGTGCCCGGCATTTACGGCGTGCTCTTTCAAGAACCGGCTCCGGACAAGGCAGCAAAGCCGCTCCCCTATCGCATGCAGGTCGTGGTGATGCGAGGCCTGGGGGATGCAGTAAACGGAGTGCTGAACGGCTATCCGGTTGGCACCTTCCCCAGCTCGGGCGACGGGGAGCGCTGGCGATTCGAGCGCCCGCGTGGGTTCGTGGAGATCACCAAAGAGAACAAGGATGTGCCGCTCACCGATCATTTTCGCTTGGGTGATCTGGACTGCAAGCTCGAACGGCCCTACCCGCACTACGCCGTCATTCAAACCTCGCTCCTCGTAAAACTCGAGGGGTTGGTCGACACCCTCAACCGGCGCGGCCTGCCCGGCAGTCACATGAAGATCATGAGCGGCTTCCGCACCCCGGACTACAATCGCGAGATCGGCAACGAGACCAGCTTTAGCCGGCACATCGCCGGGGACGCAGCGGACATCTTCCTCGATCGTAACGCCGACGGACGCATGGACGATTTGAATCGCGACGGACGCGTGAACCGCCGGGATGCACGCTTGCTCTTGTCCATCGTCGACGGGATGGACGAATCGCCCGAATACGGAGCCCTGGTCGGCGGCGCATCGGCCTACCGAGCCAACGCGTCCCATGGTCCGTTCCTCCACGTCGACGCGCGCGGCTATCCGGCCCGCTGGTAACCCCCCGGCCGGCGCTGGTCGCATTGAGCCGGTCCCCCTCTGCACGGTGGACGCGCGGCTAACTCTAGTCCGGGCAACTCTCAAGGCGGCGGAGGTCGCATCCGATAACGGATGAACGACCTTGCTAACCGACGATGAAGCCCAAAGTCAAAGTTTTCCTCACCCTCGTTACCACGCTCGCCGCGGTGCTCGCGGTGGTGGCCATTTCACAGGCGAAGAGCCTTTCGCCGGAGCATGCCTTGCTCTGGGTCATCCTCTGCGTGGTGAGTGAGCACTTCTGGGTCAAAACCCCCAGCGGGGATTCAGTGCAGAGCCTGGCCGCGACGGCCAAGCTGGCCACGATCCTCATCCTCGATCCTTGGACCGCAGTGCTGGTGGTGTTCACCAGCACCGTGATCGGCAACTTCCTCTTTCGTCGCTCGATGTGGTACCGCGCGCTTTACAACGGTTCGCAGCTCATGCTCGCCGCCGGGGTGGCGGCGCTCGTGTACCGGCTGATCGGCGGTCATCCGCTCTTGAATGCGTTCGTGCTCACCCACGACCTTCGTATCTCCGGGGTGCTGGAGGCGTTGTCGAGTCGCACCTTCTTGACCGCGTTCTTTGCCGCGGGCGCAATTTACATCCTGGTCAACAACTCCCTCATGGCTTGGCTCATGAGCGCCATGACGGGGCGGCGCGTGTGGCGGCTTTGGCGCGAGAATTGTCTGTATCCCGAGGAAGTTCAGAGCAGCATCACCCTCGTCTTGTTGACCCCGCTTCTCGTTCTCCTCTACGGCATCCTGGGGCTCATGGGACTCATCTTGCTCTTCGCCTGCCTGGCTCTCGTGCATCAGGCGAACCTGAGGTATCTGGCCGTCTTGAAGACGCAGGACGACCTCATTCGCTCCGAACGTATGACGGCCATGGGAGAGATGGCGGAGGAGATCGGCGAAAATCTTGGCAAGGCGCTCGAGGATCTCAAGCTGGCCGCGAGCCGATTGTATTCACTGGCGCGGCGCTCGGACGGCGAGTACGTGCTTCGGAGCGCGCAGGTGATCGACATCAACGTCGGCAACATGACCGCGCTCGTGGACGGGCTGGCCGCGTTTTCGCACCAGGAAACGCATCCTGTTCCCACCGACCTGAATGAACTCCTCCGGCGTACCCTGGAATTCGTGAAGCCGCAGAATCGGTTCGAGAACATTCACTTCAAGTTCACGCCGGATCCGATCTTGCCTTTGGTCAGCGTCGACCCGGCACAAATGCAGCAGGTGTTCATCAACATCTTCGCTAACGCCGCCGACGCGCTGGCCGAAGTGGATCGTCCGGTGAAGAAGGTGTTCGTGGAGACCCAGTTCGATCCCAACGCTCAGCGCATCCGGATCTCGATCAGCGACAACGGGCCCGGGATCCCGGAAACTCATTTGAATCGGATCTTCGAGCCCCATTTCACCACCAAGGCGACCGGCCACGGCTTTGGTCTAGCGACCGTGTTCCGGATTGCGGTCAACCATCGGGGAACGATTCGGGCCCAGAACGCGGCCGGGGCCGGAGCGCAATTCCTTCTCGATCTCCCTAACGCCTAGCCGTTTCTTTGTCGCCAATGATGGTCACTGTCGCTTTTTGTTGACGTATTGGTCGAACTAATTATCTATCAACAACTTAATCGATAGATCCCTCCGTTCCGTCATCGATTGTTGACACTTGGCGGATTGATCCCCTCGCATCCGCCTAACTGTCTAACTATTTGCTCCACCTATGATTATGGGCATTTCACCCATGCGCA
>Ga0075418_10009179_pt1 | contig 11090 bp, 10 predicted proteins | sample SoiMetdeltSBSDD2_FD_81776 | JGI IMG/M metagenome (GOLD analysis project Ga0075418, IMG submission 81776) | Bulk soil microbial communities from a Populus tree surrounding site in Tennessee, USA - Soil MetaG P. deltoides SBSDD2 | ecosystem: Environmental > Terrestrial > Soil > Tree plantation...
TAGGATTTCATGCCGGCGACGTAGAACGCCGGCTCCGGCTGCGCCAGCTCGCGCGCGCCATGGGGACGCACTGTACCACAACTGTGCAGGTTGGGATCGATGAGCGGCGCCAATGCGGGTGGACATTCCAGCGCCGGATCCAGCGCCAAGCGCAGCTCGCGCAGGAAGGATAAATCGGGTCGAAAGCCGGTTGCCACGATGAGCTCGTCGGTTGCGACGTGGCGGCCGCAACCGCCCGATCCTGCACCTAGCCGCAACTTGCGGCTCGCCCTGGTGATGTGCGTCAGGCTGAAGCCGGTCTCGACGCCAATAGCACCCGAGCGCACCAATTGCGCGAACAGGCGGCCGAGCTCGCCGCGCGCGGCCAGCTTGTCGTTTGCGCCACCACCAAAGGTCTTCTCGGGGTTGTCGCCGCGCAAGATCCATATGATCTCCGTCGCCGGCTCGGCTTCTCTCAGTTTCGCCAAGTCGAGAATAGTTCCGACGGCCGAATGCCCTGCGCCCAGGATCGCGACGGTCTTGCCGATATAGCGTTCCCGCTCGTGGCCGAGGACGTCGGGCATCCCGTAGGCGATGCGCTCGGCATTCTCGCCCTCGCCGATGGCTTGCGTGCCGTTGACACCGGCAGGATTCGGCGAAAGCCAGGTTCCCGATGCATCGATGACGGCATCGGCCTGAAACGTCTCCGCGCCGCAGCCATTCTGGCATCGGATATCGAAGGATGCCTTGTCGCGACCCGGGGTCTTCACCTTGTCGAAGCCGGTCCGCGCAACGGAGATGACGCGGGCCCTTGTGCGGACGTGCGCCTTGAGCGGGGTGCCCATCGCCAGGGGCCAAAGGTAATTCTGAACCAGCTCTCCACCCGTCGGATAGTGGTTGGGATCAGGTACATTCCACCCTTGGGTGCGCAACAGCCGCTCAGCCGCCTGGTCGACGTTGTACGACCAGGGCGAGAACATGCGCACGTGCGACCATTGCAGAACGGCATCACCGATCTGCTCGCCCGCCTCCAGGATCACGGGTCGCATGCCACGCTCCAGGACGTGGGCTGCCGCCGCAAGACCGACCGGGCCGGCGCCGATTACGGCAACGGTCTTCGGGGAGCTCGACATTGCCTGCATCTTTCCAAAGCAATTGAATCGTTAGACAAACCTTACGCGGTCGGATCTGGCTGTTGCCGGATCGAGGCGCAGTCCGCCTCGGTGCAGCATTCGTCCACCAGGTATCCCACCAGGCCGCGCATAACGGGATAGTTGGCGCGACAGATTAGCGTCGTGGCATCACGCTCCTGCGTGATCAGCCCGACGATGAGCAGGGTCTTGAGATGGTGGGATAGGGTCGACGGCGGTACCCCAAGGCGGCTCTGCAGCTTGCCCACGGCTAGCCCGGGGTCACCGGCCCTAACGAGCGTCCGGTAGACGCGCAGCCGGGTCGGATTGCCCAGGGCTTCGAGGCGGGATGCGGCGTCTTCGACCTTCATGGCGCGTCGCTAGCATTGGGCGCCCCTTCAGTCAACGGTATTTCTAACAGCATGGAAATATGGTACGAGCATCGGCCTTGCCAAGGTTCGCGATCATGTCGTTTGCCTCCGCCACTTTCGGTCGCTCACCTGCCAGGCTGGTAGCGGTGCTCTGCGCCGCACAGGTATTGGTCCAGATCGGTGCCTTCTTCTGGCCGGCGCTGCTACCCGGCATGATGCGATTGTGGGATTTGTCGAACAGCGAGGCCGGTTGGATTACTGCCGGTTTCTACGGCGCCTACATGATGTCGGTGCCGGTCCTCGTCACCCTGACCGATCGTGTTGACCCCAAGCGCGTCTATTTGTTCGGCGTGGCCTCGACCGTGGCGGGGCACCTGCTCTTCGGACTGCTTGCCGAGGGCTTCTGGTCCGCCCTCACCCTCCGGGCGCTCACCGGCATGGGATGGGCGGGCACCTACATGACGGGGCTCAAACTCCTGGCCGACCGTGTCGACGCCAAGATAATGTCCCGCGCCACGGCCGGCCATGCCGCCAGCATCGGTATTTCGGGCGCGCTCTCGTTTGCGACTGGGGATCTCATTGCCTCGCTTGCCGGCTGGCACGCAGCCTTCCTCGCCGCCGCCGCCAGCGCCGCGGCGGCGTGGGTCTTGGTCGCGGTGATTGTGCCCGCTCAAAGCAAACCAGCCGCTCGCGCCCAGCATGGGCAAGGGCTCTACAATTTGCGACCCGTGTTCCGCAACAGCTCCGCCATGGCCTATGCCATCGCCTACTCGATCCACACGCTGGAGATGAGCGCCCTGCGCGGCTGGGGCGTTGCCTTCCTCGGCTACGTTGCGGCGACCACCGGCGCCACGGCTGCTTCTGTCTTATCACCGGCCGTTGTCGCCACCGGACTTGGGCTCATCGGCACCTGTGCGAGCGTTGCTGGTAATGAAGCCGCCATCCGCTTCGGCCGGAAGCGTCTGATCGTAACGGCGATGCTGGCCTCCATCCTCATCGGCGCGAGCATCGGTTTTCTCGGCAGCATGTCCTATGCTTTGGCTACCGTTCTGCTCACGATCTACGGCATCGTCATTTGGCTCGACTCCTCATCGCTCACGGCGGGAACGGCCGGCACGGCCGAACCCTCCCGGCGGGGCGCGACCCTCGCGGTGCATTCCATGCTCGGCTACGCCGGCGGGTTCGTGGGGCCATTGCTGGTGGGTTGGGTCCTCGACCTCTCCGGTGGCATGTCGCAACTCGGCTGGGGTATGTCTTTCCTCGCTGTAGCTGTGTTGATGGCTCTCGCCCTCGTGACCTTCTGCGCGATCCGGCCGCGCGAGCTCGAGGGCGATAAGGCCAAGGCAACGTGAGGGCACCGAACGTGCACATCGAAATCCAGCACCGCAGGCGCTTGGACCCAATGGTCGTCGCGGTCAATGCACTTGGGATTACGCAGATCACGGCGTGGGGCACGAGCTTTTATTGTCTCGGCGTCCTCGCCAAACCCATCGTCGCCGATACCGGATGGCCACTGACGACGGTGTTCCTGGGTTTCAGCGTGGCCTTGCTCGTCATGGGGTTCATCTCGACGTGGGTTGGCCGGCTTATCGATCGGGTTGGCGCCCGGGCCGTCATGTGCGTTGGCACAGTCATCGTGTCGGTAGGGCTCGTGGCGTTGTCACAGGTGAGGGACCCGGCGAGCTATTTCGTGGTCTGGGCCGTACTTGGCATTGGCATGCGTTGCTGTCTTTACGATGCGGCGTTTGCCGCACTCGTGCAGGTGACCCCCAGCCGGGGCCGGACGGCGATCTCCTATCTTACCCTCTACGGCGCCTACGCCTCGACGGTGTTCTGGGTGATCGGCCATTATTTGAACCAGGCCTATGGCTGGAGGGGCACGCTCATTGCCTTTGCCGCCATCAACTTGGGCGTTTGTCTGCCGCTCAACTGGTTTGGTCTCGCCCACCGCGAGCGGCCGGAGGACACGGCGACAATGGCGAAAACCGCAACACCTTCGACGGATGGACCCGTGCTCGAAGGGCGCATGCGCGTTATCGGGATCTTTCTCTTTGCTCTTATCATGTCACTCAACGGCTTCGTCTTCGGCATTATCTCGATCCAGCTGGTGCCGCTGCTGGAGGCGGCGGGACTCGCCGGAGCAACGGCAGTTTGGGTCGCGTCCCTCAAGGGCCACGGGCAGTTTGCCGGGCGGCTGGTCGAAATCTTTTTCGGCCGCAACCTCAAGGCCATGACCATCGCCCGTATCGCCATCGGCGTGGTTCCGGCATCGTTGCTGTTGCTGTTTGTGGCCAGGGGTGAGCTCTACCAGCTTATGGCCTTCACCCTCCTGCTCGGCGCCGCCCAGGGGGTAATCACGATTGTCAGGGGTGCCGTCCCGCTCGCGCTGTTCGGCGCCGAGGGATACGGCGCTGTGCTCGGGGTGATCGCGACGCCAATCCTCCTCGTCAACGCATTCGCTCCGGCCATTTTCGCCCTGCTGGTGGATCAGTTCGGCTGGCAAAGCTCGCTCTACGCCCTGTTCGGCTGCGCGATCACCACCTGGATCGCCATTGAGGTCATGTCGCGCTGGTACAAGGGCGCACAGCTCAGAGTGCGCAGCCGTCTGGCGAGGGAGGCATGATCGCCCACACCCGCCTGGCGGTTATCCTGATGCTCGGCACCACGCAAACGTTGGGCTGGGCGTCGAGCTTTTATCTTCCGGCTATCCTTGGCGACCGCATCGCTACTGAGCTAGGGATGTCGAGCACATGGTTCTTTGCCGCTTTTTCTGCTGCACTGGTCGTCTCGGCCCTGGTGGGGCCGCGTGCCGGGCGCACGGTAGACGCCGTCGGTGGCCGCGAGGTGCTCGCCGTCTCGAATCTGATCCTTGCCGCGGGGCTGGCGGTCCTGGCCCTTGCTCATTCGCAGCCAATGTTGTGGCTGGCCTGGCTGATCCTCGGCCTCGGCATGGGGATCGGCCTTTACGACACGGCGTTCGCTGCGCTCGGCCGGATCTACGGGGTGGAAGCCCGGTCAGCGATCACAGGTATCACTTTGCTGGCCGGATTTGCGAGCACGGTTGGCTGGCCGCTTACCGCTTGGGGCGCCGGCGAACTCGGCTGGCGTGAAACCTGCCTCGCCTGGGCCGGTGCGCACATCGTTGTGGGCCTTCCCTTGAATCTTCTACTCCCCAAGTCATCGCGGGCAACCATAGCGGAAGCAGACGTCAAGAAGCCCCACATCCCCATCGACCGCCCCATGCTCGTGCTCGGCTTTGCCTTCGCGGCCTCGTGGACGGTGGTGACCGCGATGGCCGTGCATTTGCCGCGCCTTCTCGAAGCGGCCGGCGCGAGCACCGTGCAAGCGGTGGCGGCCGGCGCGCTGATTGGACCCTCGCAGGTTGCGGCCCGCATTCTGGAAGCTAGCTTAATGCAGCGCTTTCATCCGATGGTGTCAGCCCGGCTTTCGGTGGCCTTGCATCCACTCGGTGCGACCGTGTTGGCCGCGTTCGGCGGCGTCGCGGCCTCCGGCCTCTTTACCGTACTGCACGGCGCGGGGAGCGGCATTCTCACCATTGCCCGCGGGACGGTGCCGCTGGCCATGTTCGGCAGCGAAAACTATGGCTACCGGTTGGGGCTGCTCGGCGCGCCGTCCCGTATGGCGATGGCCGTGGCTCCGTTGCTGTTCGGCATCCTGATCGACTTCTACGGCGTTGGCGCGCTGATTTTCTCGTCGGCTCTCAGCATCGCCGCATTCGCAGGCCTTTGCTCTTTGCGCATCAGCAGGACGCCGTCCTAGCGACAAGTCCTGAACACATCTCCTGACGGCTCCGCGCACCGCATTGGCAGTGAATCCGGCCGCAAACCCACTTGACCCCAGGCGGCGTCGCAAGCTGCCGCCGCAATTATCGGAGTGGCGCTCTTTTGCGCCGGCGCGACACTGTTCGCCCCACCCAGGGGCCACGCTTTGCCTCGGACGGTCGTGTAATCGGGAAGACCTCGCGCATGTTGCTCTGCCAGCATTTCGCAAAAAGCAGTGGCGTGGCGAAGCTATAAAGGCGCGCGTTGGGCCGTGGATTGCCACACCATCCGGCGTCTCGCGCTCGCGGCTCGGGCGCGACACCTGCCGAGACACTGCGCCTCTGCCGCCGCGTGTGCAGATTTGGTCCTCAGGATCTCGTTGAAGCCGACGGGACTGTCGATGCGAAGTCGGTCGACAAGCAGGAGTAATGGTCGATCCGGCGCCACCCTTTTCACGCAATTGGGTGCTTCAAGAAATGGTGGCGGGACCCGCCCTCGTTGACTTTGCGTGATCGCGGCGATGGGGTCCGCCGCTGACTGAAGCGGGGTAAGCCGCTTGGATTATTGTCATTACTGGGGAAGGCCGGCGGAGCTATCCCTCTGCGGATTCCGCGCGTTTGTAGGGGAGTGCGTGAGGCTCCGCCGCGCACTCGGCGTGCCTTGGCTAGGGCTGTTGGGAGGCGTGAAGATCGGCAACGCCTTCGGCCAGGGCCGGCCAATGTTTCGCGAAGGCGTCATCTCGTTCAATGGGCGATCCAGCCGTGAGCCGCTTAGCATCCACCGCCTCATCCACAAGCCGCAACAGGAACCCGGCAGGTTTGGCCTGTATTGGGGACTTCGTGAAGACGAACCAGAAGCCCTACGACGACTTCGTGGTGGCGGTGCTCGTGTCCTTCAAGATGCATTTTCCGGGCGCGGCCCTCTCCTCCGACCGGGGCGAGAGGGACTGGGCGTGCGGTATTGCCCTCTACGAGCGGTCCACTGGTCGGCAGGCGCCCGGGTTCGATGTCTTGGGCGCGCCACAGGAGGCCGCGGTGCCCTAAGCCGCACTCCGCCGGCAGGCAGTTGAGGATCCATTATGGATGACCTGATCCGACGCGCGAATGCCTGGCTCAAGGCCAACCGGCCCGACTACTACGCGACGCTGCGGCCGGGCGTGGACGATGTCGCGCTCGAGGCCTACCAGGTGCGTTTCGGCTTGGTGCTGCCAACCGAGCTGAAACAGCTCTATCGCTGGCGCGACGGGCAGGACCTCGACATTGGTGCTGAGGCGCTCGTCTACAACCACATGTTCCTACCGTTGTCCGACAGCGCTGCCTCCAAGGAGCTGCTCGACGGCTTGATCGGCGCCGATTTCGACGATCCGGCGTGGTGGCGGCGTGGCTGGGTGCCGTTCACGCTGAACTTTGGCGGCGACCACTATTGCCTCGACCTCGATGCGGAAGGCGGCGGCACTCCCGGGCAGGTGATCGACTTCTGGCACGATGAGCCCACCCGCAACGTGCTTGCCGCGTCGTTGGCCGACTGGTTCCGTGCGCTGGTGGTTGCCATGGAGGCGGGCCGACTCGAGCTTGCCTAGGCCGTGACATCGGCTGCCATGCGTTGCCGGAAGGGAGGCTGCACGTCTTTCTATCGACGTTTGCGGGTTTGTCCTGATGGTACGTCCCGCCGGAGTGAGCGCAGAAAGACCCGAAGGATTGTTCAACGGTTCGGAACGTTGAGCTCGATCGGCGTTCAATTTTGACCCACGACGGTGTGCGAGACGGTCAGCGGTCAGAGCCTGCCTGCATTTGTGAGGTTTTCAGTTAACGCCGTCGCGTGTGAGCCGCAGCGCTCAAGTGGTGGTGGGGTCGGTCACGAGCACCCAAGCACAGCTGCAGCATTGACAGTTCGCTTCGCTGCTCTCGGACCGAGAGTTTGCCTCATCGTGCATGATAGGAAACGGCCCGGTCTTGGAAGCACTCGGTGACGTCGCGCCGAGCCGCGAGGATTGCAGGGCAAGGTACGTGAGAGGCGAAATGCCTCGGCGCCCCGGTGCAACGAGGTACGGTCATGCCTGAGCCGTGGGAGCTTCACCCAGCGAACGGCGCCGGATTGTGGATGCATCCAAGGGCTTGGGGCGGATGCAACACGCGAAACCTGGATGCGTGGGGTGACTTGGTGCCCGTGGGAGCTGGCTTTGCTCCGGGCGGCTTTTTAGATCCCTCAGGTTAACGAACCGATAGGGCGCTTGCCGCTGGCAGCATTGGTCCGAGGTGGTAGGGCGGTACCCCTGCCAACCGGGGTGTCGCTGCCGCAATGGAATTCACCAGAGTGGCGTTTTCCCTAGCCAACTCAGTAATTTGCGGTTCATCATCGGTCGCATTGGTGCTGCCCAGGAGCGCGTCATGATTGGTAAGAAGTTTACAACGCTGATCTTGATCGGAATGATATTGGGCATCGTTGTCGGCTGGGCCTGCAATGCCGCCTTCCCCGATCCCAAGACAGCGGGGCAGGTCGCCGGCTACATCTCCATCATTACAGATGTGTTCCTGCGTTTGATCAAGATGATCATTGCGCCGCTGGTGTTCTCCACGCTGGTCGTCGGTATCGCGCACATGGGCGACTCCACTTCGGTCGGCCGCATCGGCGGCAAGACCATGTTGTGGTTCATCGGCGCGTCGCTCGCCTCCCTGCTGCTCGGCATGATCATGGTCAATCTCCTGCAGCCCGGCGTCGGCCTGAACTTGCCGCTACCTGACGCCGGCACGTCTACCAATCTCAAGGTCTCCTCCCTCACCTTGAAGGAGTTCGTCTCTCACCTGGTGCCGAAATCGATCATCGAGGCGATGGCGCAGAACGAGATCCTGCAGATCGTCGTGTTCTCGATCTTCACCGGCGTCGCCGTCGCATCCCTCGGCGAGCGCGCCAAGGTCGTGGCGGACTTCGCTGATCAGGTCGCGCACGTCATGCTGGAGATCACGGGTTATGTGATGAAGGCCGCGCCGCTTGCGGTGTTCGCCGCCATTGCCTCCACCGTCACCACGCAGGGTCTCGGTGTCCTTGTTACCTACGGCAAGTTCATCATCCAATTCTACGTCTCGCTCGGCATCCTGTGGCTACTGCTAGGCCTGGCCGGTTTCCTGGTGCTTGGCCCGCGGGTGCAAAGCCTCGTGCGTCGCATGCGTGAACCTTTCCTGCTCGCCTTCTCCACCGCGAGTTCGGAGGCGGCCTATCCCAAGATCCTCGACCAGCTGCAGCGGTTCGGTGTGTCCAAACGCATAGCCAGCTTCGTGCTGCCGATGGGCTACTCGTTCAACCTCGATGGCTCAATGATGTACTGCACCTTCGCGACGCTGTTCATCGCCCAGGCCTACGGCATTGAACTGTCGTTCGCCCAGCAGATCACCATGCTGCTGCTGCTGATGGTGACGAGCAAGGGCATGGCCGGCGTGCCGCGCGCCTCCCTGGTTGTGATTGCCGCGACGCTGGCGACCTTCAACATTCCCGAGGCCGGCCTGCTGCTGATCATGGGCATCGACCAGTTTCTCGATATGGGTCGCAGCGCCACCAACGTGGTGGGCAACTCCATCGCCACGGCCGTGGTGGCAAAATGGGAGGGCGAGCTTGGCGACGAGCTCGACCTGCCGGACGCGCCGGTCACTGAAGTGCTGCCGCAACTCGCAACCAAGCCCGCGTAGGCGCCATGCCGAGCCGCGCGGACGCGCGTTTCGGGAATTGAGATCCGTTCTGGAGGGTGCCGTGGAGCGTATCGCCCCTGTGCTGTTTGCCGTAGCGCTGCTGATCGGGGCCGCCGCCCATGCCCAGGAGCAGGAGACCAAGGCCAGCAAGCTCGAAGGTACGCTAGCCAAGGTCGATCGCACGGGTGCCATCACGCTCGGCTATCGCGAGGCCTCCTTTCCGCTGTCTTACATTTCCACGGCGGGGCCGATCGGCTACTCGATCGACTTGTGCCTCGCCGTGGTCGACGAGATCAAGCGCGAGATCGATAGGACCGACATCTAGTTTCAGTTCAAGCCCATCACCCCCGAGACACGCATCCCGGCGGTGAAATCGGGTGAGGTCGACATTGAGTGCGGCTCCACGACCGCCAACAAAGAGCGAGGCAAGGCGGTGGCATTCTCGCCCATCATGTACGTCACCGGCACCAAGCTGCTCGTGAAGCGCAAGTCGGGCTACCGCTCCTATCGCAACCTCGCCGGCAAGGTCGTCGTGGTGACCGCCGGCACGACCAACGAGGCGGTTCTCAAGGCCCTCAACGAGAAGAATAAGCTCGCCATGAACATCATCAGCGCCCGCGACCATGAGGAGAGCTACAAACTGGTGGCTTCCGGCGAGGCCGATGCATTCGCCACCGACGACGTGTTGCTCTATGGCCTGATCGCGCGCCATAGGGCGGATGCCGACCTGATGGTCGTCGGTGAGTTTCTGTCCTTCGAGCCCTACGGATTGATGTTCCGCAGGGACGACCCGCAGATGGCGGAAGCTGTGCGCCGCGCCTTCGAGGTGATTGCTAAGAACCGCGACCTGATCGAGCTCTACCACAAGTGGTTCGTGCGTCAGACGCCCACGGGTGAACGCATCGGGCTCGCCATGAACGCACAGCTGAGCGAAATCTTCCGCGCGCTGGGCGTGGAAGATTGATAACGCTTGGCGATGGCCGCCCTTGCCGCCGCGGCGATCTCAGGGTGACGCAACGCGCAAATTTGATGCTGATGCGTGCGACCCGACGCCGTTTGCCGGCGGCTATTGACCATGCGGGTCATCGGCAGCGTGGTGCGGCGGTTTAAAGGCGCGGCCCTTCCGTCCCGCTTGTCACGGCGTGACCGCGATCCTCATCGCGACGCCCGGCGGACACGGGAGATGGCTATGCAGCGCCATCACCGTTTGCGCGCCGCTTCCTTGTGAGGAGACGCCCAGGTTTCGAAGATTTGCTTGGTCTTCGTGTCCATCGGAAAGAAGCACTCGATGCGCAGCTCCTGGAGGGTGATGTCCTGCGGCGTGCCAAGCGTTGCGATCGTCGTGAAGAGTTTGAGCGCAGTTTTCCCTTTCTCGAAGTGCATGGCCAGGACCGGCGCGCCGGATGTTTGGGATGAAGCCCCCGCCATGGTCTCGCGAACGTCCGGGTAGCCCAGCAGGCGATCGCGTAGCGCGGCAGTCTCGGTTGTGCCATCGGCCGCAGCATCGGCCTCGACACTCCGCACGAAGTAGCCGACGACCTCGGTCCAGTTTTTGAGGTGCGGGCGGAGCATGTTTGGTGCCACCAGCGCATCGGCAAGATTGACCGCCGCGCCGGGTACGAGCGGGCCGACCAAGAATGCCACCATGGCGGCGGCCCCTTTGTTCGCCTGAATGAGGTTCCAACGGCGATCGACGACAACACCTGGGAAGGGCTCCTGCTGCGTCAGCATGAATTCGAGGCCTTCCCGGATCGGCGCCAGGGATTCAGCATCGTAGGCGCTTTCGGTCCAAATCGGCGCAAAGCCTGCCGCTAACAGCAGTTCGTTTGACTGCCGCAGTGACAGGTCAAGCGCTAGCGACAGGCGTTGCACCATGTCCCGGCTCGGGCGCGTGCGGCCGAGCTCGAGAAAGCTGATATGTCGCTGCGAGCAGTCTGCCGTTGTCGCTAGTTGCAGCTGGGACAAACCATGCTGCTTTCGAAAAGCGGTCAGTCGTAGCGGGAAACGCGAATTCGTGGCCATGAGTACCTGGCACTGAGTTGAGTGGCCTTACCGCAATATCTACGCTTCGTCAGTGACTTAGGCGCAAACATCTTGAGACCGATCGCCGTCCTCACCGACGCCAAAAGCTACAGTTGAAGCTACAAA
>Ga0075418_10009180_pt1 | contig 11089 bp, 5 predicted proteins | sample SoiMetdeltSBSDD2_FD_81776 | JGI IMG/M metagenome (GOLD analysis project Ga0075418, IMG submission 81776) | Bulk soil microbial communities from a Populus tree surrounding site in Tennessee, USA - Soil MetaG P. deltoides SBSDD2 | ecosystem: Environmental > Terrestrial > Soil > Tree plantation...
CGGCGAGCCGCCGGCCCCACGCGCGTACCCCACGTGGTGCGCGCCATCCGCAACCATGCGCCATCCACGCGCCTCGAGCAGCGCGCGGCGCTTCGCATCGTTGTTGCGCACGATGTACACGCGCGGCGCGGCGCTCGCCAGCGATCGCTCGAAGTACGGCAGCGGTTTGATCGGCGAGTAGAGATTCGAAGCGAATCGTTCGTAGCGGCGGATGAGGTAGTTGCTCGTCAGCTCGCTCGCGTCTTCGGACACGACGGTGATCGGACGCTGAAGATAGAACGCCATCGATCCGGTGAACGCTTCGACACCGATCACTTCCGTCTGCGGCGTCACATGCGGCGCCAGCTCGGCAATGAACGATTTCGTCGAGCGGCGCTCGCCGAGGGCGTGCAGGAGCGGATTGGCGATGACGGGAATCGCGATCATCGGAAGCGTGAGAGCGATTAGCACGAGATCGCGCCGCTTCACGAACAACGCGACGATGCCGCCGATCGCGAACGCGATGCCGAGGGCGAGCGCCGTTTCGTCGGCGACGGCGGCGATCTCAGGTTTCATCTTCGTGCGATGGAAGTACAGCGGCGCGACGAGAAACACGCCGCCGAAGAATGCGAGAAAGATCGCGGCCGCGCGCGTCTTCGCCTCGTCCCAGATGCGCGCGAGCAGCAGCGCCGCGGGCGCCATCAGCGGCACGATGTATTGCGGACGCTTGGACTGATTGATCGAGAAAAAGACGAATGGAATCGCAATCGACAGCGCGAGGTAGAGCATTGCCGGATCGCGCCTCTTGAACGAACGCCAACTGAAGATCGCGACGAGCGACCACGGCAGCGCGCCGGCGAGCAAATACGGGATGAAGTACCACGGCGGGCCGGTGCGCTTGAGCGCCTTCGTCGCCATCCGCTCGGCGGTCTCGGTCACGAGCACGTAATTCAGAAACTCCGGCACCACGCGCGACACGCCCCACACCCACGGCGCGACGACCGCTGCGAACAGCACGATGCCTGGGATTGGAAAAAGAACGCCGATCGACCGGCGCCGCCACGCATACGGAATCGCGACGAAGAGCACGAGAATGAACGTCACCGGACCTTTCGTGATCATCGCGAAACCCATCGCTGCCCATGCGAGCATCGACCACCGCTTGTTCTTCTCTTCGATGGCGAGATAAAACGCGAGCAGCGCAACGGTCACGAAGAAGGTCAACGCGCTGTCGAAGATGACCGTGCGCGCGAACGCGACGGTGAGCGGCATCGCCAGAAACACGATCGCCGCGATCCATCCCGTGTCTCCTCCCCACACGCGCCGCGCAAACCAAAGCAGCAGGCCCGCCGTCGCGAGCGTGAACAGATACGCGGGCAATCGCGCCGCGAGCTCGGTCGGCCCGAGGAGCTCCATCACCGCCGCTTCGGCCGCGAAGTAGACGACCGGCTTGTCGAGATATGGGAGTCCATCGAGCCGCGGCATGACGTAGTCATTCGTCTCCGCCATCTCCCGCGCGACTTCGGCGTTGCGCCCTTCGTCTGCATCGAGCAGCGGCGGACTGCCGAGGAACATCGCGATGGCGATGGCGACGATCAAAAGCCAGAGTGGGAGAAGAGACCGGCTCAAGCGCGACGGACGATAGTCGCAAAGAGTCGCCGAGTCTACGAGTCGATACAATGTCCCCATGCCCTTACAAGCGAACACGGTCCTCGGACCGTACCAGGTCACCGGTTTCGTCGGTGAAGGCGGCATGGGTGCGGTCTATCGCGCAAGGGACACGCGCCTCGGCCGCGACGTCGCGATCAAAGTACTCACCAACGTCGCGCACGACGACCGCGAGCGTCTCCAACGCTTCGAGCAGGAAGCGCGCGCGACGGGAATGCTCAATCATCCGAACCTGCTCACCGTCTACGACGTCGGCCGCGATCCGGAAGGGAATCCGTTCCTGGTGACCGTGCTGCTCGAAGGCGAAACGCTCGCCAGCCGCCTGCAACGCGGAGCGCTCTCGCCGCGCCGCGCCGTCGATGCCGCGCTGCAGATGGCGCAGGGACTCGCCGCGGCGCACGAGAAGGGCATCGTCCATCGCGATCTCAAGCCCGACAACATTTTTCTCACGCGCGACGGACGCCTGAAGATTCTCGACTTCGGCATCGCCAAGCTCACCGGCATCGCCGGCGAAGAAGGTCCGACGTTCCAGATGGCCGCGACCGAGCCGGGCATGGTCCTGGGCACCGTCGGCTACATGTCGCCCGAGCAGGTCCGCGGCGAAATCGTGGATCCGCGATCGGACATCTTCTCGCTCGGCGCGATCCTCTACGAGATGCTCTCCGGCATGCGCGCGTTCAAGCGCAACTCCGGCATCGAGACGCTGAGCGCGATTCTCAAAGAGGAGCCGCAGGACATCACGGAGATCGTTCCCTCGGTTCCAACGGCGCTCGAGAAGCTCATTCGCCGCTGTCTCGAGAAAGAGCGCGATCATCGATTCCACTCCGCGCACGATCTTGCGTTCAATCTCGAGACCCTCGCGCAGATGTCGTCGGCAGGGCACACACTGACCGGCGTGGCGCGAGCTTCGGGTCCGTTGCCGAACGCACCGACGGCCACGATGGCTCCCGCGCGCCCGCGGCCTGCGCCGACGTCGACCATCGCGCGGCCGGTGCAGAAACCGAAGCGACGCGTCTCGCCGGTTCTGCTCACGCTCCTGTTCCTCGTCGCGACCGCGGGAGCCGCGTACGGCGGATGGATGTGGGCGAAGCGGACGGCCGAGGTGCCGCCGGAGCCGCAGTTTCACCGCCTAACATTTCGTCGAGGTGAGGTGCGATCCGCGCGCTTCACGCCGGACGGCGAGACGATCGTCTACAGCGCCGCGTGGGACGGCAACACGCCCGAGACCTTCATCGCCAGCCGCCGCGCGACCGAAGCGCGTCCGCTCGGCATTCCGAACACGGAAGTGCTCGCGGTGTCGAAGTCCGCGGAGCTCGCGATTCTCCTGCGCCGCGATCGCATCACGAACCTCGGCACACTCGCGCGCGTTCCTCTCGCCGGCGGGATGCCTCGCGAGATCGCGGACAACGTGCTGCAGGCGGACTGGTCGCCGGACGGCGCGAACCTCGCGATCATCCGGCAGGTCAACGGAAAAACGCGCGTCGAGTATCCGATCGGAACCGTTCGCTACGAGACCGATCATTTCGTTCGCGACGTGCGCATCGCGCCGGACGGCAAACGCCTCGCGATTCTCGAGCCTCTGAAGGGCGAGGTCGATGTGGCGATCATCGACGCGGACAAAAATCCGGAATCGATCGCACACGGATGGGCGCGCGGCGCGACCGGCCTCGCGTGGTCGCCCGATGGAACGGAGATCTGGGTCTCCGGCGCTCCGACTGCAGCGCCGCCCGCGTTGTGGGCGGTGAACGTCGCGCAGAGCACGATACGCCTCGTGAGCCGCCTGCCCGGATCGATTCGCATGTTCGATCTCTCCGCGCGCGGAGAAGCGCTCATCGCCAGCGGCACGTGGCGGGCGACGCTGGTGTGGAGTGTCGCCGAGTCTCCCAGTCTCCCAGTCGCCGAGGGCACCACGAGCACGACGGCGACAACTGGCGAAGCTCTCCTCGGCGACTCGACGACTCGGCGACTGGGCGACTCGGAGCGCGATGTGTCATGGCTCGACTGGTCGATCCTCTCGGACCTCTCGCCGGACGGAAAAACGATTCTCTTCAGCGAGACGCGCGAAGGCGGCGGCACGAACGCGGCCGTGTATCTGCGCCGCGCCGATGCACCCGCGCCGGTGCGCCTCGGCGAAGGAAGCGCCGACGCGTTGTCGCCCGACGGCAAATGGGCGCTCTGCCATCAGAAAGCGAAGCTCGTCCTCATGCCGACGGGAACCGGCGAGGCGCGCGAGTTGAAGATCGACGGACAATTCGAGACCGGCGCGGCATGGATGCCGGACTCGCGGCGCGCGATCGTCGCGGGCGTCATCGGCGACAGCGGCTATCGCCTCTTTGTCGTCGACACCCTCGACGAGACCGCGACGCCTGTGTCTCCGCCTAACATCTGGAGCGCCGGCTCGCGGGCATTCGCGGTCTCGCCGGATGGACGCCTCGTCGCAGGGATGACGCCCAACCAGACGATCATGATCTACCCGATCGACGGGACCGCCGGCGCCGCGGTGAACGGAGTCGAGAAGGGCGAGATCCCGATCCAATGGTCGAGCGACGGCGCATCGCTCTTCGTCTACAACCCGACCGCACTCCCCGCGCGCGTGTTCCGCGTCACGCTTGCCGACGGCACACGCACGCTCTTCAAAGAGTTCATCCCTTCGGATCCCGCCGGCGTTTACAAAATCGCGCCGGTGCTCGTCACGCCGAATGGGAACGCCTATGCATACGATGCGATGCGGGCCTTGTCGGATTTGTATGTGGCCGAGGGAGTGAAGTGAGGTCGTGCTTCCCGCGTTCCTGATTTTCGTGGCCGGCATCCTCGCCGGCGCGATCAACGCGATCGCCGGCGGCGGCACGCTGATCTCGTTTCCTGCGCTGCTCTGGATCGGCCGCGATCCGATCGTCGCGAATGCGACGAACACGGTCGCGATCTGGCCGGGATCGCTCGCGGGCGCGTACGGATTTCGACGCGAGCTCGCGACGGCGCGGCGATGGTTGCTGCTGCTCATCATTCCGTCGTGCGCGGGTGGCGCGTTAGGCGGATGGCTGCTGCTGCGCACGCCGTCGTCGACGTTCGAGCGCATCGTTCCGATCCTCATCGGCGGAGCAACGATTCTTCTGGCCGTGCAGGAGATGATCACCAAGCGTCTCGGCACGCTCGCGCGCGCACACGAAAATCCGACACGCGGCTGGATCGTGTTCGTCTTCGTCTTTCAATTCGCAGTCGGACTCTACGGCGGTTACTTCGGCGCGGGCATGGGCATCCTCATGCTCGCCGCCCTCGGACTGATCGGCCTCACCGACCTGCATCAGATGAACGGCGTGAAAAACGTCCTCGCGGTCTTCATCAACGGCGTCGCCGCGATCTATTTCGTGTTCGCGAAGGCGGTCGTCTGGCGCGACGTGCTGGTGATGATGATCGGCACGCTCATCGGCGGCTACCTCGGCGCGCGCGTCGCACAACGCCTCGGACGCAAGTTTGTGCGGGGTGTGGTAATCGCGATCGGGGTGGTGATGACGATCGCGCTCGCGGTGAGGTAGCCAGGACTCCTACGACGTCCTACTTTTGCCCGATACCTTCCTCCGGCTCCCCTCTCTATGATCTGCCCGTGCAACTCCTCTACTCCTACCTCCTCCGCTACAAACGCCTGATCTTCGGCGCGCTCGGCCTGGCGGCGATCAATCAGGTCTTCTCGCTGCTCGATCCGCAGGTGTTCCGGCTGATCGTCGATCGCTACGCGGTGAAGGCGACGTCGATCCCGCGCGATCAATTCGTCCGCGGCGTGCTTCTGCTGCTGCTCGCCTACGTCGGCGTCGCGCTGGTCTCGCGCATCGCCAAAAACTTTCAGGACTACTTCGTCAACGTCATCGCCCAGCGCACCGGCGCGCAACTCTACGAGCGCAGCGTGTCGCACTCGCTGTCGCTTCCGTACGCGGTCTTCGAAGACCAGCGCTCCGGCGAGATTCTGCAGAAGATGCACAAGGCGCGCTCCGACGCGCAGTCGCTCATCACGAACTTCGTGAACATGATGTTCGTCTCGATGGTCGGGCTCGTGTTCGTGACGATCTATGCGTTCACCGTGCACTGGTCGATCGGTTTGTCGTACCTCCTCCTCGCCCCTTCCCTCGGCACGCTGATGTTCTTCATCAGTCGGCGCATCAAAACGCAGCAGCGCGTGATCGTCACGCAGACCGCGGAGCTCGCGGGCTCGACGACGGAAACGCTGCGCAACGTCGAGCTCGTGAAGTCGCTCGGCCTGGAGACGCAGGAGATCACGCGCCTCAACAAAGTGAACGCCGGCATTCTCGATCTCGAGCTGAAGAAAGTGCGCTTCCTGCGCGTCTACTCGTTTCTGCAGGGAACGATCATCAACACCACTCGCGCGTCGTTGCTGTTCCTGATGCTCTGGCTTCTCTTCCGCCGAACGATCACCCTCGGCGAGTTCTATGCGCTCTTCTTCTACTCCTTCGCCATCTTCTCGCCGCTCGCGGAGCTCGGCGCGATCATCGCGCAGTACCAGGAGGCGAGAGCGAGCATGGAGAGGCTCGAAGAAGTGCTCGCCATCGCGCCCGCGCCGAAGCCCGAAGAGCCGGTCGCGATCGGAGCACTGAAGCGCGTCGCGTTCGAGTCGATCTCGTTCACGTATCCATCCGCATCGACGCCGTCGCTGGAGTCGATCAACCTCGAGATTCGCGAAGGCGAGACCGTCGCCTTCGTCGGTCCGTCGGGATCGGGAAAGACGTCGCTCGTGAAACTGCTCGTCGGTCTCTATCGGCCGACGTCGGGACGGCTGTCGGTGAACGGCATCGACATGCGCAACATCGAGCCCGACGCGTTGCGCGCGCGCATCGGACTGGTCACGCAGGACACACAGCTCTTCGCGGGCACGATCCGCGACAACCTCCTCTTCGTGAAGCCGCACGCGACCGACGCGCAGTGCCTCGAAGTGCTGCGTCAGGCCGCGGCGCTGCCGATCATTGAGCGCGGCGGCAAGGGACTCGACACGAAGATCGGCGAAGGCGGCATCAAGATCTCCGGCGGCGAGCGCCAGCGCCTCGCCATCGCGCGCGCACTCCTGCGCGAGCCCGAGCTGATGATCTTCGACGAGGCAACGTCGAGTCTCGACTCGATCACCGAACGAGCGATCACCGAAACGATCCGCGCGCTCACGTTAGGCCGCCATCGCCGCATGACCGTGCTCGTCGCGCATCGGCTCTCCACGATCGCGCACGCGCAGCGCATTCACGTGCTCGCGAAAGGCCACGTCGTCGAGACCGGAACGCACGACTCGCTGCTGGCAACGAATGGTCTGTACGCGGCCCTGTGGCGCGAGCAAAGCGCGCGCAGGGAGGAGGCGGCCTAACATCCATTGTCATCCCGAGCGTAGTCGAGGGACCTGGGCGGCGCGGTGGCACGCTGATCGCGCCTCCCGCCCCCCAGGTCCCTCGCTACGCGTCGGGATGACAAAACACGGAGTTGAAGAGCTCGAGGTTTCTTCGTGCGACATCGATGCGCAGCTTCGGCTCGCGCGGCACGTGCGGCGTGCGCGGATAGGTCACCATCGTCACGTCGGTGCCGAGCTCGTCGAGCAGTCGATAGAGCATCGTTCCCTGCGACAGCGGCACGCGCTCGTCCGCTTCTCCGTGCTGGATCAGCACCTTCGCGCGTGTTTTCTTCAGCGTCCACGCGGGACTGTGCGCGCGAATGACATCGCGCGGCATTTCGTCGAAGTACGACGGGATGAAGTCGCGGATGTCGGTCGTGCCGTGGAAGCTGAGCAGATCGACGACCGGCGCGCCGATGCTCACCGCCGCGAAGCGATTGCTGTGACCTAACGACCACGCGGCGATGAAGCCGCCGTAGCTCCAGCCCATCATGCCGAGGCGCTTCGGATCGGCGATGCCGTCGGCGATCACCTTGTCGATGCCGGCATTGATGTCGATCCAATCGAGACCGCCCCAGTCGCTGCTGTTCGCGCGGCGGAACTTCAGGCCGTAGCCGCCGGTGCCGCGCGGATTCGGCCGCAGGATCGCAAAGCCTTTCGCGGCGAGCGCGTGCGGCGCGTAGACGTGCCCGAGGTAGCCGAGGAACGCCTGATCGAATCGCGAGGCCGGACCGCCGTGCACGAACGTCAGCAGCGGCACGCGCGTGCCGCGCTGATACCCGACCGGCAGAGTGAGCAGGCCTTCGATCTCCAGACCGTCTTTCGGATTCTTCCAGCGAATCACGCGCGTCTCGCCGAGCTCGCGATGGCGATAGGCATCGTTGTGATGCGTGAGCTGCTTCCGATCGACGTAGAGCTCGGGCGGCTCGGTCAACGATTGATAGATGTACGCCGCGCGGCCGCGATCGAAGTCGGCGTCGGTGACCATGCCGTCGACGTTCGTGGTGTTCGTGAAGTGTGTGCCGTCCGCGTTCACGCGAAAGAGCTGCGTGGTCGTGTTCCATGCGCCTTCGATCCAGAGCGCGGCAGAATCGTCGCTCCACGTGAGCTGATCCGGCGTGCGGCCGTAGTCCTTCGAGATCATGCGCGGCGCGCCGCCGGATGCGGGAATGACGTACACGTCGTGCTCGACGATCCAGTGATCGACGCCGCCACCGCTGGTGAACGCGATCCACTTCCCGTCCGGCGACCAGGCCGGCATGTGATCGATGCCCGGACGCACCACGATCGGATGCGTGTCGCCATTCAGCGAGACCGCGTGGATGTCGGTGCGATAGAGGCCGTCGAGTCCCGGCGCGGTCCCGCGCGCGAACGCGATCTCGTTGCCGTTCGGCGCCCACGAGAACGTGAAGACGGAGAATGCGCCGCGCGTGAGTCTGCGCACTTCGCCGCTCGATGCATCCGCGATGTAGAGATGCACATGCTTCGTGCCCGCGCCGGCGACGCGCGCGTCGTCTTTTTCTTTCGCGCGCTTCTCTTCCTCTTCGGTCGGCTCGTCGATGCGAGTGAATGCGATCCACTTTCCGTCCGGCGACCACTCGAACTCGCGCACCGGCGTCGGCTCGTTCGTCAGCGGACGCACTTCGCCGCCGGCCGCATCCGCGAGAAAGATCAGATTCCTGCCATTGCGATCGGAGAGAAACGCGATGCGCGATCCGTCGGGCGACCAGCGCGGTCGAAAGTCGGCGCCGGTGCCGTCCGTGAGCTTGCGATCGTTCGCCCCATCGATATCGATGATCCAGACATCGGAGTCGTACACGCTCCGCCCCAGATCCGCTTTCGTGACCACGTACGCGATGCGCTGGCCGTCCGGCGCCCACTGCGGCGCCGCGATCTGCGGCATCGTCGCGTAGTCCTCGATCGATAGGGTCGCAGCGAAAACGAGAGCCGTGATCATCGCGCGAAGGATAGTCGACTCGTCACCTCGTCGACTGGGCGGCGTGCTCGTGTTGCAGCAGCGCCTTCGTCGCCGCGTGTTGCGGGCGCACGAGGACTTCGTTCGGATCGCCTTCCTCGACGACCTCTCCCTCCGCGAGGATGATCACGCGCGTCGCGAAGTCGCGGGCGAAGTCGTCGTCGTGCGTGGTGAGCATCAGCGTGCGGCCGCCGGTGGTGAGCGACTGCAGCGTGCGACCGAGCTCGTTGCGCCGCGCGGGATCGAGCGACGCGGTCGGCTCGTCCATCATGAGGAGCGGCGGATCCATCGCCATCGCCCGCGCGATCGCGACGCGCTGGGCCTCGCCGCCGGAGAGCTCGCGCGGATAGGCGTTCTTGCGATGCGCGACGCCGAGGGACTCCAGGAGATCGACTGCACGATTTTCAGCATTCGCGCGCGATACATGAGCGACGTGCATCGGCGACAGCGTCACGTTTTCGATCGCCGACAGATGATCCCAGAGGTAGTGCATCTGGAACACCATGCCGACCTTCTTGCGCAGATCGCGAATCGTCGCGCGCGACGGATGCGCGCCCGCGTGCAGCACCACGCCGTCGACATCGATCGTGCCGGCGTTGAACGGCTCGAGCGCGGCGATCGAGCGCAGCACGGTCGTCTTGCCGCCGCCCGACAGTCCCATCAGCGCGACCAGCTCCCCCTGCGCGACCTCGAGATTCACGCCGCGCAGGATCTGCCGCTCGCCGCGGTTGAGGCGCAGGTTGTCGATCTTCAGCACGCTCATAGCGAGGCCGCCTTCCATCGCGACTCGAGCGCGCGCGCGAGGCGCGCCAGCGGCAGCGACATCGCCAGATAGAGCGCCGCGCAGAGCACGCCGGGAATCACCCAGCTTCCGATGTTCGCGGCGAAGATCTGGGTCTGCTTCGTCAGCTCGACGACGGTGATCACCGAGACGAGCGACGAGTCTTTCAGCAACGCCACGAAGTCGTTCGTCATCGGCGCGAGCGCCAACCGGAACGCTTGCGGTCCGCGAATGAGCCTGAAGACCTGGAGCTCGGTCAGGCCGAGCGTCCGCGCCGCCTCGAGCTGCCCGCGCGGCACCGCCTCCATCGCCCCGCGATAGATCTCGCTCTCGTACGCGGCGTAGTTCAATCCGAGGCCGATCAGCGCCGCGACGAAGGCCGGAAGCCGGACGACCGTCGACAGTCCGTAATAAAGAACGAACAACTGCAACAGCACCGGCGTCCCGCGAATCACTTCGACGTACGTCGTGAGAATCGCGCGCACGAGCGCATTGCCGTACACGCGTCCCGTCGCGACCAGCACGCCGATCAGGATCGCCAGCGCCATCGCCATGCACGACATCGCGATCGTGATGACCGCCGCGCGCAGCAATGCGGGAAGGTAGCGCATCACGCTTCCCTCTCCCCGCCGCGCGGGGAGAGGGGCAGGGTGAGGGGTCTCGGGGCGGGCGGCGGTCACTCGTTCGAACAGCGCCGGCTGAAACTCATCCCAAATCTCCCACTTCCGATAAATCCGCTCCAGCGTTCCGTCGCGCATGCGCGCTTTGAGAATCTCGTTCGCCTGGTCGCGCAGCGCGGTGTTCTCGCGCGCCATGACGATGATGTAGTTCCCCTTCGCCACCGGCTTGTCGTAATGCGTGTACAGCCCGGCCGTCCGCTTCATCGCCCGCGCGGCGATGATGTTGTCGAGGAGCACCGCGTCGAGCCGTCCCTGCTGCAGATCTTCGTACGGATGGACGTCGTCGTCGTACGACACCGCGGTGAGTCCGTGCTTCTGCTCCGCCTCGAGCAGAATCTCGTAGGCGATCGTTCCGCCTAACGTGCCGATGCGGCGTCCGCGAAAATCCGAAAGATCGTCGAACCGATTGCGATCCGTCTCGCGAACGGTGAGCGTCTCGGTGAATTCGTAGTACGGAATCGTCGCCGCGAGCGCCGCGCGGCGGCCGGGCGTATCTTCGACGCCGCTCAGGCCCATGTCGAAATCGCCGCGCTGCACCGACTGATCGATCGACGAGAACTGAACCTGCACGAACTGCGGCTTGCGCCCGAGGCTCCGCGCGATCTCTTCCGCGACCTCGACGTCGAATC
>Ga0075418_10009183_pt1 | contig 11089 bp, 7 predicted proteins | sample SoiMetdeltSBSDD2_FD_81776 | JGI IMG/M metagenome (GOLD analysis project Ga0075418, IMG submission 81776) | Bulk soil microbial communities from a Populus tree surrounding site in Tennessee, USA - Soil MetaG P. deltoides SBSDD2 | ecosystem: Environmental > Terrestrial > Soil > Tree plantation...
CCTCTCGACTCGCCGATACTCGCGCCCGTCGAGCGTTCGCGTCAACATCTTACGCTCGATCATTTCCCTGCGAAGCAGCGCGGGATCTTCAAAACGATAGTTCGCGATCAGGAAATCGTTGATGGCCTGCTCGGAAAGAATCTTTCGGGGTGGAATTTTCGACCACTAGATACGTGGCGTTAGTAGAACTACTGACAAAAGAAGAAACGTAGGCAGGACCGTAGTTGCCACTGAAGGGAAACGTCGCATTTGAGCCTGCTCGCAAATTGGAAGGAGAAGTTTTGCGAGTTCGCATTACAAAAAAATCGCGACAATGTAAAAGTGTGAAAAAATCGGTGGACGGATCTGAACGGCTAACCGAACCGGCTGCGAAATGCGAATCGTTACGTACAATTTTCTCCGCGCAGGTAGCCTGAAGCGCTGCGGTCACTGGTCACGAGTGATCCGCAATTTAAAACCCGATTTGGTTCTGGCGCAGGAATGTCGTCCACCCCAGAGTTCTCCCCGTGAGCGATTCCGGCATGACGACCACGATGCATTTGCGTGGCAACCCGCTGGAAGCAGAGATTGGGGAAGTGGACTATTGGGACGATCTGTATCATTGATTCCGATCGCGATTCCAGACTTCGACGGCTGGGTTGTCGGTGGCGAGATCCGGAACACCTCGTGGTCGGCACGCCATTTAATAGTGTTCAGCATTCACGGACCTGTCGGTGAACGCGGATATATCCGCACGATGCACGGCATTCTCGACCGTATTGCGCCGCTTCGCGACCGTGCGGAACTTGTACTGGGCGGTGACTTCAACGTCGCGGTCGGATATCGGCAAGCATGCGAGCAAATCAGGATTCTGCGGAGCGAACGCGACGTACTCGACCGCCTAACCAAGGAGTTCAATTTGGTGAGTTGTTGGCAAGCAGCGAATCCGGGCCGCCGTTTAGCTCAAACGCTGCGATGGATGGGGAACCCTAGTGCGCCCTACCATTGCGATGGCATTTTTGTCCCGCGTTCATGGCTGCCCCGACTCAAGTCCTGCCGCGTAGTCCGTGGCTCGCGCTGGAGTAAGTTGAGCGATCACAATCCAGTCCTTGCAGACTTTGAAGCCGCGATCGAGAATTAAAGTGTTTCACGACGAGTGCCGCTCACGAAATCATCACATCGGTTTAACACGAGCCCTCCAATAGGTTCGCGCCTACTTTTGTCGCATCACTGGATTTTTGAACCGATTACTGACACGTTAGGAATGATCCTGGTTTGGGCCTTCAACATTCTGGCTCCTACTCAAACCCGACGGCGTGCGTCCGTCGGGCAACAATGTTCGTCATGTTGGAATGCAAACCTTGGCGCGATCTGCGAAGGTTATTTGAATTTTTAAACCAGCTGGTAAAGAATTTTACGCCTCACTCGAGGAATTCCACTTTGAAAGGGAACGAATATTGCCGCAGTAATTAGGAGTCGGAAAAAACTTCGGAGGAAACAGCGCGGCACATGTCATTCGATATCGAAGGAATCCAAAAGTCGACCCGAAGAGTAAGGAAATTTGTCCGGAAAGACTCAAAAAGGCCCCGTTCGAGCGCTATCCATAATCTGCGAACGAATTCGAGCTTGATTTCACTGGAGAAACAACAATCATGTCGGCTGTTCACGACATTTCGCGTATGCGCCCATTTGGTCCGAGATCGGAGTACGTCAACGCAATAATCGAGACGCCGAAGGGCAGTGGGACGAAGTTCAAATACGACGAAGAACACGGTTTGTTTATGTTCGACAAAGCCCTGCCTATCGGGCAGAGCTTTCCATTCGACTTCGGCTTTTTGCCTTCGACTAAAGGAGATGATGGCGATCCGCTCGATGTCCTCGTTCTGACTGATGAACCGACATTCGTTGGCTGTCTGGTCCATGCCAAACTACTGGGAGTGATCGAGGCAGAACAAACCGAAAACGGTGAAACCCAGCGCAATGACCGACTCATCGCGATCCCTCTCGAAGCTAAATCCGGAAAACCACCGGAAGGTGCCGTCGATCATTTAGAAGAGAGCATGGCTCGACAGATAACTAAATTCTTCGTCGCCTACAATGAGCTGCAGGGAAAGAGGTTCAGGGCGTTGCGGTATGCCGGTCCAGAACGCGCGGAGGCATTGATCAGGAGCGGAATATCAAACTTTCAGAAACCTTCGATAAAGAGATCCGCCAATCGTCGCAACGGTAGCATTGGCGCAGATCTTCAGCAAAAACGCAAATAGTCGTTTTCAAAAATGTCACGGATCTGGCACGAGAAAGTAAAGTCTGGCTGCGACCTTGTCATGAGATGCGCGTCCTTACTAACCATTGCGCTGAACAGTGAAAGTGGTATACAGGCGAGCAGCTTCGGCCTTGACGCATGTTTTCCTTCAAGAAGACATCAACTTCCTTGTAACGAACCGCATTCCCCGACGCTATGCCACTCTCCTCATAGGTTGGTTCAGTCGAATCCGTAGCCGGCGCTTAACCAGGATTTGCGTCGCAACGTGGAGTCTTTTCGACGATCTGCGACTCGAAGAAGCTAAAACGCGCGACTTTGATTGCCTTCGAGATTGCTTTGTGCGCGAGCTTCGCGACGGCGTACGGCACATTGATCCCAATCCCTGCGTTGTCACAAGCCCATGCGATGCACTCGTCGGGGCGTTCGGCTCAGTACGTGCAGGTCAGGCTATTCAAGCGAAGGGATCACCTTATCTTCTGCAAGACCTGCTGTGTGATGAACGACTCGTTCAACGGCACTGCGGCGGCAAGTTCGTCACTCTGCGTCTCCGTGCGGGTATGTACCATCGGTTTCATGCGCCATGCGACAGCAAAGTGCGCGGCGTTAAATACATTTCCGGAGATACCTGGAATGTCAATCCAATCGCTCTCAAGCGCGTCGAGAAACTCTTCTGCAGGAATGAGCGTGTGGTCCTGCCATTGGAGCTTTCAAACGCGCGTTCGTACCTGACGCTTGTTCCGGTTGCTGCCATTCTCGTGGCGAGCATTAGGCTTCATTTCATTCCCACAACGCTCAGCCTCAGATACCGCGGCGCTAACGAGATCCCCTGCGACGCAAGGTTCGTTAAGGGCGATGAGCTGGGCTACTTTGAAAACGGCTCAACCATAGTGATGTTAGCTTCCGATGACTTTGAATTCTCACACAACGTTGTCGAGGGCTCGACAATTAGAGTCGGCGACCCATTGTTCACACATCCGGCGCCGATCTCACAAACCATAGGAGAAAACGATGAACGGTTCGACTGAAGCTATGACCGGCCTGACGTTCGGTGAAGAGCTTAAGCAACAGCGCTGGGACGACCACCGTTTCTACCACCAGAGTCGTGTAACGCAAAGTCTGCATCTTTTCAGTGCATTGTGCTTCCTGGTCAGCTACGCCCTCATGCCTTTCAAGCCGATTACGGCAAGTCTTCTCGGGTGGATCGTAGCGATGTGGTCACGGCAGATTGGACATTTCTTTTTCGAGCCCAAAGGGTTCGACCACATCAATAATGTGACCTTCCACCATAAGGAAGAAGTAAAGGTCGGATACAACCTGCAGCGAAAAGTTATGCTGTTCGTAACCTGGATTTCGGTGCCGCTGCTCTTGTGGTTCAATCCGACATTCTGGGGGATCTTTTCTCCGGCCGGCGGCTATACATACCTTGATCGTCTCGGCATCCTGTGGTTGGTGCTCGGCTTTGGAGGATTGCTTCTTCGGACGTCGTGGCTGTGCGCCACCCGTAGCCTTCAGACGGGATTGGTGTGGTGCACCAAGATTCTGACGGACCCCTTTCATGATGTGAAGATGTATCACATGGCGCCGATCTGGCTTCTGCGGGGCCAGTGGCTGGACCCGATGGAAGAAGCCCAAGACTCGCACTAACGAGCTCTTTCATAATGCGACGGTTGATCGTTTTGTTCGTCAGTGCCGCATCTTTCCACCACCAACCGTCTTCTTGCATTGCCTGGGCAGCGGCAACGAAGCGATTGGCAATCTCATCAAAGTCCTTCTCGTTAAGGTCGTGACTAAAGATGAATCGGCCGGTGCCGATCCAACTCATCGTGATGCCCTCGGCTCGAAGGTAATACTGAAACATCCAGTTGTAACAACTCGGCTGGATATACAAGGTTGTCCAGACCGATGTCATGTTGGCAACTCGAACCGGAAGTCCGAGTCGCGCGAGCCGCTGATTGAGGTCGTGTGCACGACCATCCCATAGCGCGTCAAGCTGCTCATAGCTGGCTCGAACTTCGGGCTCGTCGAGGTGACGAAGGAATTCGTTCATCGTCGCCATGACGTACGGATGGGAATTGAAGGTCCCACGAGCAAAGCAGATATCCAACGGGCGACTGTCATTGTATCGCCGCATGAATGACGACTTTCCGCAGACGACGCCGACTGGTAAGCCTCCGCCGAGCGACTTGCCATACGTCACGATATCGGCGTTGACTCCGAAATATTCCTGTGCTCCGCCACGTGCAAGCCGAAATCCGAGAAAGACTTCGTCGAAAATCAGAACAATCGACCGAGCCGTACATACCTCGCGCAGATCCTGCAGCCAGCGCCTATAAGACTCTTTATTGAAGTTGGCCAATCGATCGCTTGCGACAAGCGTCGCGTCGCTAGCGGGCGCCCCATTGGGATTCAACGCCTGAATCGGATTCACAAGGACGCAAGCAATATCTGTGCGAGTTCGAAGTACGCGTAACGTGCTGGGGTGCATTTCGTTAAGCGTGTAGAGTCGCCGTGCGGGCATTGGATTGCCGATACCCGCTTGGACTCCGTCCCACCAACCGTGGTAAGCGCCGCTAAAGCACACGACATTCGTGCGTTTTGTGTGATACTGCGCCAGACGCACCGCTTGCATCACTGCTTCGGTACCTGACATGTGGAAGGAAACTTCGTCCTGCCCGGAAAGCTGTCTTAGTCGACCGACATTGTCGGCGATCACAGGATGATACAGACCAAGGACAACGCCGACTTCGCGGGCACGTTCGACACCTCGGTCGATACATTTTCTATAAAAAGTGGATCCCAGCAGGTTGACGCCATAAGAACCGCTTACGTCATAGAACCAGTTTCCGTCCAAGTCCCGGACCCGCGGACCGTCGGCCGCCTCGACGATCGAGCCGATCTTGAGATGATGCTGAACATACCGCTGGTATTGGAACGGAACGCGGTGAGTATTCACAAAAGCGAGGTCTGATATGCCCGACTCAAGCTCCTCGCTCGCCGCGATCGTTTTAGGGAAACGCTCGCGAAAGAGTTTGGCCAACCGCTGAAATCCTTTCCGACGCTTCTCTTCAATTTCAATAGGCGGGGAATCGCTGGAGAAAAAGGTGCGCTCCGGGTGCGCATATGCCGGAACCCAGCGCGCTACGCGCCGGGCCAATCTTGGATGACCCTGGAGCGATTTGTGCTTCGCACGGGAAAGAAGGAGACGCGCGTAGATTTTTCGAAAAAGAAAGATGGTCACGCCGGAATGGCTCCGTCGTACAAGCCAGTCTCTAGTTCGAAATCGAGCAGGGCCAGCTGAAGGGGGTCATGTTGCGCGGTGTTCTTCCGTTCCTGTAGTCGTCGTCGATGCGCGTCGGAGTCCAATATCGCCGTGAACGGTTCGTCAACCCGGTTGGCTTCTGCGAACGTTCGCGCCATCTGTCCCATCCTGACGCGCGTTGGCTCATCCATGAGCGTCTGCATCGCATCGCACAATTCCTCAACGTTCCGCCCCTTGATTTTTAGGCCTGTGACACCATCCAGCATGAGCTCGGTCGGTCCACCAGCATCGGAAACGATCACCGGCAGTCCAGACGCTTGAGCTTCAAGCGGCGCGTTACCCCACGTGTCCGTTGTGCTGGGAAATAGCTTGATGTCCGCTGAAGCGATCGCACGCGTCAATTCGGTTCCTTCAAGGATACCCGTAAAGGTCACCGGCAGCCCCGATAATTGCTTTTCGAGGTCACCGCGATAGGGTCCCTCACCCACGAATATCAAGTGTGTATTCTGTCTCATCTCGCGCAGCTGTCTGTAAGCAGAGGCGATGAGCTGAAGGTTCTTTTCGACGCTGATCCGTCCAACGTAGACAAACTTGACGAGACATTCCTCATTTTCGATTCCGTATTTTTTCCAATAGCCGGCGGTACGGTTGCGAGGATGAAAGCGACCGACGTCGACCCAGCGATCGAGGAGGAGGAGCTTTCGTTTCCGCAGGCCGCGTTTGTGAAGGAGCTTGGCAGTGGATCGCGATGGGACAATCACTTCGTCGACGGCGTGATAGAACACCATCATGTACTTCCATGCCAGCGCTTCAAGGCTGACGTCCCTCGTATAGTTTTCGACATACTCGGGAATATTGGTGTGATACGTCGCCGCCGTTTCGATCTGAAGTGTCTTCGCCGCCAGGAGTCCCGCAAGCCCAATCGTTCCCGGCGTACTAATTTGGATCTTCGTTGTCCCTTGTTCCTGAAGATACCTCAGCAACTCCAGAAAAGGTGGAAAGCGAATCTGAAGTCCGTCGTATTCGGGGAAGTCCAGATTGGCAATAGACGTGAATATTTTGAGCTTACCCGAATCGATAAATCGTCGAATCTCCGGTTCCGAGCAATACTTCCGCTGCTCTTCCGAGCTCAGGCACGTGATCACCGTGAATTCGATGCTGCGCCTCATCGCTTCTCCAATCATGCGTTTGATGCTGACGGAAACTCCATTCACTTCGAAGAACGTATCTGTCAACAAAGCGATCTTGCGGGGTTGGGCAAACTGAAACGATTTGCGAACGTCGCGCGCGACGAGACAGTCCGACGCTTGTTGCAGAAACGCAACGAGGTAAGGTAGCGAGACGAACAGGTTTGAAGAAACAAGCGCGACCATCTCCTTGATCGCGGAAACGAGATTAAGTCCATGTTCCTTTTTGAGGTTCGATACGTAACGCGCAAAGATACGATTGATCAGGGTGCTGATCACCAGGAAGATCCGATCATCGGTGGTTTGCTGAGAAGCGAGCGTTTCACGAAACTCCGGGTTAGAAAGAAGGGCCCTAGCCTCAGAGTCTAAAATGTTTTCGAAGGGCACGCCGAGGCCACCGACCCGGACTCCCCAACGCCCAAGAACCAGATGGCGCAGCCATTCCGCCTGGCGCCTGATTTTTTCTGACGTACTCTCCGGTTCGGAATCAAAAACAAGCCGGAGTAGTGAACGGATGGGACCATCGAGGAGCATGGGTTTGCGTTTGTAGGCGGTCTTCTGCCGGCTGCCATCGTAGAGGAGCTTTAGCAAGGAATGCGCGAGAGTGATTGGCCCGCCGTGCAAGCCTTCCGGCCGGGTTCCGCGCCGTCGAATGCAATCGATCAGAGCGTTTGGAGTCGGATGGTCTCCCGAATACTCAAATGCAGTCCAAGTCCTTCCGGGATTGATGCCGGAATGATCATCAGAGCCGCCGACTAGGCCTTTGATCCAGGGATCCCCTCCTTTTGGAGCGATACCGTGTTTGAGCGCAAGCCGTTCGATGACTTGAGGTGTAAGAGAGGTCAAGAGTCTCTTAGTCAGGTCATTGATGGCTTTTGTCCGGGCGCCATTTTGTATCTCGAAAGTGTTGCAAAGCAGCATTGCTTTCTCGATCTGTTCGAGCGTTAGAGAACCCTCTCGTCCAAAAGGGCGATTCTGCGTGCTCATCAACGGATGCGTCATGAAATAGATCAGCCGGTTCCCATACCGGTTTCTATGCTCCTCCGAGATTTGCAGATCCAGGTAGGCCACCATTTCATAGATATTCCGACGCAGCCTGTTGGCTTCTTTGAACTGTTCGGGACTGACGTTCGCGATGGTGATGTGAATGTTGCAGCCATCTTCGGGGAACGTCGTTGTCATTTCGGCGCTGATAAAAACGTCAGGCAGACCTGCGTCGAGCATTTCGAGTGCGCCGTCTATGGAGTTGTGGTCTGTCAACGTTACGAGGGTCATCCCCCGCTCCTTCAAGAGCGGATGGAGCCCCCGAGGATCCGAATGCGACTCCGGAATTGCAAAGGCGTTCGCCGCATAATAGTCGGTTACATTTGAGGCGTACGAATGAAGGTGAAAGTCGATTTTTCCTATCGCTTTGCTCATCGAGGCTAATCCTCCCTTATCTGAGGCGCGACGACAGGCAGTTCACCGCTTCGTGACGATGAACTTCTAACTAAAGGCTAGCGACTCGATGTGACAAGGTTACGGCGAACAAATGACAATTGTGTTGTTTTTCCCAGGAACCATTAACTGACGCATTCAGCGCCGGCAGCGGTGGATGAGGGCAGGGGGAAGGTTGAACCAAACGATGCTTCTGGAAACCGTTGTGAAATATGTCGGCAACAACGCTGCGAGATGTCTTCCCGTCGGCAAAGCCAGGCTATGCAGATACCCGAACGTGACAAATCTTCCGCCCGGCTTCAAAACCTTCATCATCTGATCCAGAAAGATGATCTGCATGGATTTCGGAAAAAACGCCCAAGGCAGTCCGGAGATGATACAGTCGACAGCCGCAATCTCCATCGACTCGCAGATAGCGCGTACATTCTCGACCGAGTCTTCGAACAATCGAACGCCAGGGTGCTCGGCTCTGAAAATGGCCGCAAATCGTGGATTGATTTCGATTGCTGCAAACTTCGACTGAGGGCGCAACGCCCGCAATATATGGTGGGTGAAAACGCCGGTTCCTGGACCGTATTCGAGAACTGCATCCGCACGTTCCAAGCCAACTTGCTGAACCATCATTCTTGCAAGATAAGAAGAGCTGGGAACAAGCGACCCGGTACCTAAGGGGTTGTGAATGAACTCTGCCAGGAACTCTGCCCAGTACACTTCCGGCATTTGAACAGTCATCCATTACAATTTTGCGACAGTTTCAATAACGGCCGATTAACCGACGTGGAATCCACTGGCATGTGCTACCAAGCATGGGGCGGAGTGTGCGCGTCAGGTGGGCGGGGAGGCGAGACACGTATTGATGCCGCCGCGTCGATTGACTTAGATTGACATCTTATGAAAATTTGGTTTCGAATGTGTTTCTCGCAACTCGATTCGGAGCCCTTGTTCCATGAGAGATCTGACAGGCACACACGCTGAATACCAGGAACGTCGCAGGCCGTTCCGGGAGAGCGAACACGGCCAAAGGATCGTTCCAGACACGCTCATGTTTCGCTGGTGGCAATTCCTCTGCGCCGTTTCGGTTGCAAATATCCTGCTTTGGACTCTCGTTGCATGGGGACTGTCGCGGGAAGCTAACGCGTATCAGTTCAAACAGCTCATATTGTCAGGTCTTTTCGTTGCCGCCTGTGCGTTTCGCTCGATTCTACCGAGGGTCGATTTGGAACGCCTGTGCCTGTGGGATTCGCCATTTTCCTCGGTTTTTCTCGGCCGGGCGGTAGCGACTATTGCCGAGCTTTGTTTTGCGTCGCAGTGCGCACTCTTGTTGTTCAAACTTTCGCATTCGGCCGGCGCTTCGATTGTCCGTACGATCGGCCTGACGGTGCTGCCGATCATTATCGTCGCGGAACTGGCGTGTTGGTTTGCCGTCATTACACTCAATCACATCGGTCATGCCATTGAAGAATTGCTGTGGTCGATTATGGTCGCTCTGGTTGCCGCCGGTTTCGTGATCTACTCTCGGCACGCCGGCGGCGGATTACCCTTGTGGGTCGTGATTGGTCTGATCGCTTGTGCCGGCACGACTGCCCTGATTATGTTTGTGGATATCCCTCTCTACATAGCACGTTGGCGGACCGGCAAACGCGCTGGTTTGCGTTATCTCCGGATTCGTGACGGATTGAAAGATGCCTTCCTGCGGCGCCAGGTGACTCACGCCGTTGAAGACTGGCGAAACGAGGTTCTTTGGATGAGCCTCTATTTCAGTGCCGGCGTCTGGGTGAGCCTCGGGATCGTATTTGTCTGAAGGCCCGGATACTCAAACGTCTTAGCGTCGCATGTGCTGCAAAACATGACTGCCCTCATCGGTCGCCTAATTCTGGAATTCATGCAATGCTGTCCAAACGCTTCTTTCGAACGACGCTTCACCCTCATTCAACATCGCCGAAAAGCCAAGCTGTCAAGTTATGGGATATGTCTCTCACGAAATTTCTGACGCGTTTTCACGTATTTTCTCGACTTGAACGGTAGCCGCAAGTGCGCTGATGTGGAGGATGATCTAAAAGAAAGTTAGGAGAAGTCAGCATGATCTCTGCGGCGTTTCCGTACGAGAAGCAGCGCCGGCGGGTCCTCGGCATCGAGATGGCGTACGTGGAAGTGGGCGAGGGCGACCCCATCGTGCTCCTGCACGGCAATCCTACCTCGTCGTACCCCTGGCGCAACGTGTTGCCGCACTTGCAGCCACGAGGGCGCTGCATCGCCCCCGACCTGATCGGCATGGGCGACTCCGATAAGCTGCCTGACAGTGGCCCCGGCTCGTATCGTTTCGTCGAGCACCGCCGCTACCTCGACGCCCTGCTCGAGTCCCTGGGTGTGCACGAGCGGGTCACCTTCGTCGTCCATGACTGGGGCTCGGCCCTCGGCTTCGACTGGGCCAACCGCCACCGCGAGGCCGTAAAGGGTATCGCGTACATGGAGGCGATCGTGCGGCCACAGACTTGGGACCACTGGGACAAGTTGAATATGCGTCCAGTTTTGAAGGCGCTGCGTTCCGAGGCCGGCGAGGCGATGGTCCTGCAAGGCAACTTCTTCATCGAGCAGGTCCTGCCTAAGGCCGTCCTGCGCACCCTCTCCGTCGAGGAGATGGCGGAATACCGACGGCCGTTCGCCGAGCCCGGCGAGGCGCGACGGCCGACGCTGACGTGGCCCCGGGAGATCCCCATCGAAGGGGAGCCCGCCGATGTGACTGCGATCGCGGCCGCCTACGCGAACTGGCTGGCGACGAGCGGTGTACCCAAGCTGTTCGTGAAGGCCGAGCCCGGTTTGCTCATCGCCGGCGGCGCGAATCTCGACTTCGCCCGCGGGTTGCCAGCGCAGACCGAGGTGACGGTTGCGGGGCTCCATTTCGTCCAGGAAGATTCGCCGGACGAGATCGGGCGCGCCATCGCCGGCTGGATGGCGGCGGCCCCC
>Ga0075418_10009184_pt1 | contig 11088 bp, 5 predicted proteins | sample SoiMetdeltSBSDD2_FD_81776 | JGI IMG/M metagenome (GOLD analysis project Ga0075418, IMG submission 81776) | Bulk soil microbial communities from a Populus tree surrounding site in Tennessee, USA - Soil MetaG P. deltoides SBSDD2 | ecosystem: Environmental > Terrestrial > Soil > Tree plantation...
CGGTCAACGACGTCGCCCGCGCGCTCCAGTCGCAGAATGCGGACATCCCCGGCGGTCTCGTCGAACGCGGTGGACAGACGGTGACGATGCGCACGCGCGGCCGCGTCGATGCGCCGCACGAGTTCGGCGAGGTCGTGGTGCGGAGCGTGGCGGGCCATCCCGTTCGCGTGAGCGATGTGGCACGCGTCGAGGACGGCGAGGCGGAAGCCACCACCCTGGCGAGCCTGAACGGCGAGCCGACGGTCATGCTGCAGATCCGCAAGCAGTCCGGAACGAACACCGTGGAGGTGGTTCACAACGTCAAGGAGCGGCTCGACGAGCTGCGCGGCACGCTTCCGGCCGGCTACTCGGTGCGCCTGGTGCGCGATCAGTCCGAGTTCATCGAGGCATCCATCAGCAGCCTGCAGGAACACCTCGTGATCGGGTCGCTCCTGGCCTCGCTGGTCGTCCTGCTGTTTCTGGGCAACCTGCGCTCCACGATCATCGCCGCCATCTCGATCCCGACGTCGATCGTCGCCACCTTCGGGCTGGTCTGGTACATGGGCTTCACGCTCAACATGCTGACCATGCTGGCGCTGACGCTCGCGGTCGGCATCGTGATCGACGATGCCATCGTGGTGCTCGAGAACATCTACCGCTTCATCGAGGAGAAAGGGATGCCGCCAATGCAGGCGGCGATCGAGGCCACGCAGGAGATCGGCCTGGCGGTGATGGCCACGACGCTGTCACTCGTCGCCATCTTCGTTCCGGTCGGCTTCATGAGCGGCATGGTGGGCCGCTTCATGAAGAGCTTCGGCCTGACGATGGCGTTCGCCGTGATGGTGTCGCTGCTCGTCGCCTTCACGCTGACGCCGATGATGTCGGCCCGCTGGCTGAAGGTGAAGTCCCCGGTTGACGACCGCCACGACTCGAAGCACTCGAAGGTCTTCGGGCCTCTCGACCGCGTGTACACCCGCATGCTCGAGTGGGCCATGGCCCATCGCGGCATGGTCGCGGTCGCCGCCATGCTCGTCCTGCTGTCGAGCGTGCCGCTCTTCCGGATGGTGCCGGTGACCTTCACGCCGCAGGACGACACGTCCGAGCTGGAGGTCGCGATCCGGACACCCGAAGGCACGAGCCTCGAGGCGACCGACGTGGTGGCGAACCGCGTGGCCACGGCCATCAGGCGGATCCGCGAGGTGGAGTACACGATCGTCACGGTAGCCGGCGACGGCGCGGGGACACGCAACTCCGCGAACATCTACACGAAGCTGAAGCCGCTCGGAGCGCGCAGCCGCGATCTCTTCCAGGTCGTCGCGGAAGTCCGCACGGACATCCTGCAGGCGCACGTGCCTGCGAACGTGCGAACGTCGGTAGCCGCCAGTGGCGGTATGGGCGGCGGTGGCGGGCAGGGCGGCGACATTCAGTTCGTGATGCAGGGCCCCGACCTGAAGCAGCTGCAGACGCAGAGCGAGCGCATGGTGGCGAAGACGAAGGAGATCCCCGGCCTCGTCGACGTCGACACGAATCTCAACACCGGCAAGCCGGAGTGGTCGGTCAGGCTCGATCGGCCCAAGGCCGCGGACATGGGCGTGCAGATCTCCGATGCCGCCGATGCCCTGCGTCTGCTGGTTGGCGGCGATCAAGTGACGACGTACAACGAAGGCGGCGAACAGTACGAAGTTCACGTACGCGCCGACGCGCGCGACCGGACCTCTCAGGACGCGATTGCGCTGCTGCCGGTGCCCTCGACCCGTCTTGGAAGCGTGGCGCTCGACAACGTAGCGAGCTTCGCGCCCGAGACAGCACCAACGGAGATCCGACGGCTCAACCGGCTGCGGCAGGTGACCGTGGTCGCCAACATGGTTCCCGGCACCTCGCAGGCGGGCGCGCAGCAGCAGATGCTCGATGCGTCAGCCCAGCTCGGGCTCGGCCCCGAATATCGTCTCGGCTTCACCGGCCGCTCGCGCGAGCTGAATCGCACGGCGTCAGCTTTCCTTTCCGCGTTCGTGCTGTCGCTCGTCTTCATGTATCTCGTGCTCGCGGCACAGTTCGAGTCGTGGCTCCACCCAGTGACGATTCTGCTCTCACTGCCGCTGACGCTCCCCTTCGCGTTGATCTCGATCGCGATCTTCGGGCAATCGCTGAACGTCTTCTCCGCCCTGGGCCTGCTTGTCCTGTTCGGCGTGGTGAAGAAGAACTCGATCCTGCAGATCGACCACGCCAATCAGCTTCGAGCGTCGGGTCTGAGCACGCACGACGCCGTGGTGCGCGCGTGCCGCGACCGCCTCCGGCCGATTCTGATGACAACGCTGGCATTCGTCGCCGGGATGTTTCCGCTCGTGATGACGAGCGGCGTGGGATCGGCCACGAACCATGCGATTGGATTCGTGGTGATCGGCGGCCAGACGCTCGTGCTGGTGCTGACGCTCATCGTCACGCCGGTGACATACTCGCTGTTCGACGACATGGGCGAACAGCGATTCCTGTCGCGCGGACTGGCGAGCCTGAGGAGCCTGAGGGGGAAGCGGCCGCAGCCCGCGACGACGGTGTAGCGACAATCAGCGATCCGGCCTGCCCACGGACGTCATCCGGCGTCGCGGTCCTTCTGCCCCTGAATAACCAGACCGCGGTCGACGACGTTCGACCACTCGGACGACCGGGCATTCTCGTAGGCGTCGTGCCAGTTCCACCATTTGTACGGCGGCGTCTGCGGGTAGCCCTCCGGTGAGTCCTCCCACTCCTCCTGACGCCCGAGCGCAGTGATGTCGAGGTAATTCCACGTGCTCCCCATCTGCTCGTCCCCGCGGTTGTTGATGAAGTAGGTGCGGAACACGTCGTCGCCCGCGCGGATGAACGCGTTCGTGCCATGCCACTCGTCCACGCCGAAGTCGGCGTCGAAGCGGTCCGTGATGGTGTACCACGGCATCTTCCAGTCCATACGCCGCTTCAGACGCTCGATGTCGGTCTGCGGCGCGCGAGAGGCGAACGCGAGGGTTGTATCGCGGGCGTTCAGATGGGCGAGATGGGCGACCTGGTCGGCAACGAAGGAGCAGCCGCGGCACGCTTGCTCGGGCCAGCCGTACACACCGGGCTCGAAGAAGGCCCGGTAGACGATCAGCTGGCGTCGTCCTTCGAACAGGTCGAGCAGGCCCGCCGTGCCCCCGGGCCCCTGGAACTCGTAGTCCTTCTTCACGGCCACCCAGGGCATCCGCCGACGTTCAGCGGCCAGCGCGTCACGGGCGCGGGTCAAGGCTTTCTCCTTCGCGAGGAGTTGCTGCCGCGCAGCCTCCCACTCCTGCGGCGACGCGACGGGTGGGGTGTTCGGTGGAAGATCCGCCTTCAGCTTCTCCATGTCTCACTCCTTGGTTGCCGGCTGTTCGGGCTGCCGAGTCCGCTCGCGACCATCGTCCCTGGCTTCATTCATCGTTCGTTCCGTTCTCGACCCGACGTGCCGTGTGATCGTCATGAGACAGTTCTAGCGCCGCGGATGGAAACCGTGGGAGTGACATGTGTGGCGGGATTCCGTTGGACTCAGCGGTAACGGGACGCGCGTGGCTGAGCCGTCCCGAGGTCTTGCATGTTTTCCGCAGGTCGGCCCGATGAGGGCCGACCTGCGCGTCAACGTCAGGCGACGTCGAATCGATCGAGGTTCATGACCTTGTCCCAGGCGGCCACGAAGTCGCGCACGAACTTTTCCTGGGAGTCGCCGGACGCGTAGACCTCCGCGAGAGCACGGAGCTCGGAGTTCGAACCGAAGACGAGGTCGGCGCGGCTGGCGGTCCATCTGGTATCGCCCTTCGCCCGGCCGCGCCCCTCGAACAAGTCCGCTGCTTCAGAGGTCGGCTTCCACTCCGTGCCCATCTCGAGCAGGTTCACGAAGAAGTCGTTGGTCAGCGTCCCCGGCCGCTTGGTGAATACGCCGACGTTCGACTGTGACGTGTTCGCGTTGAGGGCACGCAGGCCGCCTATGAGCACGGTCATCTCGGGCGCGCTCAGCGTCAGCCTCGAAGCCCGCTCGATCAACAGATGCTCGGCAGGCACATGGTGTCCATTTCCCGAGAAGTTGCGGAACCCGTCCGCGTCCGGCTCCAGCACGGCGAAGGATTCGACGTCGGTCTGCTCCTGCGACGCGTCCGTGCGTCCCGGCGTAAAGGGCACCTTCACATCGCGTCCGGCGTCCTTCGCTGCCTTCTCGACCGCGGCACATCCGGCCAGCACGATGACGTCGGCAAGCGAGACTCTCTTCTTTCCGCTGCCCTGCGCGTCGTTGAATGCCTTCTGAATTCCCTCCAGCGTCTTCAGCACCTTCGCCAGCTCCGGCGGATTGTTGACAGCCCAATCCTTCTGCGGCGCAAGGCGGATGCGGGCGCCGTTGGCGCCGCCGCGCTTGTCGGTGCCACGGAAGGACGACGCCGAGGCCCAGGCGGTCGAGACCAGCTGGGAGATCGATAGTCCCGATGCCAGGATCTTGCTCTTCAGCGCGGCGATGTCCTTCGCGTCGATGAGTTCGTGATCGACCGCGGGAACCGGGTCCTGCCACAGTTGCGGCTCCCTGGGAACCTCCGGGCCGAGGTATCGCGAGATCGGACCCATGTCGCGGTGCGTCAGCTTGAACCACGCCTTGGCGAAGGCGTCGGCAAACGCCTGCGGGTTCTCATAGAAACGCCGCGAGATCTTCTCGTAGGCAGGGTCGAACCGCAGCGAGAGGTCCGTGGTGAGCATGTTCGGCGCGATCTTCTTCGACTTGTCGTGGGCGTTCGGGACCGTGCCTTCACCGGCGCCATTCTTCGGCTTCCACTGCTTTGCACCGGCCGGGCTCTCGGTGAGCTCCCACTCGTACTCGAAGAGGTGCTTGAAGAAGTCGTTGCCCCACCTGGTCGGCGTCGTCGTCCAGGTGACCTCGAGGCCGCTCGTGATCGCGTGAGCGCCGATGCCGGTCTGGTAGCTGCTCTTCCAGCCAAACCCCTGCTCCTCGAGATTGCCGCCCTCCGGTTCGGGGCCGACGTGCGGCACAGCAGGCGCGGCACCGTGGGTTTTACCGAACGTGTGTCCGCCGGCGATGAGTGCCACCGTTTCCTCGTCGTTCATCGCCATGCGGCGGAACGTCTCGCGAATATCACGCGCGGCGGCCTTCGGGTCGGGGTTGCCGTTCGGTCCCTCCGGGTTCACGTAGATGAGGCCCATCTGCACGGCGCCGAACGGATTGGCCAGCTGCCGGTCGCCGCTGTAGCGCTCGTCGCCGAGCCACGTAGCCTCGGAACCCCAGTTGACGTGCTCGGGCTCCCAGACATCCTCGCGCCCGCCGGCGTAGCCGAACGTCTTGAACCCCATCGACTCCAGGGCGACGTTGCCGGTCAAGACCATGAGATCCGCCCACGAGATCTTCCGCCCGTATTTCTGTTTGATCGGCCAGAGCAGCCGGCGCGCCTTGTCGAGATTGGCGTTGTCGGGCCAGCTGCCGAGGGGCGCAAAGCGCAGTTGCCCCGAGCCCGCGCCGCCGCGGCCGTCGTGAATGCGATACGTGCCCGCGGCGTGCCACGCCATCCGAATGAAGAGCGGCCCGTAGTGGCCGAAGTCGGCCGGCCACCAGTCCTGTGAGTTCGTCATCACCGCCTCGATGTCCTTCTTCAGCGCAGCGAGATCGACGGTCTTGAACTCTTCGGCGTAATTGAACTCAGCCTCCATCGGATTCCCGGCGGGGTGGTTCCGGTGGAGGGCCTGCAGGTTCAACTGACTCGGCCACCAGTCCTGGTTCAACCTTCCGCTGAGCGTCTTGCTCGAGAACGGGCACTTCTGTTCGTTTTCCATGCTGACGTTGACCTCTACTCTGTTGAAGATGCAGGCCGCCCCGGCCTTCGGCGCCGGCCTGCGGGCGGGGCGGAATCGGTTGTGGCCTGGGCCTGGGCCAGGCAATCGGGACAGCGGCCCCAATACGCCACCTCGGCCTCGTCGATTTCGTAGCCCATGTCGTCTACTGCTGTGAGACATGGCGCGGCGCCGACGGCGCACTCGATGTCGACCAGGCGGCCGCAGATTCGACAGATCAGATGATGATGGTTGTCGCCGACCCGATCCTCATAACGTGCCGGTGATCCGGCCGGCTGAATGCGCCGGATGAGGCCTTCCCCAACCAGAAGGCCGAGCGCGTCGTACACCGACTGGAGCGAGATGGCGCCGATCTCGCCCCTGACGATCTCGGCCACGCCGTCGGCCGTGATGTGCGGCTGACCCGCCACCGCCCGAAAGACAGCCAGTCGCTGGGCGGTGACCTGGATACCGCGTCGACGAAGGAGATCGGCCTGCTCGGTGGCCACCAGTCGACAGCGTAGATCAATTCCTTGATTGATTCCAAGATTGGCAACCCTCCACGCTGTCGAGCTTGAAGCTGCGCGGCGCGTGTCGCGCCGTACTCGATATCGCTCTCCTTGACATCCTAGGAGTCTGGCGATAGCTTCTCTATGTCATTCGAGGAGAGTCATGGCCAGAACCACCGAGCTGCTGCAGGGAACGCTCGACTTGCTCATCCTGAAGGCCATCTCCCTCGGGCCGCTGCACGGCTACGGCGTGCTGCTCCGTATTCAGCAGATTTCCCACGACAGGCTCCAGATTCAGCAGGGCTCTCTCTACCCGGCGCTCTACCGGCTGGAGCACCAGGGGCACGTGACGTGGGAGTGGGGCGAGTCGGAGAACAAGCGGCGGGCGAAGTACTACCGCCTCACTACGGCCGGGAAGCGCCGGCTGCACGAAGAACACGCCTACTGGCGGCGTCTATCCGAGGCGATCGGGCTGGTGATGTCGGCGGCGACCGAAGACCTCTGAGCGCCTTCGAGACAGTGCCATGACGTTCCTTGCCAGGCTGCGCTCCTTCGCGACGGCGGCGTTCACCGGCCGCAGGCTCGAACGCGAGATGGAGGAAGAGTGGCGCTTTCACATCGAGTCTCGCGCCGACGCGCTGGCTGCACAGGGCCTCTCACGGGATGAAGCGCTCAGGCGGGCGCAGGTCGAATTCGGCGATCCGCTCCGCTGGAAAGAGAGCGGTCGCGAGGCCAGAGGGGTGATGTGGATCTACGACCTGGGTGCCGATCTTCGATTCGGACTGCGTCAGCTTCGCCGCGCACCCGTGTTCGCAGCCACCGTCATCGTGACGCTCGCGCTCGGCATCGGCGCCAACACACTCGCCTTCAGCATCGTCAACGCCGTGCTCGTGAGGGAACTCCCCTATCCGGACCCCGATCGAATCGTTCGCGTGTATTTCAGTCCCTTGGACGAACCGGACGCTCGAGGTGGCGCAACGCTTCAAAACTACTTCGCCGTTCGCGATCGCAGCCGGTCGTTCGAATTCGTCGGCTCCGCGTCAGGCACCCTTGCCAGCATTGCTGTCGCGCCGGACGATGCGGCCGGCGGCGAGCCGATGGCGGGCCAGCGGATCCACGCCACGCTGCCGAAGGTGCTGGGCGTCCAGCCGGCGCTGGGCTCCTGGTTCACCGAAGCCGATGATCCGCCGACAGCGCCGCGCAAGGTCGTCCTCAGTCATGGCTTGTGGCAACAGCGCTTCGGCGCCGATCCACAGGTGGTGGGGCGCGTGGTCTGGATGGATTCACAGGACGCGACCGTCGTCGGCGTGATGCCCGAAGGCTTCGAGTTCCTCGATCCCGCAGAATACTGGACCCCGGGCCGTTGGTCGGACGCTACGATGGCGTCGCCGAGCCGGATGCTCGTCGTCGCGGCGCGGCTGAAGCGCGGCGTGACGCTGCAGCAGGCCCAGGCGGAGATGGACGTCCTCTCTGCCAGCCTGGCCGGCGAGTTTCCGCAGACGAACAAGGGCTGGCGCATCCACCTCGAGTCGCTCTACGACGCCTACACATGGTGGGCACGGGAACGCCTGCTGGTGCTGCAGGGCGTCGTCACCCTCGTCCTTCTCATCGCCTGTGCCAACGTCGCCGGTCTGCTCCTCGTGCAAGGCTCCACGCGTCAGCAGGAATTCGCGATGCGCCTCGCTCTCGGCTCGAGCCGCGGCCGCCTCGTGCGCCAGCTCATGACCGAGAGCCTGCTGCTGGCATGCGTGGGCGGTGCCTGCGGCATCGGCATCGCCGTCGCTGGCGTGCGCATGTTCATGGCACAGAACCCGACGACGTGGCTGCCTCGTGCCAGCGGCATCACCCCGGACGCGAGGGTGCTGACGTTCGCGGTGGTGGTCATGGGCGCCAGCAGCATCCTGTTCGGCCTGCTGCCGTCGTGGAGCGCGTCACGCCCTTCGCTCATTCCTGCCATCAGACGCACGAACGCGATGGGGCGGCTGTCGCCCCAGCAACTACGCGGCGTGCTCGTCTCGGGGCAGGTCGCGATCGCCCTGGTACTGCTGATCGCTGCCGGATTACTCGTCAACACGCTGATTCGTCTCAATCTGAACCGGCCTGAAATCGACCCCACCAATCTGCTGGCGTTCCAACTGAGGCTGAACCTGAGCGAGATGGTGACGCCTACCGGGAGAGACGCTCAAGGCTTCTATACGATGAAGTTCAGTCCACAGGCGGGCCTGATCTTCAGCCAGATCCAGGAACGATTGTCCGCCGTTCCCGGCGTACGCTCGGTCGCGGCGTCAATCGCCCCGCCAATGAGGCCGGCCCCGTACCGATTACCCGTGACCGCAACGGGGCAGCCGCAGTCCGCCGGCGACGCGCTGGCAGGCTGGTTTCCCGTCAGCCCTGAGTACTTCAAGACCCTCGGCATCGCTGTGCGACGCGGACGAGAGTTCGCAAAGAGCGATTCACTGGGCTCGGCCCAGGTGGCAATCGTCAACGAGACGCTGGCCCGCCGGCTCTGGCCCGGTGAGGATCCCATCGGCCGCGAGATTGCCATCGACTTCGTCAACGATCGACCGCGTCAGATTGTCGGCGTGGTGGCGGACGTCCGCGAGAACAGCCAGCAGCGCGAGTTCGTCCCGCACGTCTTCGTACCCGACGCGCAGCTGCCGCTGGCCTCCCGCGGGTGGTTTCAGGCTCCGCGTATCACGATGACGTACCTCGTGCGCACGGCGACCGATCCGATGCCGCTCGTCGATCAGCTCCGCCAGACCGTCGCGGAGGTGTATCGCAAACAACCTCTCTACAACATCAGGACGATCGAAGACGCGATGTCGGCGGAGCTGACGTCCTGGCGCCAGTACCTGTGGCTTCTCGGCACCTTCGCAGGAATTGCCGCCCTTCTTGCCCTCGTGGGTGTCTACGGCCTCATCGCGTACGGCGTCGGCCAGCGGACGAACGAGATCGGCATCCGCCGTGCCCTTGGAGCAAGTGCCGGCTCTGTCTTGCATCTGGTCCTCCGCCAGGGGTTCATCCTCACGGCATGTGGCATCGGCGCCGGCGTCGCCACCTCAGTGGTGGCCACCCGAGTGCTCGAAGGTCTGCTGTGGGGTGTGTCGCCGACCGATCCCGTGACGTTCTCGCTGGTCGCCATCGGCCTCGGCGCCGCGGGACTGCTTGCCTGCTATGTGCCGGCGCGCCGCGCGTTGGCCATCGATCCGATGATCGCGCTGCGAACCGAGTAGCGGAGGCTCCCGATGCATCGACTGACGAGGTGTGCTGCGGTCGGCATCGCGATCTCCTGGATGGCCGGAGCGAGGCCGACAGGTGGCGCGGCGCAGGATCGACCGTCGCGCCCGGCGCCAACTACGGTCGCGACGCCGCAAGCCGGCGCACCAGCAACGGCGGCGCCGTTCGTCTCGCCCAGAACACCGTGGGGCGATCCGGATCTGCAGGGCACATGGCCCGGTGGGCCGGTGTTCTCAGTGCCGTTCGAGCGTGCACCGGAGTTGGGCACGCGAGCGACGCTCTCGGACGAGGAAGCCGCGAAGCGGAACGCCTCGATAGATGCACAGCTCGCCGGCCCGCCTTCGGCGAATTTCTGGCCCGAGCTCGGACATGCGCCTCCACTGACCTCGCTGGTGGTCGAGCCCGAAAATGGTCGCCTTCCGCCGATGACCGAGGACGGGGCGCGGCGCGCCAACGACTGGCGAGTCATCGCCGACCCCGCGTACCCGGCTGCGGCGGCCGCGGACTTGAGACCTTACGATCGCTGCATCACGAGAGGCGTGCTCGGCTCGGCTTTTCCCAATCAGTACGGCTCCGGCATGCAGGTTCATCAAGCGCCGGGGTTCGTGGTGATCCGCTACGAGATGGTGCATGAAGCGCGCGTGATCCCGCTCGACCCGTCGGCCCTTCGAGAGCCTCAGGGTCGTCCCGAGGAGAGTCGGGGGACAACCGGCTCGACTTCGGCCCGAGCCCGGTCGAAGACCGACTGGCGGCCACATCTCTCCCCGGCGATCCGGTCATACATGGGCGATCCACGAGGCTGGTGGGAAGGGGACACGCTCATCGTGGAGACGACCAACTTCAACGGACGGACGGGTTCGTATGGGAGGAACGGGGACGGGAACCCGACGAGCACGGCCCTTCGCCTGGTCGAACGATTCCGGCTGCGCGATTCGGATACACTGCTGTACGAAGTGCTCGTCGAGGACCCGCAGACCTGGGTGCGCCCATGGAAGGTCGCGTTTCCGCTGCGCCGTGATGAGAGTTATGTCCTTCACGAGTACGCCTGCCACGAAGGAAACTACGCACTCTCGAACATCCTGCGCGCCGCACGCGCGGCGGAACGAGCGGGAACCGGAAAAAGAGAGTGACAATCACCCGGGTGACTGACACGATGCCGAGGATGCACGGTCCTGACAGGTTGCGGGTGGCCATGGCGGCGATTGCCGCGTTCCTGGGCCGCCTGCGGCGCGTCGCCAGAATCTTCACGAGGCCAGGCGCCGGACCCTTCGCGGCGGGAGTCTAGGATTTCACTTCGGCTGCTCTAGTTGTCGATCCGCGCCGACAGAACACCCGTTGCGCCGGCGTCATCCACGTATCGGATGGTCACCGTCACGAAAGCTGGTTTCACGGGCGCGACAACTCCTGGAGCGCAGGAGTACGGCACGCGCGAAGACCCGGCGCGGAAGGCATCCGAGGTCGTACCGGCCTCGACGCGAAGCGGCGAGTGCCAGCACGTTTCGTCCGTCTGATCGGAGTCGCCCACCGGCGGGACAACGAGTATCGATTTGACGAC
>Ga0075418_10009187_pt1 | contig 11088 bp, 9 predicted proteins | sample SoiMetdeltSBSDD2_FD_81776 | JGI IMG/M metagenome (GOLD analysis project Ga0075418, IMG submission 81776) | Bulk soil microbial communities from a Populus tree surrounding site in Tennessee, USA - Soil MetaG P. deltoides SBSDD2 | ecosystem: Environmental > Terrestrial > Soil > Tree plantation...
ACCACCAGCAGGGGCACGATCTGACACTAGGACTGCAAGCGTCCTGGCGGGGAGAGTGCTCACCTACCGGCGGCTACCGGACCCGAGTATGACTCTCGTCCACCCGGTAGTTCTTATTAGGCGCAGGGGGGCGGGACGTGGAGCTGCCGCGGGGCGATCTGGCGAGCATCCTGTTCGAGGCGGCCCGCGACGACGCATCATTTATCTTCGATGACACGATCACCGGGCTCTCTCCGGAGGGAGACGTCACTTTTGAGCGGGCGGCGCCGCGCCGCTTCGACCTGGTGATCGGGGCGGACGGGCTGCACTCCAACGTGCGCCGCCTCGCCTTCGGCCCGGAGTCGCGGTTCGTCAAGCACATCGGCGTCTTCGTGGCCACCATGCCCGTGCCCGGCCTCGACATCGACCCCACCGAGATCGTGATGTACAACAGCCCCGGCAAGTCCGTCACCATCCACCCGTCGCGCTCGCGCGACAAGGCGTTGGCGGCGTTCATCTATCGGGCGCCGATGCCGGCCGGCTTCAACCATCGGGACAGCGAGCGGCACAAGAGGATGCTGACCGACGCCTTCGACGGGGAGGGCTGGATCGTTCCCCAAATTCTTGATCGCGTACCCGAAACAGCCGACCTTTACTTCGACAGCGTGAGCAAGGTCCGCGTGCCGTCGTGGTCGCGCGGCCGGATAGCCCTGCTGGGCGACGCCGCCGCCGGCGTCTCCCTTTTCGGTGACGGCTCGAGTTCGGCGCTCGTCGGTGCTTTCACCTTGGCGTCCGCTCTGGGGAAAGGCCCGATCGAGAGCGCTTTGCAGGAGTATGAGGGCGTTCATCGGCGGGTGGTCGAGCCCAGGGCCCGCCGCGTCACCTGGGCGTCGCATCTCCTCGTCCCGGCGACCCGGCCCGGCATCGCCCTGCGCAACCTGGCCAGCCGGTTCATGCCCTCATAGCGCCGTGTTATGGCGAGATGGGATTACCGGCCTCGGGCCTCGCTGCGGCAGTGTCTTTGACACAGCTTTATTGGGGAGGGTAGGCGGGGCCCGAGGTGGAGTCGGGCCCCGTTTCACTTATCAGTGATTAACCGCACTTCGGCGCCTTGAGCGCGGCATGGCAGACTCCAGGTGTGGCTAGGGACATCGATGTCGTAGGTGTGGTGGGTCTCGGGACGATGGGCGCTGGGATCGTGGAGGTCTTCGCCCGCAACGGTTTCCCGGTGGTCGCGGTGGAGGTCGACGAGGCCGCGCTCGACCGCGGCCGCACCACGCTGACCGGGTCGACCGACCGCGCCGTCGCCAAGGGCAAGCTCTCGGAGACCGACCGCGACGCCCTGCTGGGCCGGATCGACTTGCGGATCGGGCTCGAGTCCCTGCGCGACGTCGACTTCGTTATCGAGGCCGTGCCCGAGCACCTCGACCTCAAGCAGCGGATCTTTGCCGAGCTCGACCGGATCTGCAAGCCGACCGCGATCCTGGCGACCAACACCAGCTCCCTGTCGGTCACCGAGATCTCCGTCGCCACGGGCCGGCCCAACCAGGTGATCGGCGTGCACTTCTTCAACCCGGCGCCGGTGATGAGGCTCGTCGAGATCATCAAGACGGTGGTGACCGAGCCGCAGGTGGTCGCCGATGTCGAGGCGCTGTGCGCCCGGCTCGGCAAGGTTGACGTCACCATCAACGACCGGGCCGGCTTCATCGCCAACGCGCTGCTTTTCGGGTACCTCAACCACGCGGTGACGATGTTCGAGGCGCGCTATGCCACGCGCGAGGACATCGACGCGGCCATGAAGCTGGGCTGCGGCCTGCCCATGGGCCCGCTCGCGCTGATGGACCTCATCGGCCTCGACACCGCCTACGAGATCCTCGACACCATGTACCGCCGGGGCGGTCGCGACCGCCGCCACGCCCCCGCCCCCCTGATCAAGCAGATGGTCACCGCGGGCCTGCTGGGCCGCAAGTCCGGCCGCGGCTTCTACGCCTATGAGAAGCCGGGCTCGCCCGTGGTGGTGACCAACGGCGTTGGGGAAACCGCGAGCACGGTCGAGCCGCGGCCGGTGTCGACCGTCGGGGTGGTCGGCTCGGGCATCATGGCCACCGGCATCATCGAGGTGTTCGCCAAGGCCGGCTTCGAGGTGCTGAGCGTGACCCGCGGCGCCGAGAAGTCCGCCGCCGTCTGCGAGGCCGTCAAGACCTCGCTCAACAAGGGCGTGGTCCGGGGCAAGCTCACCGAGGACGAGCGCGACCACGTCATCGGCCGCATCACCTGGTCCACCAACCTCGACCATCTGTCCGATGTGGACATGGTGGTGGAGGCGGTCGTCGAGGAGCTGTCGGTCAAGAAGGCCCTGTTCGCCTCGCTCGACGAGATCTGCAAGCCCGGCGTGGTGCTCGCGACGACCACCTCGAGCCTGCCCGTCATCGAGTGCGCCATGGCCACCCAGCGCCCCGCCGACGTCATCGGCCTGCACTTCTTCAACCCAGCGCCGATCATGGCCCTGGTCGAGATGGTCAAGACCATCCGCACCAGCCCCACGACGATCGCCACCGCCCACGACGTGATCGCCCGCCTGGGCAAGACCGCGGTGGGATGCGCCGACCGGGCCGGCTTCATCGTCAACGCCCTGCTCTTCCCGTACCTCAACGACGCGGTGAGGATGCTGGAGGCCAGCTACGCCACCGCCGACGACATCGACGACGCCATGAAACTGGGTTGTGGATACCCGATGGGCCCCTTCGAACTGCTCGACGTGGTCGGCCTCGACGTGTCGCTGGCGATCCAGCGCGAGCTCTACCTGGAGCTGCGCGAGCCCGGCTTCGCCCCGGCACCCCTGCTCGAGCACCTGGTCACCGCGGGTTACCTAGGCCGCAAGACCGGACGCGGCTTCCGCGACCACACCCACCGCTGACCCCGTCGATTTTGGCCGCCGCCCATTCGTCATAGGTTAGACCGATGAGTTTCTGAGGTTTGGACGGTCTAACCCCGGATAAGGCATCTCAACCTAGGCGGAAGGACGATCTTAATGAGTGGCGTACGGGTACTGGTCGGCACCAAGAAAGGCGCGTTCACGCTGACCTCGGACGGCAAACGTGGCGACTGGACAGTCGACGGGCCCCACTTCGGCGGATGGGAGATCTACCACATCAACGGGTCCAAGGTCGACCCCAACCGGATCTACGCCTCGCAGTCCAGCGGCTGGTTCGGGCAGGTGATCCAGCGCTCCGACGACGGCGGCAAGACGTGGACGACCGCGGGCAACGACTTCGCCTATCAGGGCGAGGTCGGCGACCACCTGTGGTATGACGGCACGCCCCGGCCATGGGAGTTCAAGCGCATCTGGCACCTCGAGCCGTCCCTCGACGACCCCGACACGGTTTACGCGGGCGCCGAGGACGCGGCGTTCTACCTCTCGACCGACGCCGGGCAGAACTGGAAGGAGCTGACCGGACTGCGGCAGCACAAGACCGGCGCCTCGTGGCAGCCGGGGGCGGGCGGCCTGTGCCTGCACACGATAATCCTCGACCCGGTCAACAAGGACCGGATCTTCATCGCCATCTCGGCCGCGGGCGCCTTCCGCAGCGACGACGGCGGCGAGAACTGGCTGCCCATCAACAAGGGCCTGCGCTCGCGTGAGATCCCCGACGAGGACCACGAGGTCGGTCACTGCGTGCACCGCATCGCCCAGCATCCCACCCGGCCCGACACCCTCTTCATGCAGAAGCACTGGCACGTCATGCGCACCGACGACGCCGGGGAGCAGTGGACCAAGGTCAGCGGCAACCTGCCGTCGGACTTCGGCTTCCCGATCGCCGTGCACGCGCACGAGCCCGAGACGGTCTATGTCATCCCCATCAAGTCGGACTCGGAGCACTACCCGCCGGAGGGCAAGCTTCGCGTTTACCGCAGCCGCACCGGCGGGAACGAGTGGGAGGCCTTGACCAACGGCCTGCCCCAATCCGATTGCTACGTCAACATTTACCGTGACGCCATGGCCGTCGACACCCTCGACCCGTGCGGCATCTACTTCGGCACCACCGGCGGCCAGGTCTACCACTCCGCCGACGGCGGCGACTCGTGGACGCCGATCGTGCGCGACCTGCCGGCCGTGCTCTCGGTCGAGGTACAGGTCCTGCCGTGATTCGCATAATCCTCCCGGCCCACCTGAAGAACCTGGCCAAGGTGACCGGCGAGGTAAACCTGGAGTTGCCGGAGCCGATCACGCGGGACGCGGTCCTCGACGCCATCGAGGCGCGCTATCCGATGCTGCTCGGCACGATCCGCGACCGGCAGACCGGCAAGCGGCGGGCGTTCATCCGGTTCTACGCGTGCGAGGAGGACCTGTCCAACGAGCCGCCCGAAACGCCCCTGCCGAAGAGGGTCGTGGAGGGCGACGAGCCGTTCATCATCCTCGGCGCCATGGCCGGCGGCTGACCTCGTATTGATCGGTATTGATCGTTGCGGTTTTGGCAGTGCTCCGGCACCGGTTTCGCACTGCCAAAACCGCAACGATCACGCTCCTCTACTGTTAGTGAGTGCCCCGGAAGAACAAGCGCCGCGAGGATCCCTTGCCCTCCAAGCAACGGTCCACGCGGCACGAGCATGTCGAGGGCGATTTCCGGGTGCGGCACCTGACCGGGGAGTCGAGCATCAAGGCCTACCGCTGCCCCGGCTGCGACCAAGAGATTCGGCCGGGCGTCCCCCACGTCGTAGTCTGGCCATTGGAGGAAATAGGCGAGGGCGAGCGGAGGCACTGGCACGCGTCGTGCTGGAAGGCCAGGGAGCATCGCCGCCCAACCCGGTGAAAACCTTTCGTATTACTTATGAGTAGGTTTAGACTGCGGCCGTGACCGTCGTGACGATTCCCGGTGCCAGCACGGTAGATGCGGGCGAGCTGATCTCCACCAACCCGACCTCGGGGCAGGAGGTGGGGCGGCTGCCGGTGGCCTCGGAGGCCGAAGTCCAAGCGGCGGTCGCGCGGGCCCGCGACGCCGGCCGGTGGTGGGCGGCCCTGGATTTCGACGAGCGCAAGCGCAGGCTGCTGCGCTGGCGCGCGGCGCTGGTGGGCCGGATCCACGAGCTGGCCGACCTCATCAACCGGGAGGGCGGCAAGCCGCTCGACGAGGCGCTGCTGGAGATCGTGGCGAGCGTCAACCACATCGCGTGGGCGGCCAAGAACGCGCGCAGGACGCTCAAGAGCCGTCGCGTGCCCGGGTCGCTCCTGCAGCCGGAGTACGCCGGCTATCTGGAGTACCAGCCCTACGGGGTCATCGGCGTCATCGGGCCGTGGAACTTCCCGATTTTCACCCCGATGGGCAGCATCGCCTATGCCCTCGCCGCCGGAAACGCCGTCGTCTTCAAGCCGAGCGAGTACACCCCGGCCATCGGGCAGTTCTACGTCGACCTGTTCGCGGCGATCGTGCCCGAGCGTCCGGTGCTGCAAATCGTGCACGGCATGGGCGATGTCGGCGCCGCGCTTTGCCGCGCGGGTGTGGACAAGGTCTCCTTCACCGGTTCGCCGGGCACGGGCCGCAAGGTGATGGCGGCGTGCGCGCAAACCCTTACGCCCGTTCTCATCGAGGGCGGCGGCAAGGACGCGGTCATCGTCGCCGACGACGCGGACGTCAACGCGGCCGCCGAGGCGGTGGCATGGGGCGCGAACTTCAACGCCGGCCAGGCTTGCGTGGGCATCGAGCGCGCCTATGTGCACGAGCGCGTCTATGACAAGTTCCTGGCGAAGCTGGTGCAGGAGACGAAGAACATCAATCCCGGCAAGCAGATCGGGCCGATCACCATGCCGGGCCAGCGTGAGATCATCAAGCGGCACATCGACACCGCGCTCGCCAGCGGTGGCCGGGCCGTGCTCGGCGGGCCCGACTCGGTCAAGGACCAGTTCGTCAAGCCGACGATCCTCGTGGATGTGCCGGAGGACTCGGCCGCCGTCAAGGAGGAGACCTTCGGGCCCACGCTCACGGTGGCCAAGGTGTCCACAGTGGACGAAGCGATAAAACTGGCCAACGACAGCGATTATGGCCTCGGGTCGGCGGTCTTCTCCAAGCACCAGGGCGTCGCGATCGCCCGGAAGCTGCGCACCGGCATGACGTCGGTCAACTCCGCCTTCTCCTTCGCCGTGCTGCCGAGCCTTCCCTTTGGCGGCGTGGGCAATTCGGGCTTCGGCCGGATCCACGGGCAGGACGGGCTGCGCGAGTTCGCCCGCGCCAAGGCGATCGCCAAGCGCCGCCTGCCCAGCGTGCCCGCCCTACTGACCTTCCACCGCACTCCTGGCGGGGTGAAGCTGGCGTTGCGGGTCATCAAGATGCTGCACGGCCGCGGCTGACGCTCTATAGAACACCGCGACCAGAAGGGCGCCAACGAAAGCACCGACGATGCACGCGAGCAAGACACCGTCCATTCCGGACAGAAATGCCTCGCGGGCGACCGGAGCCAGGGCCGGATCGCGCACCGCCGCGACGATTGACTCGCGCGCGGCCTCGGGCGCCGTCGACGGCAGGTGCGCGGCGTAGATCGAGCTGAGCAGGCTGCCCAGCCCGGCCACCCCGAACGCGCCCGCGACCTGCCGCAGGGTTTGCACCACACCGGATCCGGTGCCGGTGCGCCCCGGCGGCAGCACCGCGAGGACCGCGTCCATCGCCGGAACCATCACCGCCCCCAATCCCAAGCCCACCAACGCGAGCCAGGCCGCGGTCCACGGGTACCCCCTGGTCAAAAAGCCAACCAGAAACCCGAGCGCCATCACCAGCATCCCGCTTGCGATCATCGTCCGGTGACCCAGCCTCGCCGTGAGCGGCGCGGCCAGCCGGCCGGTGACCATCAAACCAAGAATGAGGGGGATGAGCCGGATGCCGGTCTGCAGCGCGGAATAGCCATCCACCGCCTGCAGCCGCAGCGGCAGCACGAACAGCACGCCCATAAGGGCAAGGGCGGCGAAGACCGTGGCGGCCGTGCCCCAGGTGAAGGCCCGATTTTTAAAGAATTCCTTGGTACCCAATGAGTCTCGGATCCAGAAGGATAGCAGGGCGACGATCCCGGCACCGATCGAGCCGAGGACCTTCGCCGAACCCCATCCGGCGACCGGCGCCTCGATGACACCGTAGACGAGAAGGCCCAAGCCGCCCATGGACAGCCCGATGCTGAGAATATCCAATATGGACGGTGATGGGTCACGGGACTCCGGCACCAGGACGGCGGCGGCCACGATCGCGACCGCGGCGGCCGGCACGTTGATGAGGAAAACCGAGCCCCACCAATAGTTCTCGAGCAGCCACCCGCCCACGATCGGCCCGAGCGGCAGGGCCAAAGCCATGCCCACGGTCAGGAACGAGATGGCGCGGGGCCGCTCGTGTTCGGCGAAGATCACCGGCAGCACCGACATCGACAGCGGCAGGATGATCGCCGCCCCGATGCCCATGACGGCCCGAGCCGCGATCAGGGTCGCGGCGCTGCCCGCGAACGCCGCGAAAACGCTTGCCACGCCGAAGAGCGCGACGCCCGCGAGGAGCAGACGCTTGCGGCCCCAGCGGTCGCCGGCGACACCCGCGGGCAACAGGAAGACGGAGAAGGTGACCAGGTAGGCGGCGACGATCCACTGAAGTTCGCCGGTGGTGGCGCCGAGGTCGGCGGCGAGGGTGGCGAGCGCGACGTTGAGCACCGTGCCGTCGAGGCCGATAACCAGGGCACACAGCACAAGCGCCCCGAGTGCGTACCACCGTTTGACAGTAACCATGAAATGATAGTAGCTCTCAACTTCAAGCAGCTGTCAACTGATAGAGTGTGCGACATGGCGGGACTGCGGGAGCGCAAGAAAGAGAAGACCAGGCGCACGATCCAGGAGGAGGCGCTGAAACTCTTTGCCGCGCAAGGCTATGAGGCGACCACGATCGACCAGATCGCCGAGGCGGCCGAGGTCTCGCCGAGCACCTTCTTCCGCTACTTCGCCACCAAGGAAGACGTGGTGCTTCAGGACGACTACGACCCGGTGCTCATCCGGATGTTCATCGATCAGCCGCCCGAGCTGTCCCCGGTCGCGGCGCTACGCAAGACGATGCACGACCTGTTCGAGAGCCTCTACGACGAGGACAAGGCGGAGCTGCTGCTGCGCTCCAAGCTCCAGCTCTCCACGCCCGCGCTGCGCGCCCGCCTGATGGCCACGCAGATGACCACGGTCAACGCCGTGACCGTGGCGCTGGCCCAGCGGACCGGCCGGGACGAGGACGACCTCGAGGTGCAGGCCTTCGCCGGTGCGGTGATCGGCGCCCTGCTGCCGGCGCTGGTGCGCTGGACCACCAGCGAGGGCAAGGCCCCGCTGCCCGAGCTGGCCGACATCTGCCTCGCGCAACTCGAGTCGGGTTTCACGCTGGAATGACCCATTCCGTCCCGAAGGCGGGGCTTTACATGATTCCCTGGTGGCATGGCAACGACTGAACTGCAGCTCCAGAAGCTGGACAAGGCCTTCGATCAGCTGGACATCAACCACAACGGGCAGATCCAGCGCGACGATCTGATCGGGCTCGCAACGAGGCTCATTCTAGGCTTCGGCCAGCCGGCCAGCTCCGAGAAGGCCCGCAACGTGCTGCGGCTGTGCGAGGCGCTGTGGAACGAGCTGGCGGCCGAGGCCGACATCGACCGCGATGAGTCGATTTCGCCGGCCGAGTTCCGGGAGGCGATGATCTCCGCCTACATCGAGGGCGGCCGGTTCGACAAGACGTTCGCGCCCACGACACGCTCCTGGGCGACGCTCGCCGACCTCGACACCGACGGCTTCGTGGCGCTGGCCGACTTCCGGACCATGCACGCGGCGTTCGGCGCGCAGGACCACGACACCCGGGTCGCGGTCGCGGCGCTCGACCCGAGGAACGAAGGCCGGTTGTCCGTGCCCGTCATCGTCGTCGCGGCGCGCGAGTACTACATCAGCGCCGATCCCCACGCCCCGGGGAACCTGTTTTTCGGGCGCCTGTAAGGCTTTAGGCGCTCAAAAGAGCGTCAGCTCATCCCGTTCGACGCCGCGCAGGCGGTCATAGTCGACGACCACGCAACGGATGCCGCGGTCCTGGGCGAGCACCCGCGCCTGCGGCTTGATCTCCTGCGCGGCGAAGATGCCACTTACGGGCGCCAGCAAGGGATCGCGGTTGAGCAGCTCGAGGTAGCGGGTCAGCTGCTCCACCCCGTCGATCTCGCCGCGGCGCTTGACCTCGACCGCGACGTGGGCGTTGGCCTGGTCGCGGCACAGCAGGTCGACCGGGCCGATGGCGGTCATGTACTCCCGCCGCACCAGGGTGAAGCCCACGCCGAAGGTCTGCGGCGCCGCCGCGAGCAGCTCCTGCAAATGCGCCTCCACGCCGTCCTTGCGCAGGCCCGGGTCGGGACCGAGCTCATAGGACGTGTCCTGGAATATCTCGTCGAGGGTGATGCGCAACTCCTCGCCGCCCTTGTTGACCACCCGCCACACACCCGGCGCCTCCTCCAGGCGGCAGGGCGGGCTCATCCAGTTCAGTGGCTTGTAAGCGCGGTCGTCCGCGTGGATCGAGACTGAACCGTCCGCTTTGACCATGATGAGCCGGACCGCGGGCGGGAGATGGGCGGCTAAGCGGCCCATGTAATCGACGGTGCAACGAGCGATGATGAGGCGCACCGGACAACAGTATGGTATTCACATCGGTCGCTGTAATCCGTATTCTTCGGCTCAGCCGGTAACCCCCGGCATCCACCCCTGTGAGGAGTACGGCATTGAGACCATCCTCTATCACCCGCGGGCTCGTGGCCCTCGCGCTCACCGCGACCTCGACCGTCGCCGTCCTGGCCATGGCTGAACCCGCACTGGCCGCGGCGCCGGACATCCCGCTGGCCAACCAGAAGGCGCACCTCACGCAGTTCCAGAACATCGCCAACGCCAACGGCGGGACGCGGCGCTCCACCACCGCCGGCTACACGGCGAGCGTGAACTACGTCTTCAATCAGCTTTCCGCCGCCGGCTTCAGCGTGGTGCGGCAGAACTGCACGTCGGGCTGCACGGCCGGGGCCGGGCCCAACGTGATCGCCGACTGGCCGGGTGGCAACGCCAACAACGTGTACATGTTCGGCGCCCACCTCGACAGCGTGAGCGCGGGCCCGGGCATCAACGACAACGGCTCCGGCTCGGCGACCGTCCTTGAGCTGGCGCTGACCCTGGCCCGGACCAACCCGACGATGCTCAACCATGTGCGGTTCGCCTTCTGGACCGACGAGGAGCAGGGCCTCAACGGTTCGGAGTTCTACGCCAACAGCCTTCCGACGACCGAGCGCTCGCGGATCCGCGCCTACTTCAACTTCGACATGGTGGCGTCGGTCAACGCCGGTTTCTTCATCAACCGGATCACGTCGACCCCCGGCCTGGTCGTGAAGCAGTACTACGACTCCATCGGCGTGCCGACCGAGGAGAACACCGAGGGTGTCGGGCGCTCCGATGACGCGTCGTTCAACGCCATCGGCGTGCAGACCTCCGGTGTCGCGGCGGGCGCCTCGCGCGTCAAGACCGCCGCTCAGGTGACGAAGTGGGGCGGCACGCAGACCGCGTTCGACCCGTGTTACCACCGCTCCTGCGACACCTCCGCCAACATCAGCGACACGGTGCTCAACCGCGCCGGCGACGCGGTCGCCCACGTTCTCTGGACCCTGGCCGTCGACGCGGGCGGTGGCGGCACCACCGTCTACTCCGACACGTTCGAGACCGCCACGGGCTGGACCACCAACCCCAACGGCACCGACACGGCAACGACCGGCACCTGGGAGCGCGGCGACCCCGAGCAGACCACCTCCGGCGTGACCCTGCAGCTGGGCACCACGGTCAGCGGCGTCAACGACCTCGTCACGGCCCGCCTGGCCGGTGCGAGCGCGGGCGTCAACGACGTCGACGGCGGCACGACCTCGATCCAATCGCCGGCAATCGCATTGCCGGCCACCGGCACGCTGTCGTTGAGTTTCAGTTGGTACCTGGCCCACCTGAACAACGCGACCAGCGCTGACTTCTTCCGGATCAGCGTGGTCAACTCTGGCGGCACCGCCACGGCGGTGTTGACGCAGACGGGTTCGGCGGTCAACCGGGCCGGA